>Ga0207851_101028_pt1 | contig 10082 bp, 10 predicted proteins | sample A23E3SouthBayCA_FD_187747 | JGI IMG/M metagenome (GOLD analysis project Ga0207851, IMG submission 187747) | Aerobic enrichment media microbial communities from Eden Landing Ponds, California, USA - A23 E3 (SPAdes) | ecosystem: Environmental > Aquatic > Marine > Unclassified | place: Emeryville... | reverse complement strand
GCTCGTCGAGGAGGACCTGATCGACCGCGAAGACACCGTCTACAACGGGCACAACACCTACTACCTCTCGCCGAAAGCCAGGGACCTGGACTTCTCGCTTTTGATGGCCGGAGATATGCTCTCGCCGTTCATCGGCGACGAGGAGATCAACGCACAGAGCGACGCCTTCACGCAGTGGATCATGAACCTGGCCTACGAGGAGTGACCGGTCACGTCCGGAACGCATCGAACCGTGGGAAAGTCATTTTCCGAAACACCGAACCGCGAGGCGTTCGTTCCCGAAAGATCGTCTCGTTTTCTGCGGATTCGAAAGGGGCGAATACCCCACCGACCAATCGGACCCAATGACCGGACAGGACCACCCGCTCGCGCGGGCCGAGCCACTGTTTTTGATCGCGGTCGGCGGGTTCGTCGGGGCAGCGCTCCGGTATGCCGTCTCGACTGCACTGCCGGGTGGATTTCCCTGGGGGACGCTGGCGGTGAACGTCCTGGGGAGTTTCGCGCTGGGACTGTTGCTCTACGAGGCGCGTCTTACAGATCTGCTGAGCGCGGAGACGCGGCTCATCCTGGGGACCGGCCTGCTCTCGTCGTTCACCACTTACAGCACCTTTGCGGTCGAGACGGCGAGTCTCGACCCGGCAATGGCAGTGGCCAACGTCGGCGCGAACTACGCGCTCGGGTTCCTGGCTGTAGTCGCGGCACGTGCCGTCACCAGGGGGTCGTTACCGTGACGAGTCCGGCCGTACTCGTCGGCCTCGGCGGCGTACTCGGCGCGGTCGCCCGCCATCTCGTCGGGGCACGGATCGAGACGGACAACGCCGATACCTTCGCCGTCAACGTGCTCGGGAGCGTGGCGCTGGGGTTGCTCGTGACGCTGCCGCTCGATTCCCAGCTGTCGTTCGTGTTCGCGACCGGCTTCTGTGGCGCGTTCACGACGTTCTCGTCGTTCGCGTTCGAGACAGTCCGCCTCTACGAGACCGGCCGGCGCCGTCGTGCGATCGCCAACGCCGTCGGCTCGCTTGGGGCCGCGCTGGTCGGCGTCGCGCTTGGCGCGGGTCTCGGCAGTGTGCTCGCGAGCACGCTGTGAGAACCGACTGATACTGGTGGCTATACGTTCGTAAAGATATCTGGCACGACGGCGTGCCAGATCATTTCGAAATGGTATAGCCACCAGTATGAGGAGTGCCACTGCCGACAACATCAAGACCGCCGGACTGTCACACTCGAATATGAATCCCGAGCAGTTGCGGGCGGACATCCCGGCGCTGGACCGTGCCGTCTATCTCAACACCGGCGCGTCCAGTCCGAGCCCGCGTCGCGTCGTCGAGGCGATGACAGCGTTCGCGGAGTACTTCGAGTACGAGGTCCCGGCCGGCGATGGGGTCTACGAGGTCGGCTGGGAGACCTACGAGGCCGCGCGCGAGACGATCGCGAACTTCCTCGGTGTCGATCCCGAAGGGATCGCACTCACCAAAAGCACGGCCGACGGGATGAACCTGCTCGCCGCGGCGATGGACTTCCAGCCCGGCGACGTCCTCGTGCGAACGGACCTGGAACACCCGGCCGGGATACTGCCGTGGAACCGGCTGGCGGATCTCGACGACATCGAGGTCCGCGTGCTCGAAACCGAGAACGGCCGGGTCGATCTCGATTCGGTCGCGGCTGCCGCCGAGGACGCGCGGCTGTTCGCGCTCAGTTCGCTCACCTGGACCCACGGGACGCGCCTGCCGATCGGCGAGATCAGCGACATCGCACACGACGCCGGCGCGCAGGTCCTCGTCGATGCCGTCCAGTCACCCGGCCAGTATCCCGTCGATCTCACGCAGTGGGGCGCGGACTTCGTCGTCGGAGCGGGACACAAGTGGCTACTCGGCCCGTGGGGCAGCGGCTTCACCTACGTCGATAGCGACGCGATCGACACGCTGGAACCGCGCCGGATCGGCTACCGATCCGTCGAGGAGCCGTCTGATCGCGACTACACCTACCACGAGGGGGCGTCCCGCTTCGAGGTCGGCACCGCCTCGCCGCTGCCACACGTCGGGCTCGCCGAAGCGATGGACCTCCTCGAGGAGATCGGGATGGACACCGTCGAATCCAGGATCGAACGGCTGACCGATCGGCTCAAAGACGGAATCGACGACGAGCGGCTGCTCAGCCCCCGGGAGTACGAGTCCGGCCTGGTGACGTTCCGCGTCGACGACCCCGAATCGACCGTCGAGCGGCTCCGCGAGCGGGACGTAATCGTCCGGTCGCTTCCGTATCCGAAGGCGGTTCGGGCGTCGGTCCACGCGTTCAACACGGCCGAGGACGTGGACGCATTGCTGGACGGACTGTAGCCTCGGGGACGGAGAACACTCCTGGTTACTCGTCACCGACCGGTCGACGACGAAGCTCGTCGATCCGGGCGCGGAGCTGGTCGAGTTCCGACTCCAGTTCCTCGCGGCGGTCGATCAGCCCGCTCAGCTCCTCGGTGTTGACCGAGTGGTCCTGTTCCAGTGACGCCTCCAGGGAGTCGTTAGTCGCCTGCACGAGATAGATCGCGACCTGCAGCACTTCCTGGGGGGACTCGGTGGCCTCCAGTAGCGACAGTTCACCGGACTGCATCGCATACCGGATCAGCGGGACCTCCTCCTCGGCGTGGTAGGTCGTCGTCGTCGAGAGCCCGGTCACGGGGTTGTACCGGTCGTGGGACTGCTCGGTGCGGACGACGTTGAACGGTTCCTCAAGGGACGGATAGGTGTCGGCGAGATCGCGGAGTGTATCGGCGGCAGTCACGTCCAACTGGGCTTCGACGTCGCCGAAGAACTGTTTCGAGCCGGTGAGACTCAGCGCGACCGCGAAAAAGACTCCCGGACTGTTCTCGGCGAGCCCGCGGATTCGCTCCCGTGCCTGCTCGCGTTCGCCCTCGAGGACGAGCCGCTCGAGTTCCTCCAGCAGCGCGTGTGTCCCTGATTCCCGTTCGAGAAACTCCGTCACGAGTGCTCCGGGGAGTTCCGTTTCGTCGGCGTCGTCCCGGCTGTCCATATCTATCCGTTCGATTACCGGGCCTAAACCTTTGGTGCATCGCTCTGGCACGTTCGCGGTGCCGGGGCAGCGCCGCGTCTGGCACAACCCTCTTGGCCGACCGGCCAGGATGGCCCAGTATGTCCGAGTGTCCCTACTGTGGCGGGCCGATTGCGGCAGACGATCGCTACTGTCCGCGCTGTGGCGAGCGCCAGACCGACCGCGGGGATCGCGAGGGGTTTCTCGATCCGGCTGTCGTCCAGTACCTCGACGGGATTCGCAACGGCGCGCGCACCTTCGACCCGGACTCACCGTACCACGATCGCTTCGAGCGGGAGGTGGCCGCTGCCATCGGCGATTTCGCGCACCTGCTGGGCGCGGGCGTCGATCTCCACGACGTATTGACAGTCGATCAGTCGGCGCCGATCGAGTCGCCGGTCGATCCAGTCGAAGCCGACCCTGCGACCCGACAGCTGCTTGGACTGGCCGTGCTGCTCGGGCTCGCCACGGAATCGTTCTCCGGCGTCGACAGCGACGAGCTGCTCGCGAGCTACCACGAATTGCAGGACCGGGATTGACAGAAACGTGCGCCGGGAGCGCGAGACTGCACGCCCGAACCACGGCGTACTTCCGGCCCCGATCCACAGGGCACCCATGCCACCACGAAACACTGACGGGCGAGATCACAGAGACGAAGCGATCCTCGCACTCGCGGACGGCGATCATCGACAGGCGGGCGACGCCTACACGCACGCGGCGTACGGTGAACTCGCAGGGCTGGAGAATCACCGTCGCGAAGCACTCGATCCCGACGCGCAGGGATGGGCCGGCGATGCCCTGTCGGCGCTGTGTCTGGCCGGCGTCTGCTATCGAATCGCTGGACAGGATCGGCGAGCCGAAAACCGAGCTACGCAGGGCCGGACGATTGCGACCGACCAGCGGGAATTCGTCCTTGCGGACCCGATCGATCAAGCCGAGGCGACGGCGTTCATCGGGGACTTTTACGTGCTCGCTGGCGACCAAGAACAGGCGGCGGCCGCCTACGATGGGGCCGCCGATCGATACGCCGACGCTGCTCCGACGGATCCCGCCGGCGCGACCACGCGCCCCCTGCTCCAGGCGGGAACGGACCTGCTCTTGCAACTCTCGCGGCCGGACGATGTTTCCTGGGACGACATTCACGGCACCGGGAGCGACGCGCTCCATCGGCGCGTTCGCTTCCGTCGGACTCGCCTGTCGGAACTGTTCGACGACCGACTCGAAGCGAGTAGTCTGCACCCGCCGCGCGGTTCGACCGAGTACAACGCCGACTTTCGGTGCCCCGACTGCGGGGCGACCGATGTCAACTACATCGCCGACGCGGTGCTCTGTCTCCGGTGTGCGAGTGTGATCGAACAACGCTGACTCAAAAAGACATCACGCGAACGCACCGTCCTACGGCCGGTGGCTCGGTCCGAGTACGCTCGGCGTCTCGAAGATTCCGAGCGTCTCGACCTCGACGCGGGTCGCGTGGTTCGTCCCACCGGTTTCGCAGTTCTCGCCGGTAAACAGGTTACAGGGGTCGACGACGTTGCGCAGGTCGACCGTCGCCGGCCCGTCGCCGAAGTTGATCACGACGACGACCGACTGCTCGTCGGTCTCGCGACCGAACACGAGCACGTCATCCGGATCGACGTTGCTGTGTGGTGCCTGGGCGAGGTCGGCTGCCGGCTTGAGGACGTCCAGTTCGTGGTAGAGATCAAAGAGATCCTGATAGAACTGAAGATGCTCTTCTGGATACTCATCCCAGTTCATAAACGCCCGCTTGTAGGGGTCGTTTTTGATGTCGTCGTCCGATCGATCGTCATCGTCGCCGAAGGCGCTCTCGCGTGGCATCCCGTATTCGCCGATGAGTCGCTCCTGCCCGTAGAGGACGAAGGGGACGCCCGGCAGCGTCACGGCGGCGGCCATCGCTGCCCGCTGGGCCTTGGCGACGTTCTCGCGCCGTCCCTCGGCTTTGGCCTCGTAATAGAGCCGGCGTTCGTCGTGGTTCTCTGTCGTGTTGAGAAGGCGCGTGAACGTCGGGAAGCCGTCGATGAACCGCTGTTCGATCGCCCGGACGATATCCGAAGCGGGCCGATCGCCGCGCGCGACGGCGTGAGCGGCGTCCATGAACCCGGTCGTGTCGAAGTGGGCGTCGAACTCCGATTCGGCGAAGGACGGCATCCGCGGGATCGTCTCGTCGAGCAGCATGAACTCGCTGTCCATCGCCCGGACGCGCCGGCGCAGTTCCTTCCAGAAAGAGTGGGGGACGCCCCATGCGATGTCACACCGGAACGCGTCGACCTTCGGGGCCCAGAACTCCGCAGCGGCCATGATATGTTCTCGCAGCGCCACGTTGCCGTAGTTGAGATTGGGTTGCAGGCGCGTCCCGAAGAAGTACGTCGCCGCGGGCGGCGCGTCGGTATCGGTCCCGCCGGATTGGCGGTCGAACCAGTCGAAGTACTTCGAATCCTCGTCCCACTCCTCGACGTGTGGCAGGACGTACTTGTCCCCGATGTCCTCGCCCAGTTTGGCGATCGTATCCTGGAAGCGAGGGTTCGTCCAGCCGGCGTGGTTAATCACCAGGTCGAAACAGACCCGGATGTCGTGATCGTGGCAGATCTCCACGAACCGCTCGTACTCTTCGAGCGTCCCCAGATCCTCGGCGACGTCGAAGTAGTCTTCTGTGGAGTAGGCGTGGGGGCCGCCCGGCGCGCGGTCGATCTGAGCGGACCAGGCGGGCACGATCGGCGTCAGCCAGACCACGTCGATGCCCAGCTCGTCGAGGTAGGGGACTTTCTCGACGAGGAACTCGAAGTCGGTACCGGCGGGTTCGGCCGCGAACGAACGCGTGAAGATCTCGTAGACGACGGCGTCGTCGAGCCACTCCGGCGGCCGGTTGGGAAACTCGACGGTTCCGGCCTCGGGATCGAGCAGGACCTCGTCGACGTTGCCTACGACCTGCCCGTCGTAGGGAGCCCCGAACAGTCGCGTCACCCCATCCAGTGCGTCGGCCGGAATACGGACCTGCTGGCCGACGACCCCGTCCGACTCCGAAGGCGGCGTCGGCGACTCAGTGATCGGCGACTCGATCGTCACGTCCGACAGCGAGAGCCCCGACCCGGCTTCAGGGAGCCACTCGACGGTGAGGTCCTCGCGGAACGCGTTGCTCGTCGGGGACAGTTCCGCGTCGGCCAGCAGGACGAACTCCTCGTTCTCGGCGTCGTACCGACCGTCGAGTTCGAGCCGGGGTGGCCCACCGGCGTCCTCCGGCGCTTCCGGAAAGACGCGGACGGTCTGGCGGTGCGTGCCGTCCGGAGCAGCCAGTTCGAAGACATACGTTCCGGGCACGTCCGGCTGAAACTCGGCAGTGTGGTGATCGCCGTGGTCGTACCGTTCGGCGTCGTCGTAGGGCGTCAGCGCGAACTCCACGACCGCGTCGCTGTCCTCGGGCTGGTCGGACAGCGACCACGAGAACGCCTCGGGATCGTAGGGATCCGGGTCGCGTTCGGGCGTGCCGTCGATCGTCGGTGCGAGGTTGTCCCGATCGAGACCGTGGTGGCCGTCGACGAAGATCGGGTCGACGATCGTCTCGTCGGCGTGCATGAACCGGGGTGGACCGGGGTGGTGTCCCGCGGCAGCGTCTCGGTCAGTCATTGTTTGGTGGCTGTCGAGCGCGGGAAATAACCTTTCTGGTCCGTCGAACAGCACCGATCCGGGGACGCAGCCGGTGCGATCACAGACATCCCAGTACGCGCGCGACGAACCCCGTGCTGGCCTCGGACTGCGGGCATTCAGGCCGTTTCCGCTGTATTTTTCGAAAACATATATTTCCACGGGGTGAGTTAACACACCATGTGATGGATGGGGAGCTTTCGACGGGAATCATGGCACTGGATCGGCGTCTCGACGGTGGGCTGTATCCGGGAGATGTCCTCGTGGTCGTCGCGCCACCGGCCGCACAGAGCCATACGCTGCTCTATCAACTCATGAGCGAGCGGCCCACACTGTACGTGTCGACGCTGCGGCCGGAGGAATCAGTCCAGCGAGACTTCGACAAGCACGGCGGCCTCAACGTCACCTACCGAATCGAGACGACGGGGAGCAAGCTCACGATGGAGGGCGAACTGATCCACGAACTGACCGGGAGCCGGACGTACACCGGCAACTCAGCCGTCAAAGACGATCCGCTCGACGATCTGTACGACCTCGTCGAGACGATCGACGGGTCGATCAACGTGATCGTCGATCCGATGAACCCGCTCGAGCGCGGTGACTCGCGCGATGCGTACAACGAGACGCTCTCGTTTCTGGGCGCGAAGCTGGCGGACACGGATAGTCTAGGTGTGCTACTCTGTCACACGAGCGATTCTCCGCCCCCGTTCCGCGATCTGACACTCATCGTCGCGGACGTCGTCTGGGAACTCGACATCGTCTCGGTGTCGAAAGACGACGTCGAGTATCAGCTTCGGGTGCCGAAAAACCGAGGTGGGAAAGTCATCACGGAGAACCTGTCGCTCGACATCCGGAACCGCACCGTGACGATCGACGACAGTCGAACGATCTGATGGGAGCCCACTCCGCGGGTCGTTGCCGCCCTACTCGCGTTCGCCCGCACCGACGGCGCTCTCGCCGACGGGGTCGTGGCCCTCGATGACCGCCTGGCCGCCCAGGTACGGCCGGAGCGGTTCGGGCACCGTCACGGTACCGTCGTCGTTCTGGTAGTACTCCAGAATCGCGACCATCACGCGGGGGAGCGCGAGGCCCGAGCCGTTCAGCGTGTGGACGTACTCGGCGGACTCGTGGCGCTCGGGCCGGTACTGGATTCCCGCACGCCGGGCCTGGAAGTCCTCGAAGTTCGAGACGCTGGAGACCTCCAGCCACCGTCCGCCTTCCTCGGGACCGTCGTCCATGTCGTCACCGGGCGCCCATACCTCGATGTCGTATTTCTTTGCCTGTGTGAAGCCCATGTCACCGGTACACATCTCGAGGACCCGATAGGGGAGATCCAGCCGCTTGAGGACTTCCTCCGCTTCCTCCAAGAGGCCCTCCAGGCGGTCGTAGCTGTCCTCCGGCCGGACGAAGTTGACCATCTCGACCTTGTTGAACTGGTGGACCCGGACCATCCCGCGAGTCTCGGTGCCGTGTTCGCCGGCCTCCCGCCGGAAGTTGGGCGTGTAGGCCTGGTACTTCAGGGGGAGGTCATCGTCCAGCAGGATCTCGTCGCGATGCATGTTCGTCACGGGGACCTCCGCAGTGGGACAGAGCCAGAGATCGTCGTCGTCGTACGGTTCGTCGTTGTCCCCGCCCAGTCGGTAGGCGTCCTCGACGAACTTGGGGAACTGACCCGTGCCTTCCATGGACTTCGATCGGACGGGAACCGGCGGGAAGACCTCCCGGTAGCCCTGCTCGCGGTGGATCTCGCGCATAAACTGGATGAGCGCGTGCTCCAGTCGGGCGCCCTCGCCCTTCAGGAAGTAGAAGCCGCCGCCGGAAACCTTCGCGGCGCGGTCGAAATCCAGGATGTCGAGGTCCTCGCCGACATCGTAATGCGGGATCACGTCCGCGGGTAGATCCCGCAGGTCCTCGAATCCCCGGCGGTAGCGCTCGACGTTGTCGCTCTCGTCGTCGCCGACTGGAGCGTCTTCGTGGGGGATCTGTGGAATCTCCAGGAGCGCGTCTTCGAGTTTCGCCTCCAGTTCGTCGGCGCGTTCCTCGACGTCCTGAAGCTGTTCTTTGAGTTCCTGCGAACGCTCGATTGCCTCCTGGGCTTGCTCCTCTTTGCCGTCCTGTTTCAGCTCGCCGATCTCGCTGGAGACCTCGTTGCGCTGGTGTCGCAGGTCGTCGCCTTCGGCCTTGAGTTGTCGCCACTGTTCGTCGATCCCCAGGACCCGATCGAGATCGACCCCCTCGACGCCCTTCTTTTCGATGGCGTCCCGGACTTCATCGGGGTTCTCGCGGAGATACTGCCGTGGAATCATTGCGTGGTGATTCTGCGCGACGGGTGAAAATCGTAGCGATACCGTGCCCCGGCGTGTCACACTGACACACGTGTGGGCTCACACTGGGGAGCAGCTGGCGCTCACAGCCACAGCAGCTGCGCGTGTCGCGTCCCGTCAAGGTCCATGACGTTGGCCTCGTCGACGAACCCCTCTTCGACGGCCAGCCCGACGGCCGTCTCGCCGACGAGGTTCGCCGTCGAACAGCGGGCGAGACTCGCGGCGACGGTGTCCGGATCGGCCGGTTCGCCGTCGTAGAACTCCTCGGAGACCGTCAACGACACGTCTTCGCCCTCGAAGGTCTCCCCGAGGATGTCGGGATCACAGACCGCGACCAGCGTCCCTTCCTGGGTGTCGCGTTCGGACAGCAGGAGTTGGCGTTCGGCAGCCATCCGTTACTCCATGAGCCGCTCTTGCTGTTCGGCCTGCAGCTGTTCGGCCTCCTCGGCGACCTCTTCGGCGCGGTCGTGCTCGCCGGTCTCCTCCAGGGCTCGCGCCTTCTCCTGGAGCACCTCAGCGTTGCGGAACCCGAGGCGGGTGGCGTTGTCGAAGGCGTCCAGCGCCTCCTCGGCGAGGCCACGCTCGAGCAGGAAAAAGCCCCTGTTGTACCAGGCCTGGCCGGAGCGCTCGTCGATCTCGACGGCCCGTTCGGCGTGTTCCAGGGCCTGCTCGGTCCGGCCGGCTTCCCAGTAGGCGTACGCGAGGTTCGTCTCGGCGGGCGCGGCGTGGACGGAGTCGTCGTCGATCCGCAGCGCTTCCTTGTAGGCACCGATGGCCTGATCGTACTCCTCCATCTCCGCGTGGGCGACACCCTTGTTCACCCACGCCTCCTGTTCGACCAGGTCGTCCTCGGCGTACTGTGCGGCCCGCTCGAAGGTATCGACCGCCTGTTCGTTGCGGTTGATCCCCATGTAGCTGAGGCCGACGTCGAGCAGTTGCTCGGCATCGACGTCGTCAGCGCCGACGTTGTGCTCGTCGAGCAGGTCCGCCAGGGCCCGGCTGTCGACCGGATCGATCTGATCGGGGTCGACTTCGAGCTCGGGCGGATCGAGGTCGAAC
>Ga0207851_101027_pt1 | contig 10085 bp, 10 predicted proteins | sample A23E3SouthBayCA_FD_187747 | JGI IMG/M metagenome (GOLD analysis project Ga0207851, IMG submission 187747) | Aerobic enrichment media microbial communities from Eden Landing Ponds, California, USA - A23 E3 (SPAdes) | ecosystem: Environmental > Aquatic > Marine > Unclassified | place: Emeryville... | reverse complement strand
TCGCGGAGACGCCGGGCGCGACCGGCCACGGGTCCGGCGTCGGCGTGGTCTCCGGGACCGGCGCGGCCGTGATGATCCCGTTCGCGTTGCCGGGCGCACCGCCCCCGCTCGCGCCGTCTCCACCCGCGCCGTTCCCACCGCCGCTATCACCACTCCCGGCCGCGAAGGAGCCACAGCCCGCGAGGACGACGAGGGCGACGACCGCGAGCGTCGCGACGGGTGACGGCTCGCCGGTCATTCGAGCCACGCCTCCGGTGCCAGTCGCATCTCGGGAGCGCGCGGCGCGAGGCCCGACGGCTGCGAGGCGTTCCAGTCGGCGACCCACGGCGGCGGGTCGAGCGTCGTCTCGCCGACGTCCTCGTAGGCGAAACGGTACCGGAACCGACGCAGTTCACCCACGCCCATGGTGACGTAGGAGACGTTCAGCGAGCGGACGAACCCCTCCGGAGAGACGAGCGCGCGCACCGAGAGGTTGCGCCGGCTGTCGGCCGTCGGGGAGCGCTCGAAGCCGGTGACAGCGTAGTAGCGCCGGCCGTCGACGGTCGTCCGCGCGACCTCGGTGTTCTCGGCGGTGAGATACCGGAGGATCGAGACGGTGGCGCGCTCGCCGACGAGGTCGTTGTAGGCGGCGGCGACGACGTACTGCTCGGCGAACGCGGACTCGGACTGGCCGGCGAGGCGGTACCGCACGCGACGGGCGTCGGGATCGACGTACTCCGTGTAGTTGGCGACGTGGGTGACGGCACCGTCGAGGCGGATCATCTCGCTGCTCGTCCAGACGAGATAGCGCGAGGAACCGGCGACCGTCGCGCGGGTCTGCCGGAACATCGGGACCGTCTCGTTCGGCGGGCTGGCGCTACCGCGCCACTCCGTGAACTCGTAGGAGGTGTTCCCGATGGCCGCGCGATGTGCGTCGATGAGGGCGTTCACGTCCACGACGCCGTCCGCGGAGATACCGGGCGCGACCGGCCACGGGTCCGGCGTCGGCGTCACCTCGGGGACCGGCGCGGCCGTGATGGTCCCGTTCGCACTGCCGGGCGCGCCGCCCCCGCCCGCGCCGTTGCCGCCGCTGCCCCCACCGACGAAGGAGCCACAGCCCGCGAGGACCACGAGCGCGACGACCGCGAGAGCGGCCGCGCGCGGTCGACGCCGGGACGTGAGGAGGGCCGCCGACTCGGTCCCGGTCACCGACGCCACACCCCCGATTGCGGTCGGAAGACGGGCGCGTGCGGCCGCGACGCGTTCCAGTCGGCGACCCACGGCGGCGGGTCGAGCGTCGTCTCACCAACCCCCTCGTAGGCGAAGCGATAGCGGAACCGGCGGGGCTCGCCGACCCCCTGGGTGACGTAGGAGACGTTCAGCGAGCGGACGAACCCCTCCGGAGAGACGAGCGCGCGCACCGAGAGATTGCGGCGGCTACCGGCGGCGGGATTGCGCTCGAAGCCGGTGACGGCGTAGTAGCGCTGCCCGTCGACGGTCGTCCGCGCCACGTCGGTGTTCTCGACGGTGAGATACCGGAGGATCGCGACGGTGGCGCTGCGGCCGACGAGGTCGTTGTAGGCGGCGGCGACGACGTACTGCTCGGCGAAGATCGACTCGGACTGGCCGGTGAGGCGATAGCGCACCCGGCGAGCGTCGGGGTCGACGTACTCCGTGTAGTTGGCGACGTGGGTGATAGTGCCGCGGAGGCGGATCACCTCGTTGCTCGTCCAGACGAGATAGCGCGAGTTCCCGGCGACGGTGGCGCGGGTCTGGGGGTACGTGACCGCCGTCGCGTTGGGCGGGTTCGCGCTGCCGCGCCACTCCGTGAACTCGTAGGAGGCGTTCCGTATCGCCCGGAGGTGGGCGGTGACGAGGACGTCCACGTCGGCGACGCCCCGACCGGACAGCCCGGGCGCGACCGGCCACGGGTCCGGCGTCGGCGTCACCTCGGGGACCGGCGCGGGCGTCATCGCGTCGGGACCGCCGTCGGTCGGGTCGACTCCGCCGTCGCCGCCGTCGGTGCCGACGAACGACCCGCAACCGGCCAGGACGACGAGCGCGCCGATCGCGAGGAGACGCCAGTGCATCGACCCGGCTAGGGGCTACGTGCTCAAAAAACGTCGTCCCGGTATCGCTCGCGCTGCGCACAGCCGTCGCGCGGAGTTTCGCGTTCGCCGCGGCGGCGGCCGCGACCGCGGCTGGGGGCGGAAGGGTGTGTTTTTTGACCGCCGCCGCCCGACTTCGGGGCAATGACCGACGACTTCGACTACGCGGACCTGGGGCTGGTGGCCGGCCTGGAGATCCACCAGCAACTCGACACCGCGACGAAGCTGTTTTGCGCGTGTCCGACCGCGCTGCGCGAACCCGAGGCCAGCCAGCGCCGCTTCACCCGCTATCTCCACCCGACCAAGAGCGAACTCGGCGAACTCGACGAGGCCGCCGTCGAGGAGAGCGTCGTCGACCGCGAGTTCGAGTACCTCTCCTACGACACCACCTGCCTCGTCGAGGAGGACGACGAACCCCCCGCCGAGGTCGACGAGGAAGCACTCGACGTGACCATGCAGATCGCACAGCTGCTCGACTGCCAGGTGGCCGACCAGGTCCACGTCATGCGAAAGATCGTCGTCGACGGCTCGAACACCACCGGCTTCCAGCGCACCATGCGCGTCGCCGGCGAGGGCGCCATCGAGACCGACGCTGGTACTGTGCGCGTCGAAGACCTCATGCTCGAAGAGGAGTCGGCCCAGCGCGTCGAGGAGACCGACGAGGGCGTGCGGTTCTCGCTGGACAGACTGGGGATCCCGCTCGTCGAGATCGGGACGAAACCCGATATCTCCTCGCCGGAACAGGCCCGCGACGCCGCCGAGCGGATCGGCATGTTGCTGCGCTCGACCGGCCACGTCAAGCGCGGTCTCGGGACCATCCGCCAGGACGTCAACGTCTCCATCGCCGAGGGCGCCCGCGTCGAGATCAAGGGCGTCCAGAGCCTGGACGACATCGACGACATCGTCCGCAACGAGGTCCGCCGGCAGGTCGAACTGCTGGACATCGCCGACGAACTCGAAGAGCGCGACGCGAGCGTGGGCGAGCCCGTCGACGTGACGGAAGTCTTCGCGGACACCGACTCGGGCGTCATCGCGGGCGCGCTCGCCGACGGCGGCGACGTGCTGGCGGTCAGGCTCGCGGGCTTCGACGGCCTCGTCGGCCGGGAGATCCAGCCCGACCGCCGCCTGGGAACCGAACTGTCCGACCACGCCAAGCGCCACGGCGCCGGGGGGATCTTCCACACCGACGAACTCCCGGCCTACGGCGTCACCGAGGACGAGGTGGCAGACCTGCGCGAGGCGGTCGACGCCGAGGCGGACGACGCGGTCGTGCTCGTCGCCGACGACCCCGAGACGGCGGAACTGGCCATCGAGGCCGCGGCCGAGCGAAGCGAGACCGCCATGGACGGCGTGCCCGAGGAGACCCGCGACGCCACGCCGGAGGCGACGACGAGCTACCTCCGTCCGCTGCCGGGCGCGGCCCGGATGTACCCGGAGACGGACGTGCCCGCGGTCGAACCCGACCCGAGTTCGGTCGCCGAGCCCGAACTCCTGACGGAGAAAGTCGAGCGCTACCAGTCCGAACACGGCCTCGACGCCGGCCTCGCCGAGCAGGTCGCCTACGGCCAGCGCATGCCCCTGTTCGAGGCAGTGGTCGCCGACGGGATCGACCCGACGCTGGCCGCGGGGACGCTCGAGTCCACGCTGACGGAACTGCGCCGCGACGACGTGGCCGTCGCGAACCTGTCCGACGAGCACCTCGCCGGCGCGCTCGCGCTCGTCGACGACGGTGAGGTGCCCCAGGAGGGGCTGGACGACCTGTTGCGCGCGCTCGCGGCCGACCCCCGGCTCTCGGCCGCCGAGGCCGTCGAACAGGAGGACCTCGGTGGGGTGGGCGAAGACGAAGTCCGCGAGGCGGTCGTCGAGGTGGTCGAGCGCAACGCGGACCAGGTCGAAGCGGAGGGGATGGGCGCCTTCTCCGGACTGATGGGCGAGTGCATGGGCGCGCTCCGGGGCAAGGCCGACGGCGACGTCGTCTCGAGCGTGCTCCGCGAGGAGATCCAGAAGCGAGCCTGACCGAGGACCGAGTCCATGAAATCCAAGTCCCACGCCGCGATCTCGCTGGTCGTCGCCGCCGTCGCCCTCGCGGTGACGACCCCGCCGATCCCGGCGTGGGCCGTCGTCGCGCTGGCGCTGGGCGCGGGCGTCGGCATCGACTTCGACCACTTCCTCATCGCGCGCTGGCGGACCGGCGACTGGGCGGCCGCCCGGCGGTGTCTGCGCGATCCCCGCATCGTCTTTCTCGCCCAGGGGGAGATCTTCGAGGCCGGCGACGTGGGGGCGTTCCCCAGACTCCTGAGTCACGTCGTCATCGCCGGCGTCGTCGTCCCCGCGCTCTATCTGTGGCGGCCCTACGTCGCCGGCGTCGTCGGCGCGGCGCTGTACGCGCACGTCCTCGCCGACCTGGTCGCGGGCACGCGCGAGACGGTCGCCGTGAAGAAAGAGGACCTCTCCGAGGAGACCCGACGGATGCGCGACTAGGTGGATCTGGGTCCCGTGGACCGGGCCAGCATTGCGTCGGTGAGCGCGCGAAAACAGTCACCGGAGACAGCGTGAACGCCCCGACGCGTTCGACCGTCCGGGAAGCGAGGGACCGGGGATCCCTCCGACAATCGGGCGCGAAGCGCGCAGCGAGGTGCGCCGGTACGAGCGACCGGGGGCTTTCACGCTGTTGGCGATCGCTGTCCCGTTCGCAGCTACTGCCCCGTTCGCGGTGGCTGTCTCGTTGACGGGCGCTCCCCAGTTCGACCCCGAGACCGCTGGCTACAAGCCCGTCGGGGCGGACCTGTGGGTATGGACGAGGCCGACGACGGGGAGACCGTCCGCTGTTGGCTGGTCGACCGGCAGTCCCGCGACGAGAACCTGGTGACGCTCGTGTACGCGACCACGGACGGCGAGCGCCACCTCCGGAAACAGCTCTCCTTCCAGTTGCTGATGCGCAAGCCCGTCACGGCGGCCGTCGACGTCGACCCCGAGCGACTCGAGTCCGTGACCGATCCGGACGACCGCGAGCGCTACGCGACGCAGGCGTCGACGATGGCCGCAGAGCACGACCCCGACGACGAGGTCTGAGAACGGTCGCGAGGGCTGCGGGCCGCAGCGACGGCGACAGCGACGACGGCGAGAATCAGTCGAACGCGGGCGTCTCCCCGGTCCCGCCGGTCACGTCGAGCGACCGGGTGGGCATGAGATAGGTGACCCTGACCTGGCCGTCCCCGCCGGCGGGTTCGACGTCGACGCTGCTGGCCCGGTCCGGAATCTCGACGTGCTCTCCGTGCGCGCGGATCTCCGAGACGACTCTATAGCTCGTTGGCATCGTGTGAGTAAGCACCCCTTTCGTCGGCAATCGACCGCACCGTCCGCGCGGCCGGTAGCGTGTGCATACCTCGCATAGCCGATTTCTATACATAGCCTTTTCGTTCGTTCATTGGCCGCCGAAATAAAGTGATCAGCGAGTGGTACGTATCACGCAAGGGGGCCGACGCGGGGCGGTGATATCGGTCACTCGAAGCGACTGACCCTGCGGAAGCCGGTGCCGTAGAGCGCGTCGGGACCGAACGCGACCGACTCGAGGGTCGTCGCCGAGGTCTCGACGCGCTCGCCGGTGGCCGCGGCGAAGCCGTACGCGCGGTTCTGTCCACCGCGAGCGAAGTACACGGTGTCGCCGGCGACGACCGGGTCCCCACCGATGTCGGGGAGCGACTCCTCGGCCACGCTCCAGCGTTCGTCGCCGGTCGCGGCGCCGGTGGCGACGGCTGCGAGGACCGCCCGGCGGGAGACTCGATCTGCGGGAGACACGAATCGACATGTCCCATCACTGCAATGTGTTTTGTGGCCGAACGGCGAAAAATGACGAGTCGGCGGCGAATCCGCGGCGACGGTCGAGACCGCGCTTCGGCGGTCAGTGGAAGCCGATGCGGGTCTGGGAGCGCTCGGCGGTCTCGGTCTTGGGGAGGGTGACCCGACAGACGCCGTCCTCGTAGGTCGCGGTGGCGTCGTCGAGTTCGACGCGGACGGGGATGCCGACAGTGCGCTCGATGCGGGGCGGGCGCTCGACGTGGATGGGGACGGCCTCGTCGTCGTCGTAGTCGACCTCGCGCTCGGCGACGACGTGCAGCGACTGCTCGTCGGCGTCGATCCGGATGTCGTCCTCGTCGAACCCCGGCGTGTCGACGAAGATCTCGACCGCCTCGCGCGTCTCGACGATGTCCACCAGCGGCCCGTGGGTCGGGACCGCGCTCGTCGGCTGGCCGGTGGCGCTCGTCGCACCCCCCGCGCCCATCGCCTGCTGGCCGCCCTGTGCACCCCGGGCGGGCCCGCTCTGGACGCCGATAGATCCGGCCTCGGCCGACTGGTACTGCGAGGACGGGACGCCCGCGTTCTGGCTCGCGCCCTGCGCGGGGCCGTACTGCGGGTATCCCTGATAGGGGTAGTAGACCGGCTGGGGCTGCATGGTTACTGGCTCACCGTGCCGGGCTGTCCGATGCCCGTCGTCGGCTGCCCCCACGCCACCGGCAACTGACCGATCCCGAACGCCGACTGCTGTTGCGGGATCCCCATCGACGACTGCTGTTGCGGGATTCCGAGCATCGATTGCTGCTGAGGAACACCCGTCTGTGGCTGCTGTTGCTGGAGAGTCAGGGACTGGGGGACGCTCTCGAACTGCTGCGGGACCTGCTGAGTCTGCTGGTGAGACTGGAGGTGCTGCGGGACCTGTCCCAGTTGCTGCGGGGTCCCCTGGGGAAGTTGCGCCGACTGCTGGGGGCTCTGCTGGGGGCTCTGCTGGGCGCTCAGTTGCTGCTGGGGGCTCTGTCCCTGCAACTGTTGCGGGTAGCGGGCTTGCTGTCCCGGGATCTGCTGTGGGGACTGGCCCTGCTGGATCGGGACCTCCTGCTGTGGCAACTGTGTCTGCGTCCGCTGCTGTGGCAACTGCGCCTGCAGCTGAGTAGCGTACGGGTCCGAGCTACCCGGCTGTGAGAGCCGGGCCGTGGTCGAGAACTGCGCCGACGGATCCGATTGAGCGGACTGGAACTGTGGACGCTGGTACTGCGGTGTCTGACCCCACTGTGTGCCCTGAGACTGCGAGGGTTGCCCCATCTGCGGACTCGTGGAGCCCTGTTGTGGGACCTGCTGAGCCGAGGCCTGTTGCTGGGGGAACTGACTCTGCGGGAACTGGGGTTGCTGGAACTGGGGTTGCTGGAACTGGGGTTGCTGGAACTGGGGTTGCTGGAACTGGGGTTGCTGGAACTGGGGTTGCTGGAACTGGGGTTGCTGGAACTGAGGCTGCTGGAACTGACTCTGCGGGAACTGGGATTGCTGGAACTGGGGCTGCTGTGAGAACTGCGATACCTGCGGACCCTGTGCTTGCTGCTGAGCGGGCTGGTGCTGGGACATCTGTTGCTGGGGCTGGTGCTGGGACATCTGTTGCTGGGGCTGGTACTGGGACATCTGTTGCTGGGGCTGGTACTGGGACATCTGTTGCTGGGGCTGGTACTGGGTTGGTTGCTGAGAGAACTGTGACTGCTGGGCAGCCGACTGCGGATACGCCTCGGTCCCGCTGCCGGACTGTCCGGCCGCGGACTCGAACTCACCACGTCCGCGCGTCGCGGGGTCCTGTGCGTGCGAAACGGCCTGCTGAGAGGGGTACTGTGACATGGTATCACCGCCGCCCGGCACGCCGCCGGGAGGCATGCCGCGCTACCCTCAGACCCGTATTAAACGACAGAGATAGTTGAAGTCCGGAGAGACGACAAGAACGCACTTACTCGATTGTAAGCTCGTCCGAGCGTGACGGACAGGCCCTCGAACCGCCGAGTACGCTCCGGATACGCCCGATGCCTCGCGCCCGGTAATCCGGGGCAACGAACGGTAAGGGTATCCGACGAACGATGCGGGATCGAACGCGCCGACCGTGCGGGCGGTACGGCGACCCTGTCGCGAACAGTTGCGCGGCGGCAACGAACAGGCGCGGGCTATCGGTCCGGTCGGTCGACGCCGCGCTCGTCGAGCAGCGCCTCGAAGGCCGCCTCGTCGAGCGTTTCCACGTCGTTCTCCGCGGCGGCATCGCGCTTTCGCTGTCCCGGGTTCGCGCCGACGACGAGGTAGTCGGTGTTGCCCGAGACGCTGCTCGTCGCCGACCCGCCCGCCCGCTCGACGACTTCCTGTGCCTCGCTCCGGGTGGAGCCCTCGAGCGAGCCCGTGAAGACGAAGGTCAGACCGTCGAGAGCGTCGCCGGCGGTCGTCTCCGCGTCCTGCGGGTCGACGTGGGCGAGCAGGCGGTCGAGCACGTCGCGGTTTGCCTCGCTCTGGAAGAACTCGCACACCTCGCGGGCGACGGTCGGACCCACGTCATCGACTTCGCGGAGCGCATCCTCGTCGGCCGTTCGGACGGCCTCGAAGGTGCCGAAGTGGCGGGCGAGCGCGGCCGCGACGGTGCCGCCGACCTCGGGGATGCCCAGCGCGGCGAGTAAGTCCGAAAGCGGCGGCTCCCGGGCGGCGTCGACCTCCCGGACGAGGTTCTCCGCGCTCCGTTCGCCCCAGCCCTCGAGACCGGTGAGGTCGTCGACGGTCAGTTCGTACAGGTCCGCCACGTCGTCGACGAGGCCGGCGTCGAGCAGTTGCTGGACCGACTTCTCGCCCAGCCCCTCGATGTCCAGCCCCTTCCGGGAGGCGTAGTGCTGGACCGAGCGCTCGCGCTGGGCGCGACAGCCCAGTCCCCCCGTACAGAAGGCCATCGGGCCGTCGCGCTCGACCGGGCTCCCACAGACCGGGCACTCCTCGGGGAACTCGAAGTGGTCGGCTCCCGTCGTATCGTCTCCGTCGCCGGCGTCGGACTCCTCGCCGCCAGTTCCTTCGCCGCCGCCGTCCAGCACCTCCGCGACCTCCGGGATCACGTCGCCGGCGCGTTTGATCCGCACCTCGTCGCCGATGGCGACGCCGAGGCGCTCGATCTCGGCGGGGTTGTGCAGCGAGGCGCGCGAGACGGTGACGCCGCCGACCTCGACCGGGTCCATGAGCGCGACTGGGGTGAGCCGCCCCGTCCGGCCGACCTGGACCACGATGTCGCGGACCGTCGTGCGCTCGGTCCGGGCGGGGAACTTGTAGGCGAACGCCCACCGCGGATGGCGGGCGGTGTGACCCAGCGCCTCGCAGGCCGCGGTGTCGTCCACGGAGATGACGACGCCGTCGATCTCGTAGTCGAGGCCGTCGCGCTCGTCGAGTCGGGCGTCGCGGTAGGCGATGGCCGCCTCGATATCGTCGACGACCGTCGTCTTCTCGCAGACGCGCAGCCCCCACTCGGGGAAGGTCTCGTGCATCTCCCAGCGACTCTCGAAGTCGGCGCCGTCGAGCACGTCGAAGAAGAAGATCGACAGCGGGCGCTCGGCCGTAACCGAGGGATCGAGCTGGCGCAGGGTGCCGGCGGCGGCGTTGCGGGGGTTGGCGAACGGCTCCTCGCCGGCCTCGACGAGGTCGCGGTTGTGCGCCTGGAAGGCGGGTGTGGGCATGTAGACCTCGCCGCGCACCGCCAGGAAATCCGGGTGGTCGCCGCGCAGGCGCTGGGGGACGCTCGGGACGGTGCGGACGTTCGCGGTCACGTCGTCGCCGACCTCGCCGTCGCCGCGCGTGGCGGCCCGCACGAACTGGCCGTCCTCGTAGACCACCTCGACCGAGAGCCCGTCGAACTTCGGCTCGCAGTAGTACCGGATCTCGCCGTCCCAATCGGCCGATTCGAGCCCCTCGCGGACGCGGCGGTCGAACTCGCGGACCTCGTCGGCGTCGCCGCCCTGGTCGATCGAACGCATCGGCGCGACGTGGTCCACGTCGGGGAGTTCGTCGCGCGGCGGCCCGCCGACGCGCCGGGTGGGGCTGTCCTCGGTCCGGAGGTCGAAGGCCTCCTCCAGGTCTCGCAGGCGAGCGAACAGCGCGTCGTAGGCCCGGTCGCCGATCACGGGGTCGTTGTCGACGTAGTAGCGGTAGTCGTGATACCGGACGGCCTCG
>Ga0207851_101021_pt1 | contig 10104 bp, 8 predicted proteins | sample A23E3SouthBayCA_FD_187747 | JGI IMG/M metagenome (GOLD analysis project Ga0207851, IMG submission 187747) | Aerobic enrichment media microbial communities from Eden Landing Ponds, California, USA - A23 E3 (SPAdes) | ecosystem: Environmental > Aquatic > Marine > Unclassified | place: Emeryville, CA... | reverse complement strand
TCGTCGGCGATCTCGTCAGGGGGCTGAGCGCATGAGCAAGACTGTTCGCTGCACCGTCGAGAACCGCCAGCGTGTCCGGCGTGCTGCCCGGGCGCTGCGGGAGACGGCCCCGACCGCCGTGGTCGGGACGACGCCACCGGTGCGCTCCGAGTACGATGCTTGGACGCTCGACGCCGTACTTCGTGAGGCCGAGGGCGTCCCGCCGGAAGTTCTCCGGGAGCTCGCGCTGGCCGGGCTGACGCTCCAACCGACGCCCGCCCAGAACGAGCACCAGCACGTCGTGGCGACGGCCTAAGCTGGGTAGCTATACCTCTACCTTTTTGCTGATTTGCGTGCGTACTTTGCATGGGTTGCGGTGGTTTCTGGACTTAGCCGCTGACTGACCGCGACCCCGCGCCGGGCCTGTTAGAGGCAGGTCCCACGACGGCGCGAGTGTGTATTCATAGCTGACGAGCGACTGGTATCTAAACCCCCTTGTACTTTCGGGAGTGGTAGTTCGCTAATCAACAGTCGGTGGTAGAAGCGGTCCAGTGTTGGTTAGTCACATCTATTGGAGTCTGAACAGCGCATCAACTAGTCAGTAGTAATACTTCTTGGCTAGTAATTTATTTCTCATGGAAGTGTATCTGTTTAGATAAACTGTGACTATATCTCAGTCTGATTACGACAGATACCAATCGAAGGTATCCCAGTTTGACCGACAAAATAATGAGGACACTTGTCTGCTAATTGGATTAAAGAATATCCTTGATGAACTGAATAACCGCGTCGAAGACTCTGAACTCGAATTTGAACGGGATGATTTAGAGGACATTTGTGACTACTATCCTGGATTTGGTTGCAGTGCAGAATTTTTACCACAGCAGTTAGAAGCCGAACTGACCAGGCACAACGTCGAAAAAGAATCGGAGAGAGAATTGGACGATCTCGACCAAATTATATCTTCGGAAAGTAAGAGCTATCCACTGGTTGAATTGGATCAACAGTATTTCGAAGAGGTTGATAGCTATCAGGTACAATCAGGGACACACGGCCGAAAGCTCCCACACATCGTTATCCCTTTTAAAATAAACAGCGACAGAGTCCTATTTTTTGACCCGTACGAGGATTTTTATGAAATCGGTGGTGAAAACGGTGCTCCACCTAAGGAATTAACAAAAACCAAGTTCTTTGAACTTTGGAGTGGTAGAGCCGAGAAAAGATGGACGCTCTGGATTGAACGTCCAGAACAGCGCACCTTGGGTGCAACCAATGAGTGAAATTAGAAATGGGTATTTGATATTCAACGACCCGAATGCTATCGGTGAACTAGAGTATACCCTTAGCGAGAGGTATACCCGCGGTCTGTACATTCAGGATCACTATCAGGCATCTAATGACCGAATTGCGGTTGAGGTGGGCGTCGCTTTCCCCAAGGATGTGAGCGATTGCAGGGAGCGAGACAACGTTATCAAGCATATAAACGTTGGAGCGGTAGAAACACTCTATGCAGAGCCCACTGGAGAAGGCTACTATGAAATTGACCTTCCTGAACGCAGTGACCTGCACAGTGAATTTGTCAAACAGCGTCATAAGATAGCCAGCAAACTTGACTACTCTATGGCTAAGGCTATCTATTCTGATGTTTATCAACTTGACCCCGTCAACAATCAACTTAATTCACTCATTCAGATCGTCCGGTGGACTAGAAAAGAATCAGAGCTCCGAGTAGAGCGGTTGGATGGTATTCAGCGTTCATCTAATACGCGGGACTACCTTCGAGTTCTTGAGGATCTAAACTTCCTCAGAATCAAGGACGGGGTGATCTATCCTGGTGAGCGAGCTGAAGCTGCGGATATGCAAGACTTAACACTTGATGAATATGAGAAGGCGGTTGTCGGTACTGTTATCGAAGAGTCGTACAATACTCTTCGTGACCAGCTAAATCTGCGGATGCTCAATCATTTCCCCAAATTCGCAAATTCTTATTACTATAGTGCCATCCAGAAGCGAGACAGGGATTTGTGGCTAGATACAGAAGCTCTCAGAAAAAATTTGTATTATGAATGGGGAGACGATGTTGATCCATTAGTTCTCGATGACAAACTGCGGAAACTTGAGGAGGTGGATGTTATCAGACGAGATGGTGATTATGTCACAGGAAATCCAGATATCTATGATGAGGTCGCTACGGATGCCTCCACACAAGCTATTGCAGACTAATACTTACGGCCCGTATCAAACTTCAATTCTTCTAATTACGGCTGATGTCAAAGTACTAATGAAGCCTGCATATGTCCTTGATTCTCCACTTCTTAGTAACAATACTACCTATCGCTATCGCTGAAAATGCAGATTAGGAGCTATAGCTGGCACCTCAAAACTTTAGACACCCCTGACCTCAATTGATAAGGGAGTAAGTCCGAAAAGAGATGCCAGACTTTGTCAAGAACGAAGAGGGCTATCATGCACTCATAGACTGTATTCAATCTGAGCGTGACGTTGTCTTCCTCACTGGGGCGGGGTTCTCGAGAAGATCAGGGATTCCTCTTGGAGGGGAAATCATTCAGTATCTGGATACCAAGGTGGAGGAAACAGATTTATCAAACCTCAATTACGCAGATGCTTGGGAATGCTCATTTCCAGCGGAAGAGAACAAGGAAGCGAGACGAGTAATTATTGAGGAGGTGATTGCGGGCAGACCACCCCTCAACGGTCATTACCCACCACCAAACGATACCAAAGAGTATCTCTGGGATGGGATGACCGATACCGAAGATTGGAGCGTCGGTGGTCACTATCTCCTGGCGAATTTGATTGAGCGGGGTGTTACCAATGCAGTCATCACCACGAACTTCGACCACTTACACGAAATCTCATTCAACGTCTATTGTTCGTTGATTCATCAAGTATTCCAGTATGATGACCTAATGGACCCCCGCGAATTGGAGGCAGAGTATCCAAAGTTGTTTAAGCTCCATGGTGATTTCCTATATGAAGATCTAGCCAACCTTTCTGATGAGATGAGACGCCGTGTAACCGAAACGATGAGAGAAATTCTCATCGAATTTCTCCAAGACCGGGCACTGGTCGTGATAGGTTACGGAGGTAACGACGACTCAGTCATGTCATTGTTGGAGTCTGCCGTTGTGGGTTCAAGTCTGAGTGGAGGTGTCTGGTGGGTGTCTCACGGTCAACTAGACAATCATGACAAGATAGAATCGTTGCGAGATGCTCTTAATCGGAATGACAAAACATGGCATCTTCTTGAACCCGTTCAAGACGCAAAAATCAAATCACACCGTTTCCTCCAGTCATTGACTGCCGACCTTGACCTAGAACAACCCGAGGTCGCTGCATTTGGGGTAGATAGGTCCCGCAGCCACGTCATCGATTCATTAGCACCGCACTTTGGACGACCACGGCAATTCGGGCCAGACCCAGAGGACTCAGCCGAAGGTGCTGAACTGGGCCGAGAACTCATCAATATCTTTGACACACCGGGAACCTGCCTTATCAAAGATGGTGTCGCTAACCAAACAGCATCGGCTGTCCACTGGCTACGTAAGAACAGTGATCGGCCTGTTTTCTATTTCAGCCACCGATTCGCTCATGGGCTTTCATGGCAAGTTTTGTTGAAGAATCTCAAGTTGTTCGCAACGGCTAACGGTATCTCAACGAAAGGACGATCAGACTACACCCAGATCATCACGGAGATATTCGAACGTGATGCCATAGTGATCATCGACGACATCTATTTATCTGGGGACAACGCGGTCAGACAGAATTACTGGGAGAAACTCGAACTTATCCGAGCGCTCCAATACGCAACCAGTCGGGGGACATTTGCAATCGTCGCTGACGAGCGTGTGCCCGATCGCAACTTGGTCTCTATGTATCTTGAGGCCCTCGAAAACACTCAGTACCTATCGACGGCAGGAATTCTGAAACGGGGGCCATTGCTCATAACAGGCGCGTCAGGCGGACGAATCTCGTCCGAGCATCCTGACGATTTAGAAATGTTGCAAAGGAACCAGTTCAGTGCCAGTTGGGAATCCGGGGAACTTGAGCCAGAACACACGGAAGTCGTTTCAATTAGTGTCAGCGATCTCGTCGAAGGTAGTGACGATTTTTCCTTACGAAACGACATCGAAGACCATCTTCAGGAGTTTCAGGATGAATCTCGACAGTTGTTAAAAATACTATCACAGCTCAGGAACGCGGAGGAGCCCGAATTCCTGAGTAGATTCATTGACGGGGATGTCTATCCCATGCTGGCCAAGTACGATAGAGCAGGACTAGTGGAGAGTCGCCAAGGCCGGTACCTAATCAAGGATGAGGTCCGGCAATTTATTAATGAGAAATGCCTCAGCGGCCGAGACCGAGACGAAATCCATGAGCGAACTGCTCAGGTATTTGTCGATCATTCCAAGAAAGCACACCAGACTCATAAACTCCATTACTCACGAGAATCTGAATATCATTACTACGAATGTGGTGAGGAGGTGGCAGCACTCCGGGCATTCCTCCAATTCGCCGACCAACTCATAGCACTGGGATTCGACCGGTTCGTGTTTGCAACTATCAAGGATTTCTTCGAGACAGGTACTTCGGAAGAGACCCCTTTCGATAAGTTGGACCCAGACGAGCAGATTCACATATTCCTGATTATCAACCAGACCGGAAATCAGCTGACGGATGCACATAATGATCGTTTCGGAAAATTTTCCAAGTCACTGCTGGAGAAGTTTTCTCAGGATTGGGAGAAGTCCTATTATCACCTCGCAGAGGGATTAGTCGCTCAGATCAATGGGCACTACCAACACGCCATCAGGCATCTTGAACAAGCTGAGTCTGCACATAATGGATCGGACTCACTACAGATGCTTGGAGAGATCCGGCGGACTCTTGCAAACTGTCACAACGAGCTGATGCGCGGATTCGGAAATCACGATGCCAACGGCCATCATATAGATGAGTTTCTCAACTGGAATAAGGCCGCAATCGGGTGTTTCCGTGAATCAGGTGACAAAATCAAAGAAGCAGAGTGTCTGGACGACCGAGCATTGGTAAGAGCTAGTCAAGAGAGCCCTGAAGCCGCGCTGTCGGATCTCCGGGAGGCTAGAGATATGTTGATCCGACAAGAGGGAGTGGGTCAAAGGAAAGCAGTATTGTATGGCAATCTGTCCGCTATCCACCAACATTTGGCAGAGCAGAGGGAATCGAATGCCGAATTCCTTAGAGAACTCCGCAATTCGGAGGGTTATTTTTACGAATCAGCGTCGAATTACATTGCAGCAGGTAATAAAACTGGTGTGCTGAATCTACTGGTCAGTCTCCTTGAAACTACACTCGAGGGCCGGCGGCGAGGACTCCGAGAAAAAGTCCCCTCGCCCTCACATATCGTCGCCTGGGCGTTCGAGTTGTGGCCAAGCCACCGTGGTACATATCCAAATCAGTTAGAGCAGATTGAGTTTCGGTGGCTGCGATACATTATTGTTGAGCAGACTAACTATGTCCTACTTAAAACATGGTTCGACCACCAGAACCAGATCTATCGATATTTATATCACACCGAAGGCTACCCCTCCAGCTTCCTATATCATATTGAGTTCGTAAGTATGCTGGTCGGGCAATTCGATATTAGTACTATAATTGACCGTATAATTCCAGAATTAGAGTGCCACAATAGCAACGTTCAAGAAGCACTGAAAGGTATGGCTCTGCTGATGGATACAGACGATATTGTGTTTAATAATCTATACACGATGTACGATATTCCAGATCAATATTGGGAAGATGTGCGGGACTACCTCAGACAGACTCCCCTGTGGGATTCAGAAACTCAAACATGGACACTGCCAGAGGAAACAGATTCCGAGGACATAAGCTGAGTTTGTGGCCCTATAGAGGGTCAGTTCACGATTCTTGTCGGTTGTGCGAAGACCCCACTATATAATATTACCGTCAACTGTTCAAAATATCTCTTCTGTAGTCAGCAGGCGATTAGCTGACAGGTATTGAATTCGCTGATCGACACGATAAGTCGTTACTCTGTACTGACCGTCCCGCTTGTGAACTACTCACTTAATATCGGCCGCTGTTTCTCCGCGTCGACGGCGACGGTGCCGCCCACTACTGGGACAGCCATGAATTTGCTGTAGCCGTTGTTCCGGTTGATGGTGAAGCAGAGAAGGCACTGGTCGTATATTTTGAATAATTTAACCGAATGCCATCGGTGTGAGACTGTAAACTTCGCGGGCAGGGCCTGAATCTAAACCGAGATGCCCAATAGAATCCAGCACTGCACGGCCTCCATCGGTTAATTCATCGGCAAAGTATTGATCTGAGTTACACATAGTCTTGTACCAGTCTGAAACAAGAGCAGATGCTAACCCATTTCCCCTATACTTCTCACGGATGTACAGTTGAGACTGTATGGGCCCTCTACTATGCTCTTCCCAAGAAAGGTATCCTATCATCTCACCATCTTGGATATAGCAAAATGCGTGTTGATATTCGTGCTTGTACGTACTGATGATTTCCTCTGATCGGTTACCAATATGTGACAAAGTAAGGACAGCGTCTTGAGTTCGTGTTGAGCCACTAGGTGGATGGTGAATAGCAAAGGTGTCTTTCCGACCAACTTCGATGATTGACTCTAGGCCCAAGTCTCCACCAAGGAGCCAATCTGCCGAAAACAGCTTATTTAGTGACGCTTTTTTGCCTTCTCGATATCGACCATAGATTCTGAAACAGTCCTTACAGGAAACGAAGCGGAATTCTTGTTCACTAAAATACTCGCTAAGTTCCATATTTTCATCTTCTACCAAAACTCTGTTTGAGGAGATCCGACTACAATCACACTCGGTTGGATTGACAGCAGGCTCTCGGCCATTCGCTTCAAGAACATCCATAAAATATGAGAGTCCCATCTCGTGTTCAACCTCAGAAATGAATTCTGCCTTCAGCTTTGAGACGTGCTTTCCGTCCGGTGCTGGGAGAAATACCGAATATAATTCTCTATCTCGGTGCTGAGCGAACGGTTTCGAAGATAACTCATATTCAGCAAATTGTGCCCAAGAGCCATCGCTCAGGTACAAGAAGAGTACTCTATCCTCGCTCACAACCACGCTCCCAATACGATTTGAACCAAACTGTTCTCGATGTTCCACGGGAATTTCCGCAACTTGCTCCTCATCAGCACTCAATACATTCTCAGCTAACGACATAGGAATATGCGCGAAGAGTAGGGTAATAATATTCTTGTTTTCGGAACATTTTATTTTACCATTCCGGGGCTGCTAGATGATATCAATTAGTCAAATATTAATCTAAAATATGCAATTAGAAATCAGATTAGTATCCAAGTGGCAATACTGATATAATTCACTCGCCGACTACGTGTGCCACAATCTCGACTTCCTCGTCAATCAACCCAGACACCTCGTAGACAATCTCGTCGATCAGCCCATCAGTCCACCCAATCTCCGACTTCTACTCGCCAGCCTGCTCAACGGCTTCCATGTAAGCCGGCAATACATCGCGAATATCCTCAGCAGTTGTCGCCTGAAGCCAATCATCTAACGAATTAGTAGCCACGTACCGATAGGAAACCTCAACTAGAAATCATAAGCTCATAAACAAGAGGGCTTGTTTCTGCGTTTGAACTGCTAGTACCGCCTCAGTCGTGAATCGCTGGGTTCACCGGCTATCGCGTCTTTCAGTCGCTTCTAGCAGTTCAAAATTGAAGCCACACTAAAAGCGTAAGCTAGCTGTGTTTGGCAATCGCGTCTACAATAGAACGTTGCTGCCAGCCCACAGTCTCATCGGCTGCCTCTCTTACCGAAGACGGTAGCCGCTCATTTCCCCGTGGCTTAACCCCAATAATTGGCTTGTCAAAGTGCTCAGCCATTTTGATCTCTTCCTCAATCCAGGTACTGTGAGACACATACATCCCAGCGATTACCACAACAACATTTGCTTGCCCAACCTGTTGGTAGAGCTGTTGACGGAGATCGTTCGCATCTTCAGTCTCTAGAGGATTGTGTTCAGGTACACTGAAATTCTGCCAGTCGAGTCGGTCTTCAGAGTCGAGGAAATTCTCTAAGCGTTCCCGCTGGTCAGAGTATTCCCAAGAGTGGCTTACAAAGATACGATAGAGGCGATCATCTAGCGCTGGGCGAGTACGAGTTGTCGGCCGTTGTTCTTCCGTCGATTGTCCTGAAGAGGGCAGACTGTCTAATTTCAGCCCCTTTTTGTACGCGAGTCCACCAAGTAAAACACCAACGAGGATGATTTCTGGGGAGTCATGCCAGAGATGCTGCAAGGGACTCTCGTGAGGGTCGTACTCGGCCTCTCCGCTCTTCCAGTCTGAATAGCCAGCAAGTAGGGCCTTTCCGAGACTTACAGCATCGGGACTCTGTTTGTCTGTAGTTGGTACATTGCTGATATCAGAGGAACCTGTAACACTAGTCTTAGTTTGGACAACTGCCCCACCTTGAGAGGTCGAATCTCTAGGAGAGCCTACTGGTATATCAAAATCTGTATGGTCAGTACGGTTCGTTACACCAAACGTCGAATCACGAGTGACCTGTTTGTTTTCGTCGGGAGTCACGATTAGTTTATTGGCTGTCATATATTTAAATCCCTAGGAGGGGGTGCCCCACCATTTTAGAAATAATTGGATTATCACAGGGGTTTAGCCCACAAAATCAGATTTCAGTACAGTTCTACAGTCTTATTGTCATTATCGACTGCTCCAGAACGTTGAAGCCGCTTCGTTGATTGCTATCTGGTATCGATGGTAAATATCAATACTATTGAACTGAATAGTGATCGGAGTGGCTACGACCTATTCATTTCTCACTCTTGGAATCATGATAGCGATTATAAAGATCTGACTGAACTTCTTGATGAAAAGACTAGATTTTCGTATCGGAATTACTCTGTGACCGAAGAAGAAAAAGTGGAAGGAAAATCAGATGCAGCGCTGAAACGGCATATTAAGAACAAGCAGATAGAGCCTGCATCTGTCGTTCTTGTAATTGCAGGAATGTACTCTACGTATAGTGATTGGATTGGAAAAGAAGTCAGGATCGCACAAGAATTGGATAAACCCATTATAAGCGTAAAGCCATGGGGCGCAAAGAGAACATCCTATATTACACGAAAGGCCGATGCAAAGGTCGGCTGGAATGCGTCGTCAATTGTTGAGCAAATCCGTGAGTTGTCTCCCTAGCCGTAATGTCGAAACACAATACCGGTCAAGATAGTAATGAACTACAAGAGCAAGAAGAGGGGATAAAGCAAAACTCTGCACTTGAACAGTGGAAATTCTACGGTCAAACCACACTAAATGTCAGTAACCGCCGGCTGAAGAACAATCGATTCTATCAAAAGCTGGTTGTGGGGGCTTTCGCTGGTGTCGGCATCGGTGTCAGACTTGATGTGGTCAACTCAGTTGTGCTGCTTGTCGTTGGACTGGTTGGTATTGCACTCTCCATACTATGGATGGCACATATAATATCATATAAGCAACTAAACGGAGGGAAATATCGTGTTTTGAGAGAAATGGCTGAAGATCTCCCAAGTAGCCCCTTCGATGAGGAGTGGAACGAACTTGAAAAAGGGCAGAATCCGGAAATCTACATCACACACACTAGTGTCGAGATTTGGTGGCCTCGAGTGACGCTTTGGGTTTTTGGTTTGATGAGTATCGCTGGGGCAGTACAGATATTGAAGGTTTCCGATTTACAGTTGTGTATGTCGATGATCTGGAGTGGGGGTATGGTTTTATATGGCATAGCTGCTTTTCAGGGGAGATGGACCCCATTTGACTCAATTGCCCCCCGCTGGCACCAACGGAAAGATGATGACAACTCTGGTGAGTAGGGTAGATTTCATTGGGAAGAATTCTTTTCTGGGCAATCGTATAGAATCGTAGCGATACCAGTCTGACGGCAGTATTGGAGAGGGAGAGTTTTGTGTCCCCCCGAGAGGGTGAGGGGTTTCCCGAACATGAGTACCGAACAGCAGTCCGTCGACGAACAGTCTCCAAGCACCGAAGCCGACGACCGACCGGACATTCGTGCCCAACACCGGCAGGCACAGACGAGTGGCGAG
>Ga0207851_101018_pt1 | contig 10131 bp, 10 predicted proteins | sample A23E3SouthBayCA_FD_187747 | JGI IMG/M metagenome (GOLD analysis project Ga0207851, IMG submission 187747) | Aerobic enrichment media microbial communities from Eden Landing Ponds, California, USA - A23 E3 (SPAdes) | ecosystem: Environmental > Aquatic > Marine > Unclassified | place: Emeryville... | reverse complement strand
GGGAGCCAGTCCCGGATCGTGGTGGCCTCGTCGTAGGGCGTCTCGTCACCGGCGGTCAACTCGTCGGTGAACGCCCCGACCCGGGCCGGCGTCGTCTCGGGGAGCTGTGTGTACCGCGCCGTGATTCTCTCCGGGTAGTCGGTGCCCGCGGCGCGAAGCGCCGCCGGGTCGTCGGGCGGCGCCGCGCTCCGCGCCAGATACGTCGAGTTCGCGGGGAGACTGCGCGTCGTGCGGACGCCGCCGACCGTCGACGCCTCGACGCCCGCGCTCCCGTTCGGGAGCCGCACGCTGCTCGGCTGCCACGCGGTCGGCAGCGACGACGACGGCACCAGCAGCGTGACACGGTACTCCATCGCCCGCCCGTCGACCGTCCGGGCGTCGTTGGGGACGCCCCGGTCGATGGACTGCCACTGTGGCGAACTCGACCACGACGACCCGGTGTAGGTCGCGTACGCGGTCTGTCGCCAGTACGCGTTCGACGGTCCCTCGACGACGAACTGCGGGGTCTGGGGGAGCGACCCCCCGAACGACTGCGTCGATCCGATCCGCGTCTGCTCGGGGGGTTGCGAGAGCGGGACGCCGCTTGGCGACCCGCCGAGCGGTCCACCGGAGGGTGTGCCGGGGGTTTCGCCCCGTGTACTGGCCGTCGCGGTCGTCGCGTCTCCGCCCTCGGCCGTCGCGGTCGTCGCGTCCCCGCCCTCGGCCGTCGCCGTCCCCCGTTCGCTCGGGTCGCCGTCCGCCCCGCCGAGGCCGGTGCCGGGAAGCAGGGCCGCGGCGACGACGAGTGCGGCGACGACCGCCAGCGCCAGCGCCACCTCGCCGTACTCGACCCCGGTGCCGTCGGAGCCGTTCGATCCGGACCCCCCTGACTCACTCATTGGTGACACCACAGGTCGGCCGCCGTCGACAATAACGCTGTTCCCGACGGAGCCGAAACGATTTATCCCGGGGAGCCGTATCCGTCTCTCATGGTCGACAAGCCGCAGTCAGGATCGATTCTCGGTATCCCGTACAACTTCGAACGGCCCAGCCTCGGGCGCCTGCTCTCCGCCCACTGGAAGCCCGGCGAGGGGATGGTCGTGGAGAAGCCCTTCGGCATCGGCTACACGCTGAATCTGGCGAACTGGCGCTCGTGGATCGTCGTCCTCGTCGCCGGTGTCCTCCTCTGGCAGGAGCGCGGCGGCGACGGCGACTTCGACGCCGACGACACGGACGACGACCCCGTCGAAGTCGTCGTCGACGACTGACCGGCACGCCGCAACGACGTGTCGGAGTACGCGTTCGAACTCGCGCTCTGTGCCCATCTGGAACGAACCCGCGAGTGGGTGCTCGGCCGGCAGATCGGCGCCTCGGTCGCCGATCCCGGCTCCCGCGTCGTCGACGTCTGTGCAGTGGTCCCCGGCCGCGAGTTCGACCGTCGCGCCGCGATCACGAGCGAGACGATACCGCCGCGGGCCGTCGAGAGCGACGTGGGGCCGGGACGCGCCGTCGATCCCGCGTCGGCGTTCGACTGCGCGCCCGATCACGCCCGGCGCGTCGCCGACCGCGCCGTCGAGGTGGGGTTTTTTGAGGCCGAACGCCGCGGCAGCCGCCGGCACGTCCGCGCCACGGCCCGCTACCCCGACTGGTTCGGCCGCCTGATCGGCATCGAGAACAAACCCGACCTCGGGCGCCCCGGTGACCTCCGGCGGCAGCTCCGGCGTGACGCCTCGCTCGGCCTCTTCGACGTCTCCATCCTCGCGACCGAGAGCTACGTCACCGGCGCGCACCTGAACCGCATTCCGGACGCCGTCGGCGTCTGGCGGTTCGTCGACGGCGACCTCACCGTCGTCCGCGAACCGACGCCGCTCGATCCGGCGGCCCCGGGCGTCGAACCCCTCGCGGACCACCCGCTCCGGACGGACGTGGCCGTCGTCTCGGCGGCCGAGAAGGCGCGCAAGCGTCGCGCGGTCGCCGAACGCGTCTACGGCAAGGGGTGGCGACCCGACTATCCGGGCTGTGACGCCATGTGCCCGACCGACGACGGCCGGCCCTACTGTGCGGCCTTCGACCGGATCGTCGACCCCGCGAGCGAATGTGGCGACGCCTGTTCGCGGTACGCGCCCGCCGACCCGCCCGGTGTCGACCCCGCGGCGTTGCGCGACGACCGGACGCCGTGGGTCGCCGACCCCGAGGGACTGACGCGCCGGCAGGCGGGGCTGGACCGGTTCACCTGAGCGCCGTCACGAGCGCGACGGCGACGGCGAGTGCGAGGCCGGCGAGCGCCGCCCGCTGCGGATCGGCCGTGCCGACGACGATAACCGAGACGCCGACCCAGGCGAGTGCTCCCGCGAGGCCGCTGGCGGCGCCGCGGCCGAGCGTCGAGATCATACCGGTCCGTCGGCCCCGACAGTTAAAGATCGTACTGCTCGCCGTCGACGGCCAGCGGTTCCTCGAACGCCTCGTCGGCCGGGTAGTAGTGGGCGAGATGGACCAGCCGCGTCCGGTCGGCGTCGAGGTCGGCCGCGAGCGCCAGCGCCCCCTCGCGGGTCATGTGTTTCGTCCCGAACGTCCGGGGGACGCCCTCGGCGTCGTGGTGACTGCCGCCGAGCGGGTGGTGTTCTGCCGACGACGCGGGGACGATGGCGTCCGCGAGGAGGAGGTCGGGGTCGGCCAGCGCCGCCCGCGACGCCTCGGGAACCGCGTAGCTCGTATCGCCGGTGAGCGAACACTTCGCGCCCGTCTCGGGGTCCTCGATCACGACGCCGTAACACAGGAGCGGCGGGTGGTCGACGGGGACGAAGCGCACGTCGAGGCCACAGACGCGGAACGTCTCGTGTGGATCGTGGCCGCGGACGCGAACCCGATCGAGGTAGTCGTACTTCCGGCGGATGGTGTCGGCGACGCTCTCGTCGGTCACGGGGTCCACCTCGTCGACGGCGTGGACGGGCAGGTCGTCGAACAGGCGGTAGGCGTTGCCGAGGCCGTCGAGGTGGTCGAAGTGAATGTGTGTCACCAGCGCGGCGTCGGGGAGCGGCACGTCCTGCGTGAGAAACTGGTGGCGGAAGTCGGGGCTGCAGTCGATCAGGAGCGACTCGCCCGTTCGCTCGTTCGCCACGTGGACCGAGAAGCGCGAGCGCTCGACACCGCGCTCGCGCGCCCGTTCACAGGTGGCACAGTCACAGCCGACGGTCGGCGTCCCCGTCGTGTCGCCCGTCCCGAGTAGCGTCACCCGCATTCGGCCGGGCGTTGCCGCCCGTCGGTCTTATACTGTCCGGCGAGCCACCGGTACCGACTCACAATAAACCGTATCAGCGGGCGCGGGTCGCGTCGGCCCGGTGCCCGTGCCCGACGACGAGCGCCGCGGCGTTGCACGCGAGGAGGAGCCACACCCACGAGAGCGGGACGCCGACTGCGAGGAGACTGATGACGGCGAATGGCAGGGCGACGGCGCTCCAGAAGGCGGCAGCGCGGGCGGTGCCCTCGGCCCGGGCGGCGGCCGAGCGGGCGTGATGGGGCGAGACGGAGGGGACCATACTACTCGTCTTGGACGCCGATTCAAAAGGCTGTTCGATGACCCAAGCGCGCGTTTGAGCTACTCGGTCGGGGTCACCGACGGAGCGGATGTGGGTTCCGGTGCCGGGTCGACGTCGTCGCCGACGACTCCGTCGGCGCGCTCGCCTCCCAGCCCCCGCGTCGAGTTCCCGACCACCAGCAGGCTGCTCGCGGCCATCGCCACCGCCGCGACGAGGGGGTTGAGGACGCCGAGGGCGGCCGCCGGCACCGCGAGCGCGTTGTACAGGAACGCCCACCCGAGGTTCTCCCGGATGCGCCGCTTCGTCGCGGCGGTGAGACTGAACACCTCGGGGACGGTGGTCAGATCACCAGTCGTGACGACGGCGTCGGCGGCGTCGGCCGCGAGGCGGGTGCCGCTCTCCAGCGAGATGCCGAGGTCGGCGGCCGCCAGCGCCGGCGCGTCGTTGCTGCCGTCGCCGACCATCACCGTCGTCCCGTCCTCGCGCAGGCGTTCGATCACTTCCGCTTTCGCCTCCGGCGGGACCCCGGCGAACACGTCGTCGACGTCGGGGTGGTCGCGGAAGCGGGCGGCAGCCGCCTCCCCGTCGCCCGTGAGGACGACCACCCGCGCCACGTCCGCGGCGACGGCCGAGACGACCCGTTCCCACTCCGGTCGGGGCTGGTCGCCGGCGACGAGGACGCCCCGGACCGCGCCGTCCCAGCCGACGTACGCCGGAATCCGCCCGGCGTCGACGGCGCGGTCGTAGCGCTCGCGGTAGGCGTCGGGAATCTCGCAGTCCTCGAACAGGTCGGCGCGGCCGACGGTCACGCGGTCGCTCCCGTCGGCGTCGTCCCGGGACGTCGCCGACGCCGCGCCGACCACGCCGCTCACACCCCGGCCGGGGTGGCGCTCGAAGTCGTCGACGGCGATGCCGGTTCCACCGGCGTCCCGAGGCGTCTCCGACGCCTCGCCCGCGTCAACTGCCTCGGCCACGGCCCGTCCCATCGGATGATCGGCGAACGTCTCGACGGCGGCGGCGCGGGCGATGGCCGTCTCCGATCCGACCGCGTCGTGGAGCGTCATCTCGCCTGTCGTCAGCGTGCCCGTCTTGTCGAACGCGACGATGTCCGCGTCCGTCGCTCGCTCGAACACGTCGCCGTCGGTGACGACGATGCCCGCGTCGAGCGCCTCGCGGACGCCGGCGGCGACGGCGAGCGGCGTCGCCAGCCCCAGCGCGCAGGGGCAGGAGACGACGAGGACCGTCAGCCCGGTCAGGAAGGCGGCCGTCGGCGCCGCGCCGAGGGCGAGGTGGACCACGAAGGCGCCGAGCGCGAGGACGACGACGACGGGGACGAAGACGGCGGCGAGGCGGTCGGCCAGCCGTTGCACGCCCGAGCGCGAACTCCGGACGCGCCAGAGGTGGGCCATCAGACGGTCGAGCGTGCTCGTCGCCCCGTCGTCGGCTTCGACGACGACGCCACCCTCCGTCACGAGGCCGCCGCCGATCACCTCGTCGCCCCGCTCGCGGCGGACGGGGACGGATTCGCCGGTCACGAGCGACTCGTCGATGGCGGCGGTGCCTTCGATCACCGTCCCGTCGACGGGCACGCGTTCGCCCGCGCCGACGACCCGTGACTCCTCGACGTCGAGGAACCACTGGACGTACCGTCGTGTCCGGTCGACGTACCGATTGGGCGTCGACGTATCCGACACCATGAACAACCGAAACGTGGCGTTTCTGAGTGTGTCCCGCCCGTCGACCGGGCGCACGTACCGCACCGTCCCGTTGGCGTAGGCCGACACGGCCGCAACGTGGCGCGTCTGGTATTCGAGGGAGCCGAGGGTCCGGACCCGCGAGTGGTAGTGATCCGTCTCGGCGACGGCGACCCGTTCGACCGCGACCCCCCGCAGTTCGTCGCCGTCGTACTCCCGATGGACGATCCGGATGCGGTACGAGCGCTCCGCCAGCGCCTCGGCGTGGGCGTCCGCCAGCGCCGACGCGTCCGCGACGCCGTCGCCGTCGATTCCGGGTGGCGTCTCGTCGTTCCCGGCGGCCGCAGCGCCCCCCTCGACCGGCGCCTCGGGTGTCGTCGTCGCGTTCGCCCCCTCGCCGAGCGAGACGCCAGCCGTCTCGGGCGACGTGACGCCTGCCCCCGCGACCACCGCGGCGCCGACGACGGCGACGGCGACCAGTCCCACGACCAGTCGAACGGGGACGCTCGGACGTGCGTCGTCGCCGTCGGCCGTCCCCGCAGGATTCCCGTCGGTCGCTCCGTCGGGGGCGACCGCACGCGTGGCGGTGTCCGACGGCACCCGACCGGTGGTGCGCGACTCACTCTCGGTCCGGCGCGCCGGTGGGGACTGTGTCCTCCCGTCGGTAGCCGCGTGCTGAGCGCCGCTGTCGGCGTCACCGTCGCCGCCGGTGTCGTCCTCGTCGGCTGCGGCGAACGCCGCCGGCGGCTGGCCAAAGAAGCGCCGGCAGAGCCGGGTCCGAGCCTCGTCGTCAACGGCGTACGTCACCTGTTCGTGGAGGATATCGGCGTCGACGCTCACCGGGACGTGTCGCGACTCGTCTCCGTTGGGTGGTGTCACCACCACGTCCGCTCTCTCGTCGCGGCCGACCCGTTCGACCGCCCACCCGCGGGCCTCGTACACCGCCGCGACGAAGGCGGCACGCTCCTCCGGATCGAGGCCGTCGAGCGAGTCGCGGAAGCTCCCTAGCGGGATCGGCATACCGTTCGCTAGGCGTTAGTCCTCAAAACCGTTCGGCTAGAACTCCGTCCCCTTCCGTGCGCGCTGACCGGCGTCGATTGGGTGGCGTTCCTTGCGAACCTCGCTCACCAAGTCGGCGTGGTCGTCGAGGTACGCGGGGCGCTCGTGGCCACCGGTACAGACCAGTTCTAGGTTCGCGGGCTTGGATTCGACCAAGTCGATCACGTCCGCCGGATCGATCAGCCCGCGGTTGGCCGCGTACAGCACCTCGTCGAGGAGCAGCATGTGAACCCCTTCGGTTGGGTCGCCGTCGAGCGCCAACGGATCCGTGAGGGTGGCGGCGGCGGCCGCATCCAATAGGTCGCGGGCGCGTTCGAGGCCGCCTCGGGCCTTCGCGGCGTGGTCGTCGTCGTCGCTCCCGTCGGCGAAGCCGTGCCAGCCGTAGTGGCCCGTGTGTTCGTACGAGAACCCGTCGAGCTGTCGGATGGCCGCGTACTCGCCGCGCACGTCCTCGACGCTCTCGGCGCCGCCTTTCATGAACTGGAGCAGATGCACCCGGTAGCCGTGGCCGGCGGCGCGCGCTCCCATGCCGATGGCGGCCGTCGTCTTCCCCTTGCCGTCGCCCCACCACGCTTGGACGAGGCCGAACTCCGGTGGCGCTCGGGGGGTGACCCCGACGCTATCGTCGGTCATCGCTCCGTGGTCGGGGACCGTCGGTCTTCAATGGTGAGGGTCGACACCTTCGCTCGCGCGTCCGTGCGGACGCCGGATTCGGCCGGGCCGTACTCCCCCTTGGGGTAGCGAGCGGCGAGGCTGGTATCGACGGCGTCGCGGACGCAGGCCCGGGCCGCCGCTCCCACGGGAGTTGCGCTTCCGGAGAAGGGGGCCGTTTCGCCCGTCGGATCGCAGGCGGCGACGACGGCGTCGGTCGTCGTCCCGGGGACGCCCACCCGTTCGAGGAGCGTCGCCGCCTTCGCCTCCGCGGCGACCGTCAGCAGGTTCGCGAGCGCACCCGGCGCGAGCGAACGCGTCGTGCCGACGACGACGTTCACCGTCCCGGGCCCGTCCTCGGGGGTGTGGTGGGCGTCGGCAGTGTCATCCTCATCCGCCGTCGACGCCGCGTCGTCACCTACGGGAAGCGCCGCGGGGTTCGACACGCCAGCAGTGGCGACGGCCTCGACCGGGCCGAGTCGCGCCCGTCGAGCGTGTCGCTGGGCGACGCCCGTCAGCAGCGCTGGGCCACCCGATTCGGGGTCGAATCCCGCTGCTGCGAGGCGTTCCGCGACGTAGGTATCGAGGTCGGTCCGCTCCCAGCCTTCGGGGACGGTCACGTTGTAGGCGGCGGGGGCAGTCCGCTCGCCGCCGTCGTGCCCGGTCGAGAGCCACCGAGTCCCCGGTCGGGCGAGGCGACAGACGCCGTCGCGGACGGTTATCTCGAACACGAGTTCGAATACCCGCGTGACCCGGAAAAATCCGGGCACGTCCGGAACTGTGAATTCTCACCCTTCCCGCCGACCGGTCAGCCCGCCCCTGATCTGTATTTGATATTGCGACATACGATTTATTGGGCCGAACAGCGGATCGGCGTCGTGGCCCACTGGCTCGGCGGTCAGTCTAGCAGCGTCTCGATGAGGCGGTCGTTCTCGGCCGGGCGCCGAACCGCGACGCGGACGTGGGAGTCGAGGCCACGGAAGGTGGTGGCGTCACGGAGGACGATGCCGTCCGCGCGCGCGGCCGTCAACACGTCCGCAACCGCCCGGTCGCCGACATCGAGCAGGAGGAAGGGAGCCTCCGACGGCCACACCTCGTAGGCGGGGTTGAGGGCGTCGACCATGCGCGCCCGCTCTCTGCGCACCCGGTCCCGCGTCTCAGCGACGAACTTCGTCCGCTGGAGACAGTAGGTTCCGACGTCGGCTGCGGGGGTGGAGAGCCCCCAAGCGGGGCGTGCGGCGTCCAGTCGGTCGTGCAGGTCGCCCGTCGCGACGGCCATCCCCGCCCGGAGACCGGGCAGACCGAACATCTTGGTCAGCGACCGCGCGACGACGACGCCGGGTTCGCCCGCGAGCGTCCGGTGGTCGGTGAAATCTAGGAACGCCTCGTCGACGAGTAGGACGGTATCGGCGGCGCGACACTCTTGGGCGTACGCCCGGAGGTCGGCCCGCGGGTAGGCGTCGCCGGTGGGATTGTTCGGGTTGCAGACGACGACCATCCCGTAGGGGGCGGGGTCGGTTCGGAGGAGGCGGTCGTGATCGACGAACGTCGGCTCCGCGCCCTGCAGGCGAACCTCGCGTTCGTACTCGCCGAAGCTTGGCTTGGGGAGGAGGGCGTCGTCGCCCGGGCCGAGCGTCACCGCGACGGCGAGTCGGAGCGCCTCGCCCCCACCGGCCGTGGGGACGACCGACAGCGGCTCACACCCCAAGTACTCGCCGGCGGCGGTCCGGAAGGCACAGTAGTCGTCGCTGGGGTACTGGGTCGACGCCCCGTAGGCCGACTCGTAGACGCCGGCGACGCCGGGTGGCCGCTCGGGGTTGGTGTTGGCGCTGAAATCGAGAAGCGATGGGTCTGCCGCGCCGCCGTGAGGGACCCGCTCCACGTCGGCGACGGCGTCAGGGTCCATGGCGGGGAGTAAGACGTTCCACTATGTCAAGTGTTCCGTCCGCGACCGCGTCGAGTGCGCCTGCCCGCTCGGCCACGAGCAGCGCCCCGCCCATTCCCGCACCCTCCTTGGCCTCGCCGTCGGCGTAGCGGGCGAGCGCGTCGTCCCGGGTTCCGAATCCCGGGTCGGTGATCGCCGTCTCGCAGTTTAGGTCGGCGGCCAGAGAGAGGTCGGCGTCGGCGGCGACGTAGCTCGTCGACGCGAGCGTCAGCGGGTCGGCGACGCCGGCGTGTCGCACCAGCGCCGCCGCCGCGAGCAGTTGCGTTCCGCCGCCGAGGATCACGTCCGTCCCCGACTCTACGGCGCCGGCGGTCAGGCCGGCGACGACGGCAAGCACCGGATCTCCCACGAAGCGGACGGCGAGTTCCGGCCGGTAGGCCGCCTCGCCGGGCGCCAGATCGCTCGCCTCGAACGCCGCCTCGATCACCCGCTCTTTCAGTTCTAGCGGGTTCTCCGGCAGCGACGAGGAGACGACCGACTTCCCTGCCGACGCCGCGTCGACGCCGAGTGCCCGAAGGACGCCTAGAGCGGTGGTCGTCCCGCCGGGGATGGTCTCGCCGACGACCAGTTCGTCGTCGGGGAGATTCCGGCCGAGGGTTCGCGCCGCCACCCACGCGCCGGGGGCGGTCGGGACGGGGTCTGCCTCCCGCACGTCGCGGCCAGGTTTCGCACCGACGCCGACCGTCGGCGCCCCGGTCGGTTTCGCGAGCCCCGCGTCGACGACGAGCGTCTCGAAGCCGACGCGTTCGCGGACCGCGCGGGTGACAGCCGCGGGCGTCGGACACCCCGTCGGACTCACGGGGACGACTGGCGCACGGACTAGGTGGCCGAACTCGATCAGTTCCGCGTCGGCACTCGGCGTGTGGACCCGAAGGTCGGCGTCGGCGCCCGCGGCGCTGATGCCGTCGATCCGGGCGGTTTCAGTCGTGCCCGCGACGAGGACGAAGCGGGTCACGACAGCGCCTCCGCGACCTCCAAGTCGGCACGGCGGTTCACGTTCACGGCGAGTCGTGGATCGGTGCGTTCGTATATGTCGTCGTCGATTCCCGCGACGACGTTGACCCCGGCGGGCGCCAGCCGTCGGCCCTCGTGATCGAACGCCGTGTCGACGCTCACCCCCAGTCGGCGCTTCAGTGCGACCGGAACCGCCGCCGTGAGCGAGCGGGCGTCGGCGCCGTCCCCCGCGACGGCGAGGACGCGGTTGATCGTCCCTCCGGTCACGAGCGGAAGGTCGGCGACGACGGTCAACACCGGCGGCTCCACCCGG
>Ga0207851_101010_pt1 | contig 10227 bp, 8 predicted proteins | sample A23E3SouthBayCA_FD_187747 | JGI IMG/M metagenome (GOLD analysis project Ga0207851, IMG submission 187747) | Aerobic enrichment media microbial communities from Eden Landing Ponds, California, USA - A23 E3 (SPAdes) | ecosystem: Environmental > Aquatic > Marine > Unclassified | place: Emeryville, CA... | reverse complement strand
ATCTACACGGAAGACGCCCGTTTCGACGTCGTCAACGAGTACCTCGCTGACTTCTACGAGGTGTCCCGCGAAGAACTGGAGGGCCAAAAGAGCAACCTCATCCCGATGATCCGACAGCAGGCCGACGGCGATCCCTTCCACGAGTTGCTTGCGGGCGAGCGTGCGGAAGTCCGTGGTGAGGTCGCCGGCGAGTTCCCCGAAGCCGGGTATCAGGTGCTCGATTATCGGCTGACACCGATGGGTATCGACGGCGAGATTGAGGGCGTCGTCGGCGTCACCCGCGAGATAACTGAACGTCGGGAACGCGAGCGTGACTTGCAGGAGACGAACGCGTTGCTCTCGACGCTGTTCGAGACCTTGCCAGCTGGCGTCCTTGCCGAAGACGAGGATCGGAACCTCCTCGCGACAAACGAGCGGCTCTTCGAGTTGTTCGACTTCCCCGGCGAGCCGGACGATGTGGTTGGCAGGGACTGTGATCGACTGGCCCGAGAGGCGAGTGAACTGTTCGCCGACAGCGAGCAGTTCGTCGACCGGACCGAAGAACTGGTCGCCCGACGCGAACCACTCCACCGGGAGGATCTCCGACTGGACGACGGTCGCACGTTCTCTCGCAGCTATCAGCCGATCGAGTTGGACGACGGAAGCGGCCACCTGTGGGTGTACAGAGACATCACCGAACGGAAAGAGCGCGAGCGGACGCTCCGTCGGGAGCGCGATCGGCTGGACGAGTTCGCAAGTGTCGTCTCACACGACCTCCGGAATCCGCAGCACGTCGCACAGGGCCGACTCGAACTCGCACGGGAAGACGCCGACAGTGAACATCACGACGCGATCGCGGACGCACTCGGTCGGATGGACAGCCTGGTCGAGGATTTGCTGGCGCTCGCCCGAGAAGGCGAGACTGTCCGGAGCCGACAGCCAGTCGAACTTGCAGATCTCGTCGAGGACTGCTGGCGGAACGTCGCGAGCGGCGACGCGACGATCCGGATCGAATCAGACCTGCTCGTCCAGGCCGACAGGACCCGTCTCCGACAGCTGCTGGAGAACCTCTTCCGAAACGCGATAGACCACAGCGGTGCCGACGTGACTGTCACCGTCGGGGAAACGACCGACGGCTTCTACGTCGAGGACGACGGGCCGGGAATCTCGCCGGAGAACCACGATCGGGTCTTCGAAGCCGGGTATTCGACGGCCTACAAGGGAACTGGCTTTGGTCTGAGCATCGTCAAAGAAGTCGCCGAAGCACACGGGTGGAAGGTCCGTGTGACCGACGGTTCTGACGGGGGCGCTCGCTTCGAGATTACCGGGATCGAGTAACTGACCGGCAAGTACAGTCAGTCTACCTGCGGACGTGCGAGCGTCTGACAAACGATTAAGTACGAGGAGAAGCGATATCCACTCACCAATGGGCAACAAGAACAAAACCATCTCTTTCCGGGTGAGCCAGGAGAAGTTCGAGACGCTCCGGGACATCGCCGAGGAGCGTGACATCTCCCTGTCGGCGGTTTTCCGGGATTACGTCGATATGCTCGTCGCCCACGACGGCCAAGTCAAGGTCGTCCCGGAACACGAACTCAACGAGGAGAGCAGCGACAGTCAGAGCTTCCCGCCGAAGATCGAAGTGCCAAAGAGCTTCGTCCGGGAACACGAGCGGCTCGAACTCGAAGCCGACCACCTCCGGGAGCAACTGGAGGAGTACAAGCGATATGCGACCGAACTCCGTCAGCGACTCGACGAAAACGACCAAGAAGACGTCGTCCAACTCGAGGAACTCGACGGCGGCGAGGACGACAATCCCTATCGGATCGGCGACTTCGAAGACCTCTGATCCCGGGGCGATTCACCGAAGCCGCTTGCGTGACCCTCTTGCCCGGTCGGCCATATCGTGTTGCCCGTCGACGTCGGCCAGCGTTTCGATTGCTTCCAGTTGTCTGATCGAATCGTCGAGAAACGACCGGATATCGCCCGGATAGGCATACACCATATACTCGTCGCTCATCACGTCGACCATCGCCTGCGGACCGAGACCGGTCTCGCGCAGCTCCAGCAGATAGGCGATGAACTTCCGTTCGGGGTGGCCACAGTGTGGCGCGCCCTCACAGTCACAGTCGAGGAAGTCCTCGGCGAAATCGAGCACGCGATCGCGCGTCGCATCGTCGAGTTTGCCCAGGTTTTCACCCTGGAACAGCAGGTCGAGCGTCGCGCCCGAGAACGCGCCCTTCGGAATGTTCGTCTCGAGCTGGGAGGCGAGTTGCCGGTGGTTTTTGACGTAGATCTTGTCCGTGATAGCCACGCGTGACCGTTCGTTGGAGGCGGGCGAGCAAAAGGCCCTCGGAAGAGGGACACGGCTCCCACCGATGACCCGCGACCGGAAACCTCAACACGTCGCGTCTCGGCGTGTTCGGCATGGACGTCATCGATCGGATTGGTCCCGCTCGTGCGTGGCTCGCAACGCTCGTGGCGAGTGTCCTTGCCCTCGCCGGTGGCTCGTTGCTCGCGCCTCGGCGGGTCTACGACGGGTTCATCTGGCAGTACTTCTGGGGGCCGGTGTACGCAGACGCGCACAACGCACAGTGTGCCATCAACGACGGCGGCTCGGTTACGACTGCAGGCGGTGGGGCGTGCTCGACGGCCGCCCGAGAGGGGCTCGTCGTCGCGGAGCCGGGATACACGCTCGTCTCAGAAGTCGGCTATATGCTCGTCGGGCTGTTCTTCCTGGTCGGCATCTGGACCCTGCTCCGCCGGTTGCACCTGGGTCGCAACCGTAACCTGTTTTTCGGCCTCGTGCCGTTTATGCTGTTTGGCGGAGCACTCCGGGTAGTCGAAGACGCGAACAACTGGCTCGCTGACACGGCAGGCGCCGAACAGATCATCGGGTACCCGTTCAACACGCTGATAATCAGTCCGCTGATATATTTCACTGTCTTTTTCCTCACGCTCGCGGCACTGCTGGGGAGTGTCTGGCTGTCGCGCAACGACGTCGTCGAGTCGTATCCGCCAGTCCTCGGCGCGATCGGTACGGTCCTGTTCGTCGTCACCGTCTCCGGGCTGGTCGTCGTCTCGGTCCTCGAAGAATCAGTCGGGCAGCATCCCGCGTTCCTGTTGGTGACCGTCGGACTCGCGACCGGGATCGCCTACGCGCTGTACTGGCTCGCCGACCGGTTCGCGCCCGAGATCAACAGCGGCACCGGGTATATGGGCCTCGTCGTCCTCTGGGCACACGCCATCGACGGCGTTGCGAACGTCCTCGCATCGGACTGGTGGGAGACCTTCGGACTCCCCTTCCAGTACGTCCCGAAACACCCAGCCAACGCGACGATCATCTCGGTCACCGAGACGGTCGTCCCCGCGTCGGTGACCAGTGTCATCGGAACGTCCTGGCCGTTCCTGCTCGTGAAGATGGTCGTCGCCCTGGGGATCGTCTGGCTGTTCAACGAGGAGTTCCTCGACGAGAACCCGCGGTACTCGATCGTCCTGCTGATGGCTATCGCCGCTGTCGGTCTCGGACCTGGAACCAGGGATATGATCCGCGCGACCTTCGGGATCTAGGCTCGTCTTTCTATGGGAACGGATGATGCTCGCGATCCAACCGGGGCTCGAATCCGAGCGATTTGGGGGCGGTGCTGGCCCGTTCGCCGAAGTACGCGTCGTCGAAGAACAGCGGCTGTGCGCCGGGAGCGAGCACCCGAACCGCCTCAAACCCGACCGAGGCGACGTCGCGCGTCGTGAGTCGGGTCGCGTAGGCATCCAGATCCACCTCGTCGAGGGCTTCGAGGACGTGTTCCAGTTCGTTCTCACCCGTCGGCGGCTCTTCAGGTCCGACGTCGGCCGCTGACACGGACCGATCGACGTCGATGAACGCGTCGATCTCCTCGGGGTAGTCGGCATACCAGCCGATCGCGCCGCTTGCGTCGGCTGCCTGTTCCCGCCCCATCCCGCTGAGTTCGAGCCAGTTCTGGATCGCTTCCGCCAGCGCCGAGCGTGCCCCCGCCGCGGCGTCGAGATCCGCGGCCGAGCCCAGCGCGAACCGGGGCCACTCGCCCGTCCGGTGGACGGCCACGGCCACGACGGGCACGTCGATGTCCTGGGTCACCAACAGCGGCGTGATCGACAGTCCCTCCGATCGGGCCCGATTTGCGAGCGCCGCGAACCGCTCGTCGTCGATATCCAGACCCAGGGGCTCGAACGTCGAGTACCACGACAACATCGCGGCGTCGCGCTCGATGATCTCGTACAGCCCCGCGAGCAACGCTCCGACGGTCGACCGTTCGAGGCCGAGTCCCGTCGTGATCGCCGGGCGGATGTCCCGCTCGTGTGGCGGATAGTAGACGAGCTCGGCCGGGAGCCACGCGTCGTCGCCGCTCTGGAGGTGTTCGCCGGAGACCCAGCCCCGCTCGGCGCTGTTGTCAGGGGTCTCCGGCGAGACGAACAGCGACGGCGTGACTGCGCCCGCAAGGTCGGGTGCCGGAGCCTGCCGGAAGTCATCCGTTCGATACACGCCAGCACAGTACCGTTCGAGCCCTTCCCCGACAGCCTTCATGAACGCCTCGTTCCAGTCGTCCGACACTCCCGCGGCGTCCTGGCTGGCCGTGGCGTCGCTGAAGCCGGACGTCTCACAGGCCTGTGCCAGATAGTACGGCGCGGGATAGGACTCGGCCTCGCCGATCTCGGTGACGATCCCGGTGCGCTCGTCGATCGCGCGCTCAGCCATCGCCAGCGTTTCTTCGAGATCGGTGTTGACGGTGTTCCGTTCGAGCGCGTGTGACGGTGTCGACCCACACGTACAGCCCGGAAGCTCGAGCAGCGGATGGGTCGCGTCCGGAATGGTCCGTACCTGTCCGAACAGCGGGGGTTTGCCGCCCGTCACTGCTGTCGCGGCCGCCCGACCCGCGATCGCCCCGGCGAAGCGCTGGATCGGAACGGCCGGCGCGGCCGTCGGCTGGGTGTCAGGATCGACCGTCGCACCGACCCGCCCCTGGAGACACGCGTAACACCCGGCGGTGTGATCGAATCCCGCGATTGCCGCATCGACGACTGGATAGCCGCCGACGCCACCGAGTTCTACCGCGATCCAGGGCGTCTCCGTCTCGATCGCGTGGCTGTTCGCTTGCTCGAACGCGCGGTCGCCCGCGACGCCGACGACGACGCCGAGTCGTTCACTGCCGAACGCAGCCGGATCAGTCTGTGTCACAGAGACGTCTACGTCAGCGACCGCGGCGGTGACAGCCTCGGCCGCCGGACCGGACCCGACGAGACCTACAGTCATAATTGCGTAGCCAGACGTGGGCCGGAGGAAAAAACCCCGCGGGGTCGCCGCGTGTTCGATTCGATACCCTCGGCGCACGCCAAGTCGTGGAATATTAATCGTCTGCATTCCCGGTTGTCGGGAGTCTGACCGGCCAATTTATTGTGTAGCCCTCAAACAGTACTCCTGTATGTCAGACGAAGTTGTTGACTTGCTCGAACAGGCGTACGTCGACGAAGTCGAGACCGTGATGAACTACCTCGCGAACGCGATCTACCTGGAGACGTTCGACGGCGAAGACGTCGCCGAGGACCTGATGGAAGACGTACAGGAAGAGCTGGGCCACGCCGAAGAGCTGGGCTACCGGCTCCGGTATTACGGCCAGGTTCCCCCGGCGTCGATGGACATCGAACCGGCACAGGACATGCTCCAGCCGCCCGAAGACAGCACTGACGTCGAGGCAGTTATCGACGGCGTCATCGAGGCCGAAGGGGAGGCAATCGAGACCTACGAAGCGCTGGTCGCAGCCGCCGAGGAGGCCGACGACTACGTGACGGCCGACCTGGCGACGGAACTGCTCGCCGACGAACAGGCGCACAAGGCCGCGTTCCTCAGCATCAAGAAGTCCTTCTGACGGCTCACTCCGACCGACAGCGTCGATTTTTCACCCGTTGAATCGGGTGTCTCTCGGACTCGCGATCAGCTAGGTCGACGCTGCGACAGGCACCCGCGCCTCGAACGTCGCGCCCTCCGGGGAGACACACAACTCACCGTTGACCTTCGATAGCGTCCACTCGAGACTCCAGAGAGCGAGTCCCTCCGCGTGGTTGAGCGGCGTCTCTTCACCCGCACTGACGGCCGCAACGTCAACAGCCGGGAGTCCGTCGCCGTCGTCCTCAATCCGGACGACAGCGGTCTCGCCGGCATCCGTCTCCGTCGTCGTGACCGAGACGGTAACGTGGACGATCCCGTCAGCGCGTGTCGCGATCTGATCGACAACGTCGGCAACTGCGACCGGAAACATCCGGCTTGCCGTCGCTACGACCTCGCCGTCGGGGTCATCGAAGTCGACGCGTACGCACGATAGCCCGTCTTCGAGTTTTGCAAGCTCCGTCGCCAACATCTCATCCAACTGGAGTGGCGTCGGTTCCCCTTGCTCGTCAGCCAGCAAGTGTTTGATCCGCTGCGTGCGCTTCGAAATCGTACTCAGTTCCCACGCGGCGTCCTGAACAGCCGCCAAGTCCGCTTGCACTGTCTCGTCATCGACGCGGGACGCGGCCAGCCTGGCCCGGCCGGTGATGACGTTCACCTCGTTGCGGACGTTGTGTCGCAGCACCCGGTTCAGGACGGCAACCATCTCGGAGCGCTCTTCGAGAGCCTCGTTTGAATCGGCAAGCTCCGCTTTGGTGTCACGAACTTCCGCGATTCGCTGCTGAAGCGTATCCCGGGTGGCGGCGAGTGTCCGGTTGAGATCGCCGAACTCGTCGGCGCGATCAGTGTCGAACTCGACGTCGTACTGGCCGTCTTCGATCCGTTCGGCTCGATCAGTGATCCGGGACAGAGCAGTGGTCACGTCCCGCCCGAGCACGCCGACCGCCCCGCCGAACGCGAGGAGTACGAGCACCGCGATCCAGCCGATCCACTGGCGGACCTGTCGGGAGATGACGTACGCTTCGTCGGCCGGCGCGTGCTCGACGACGACCCAATCGGTGTTCGGCACGGCGGCGTATGCAGCGATGTATGCACCGTCGGTCGCTGTGTCCCGATCGTATACCGGCGATTCGGTAAAGCCGGATTCCCCACGGAGCCCGCTGCTGACGACCGGTGCACGACGTGTCCCACGGTAGTACTGCGTCAGCGCAGCGTCCGGGTCGTCGCTGAACACGACTGTTCCGTTCGAGTCGACGACCCGAGTGAACCCGTTGTCGACCGGATGCTCGAACCGCTCGAAGACGCCCGCCGTGTCGATCTCCACGACGAGCAAACACCCGGGTATCCGACGTATCGGGGAGATATACGCAACAACCGTCCGGTTCTCGACGGCGTGCGGTTCCGTCGTTTGCACGTCGTCGAAGTCGCGAAAGGAAAACCGTTCTGCCCAGCTGAGATTTGCAACGTCCGTTCCCTCGACCCCAGTGTCAGTACTCGTCGTGACGGTCTGATTCCGTCGGTTGACGACGTACGCGCGAACGATTTCGGCATTCCGCCTGTCCTCGGACCGCAGATACTCGCGGATTTCAGAGCGGTTTCTCCCGTCGTAGACCGGGTGTTCCGAGAGGAGTCGAGCGACGAGGCGGTTCCTGCCGGACCACTCGCTCAGCTCGCCAGCTTCCGACTCCGCGGCTGCGGTCATCGACTGTTCGACGTTCGATTCAAGTAATCCACCGACCTGTACGTATAACCCGACCACACCGACGCCGATGAGCAGGGAGACGACGACAAGCACCGCCGTGAGTTTCCGACGAAACGACGACCGAACGAAGTCAAGGACCGTACTGACTACCGGGATGGACTGTTTAGGCATCGTCGTCGACCACCTCATTCTCGAATTCTTTTGCGACCGCGAACGGATTGTCCCCGTGTAGCAGCACTCTCCCGTTGAGACGGCGCATCGCGGGTCGATCGAGAGCCGTGACCACCGGAGAGAGTCGATCGAACACCTCCGGGTGGGCCTCTATCATCGGTGCAGATGCGGTCGGTGCCGGCTGATACGGAAGGAAGTACTCCCGGTCGTCCTCGAGCACTGTCAGCGTCGATCGGTCGAGCTGCGGATCGGTCGCGAACCCGTTTGCGACGCGGACACTGCCCCGTTCGAGTAGTTCGTACGTCAGCCCGACCGACGTGACGATGAACGTCCCGGATTCGAGCGAGTCTCGTCCGTCGCTGCTGACACCGTACCGACTCAACAGCCCGTGCCAGCCATCCGGTCGGTGGTAGAACGCCTCATTGAGGGCGATTCCCGGGTCGCCATCGGCGTTCCGAAAATAGGCCGCGAGTTCACTGATGGTCGACACGCCGATCGCCTCCGCCCATGCCTTGTCAGCGACGATGACGTACTCGTTCGAGAACGGCGCCGGTTCGGCCATCCGGACCCCGCGAGATCGGGCGTCCGATCGCACGCGCTGGAAGAGCGTTCCGGCGTCAGTGATCCGTCTCTCACGGCGCGGCGGGAGCCGAGCCCACGCCGTCGCGGTGTACTCCCAGTAGAGGTGACGGTCCCCGGAACTCGTCGCCTCCCAGTTCGACAGCGAGTCCCCGTCGCCGATATCATCGACGGCTCGTATCTGATCGGCCGTTCGCAGCCGCTCGTAGGCCAGATATCCGAGGATCCGCTGCTCGATGAAGGGCTTCGACCCGATCCGAACGGTCACGGAATCCGATCCCCGCTGTCCGTTGCTGGTGCATCCGCCTAGCACGCCGGCGGTGGCAGCTCCCCCCAGACAACCGACTCGCTCGAGGTATCGCCGGCGCGTCACGGACATCTCCGGCCGTTTCTATGTGCGGCCTGTCAATAATTGCTGGGGATGGCCCAGTCTCTGTCCGGTAGAACGTCGCCGGCCATCACCTCTTTGCCGACGGATGCTGTACCTTCTACCGATGACTCGCTCCGCCGTTCGTGTTGTCCTCGTTAGTGCCGTGTTACTGGCCGCTGTCGCCAGTGGCTCAGTCGTCGCTGATGACCGCGCACACGCGGAACTCGGTTCAGAGACGTTTTCACAGACGGACATTAACGCCGATCGCATCGTCCTCGCGCTTGCACTGCAGGCGGACGGATCTGCGACCTGGGAGGTCTCCTACCGGGTCGAGCTGGCGACCGAAAACGAGACGGCCGCTTTCGAACAGTTGCAATCGGACATCGAGACGAACACCTCCACGTACCGCTCGGCGTTCCGCGACCGAATGGATCGGACCGCGCGCACGGCCGAGAACGCCACGGGCCGCTCGATGGCCATCGAGAACCTCACAGTCGAGACTGATACCGAGGAACTCCAGGGCTACGGGACAGTCACGTACCGCTTTCAGTGGACGAACTTCGCGGCCACCGACGGTGACACGATCAGGGCAGGCGATGCGCTTGCCGGCTTTTTCCTCGAAGAGGACTCCCGATTGACCGTCACCTGGCCCGACGGCTACGAGACCGACAGCGTCTCGCCCGAGCCCGACGAGCGCCGCGACCAAACTGTGGTCTGGCGGGGGCCGATCGAGTTCGGGGCTGATGGGCCACAGGTCGTCGCCAGCCCCGCGTCGTCGTTCCCCACACTCGCGGTCGTCGTGGTCGCCGGCCTCGTGATCGGGATCGGAATCGGCGCCTGGAAACGACGGACGCGCGACGGCGAGAGTGACAGACAGCCTGCCACCGGGGCCGAAACTGACAGCGGACCCAGCGAGGACTCCGGGCCTCAGGGATCCGGGTCCGAGCCGGACGAACAACTGCTGAGCAACGAGGAACGCGTCTTGCGACTGCTCGATGAGCGCGGCGGCCGCGTCAAACAGCAGGAAGTCGCTACCGAGTTCGACTGGACCGACGCCAAGACCAGCCAGGTCGTCAAGACGCTCCGAGAAGACGACGAAATCGACGTCTTCCGACTGGGTCGAGAAAACGTCCTCGTCGATCCGGACGAAAGCGAGTTATAAACCTGTCGTCGTTTCACGGTCCGAGATCAGAAAGACACGCAGACTGCAGTCGAATCGAAGCCCACTTAATCCCACTTAATCCGGGCTGAGGATGTGTGGTTTATATACGGATCAGGGACCGAGTATGGAGTACGATGGAATCCCCGTCCCAGGCGGTCCTGGTAGTGGTCGTCGCGGCGTTGTTCGTAACGCCGGCAGCGGCGCTCTCACTACCCGGACAGACCGCCCAACAGACCGCGACCAACGAGTCGATCCAGCCGGGCGCACAGTTGTCCGGCGTCGTCTCCGTCGGCCAGGCTGAACTCGACGGTGCTGTCGAGGGCCGCGCGTTCGGTCAGGCGATCGCC
>Ga0207851_101009_pt1 | contig 10228 bp, 10 predicted proteins | sample A23E3SouthBayCA_FD_187747 | JGI IMG/M metagenome (GOLD analysis project Ga0207851, IMG submission 187747) | Aerobic enrichment media microbial communities from Eden Landing Ponds, California, USA - A23 E3 (SPAdes) | ecosystem: Environmental > Aquatic > Marine > Unclassified | place: Emeryville... | reverse complement strand
GGCAACTTCAGAGTTATTCAGCCTCCACAGTAAGGGAGGCTTCGACCTGCAGGATATCGTCGTTGCACCGGCGTTCAGTCTCGCGGCCGTCGTGTTGACCGGCATCGGAACGTTCTCGATGTTCGGCTTCTCGCTGTCCCAAACCCTCCTTTCAGGGAGTGGGATGAGTGTGAGCGTCGCGTTCGTCATCGCGCTCGTTGGGCTGGCGGCGAGCTGGACGACCAACCGCGCGGGAGACGGCTGGGATGATCTCGACGAACTTGAGAGCGTGGCAGTCGGCACTGGCATGGTCGTGTTGTTCGGGATGGCGTTCATTCCCGCCATTCAGGACCTCGTGTTGGGGAGTCAGGCCATCGGCGCGGTTGCGTTCCTCGGCCTGTCGGCGGCGTACACGGTGACTGCGTGGTACTGAGGTGAATCCATTGACTGAACATATCAAGCAATACGTGACGGGATGGGCGATGGGCCCGGGGAGAGTATGAGGCGGCTCGCTCAGTCCGTCGCCGCCGTTGTGTTCGGGGCGCTCATCGTCACCGCCTCGGTCATCGGCGGCGTGATGATGACCAACCCGACCGTCCACACCGTTGAGGACGCCAGCAATCAGATCGTCCAGCGTGGCGAGGGACAGGTACTGATTGCGGCGGGGACCGCTGTCGCGATTGCCGCGCTCGGGAAAGCGGTGTACGACCACCACAAAAACGAGGTCAATACCGAGAATCTGCGACAGACGGACGCCTTAGAGACGAAAAAGGAGATTTACGACCAGGCCAGCATCCAGGGGCAGAACAACCAGATTCTCGCCACGGCGTACGGCAACTACCTCAACGACACTGAGACAATCGCCCTGATGGAAGGCAAAAACGCCTACATTCGGGCGCTCGAAAACGGTAGCGCCGAATCAGTGGCGCGCAACCGCGCCATTGACGCCGTAGCGGACTACTACTCTGTCAAGCAGCAGAACGTCATCGCCTCCTGGAACACCTCCGTCTACGTTGCAAATTCCAGCCACTACACGGCACAAAACACGAGTGGGATTGACTCGACGTACGTCTCTGGGGTTGGTGCCTACGATACTAACGGGAACTACTCAGTGGACAGTAGTAGGTACGTTTCTAACTTCGACATGGCACCCCACTCGGTGACGCTGGTTAACGCCTCCACTGAAGGGGTCGCAACCGTCGAAATGAGTACAGAAAGCGGTATCTGGACACCTCAGAACTTCTCTTTCCAGGGTCAAACCTGGGAGGGCGATAAGCCCGCCTGGTATGTCCACAACGTTACTGTGGAACCGCCAGACAGCAATTACGACCAGCTAGAACTGCTGGACGCCACCCAAACCCGCCAGAAGTTCGCTGAAATCGAACAACAGAACGACGTTGTCCAGGCACAGCTTGACACCTTCATCAACAATACCTACGAGAACTACCAGCAGGGTGAAATAAATTCGTCTGACCTGGTCGACCCATACCTCGGAGCGCGAGAGTATTCTCCCGAGAACAGCTCGCAGTTCCAGGATTGGAGCCTGCGCTCGCTGTCCGCGCTCGGTCTCAACAGCCCCCAGAACCTGAGCAACATCGGGCGGATGGAGGTCACGACCGGCGGGATGACCTACGAGGGGATTCTGATGAGTGACGGCAACCCCACGGGTGGGTTCACCGTCGGCGACACCTACGACGCCCAGAACCTCACGGGGAGTCAGTTCGTCGCACTCGCCGACGGCGGCGCAAAAGAGCTAACGGGGAAGTTCACGCTCGCTAACGCAGAAACCTCGGATGGAACAGTCATCGAGGAAAACGAATCGGTGACGTACAACAACATCACGTATGAGACCGCGAACACCAGCGAGTTCAAAGCCTTACAGGACGAGTTAGACGGCCTGACGGCGGAGATTAACGCCAAACAACAACAGCAACGCAACGCCGGGGGCGGCGGCCTCCTCCCCGACTTCGGATTCGGAGGCGTCGGTGCGCCGGTCGGCCTGATCGCCGCCGGTGCCGTCGTCTTCCTGCTCGGCCGCAACTAACCACCCCACCCCATATTTATGAGACAAATCGCACTGTCGGTAGTCGCGGCGCTGGTCGTGCTCGCTACTGTGGCAGCGCCGGTCGCAGCCACTGGCCCACAGCCCACGGCGCCCGATCTCGGCCCACGAGTCGCACAGTCCACCCAAGCAAACGAAACGACCAGCGGGTCGGCCGGTGAACAGATCGACAGCGAACTCGCGCTTGTCTCGTCGTCCTACGATCCGAACGCTGGCACCGTCACGCTCACCCTACGGGCTGATTCGACGCGGGCGGTGACGCTCGCCGACGCGGGTGGGTTCATCGACGGCGGCACCATCAACCGCCGCACGCTGGTCGTCCAGGAGGGCCAAACGTCCGTCGAGTTCGCGGTGACTGAGACCCAGCGCGGCTACGTTGGGGTCTCCATCGCGACCGACGAGACGCTATACGCTGAAGTTGTGCGCTCGCCGTCGCTGTCTCCGTTCCGTGGCTCCTCAGGGACTGTCGGCTGGTTCGGGGGCGCCGCCATCGTGATATTGTCGTTCGTCGGCGCCGCACTCTGGAAGCTCCACAAGGAAGGCGGCGAACCCGTGGAGGCCGCAGCATGAGCGACCTGAGCGCGACGTTCAGCGGCTGGCAGGACCGACTCACGTACATTCTCGCGGAGGCACAGCTCCTCGTCGCGGGCGTGCTCGTCGCCGCTGGCGTCCTGTTGTGGTGGTTCAACCCCATCGTTCCCGGCGTCCCGGCGTGGGCAACAAACGTCATTGTTGGGTGGCTCGTTCTTGGGCCGCCGATGTTCATCGCTGGCCTGCGATTCGTGGCCTGGTTGCGGATTCGCAACTACGTCGAAGTCCACCACGTCAACGCCGTCGAGGATACCGTACGGACGTATTTCGTCCCGCCGGACATATGGGGCGACAAGCGCGTCGACGGCCCCGCACCGTACCGAGTGAACGACGGCGACGCAGTGGCTGTCCGCGAGTTCGAGTGGAGCCCGGAGTACGGCGAGACCGGCCATCTGTCCGTTTCAGGCGTCTATCTGAGCGAGTTAGAGGATACGAAGCTGCTCACCTCGCAGTCCCACATGCAGCGGATGTACGAGGATCTAGTCGACTCGCATCTGTCGTTGGCGTATCTCAGCGAGTCGATTAGTGACCTGTCGGCGGACCTCCAGACGCGATTGATTAACAAGGTCGTGGAAGCCCGCGAGAAGGGCGAGCGCCTGGATAAAGACGCCGTCCAGACCGTGACCGAGGAGTTCCGTGAGCAGGCTGAAAGCATCACGGACGACGAACTCGCGGACATCACGCCCGACGATCTCCCCGACCACCTCCCCGACGCGCTTCCAGCTGGGGAGACGCACAACCCGAGCGCGGGAAAGAACAGCGTGGGCAAAGGGCCAGAAGCCGCCGCTGATGGAGGGGCCCAGGAATGAGTGACGGGAGCGACGAGAACGACCTCTACACGGCCGCACAGTATCGTGAGCACGTCGAGCGCCAGGGCCACCGAGACCCCGATGCGTTCCCCCACGCCGCGGTCACGTCCGACAGTGACCTGTCGCGGTATCTCTCGGTCATCGAAGCCGAATACGACCCTGTGAACGAATGCGACGGCGCGGAGACGATGCCCGGTCGCGCCGCCGATCTAGACGCAGTGAACGCGATTCGACAGATGGAGGCGACCGAGGAAGGGCGCCGCGCGCTCCACGAGGGGCATCCGGCCGCGCTCAAGTACCAGACGGGGGATGTCGGCCAGCAGGCCGACGTGAGCGGGCTGAAGGCGATTCAGGACATCGATGACTTGGTAGACGGGCCGGCGCCGGTCGTCGTCGTCATCGGCGAGATGGGCGCCGGCAAGACGAACTTCGCGGGCCTGCTCGGCCAGCGATTCAAGCACAAGCACCCGAACGCGCTCGTCGGAACGAACATCCAGAGTCTCCGTGAGAAAAGCCAGTGGGAGGATGAACGCGGCCGCGAGCGCGACGGGTTCCTGCCGTCGTTCCCGGCGCTCAAGGAGTGGCTGCGTCAGGACGGCAATCCGCTTCAGCACGACCAGACGCCGAAGCTCGGCATCCTTGACGAACTCAGTTCCTCAGCCAGTGGCAGCGGGAAAGACGGCCAGCTAACCCGGAAGTTGATGGGGCCGTTGGTGTTCAAGGTCCGCAAGTATGGCGGCGCGCTCATCGTGATTGCGCACGACGAGTCGTCGATTCACCCGCTGTTGTGGCGCGTCGGCGTCGTCGTCAAGAAGCTCTCGCCGAAGAAAGCGGTCGTCGCGGACCGAATTTCAAGCGGCCAGATTCGGGACGTACAGACCGAGATCGAGGGAATCCCGCCGACGGACTGGCGGTACAACGACAAGGAAGCCTCTAGCTGGTCGTGGACCGAGACCAGTAGCAACGACGGCGAGCCCGCTGTGGCCGAGGACGACATCAAGCGCGTCTCGATGTGGACGATCGCGCAGGGGATGGAGGCGGGGAAGTCGCCGCGTGCAATCGCCGAGAACGTCCCCTACAGCCACCAGACCGTTCGAAACTGGTGGGATGAATACCAGAATGGAGGTGAGAAGCGCGAATGGGTTTCAGACGTGCAGGCCGCAATCGCATGAGGGCGCGGCGATGTCAAGCTGTCAAACGTAACCAGCCCCCTTTACACATAGCCCATCGCGGCGACGAGCGCTCGAGGGGCGCTCGCCACGGTGGGCCGCGCGCGGTCACCTCCGTCCCAGAAATATATATAAAAGGCGCGACGCCCGCGGGAGGCGCGTAGCGTGCCCTCGAAGAAGGCCAACAAGTACGGCACTGCAGTCGAGTACAAGATGGCCGACGTCCACGATCTCTCGCTGGCGCGGGCCTCCTGGAAGGACGCCAACGCCCCCGACGGCACCCCCGTCGAAATCAAGGCCGCAATGCACGAACACGCCGACGGCCAACCAGGGACATTCAAAATTTATCGGAAGTACCACGAGCAGCTGCAACGCGAGGGTGGCGTCTACGTGTTCGCGGCGTACCGGATTCGAGGTACGGGTGTGGAGGTGCTGGCCCACGACCGGCGGCGGGCGTCGAAGCTCCCGACGGTGCGGTGGCACGGCGGCGGCGATCACCGTGGCACCCAGCAGGCGAAAATCCAGATTGCAGAAGTCCTCTGATTCGTAGTCTTGAATTTGGGCGATTAGGGAATACGGGCTTCCGGTAAGTTCATATTTGCCGCCATATCACTACTACATCAATGGCTAACCGCGTAGGGAATTTTTTGGAATCCTACGATTTCTTCGGCAAGTCCATTCCCGGGATAGTGCTCTTCATGGGCGCTATCTCAATGCTTCCAAAGTCAGATGTTAAACCTGCTTTGGCAAAGCCAGAAGGTGGTGTAAATTTGACAGCGGTATTTGCTGTTCTACTTACGTTGGTATTTGTGGGTCTGGTTATGGGGCAGGCTGTCCACACTTTGGCAGTAAATGTCGAGAAAGTCCTATACTGGATGGGGCACACGACATACAATTTCTATTACCAATACATCGCTGACAAGATCCACTCACGTTTCGAAGATGGGAAGGCGCCCCGTAAGCTGGTATCTCTACTTCGATTAGACAAATTTTGGGCTGTGACGAGATGGTGGTGGATTAGACGATATTGGGGGTTTCATGACATTTTTAAGAGCCATAGGCGGTTATTCGAAAACTCCCTCGGATGGCACTTTGACAAGAAAGTTAAAAAACGAAATGGCGATAAAGAGAATATACTATATCACGGGTTCATAGAGGCCTTCGACCAAAATTTCCAGTTGGGTCCGTATACGAGCCTTGGAGATTTCGGCATTCAAACTGAGGAATATGAAGAATTCAGGCAGATTTACCCTCTCGTAGCAAGCAAAGTAACAGAATCCGACAGAAACCGGGCAAGTGGGTTCCAAGCTAGATATTCATTTTGTCGAGGTATGTGGGTCGTTTTGAGCTTGGTCTTAATCGGGTATTTACTCGCTTTTGGATATTTCCCTATCAAGCTAGAATATGAAGCAATAATACAGGGGTATTCTAAAGGAATTGGTAGCGTTCCAGTTCTTGGTGTGTTGTCGATCTCGATTTTGGCGTTTTTGGACGCTGCTGGAGATTACAAACGATATTACATTGAATACGTCATTTCAGAGTTTTATGCGGAATACGGCCAACAAGAGGATGAACAAGAAGACGAAAACGTCTATAACTACTATTACCCACCCCACCGAAGGAACACATAGAGAACCAAGCATATCCAACGATTAAACTAAAATGTCCCAGACTCAATCCCGGCGTCTCGATGAGATTAGAGACCGAATCGAGATGGTCATCAAGGAGTTCCTATCGAAGCCGAAGTATGACGAACTATTCGAGACGCGGATACAGAAGCTAATATTCTACTCTGAAGTCTATTCAATCACCCACTATCGGATGCGGTTGACGGAGGCGACCTACAAGCCGTATATGTATGGAGCCTATTCCGAGGACGTTCGTGACGTGCTTGAAAGTATGAGGGGGATCACTCGGAAGAGGACCATTCGGTATGGCGACCGAACTGTCGGATATAGACTTAGTGGAGATCAAGCTAATTTTGAGTCAGACCAAGTTGTCCAGCGGATTGTTGACCGAGTCCATGAGGCAACAGAATTCAAAGAGACCTCCGACCTTGCTCAGTTTAGCAAGGAGAGTTTTCTCTTTGAAAATACCGAGTATAATCACCAAATGCGATTTGAAGAATTTGCGGAGGCGCTTGACGCGTACCCCGATATCGAAAAAGAACTTATGGATGAGTTGCCTGATAAGGTGGTATTTAAAGATCTCGAACCCGAAGACGGCCTGAAACCAATAACTAACTGACCGGGCGAAGGAGTTGTGGATACTTGGCAATGCAGAGTCTCCAACCACATATCTCTACTACTCGGCTGGTTCACGGAGAAAAGTTTGATTCTACGAGGCTTAGTCGATATGGACCGAGACCCTGGGTTGCCGGCTTTCGATCTTCACTTTTCGCGTGGACACAGTTTCCGCCAGTTCTTGGCGGAGCCGTGGAGACAGTTCGGGATGTTTCAATGCCTCTTCGACGCCGTCCAAGACGTTACCGACGACGTCGCAGGACACGAGGATAGCCTGGGTTTTGTTACAGTCTAGTGTGTCAGCAGCCGCTTCGATTGTATCTTGACGGTGCTCTTTGTCGCCGTCTGTTCGGATTCGCATACTCGACTCGTACACACGACCCCGGATAACCGAAGGAATTTGGCTCACTGGGACCCCTATTTCCGGGATAAATCCTCGTTTACTATCACACACTAGGTACGTTAGCGGGGCCACGAGTGCTTTCAGCTTTGAATATGCACACGGCCGGCCACCAACTCGTGTGCATATTTGTGCGAGCACGTTCTCGGATGCGTGACCCCACGGGTGTGGGATTGCTGCCGCTCTATTCGTCGTTCAAAACGTCATCAATTACCTTGTCCTGTGATTCGATTTCCTCCTTCTTATTCCCGATTAGATTCGATGCGTGGCGTTCTAGAGTACTGTTTATTGATTCAATATCCTCGGACAGATTCTCAGCATTCTCCACAAGAAAGTCAACTCGTCGTTGAATATGCTGCTCAAGTTGATCTGCCGAACGGTCGCCGATTTCAACCTCAAACGCGAGAAGACCGTCACTGATCTCACAATCGAACGGCTCGAAACGATTGGTTCGAGATAAGCTAGTTGGCTGGTATGATAGAGGTTCAACTGATCCCTCGATCGGCATTGCGACCCGAATCTTGGCGTTTGGTGAATTCCCAACTTTCTCTTTTCTAATGTCGTCAGAATCAAAGCTAGGCGGCTCGATCGAGACGCGCGAATGGTACTTTTCTACCAGTTCACTCTCCTCAGTATCAGAAAAATTCTGTTCTGTGAGGTGACTTATTTTCGTCTTGATTTTCGATTTTTTCGCCTTCTCTAGCTCTCTAATAGAATTGCCAGTCAGTATTTCTGGAACTAGCTGGTCTGGTATATTAACCATATTCGTGTAGACGAAAGAACCATGGATAAATTTTTGTTCGTTCTCAGCCGATCGGTCGGGTGTTTTTGAAGTTAGCCCATTTTGGGGAAGGATCCTACTTGTTCCATAGCGCAAAATGACTCTATGTAGTTTACTCGGAGTCTCCCACCCAATCTTGCAGCTCAGCGACGACAAAAATCGAGGTGACTATAATTGTCAGCAATAGCAATACTATTCCTAAGAGGAACGCAGTTTCAGCGAAGCTATCGATGATATTTGGCCAAACCTCCCAGAATCGAGACGGAGAGAAACCTTTAACAGAAACGATAGAGAGCTTGTTCTCTACATAATTTAATAGATAGGCGCCGCCCCATACAAGTACAATACTGTATATCCATGACCCAATAACAAAATCTCGCCTCGAAGGGTCAAAGCGCTCTATCTGAAGGAAAATTACCATTGTAATCACCACTGTGAGGAAGCCACCGATAGCAGACAAAATCTGAAGAACGATTGCCTGTAATTGCACTGCGAGACTTAGTATTGCCTGAAATAGGAGGAGAAACATAACGGAGAATACGAACAAATCGATATTTCTAGCCTGAAAATGACCTTCGACTAGATTATTGAACGATCCAAATTCTCTCATCATTTCTCGGTATATCAGAACACCCACTACTCCCGTGATTACCAGCGAGGCGACATAGCCACCCTGGACAGTCTCTGGAGCCTTCTGAAGGGTTGTCTGTGCAGAATCCGATAGATATACAGAAAGAGCGGCAAAAACGCCCATGACGACGAATAGCTCGGAGTGGTCGTCTAGGAACCCGGCTAAATCGAAGCTATCTGAGTCAATTTCATCTTCTGTCAAGGTGATGCCTCGAATTGTTATCCAGTTGGTGGCTCAATCTGTATAAATTGTCCTCTCGATCCCGGATCGACGATGAACTAACTGTACGGTGTGTTTTGGGTTTGTGGCCTTAGCCACACCCCTAACGGAGAACCGAACGCCCCCGGTTCGGTTCTCCCGGCCGGGTGCGCCGCCCCGATCTGGTCGGTCGCCCTCGACGAGCGCACCTATCGAAACCGAGGTTTCACTACATAGCTTCTGGGCGCAAGTAGAATTGAGTTATTGAAGTGGTCTGGTAGTGTTGCCACTGGCCGCGGGCCGCGCTACCGGAGGGCCTTCCAGGCCCGGTCGGTGTTCCGACGACCCTTGTACTCGTAGACGACTGTCGCGGACCGGAACCGCTGGGGGTCCTGACCCGCCGCCTGCCACTTCTCGAAGGCGATTTTCAACTGCTGGGCAATCTGGGTCGGCATCCCCTGGTAGGTGTAAGTGTGCTCCCCAATCTCCCCCATCTTGATTTCCAGCGCGTCGGCACGATTGCGGATGTCGACGCCGTGCTTGTTGCACCACGCCACCCACTCAGCCATCGCGTCCGACGCCCCACGCTCGGCAGCTTCTATCGCCTTCGCGCTCGTCTCCACGGCCGTCCGGGTGGCATCACGGGCCTCCTGGACGGCGTCGTGGACCATCTCGGCGACGTACTCACTCCGGAGCGCGCACTCGCCGTACTTGCGGTCGACGAGCTCGCCCATCGCCCGCAGCGCACGCCGCACGCTGCCCACGTGGCGGTCGTTCTCCGTCGCAATGTCCTGCGGAGACACTTCCCCGCCATCCGTCACGAGCGTGCCCAACGCCTCCCACTGCACAGGACTGAGCCCATCCGTCAGGTGGCGAACTACAACGCTCTCCTGTTCTTGGCGCACCCGCGTCAGGTCCAACTGAATCGGGTCGGGACCGCGCTCGCTCGTCGACGGCGACCAGTACGCATCAAGCTCAACGTACGCACTCCCGCCCATGTCATCGGGTGCGACGTCGAGGCCCGCGTCGGCCAGCACCGACAACACCGTCTGGTCGAGCTCGCGCTCCAGGTCAACGAGATCGTCGAAGCGAACCGTCTGCTCGGCGGGAACCAACGAGGTCTGCAGACTCGCCCCCACCTTCGGATGGGCGAGCGCCTCGCTCTCGTCGAGCCGAGCAGCCTCTCGAGCGTAGTAGTGTTTCACTTCCTTCGGGAGGCGGTGGCCGGGGAACGCCTCACCAAGTCGCTGTGCGTCCAATGTCGCGGTGTGGTAGTAGCCCTGGACGTTCTCGCCCTGTTCGTCGGTGTCGTTCTGGACGAGCTTCCGGTAGCCACTCCGGTCGTTCTCGAGGAGGTGCGCCATC
>Ga0207851_101008_pt1 | contig 10241 bp, 10 predicted proteins | sample A23E3SouthBayCA_FD_187747 | JGI IMG/M metagenome (GOLD analysis project Ga0207851, IMG submission 187747) | Aerobic enrichment media microbial communities from Eden Landing Ponds, California, USA - A23 E3 (SPAdes) | ecosystem: Environmental > Aquatic > Marine > Unclassified | place: Emeryville... | reverse complement strand
TGCCATCGAGATCGAGACGGTCGCGGAGTCGACGGTGTCGGAACCGGTGTTGATCGAGGGGCTCCCAGGCGTCGGCCACGTGGGGAAACTCGCCGCGGAGTATCTGCTCGAAGAGTACGAGAGCGAACTCGTCCGCCGCGTGTACGCCGACGAGTTCCCCCCACAGGTGAGCATCGACGACGAGGGTGTCGCGGAACTGGTCTGTGCCGAGTTCCACGCCGTCGAGACCGACGGCCGCGACTTGCTCGTCCTCAGCGGCGACCACCAAGCGGGGAGCAACGCCGGACATTACCACCTCACCGAGGCGTTCCTCGACGTTGCCACCGGACTGGGCGCCGAGCGGCTGTTCGCCCTCGGTGGCGTCCCCACGGGCGAACTCATCGAGGAGTACCACGTTCTCGGCGCGGTGACCGACGCCGACCTGAAGACGGACTTATCGGACGCAGGCGTCGAATTCCGCGACGACGAACCCGCCGGCGGCATCGTCGGCGTCAGCGGCCTGTTGCTGGGGATGGGCCGCCGTCGCGGCCTCGACGCCGCCTGTCTGATGGGTGAAACCAGCGGCTATCTGGTCGACCCCAAGAGCGCCCGTGCCGTCCTCGAAGTGCTCGAGGCGGTCCTCGGATTCGACCTCGACTACGACTCCCTAGAGGACCGCGCCGAGGAGATGGAGGAAGTCGTCGGCAAGATCCAAGAGATGCAAAACCAGAGCGCGCAGGTGCCGACCGACGACGACCTCCGGTATATCGGCTGAGCGACTCGCCGCCGTCGAGAAATTCTTTACCGCGCACCCCAAACGGGGGGCGTGTTCGTGGAGTGGTTGTCCCTGTTGCCGCCGTGGCTGCTCGTCGGGGTCGCCATGGGCCTCGCCGTCGTCCTCTTAGTCGCCGGAATCTTCGTCGCTGGAGACCGACTCTTCCCCACCCCACCGACGGACCGGCGACAGCGGATCGACGGCACCGACCGCCGTCGGGCAGAGATCCGGACCTACCTCGGCACCATCGGCGAGCGGTACGCCGAAGACGCGTCGGTCCACGGGGAGACGGTCGCCTTTTACCTGCCCGAGCGAGCGGTCGCCATCACCTTCGACCCCCAAGCGTACTTCACCATCGAGGGGACGGACACACACGCCGTCCTCTGTGAACACGAGATGCCCGGATCGGCGCTCGGTCGGCGACTGCCCTTCGACGTCCCGGAGACCGGACGCCAGCGCTCGACGACAGGGGGTGAGTCGGTCGGCGCGGCGTTCTCGCAACTCGGCCTCCAGCCGACGGCCGACGCCGAGGAGGTACGAGCGGCGTACCGCCGACGCGTGAAGGACGTCCACCCCGACCAAGGCGGGGACAGCGAATCCTTCCGCCGTCTCCGCGAGGCCTACGCGACGGCGAAAGAGCACGCCGACTAGCCCCGTCGTCACCGCTTTGCCCGTCCAAGCCAATCGGACGACTGTGCCCCCGCAGACGCACGGCCGAACGGCCTACCTCCCCGCGGCGGCGACGCTCGTCGTCTCCGACCTCCACGTCGGGTGGGCCGCGGCGTCGAACGCCGGCCCCCTGCTCGACGAGCGTGCGGATTGCCGGGAGCGCCTCGCAGCGGCCGTTGCGGCGACCGCTCCGGAGACGGTCGTTCTCGCGGGTGACCTGCTCCACCGGTTCGGGACGTCGCGGCCGCGGGCGGTCGGGACGCTCCGGACGCTCGCGGGGCTGATCCGCGCGGCCGGTGCGCGCCCGGTCGCCGTCGCCGGCAACCACGACGGTGGCCTCACGGGCGCGTGGCCGGGACCGGTCCACGACGCCTACCGACTCTCCGACGGGACCGTCGTCTGTCACGGCCACGAGGTGCCCGAGACGGACGCCGAACGGTACGTCTGCGGACACGTCCATCCGGCACTGACCGTGGAGGGAGACAAACGTGACTGCTTCCTGTGGACGGACTCGGGCTACGCCGACCGGCCGACGCTCGTGCTCCCGGCGTTCTCGACGGGCGCCGCCGGCGTCCGGGTCGAACGACGCGACGGCGTCGACTCGCCGCTGGTGCCGTCTCTCGATACGGTCCGTCCCGGCGTGGTCGTCGAAGGTGAGACGCTGTGGTTTCCGCGCCTCGCCGACCTGCGACCCCACCTCCGTCGGCGATAGCATTTACTCGGCGGAGGTTCTCGGGCGAGGTATGCAGGGACGGCCACGGCCACGGCGGGAGTCCGACACGCGGGTCGCCCGTCGGCGGCTAGGAAACCGGCAGCACGAACGGAACCGGGGTGACTGACCGTGGACTACGAGGACGGCGAGTTCGTCCGGGTGCTCGACGAGGACGGTGTCCCCGTCGACGAGGACGCGGTCCCGGACCTCTCCGACGAGACGCTTCTGGATATGTACCGCGATATGCGTCTCACCCGGCACTTCGACGAGCGGGCGATCAACATCCAGCGGCAGGGGCGACTCGGCACCTTCGCCTCCTGTGCGGGTCAGGAGGGCGCACAGGTCGGGTCGACCTACGCGCTCGCCGACGACGACTGGATCCTCTATCAGTACCGCGAACACGGCGCGGTCGTCGTCCGCGACTTAGACGCCGGCTACCTCTCGTACTGGATGGGGCACGAGTCGGGCAACGCGACGCTCGCGGACAAACACGTCTTCCCGCTGAACATCACCATCGCGGACCACCTGCCCCACGCGGTCGGGCTGTCGTGGGCGTCGAAACTGAAGGGTGACGACCGTGCCGCAGTCGTCCACTTCGGCGACGGCGCCACGAGCGAGGGTGACTTCCACGAGGCGATGAACTTCGCTGGCGTGTTCGACACCCCGACGGTCTTTTTCTGTAACAACAACGGCTGGGCCATCTCGGTGCCCGTGGAGCGACAGACAGCGAGCGACACCATCGCACAGAAGGCCGCGGCGTACGGCATGGATGGCATCCGCGTCGACGGCATGGACCCGCTCGCGTGCTACAAGGTGACGAAAGAGGCCGTCGACCGAGCCCGCGACCCCGCCGCGGGCGAGACGCGGCCGACGCTGATCGAGGCCATCACCTACCGCTACGGCGCCCACACGACCGCCGACGATCCGACCGTCTACCGCGACGAGGAAGAGGTCGAACGCTGGAAGGACCGCGACCCGCTGGACCGATTCGAGGCCTTCCTCCGGCGGACCGACCGCCTCGACGACGAACGCGACGCCGAGATCCGCGACGGCGTCGCGGACCACGTCGCCGCGGTCATCGAGGCAGCCGCCGAGGTCGAGGCCGATCCGGCGTCCATGTTCGAGCACGCTTACGCCGACCTGCCGCCGGAACTCCGGCAGCAACGCGCCGGCTTCCTCGACATTCTCGACCGCTACGGCGACGAGGCGTTCGTCCGGGACTGATCGTCCACGTCGTCGTCCGTGCCGTCCACGTCGTCCGTGCCGTCCGCGAGCCGACGCTCGATCCGCTCGAACGCCTCCCGGGTGGCCCGGACCTCCTCGATCAACTCGGTCAACTGAGCTGCACTGGCGGGCGCGTCGCCGCCTTCGCTCTCCGTCCCCTCTCGCTCCGTCCGCTGGCGTTTCAACTCGGTGATCCGGTCGCGGACGGCGGGGGCGTCCGGAATGCCGTCGAAGGATATCTCGGCGCCGCTACTCCCGGCCGTGCTGATCGAGATGGAGCCGTAATCGAACTGCTTGCCCCAGAAGCTCCGGTTGAACTCCGTGTTCTGGATGCGGTCGAGGTCGACCGTCTCGATGTTGGTCGAGAAGATGCCAGTCTTGACGTACAGCGACTGGGTGGTGACGACGTACTCGGTGTTCTGGATTCGGACGTAGGCAAAGGGCACCCCGAGGAGGATCAGCACGCCGATCACCACGACGGTCAACACGAGGCCGGTCGCGATGGTGCCATAGAGCGTCTCGAAGGCCGGCCGCCCGGTCCAGACGACCTCCTCGCCGGGGTCGAGCGAGACCCACTCCGGTTGGGTCGTGGTCTCGGTTCCGATGTCGGCGTCCGGCGTGGCCTCGCTCATCCGTCGCTCACCTCTCGGTCGAGGCGGTCGGCTGCCGCGTGCAACGCGGCGAACTCGGTCAGGAGCGTCTCGGCCGTCGCGGCGTCCAGTCCGGCGGGAGCGAGGGTCGCCCCGTCCTCGGTCCCGTGCCCCACCAGCTGTCGGAGTTCGTCGCGGAAGGCCTCGGGGTCGTCGAGGTCGGTAAGCCGGAGGTCGACGCCGTCGGTGCCCGCGGTGCTGATCGAGACGGCGCCGTAGTCGAAGAGGCGCCCCCAGACGTCCTTGTGGAGGGCGGTGCGCTCGACGTCCGCGAGGCCGACGCGCGTGACGCCCGTCGACAGGACGCCCCGCTTGCGGTAGCAGTTCCGGTCGGTGAGGACGTACTCGACGTTGACCGTCCGCAGGTAGCGCCACGCGACCCCGGCGACCGCCGGGAGCACGAGGAGGACGGCGCCACCGGCGACGACCGGTGTGGACAGGACGAGCGTCCGGACGGCGAGGACCGCGCCGGCCGCGAGGAGGACGATCCAGAGGGTCGCTGCGACGACCGCCGGCAGGACGCGATGCACCCGCGGTGCGCCCTCCCAGACGACCGTCTCGCCGGTGTCGGGAGAGAACCAATCGGGACGAGAGGCCATACCCGGCGTTCTCCGGCGGCGCTTGTAAACGTTGGTCGCGGGTTTCGCGCCGAGACACGCTCGGCGGCGACACGGGCACGACGCGATCTCCGGGTGTCGGATTCGTTCGGACATTCCCGAGATTAGTGGTCGAACCTCTCTCAATATCTCTCGTATCCGTACGTTTATGGTTTGATGGCGTGTTCGGCCGTACGATCAGGTCAACATGGCCGGACTAGATACGATCGCGAACGTGGCGGATCGGGTTGACGGTGAGGACGCCGTCGACCGGAACCTCTCGGCCGGCGTCGCCCTCTCGCGGATGTTGCGGACGACGCTCGGTCCCAGGGGATCGGACAAGATGCTGGTCGGCGGCGGGGAGGTGCTCCTGACCAACAAGGGGAGCAGCATCGTCGACCGGATGGACATCGAATCGCCGGCGGCGACGCTCGTCGCCGATATCGCCCGCGCACAGAGCGGCGAACTCGGCGACGGATCGACTGCGGCCGTCGTCCTCGCGGGGGCGTTGCTCGACGAGGCCACGTCGCTTCTCGACGACGGGTTCCACCCGACGACGGTGATCGAGGGGTACACGCGGGCGGCCGCCCGCGCCCGGTCGCAAGTCGACGAACTCACGATCGCCGAGTCGATGGACGCCGAGACCCGACGGGCGGTGGTCGAGACGACCGTCACCGGCCGCTGGGACGACGACCGCACGGCGTTTCTCGCCGACCTCGTGGCCCGGACTCACGAGGCGATCCGGGACGCGGATCGACCACGCAACGACCTGCTGACGCTCCACGGCGTCCCCGGTGCCGACACGGAGGCCTCCGAACTCCTCGACGGCCTCCTCATCGACACGGATCGGTCATCGACGTCCCTCTCGGACGTCCCGGCAGCGGTGCCGTCCCGCGTCGACGACGCCGTCGTCGCGGTCGTCGACGACGAACTCACGATCCGGACCCCCGAGTCGGCGCCGCGGTACACCGCCGACGACCCCGACGACCTCGAACGCGTCCAGGCGTTCGAATCCGAGACGTACGGCCGGTACGCAGACACCCTCGACGCCCACGGCGTGGACGTGCTCTTCTGTCAGAAGTCGGTCGACGATCGATTGCGGGCGCGTCTCGCCCGCGAGGGCGTCCTCGTCTTCGAACGGACCCGTCAGGACGAGGTCCACACACTCGAACGCGTGACCGGCGCGCGGGCGGTGATGGATCCGGACGGACTCGACCGGGGAGCGGTCGGCCGTGCGGACGTCGTCGAGCGCCGACGGGTCGGGGACGCGCCGTTCGTCCTCGTGCGTGACGCGTCGGCGACGCACCGCTCCGTGCTCCTCCGTGGCGGGACCGACCACGTCGCCACGGAGACGGAACGCATCGTCGCCGACGGCCTCACCGTCCTCGAGACGGCGGCGGACCGTCCCGGACTGGTTCCCGGTGGCGGGGCGGTCGAGGTAGGTCTCGCGCGCGACCTCCGATCACACGCCCGTGGGATCCCCGACCGGGAGGCGTTCGCCGTGAGCGCCTTCGCCGACGCCGTGGAGACGATTCCGGCTGCGCTCGCCCGCAACGCCGGCGGGCGCCCGATCGACGCGCTCCTCGAACTCCGACGACGGCACGACGCCGGCGAGACCACCGCGGGCATCGACGCCACGACCGGCGGGGTCCGTGACGTGACCGAGATCGGCCTCCTCGAACCCGCGCGGACGAAAGAGCGCGTCGTCGCCAACGCGACGCAGGCCGCCTCGTTCCTCCTGCGTGTCGACGACGTGATCGAGACCGACGAACCACTCCACGACGACGACGGCCACGACCACCACGACCACGACCACGGGGCCGGCGGTGGCGTCCAGCGCTCGACCGACGGCTACCCCTGGGCCATCGGTCACTGAGACGGATCGTCCGGCGTGGTCGCCACCGCGCGCCGGCCGGCGTGCACCCGAGCAACGACTCTCGAATAATGACACATACGAGCCCAGGATGACTCAATATAGAGACAAATTTTAAATAATACGTGTGATATGTGGGTGTGTAATGCACAAAATCGACATCGAAGTACACGATCGTCTAGATAGGATGGCCGAATCGGCCACGACGGGACAGTTCTTCCATCCGGAGGGCGTCGATGCCACTGTATGAGATTCTGGGGATGGGACTGCTGTTCGTCGGGGGTGTCCTCTTCGTCAACGGGATGTGGCTCCTCGGCTACGGGGACGACAGCGACGTCGCGATATTCAACTTCCTGACGGGGGCGATCACCTTCCTGATCGTCCTCTGGTGGGCGTTCGGCGGCGACGCCTCCGACGGAACCCCGTTCAACGCCGCCGGCACGCTCCTGTTCTCGATGACGTACCTCTGGATCGGATCGAACGCCATCCGGGGGGTCGAGGACCAGCGCTCGTTCGGCTGGTACTGCTTTTTCGTCGCGTTGACCGCCGCGCCGACTGGCTATCTCGTCTTGCTCGGGGGCGACCTTGGACTGACCGCCCTCTGGTGGATCTGGGCGGTGCTCTGGGCCGCCTTCTTCGTCCTGCTCGGCCTCCAGCGTGACGACCTCACCGTTCCGGTCGGCTGGTTCACCGCCGTCACTGGCGTCGCAACCGCCGTCGGCGGCTACCTCATGGCCGCCGGCTTCTGGCCCTGGGCATAGTCAGAAAATAGATAAACGCATGGTCTAATATATTAAATATAACCAAACAACTAAGTAGAGATGGCTGATATTACTTGTCGGGTAACCCATAACCCACGATACCAATGCCCGAAGTAAAATTCGAAGTCGACGTCGACAGTCCCCCTGACGAACAGCCCGGTGCGAATCCGTTCAACCGCTGGCACCCCGATATCCCCGCGGTCGTCGAAGTCGACGACGGCGAGACGGCGCGTCTCGAAGCCCTCGATTGGACCGGCGGCCAGATCTCCGACAACGACGACCCCAACGAGGTTCGGGACGTCGATCTGAGTCAGGTTCACTACCTGGCCGGCCCGGTCCACGTCAACGGTGCCGAACCCGGCGACCTCCTGAAAGTCGAGTTCCTCGACATGGGGCCGCTCAACGGCCGCGCCGAGTGGGGATTCACCGGCACCTTCTCCCAGCAGAACGGTGGCGGCTTTCTCACCGATCACTTCCCGAACGCCGCCAAGTCGGTCTGGGACGTCGACGGCTATACCGTGTCCTCTCGACACATCCCGGACGTGCGATACGAGGGGAAGATCCACCCCGGACTGGCAGGGTGTGCCCCGAGCCAGGAACTCCTCGACGAGTGGAACGAGCGCGAACAGGAACTCATCGACAAGTTCGAGGAGGATCCCGAATCGATCCCGAACCACCCGACCGGCGAGCACGAACCGGGGGTGGCGAACCCGCCGACGCCGGAGGGGGCTCAGCTGGGAGAGATGGATCCCGAGGCGGCCGAGGCGGCCGCCGAGGAGGCCGCCCGGACGGTGCCGCCGCGGGAACACGGCGGCAACCACGACATCAAGGACCTCTCGATCGGGTCGACGGTCTACTTCCCCGTCTACGTCGAGGGCGGGAAGTTCGGCGTCGGCGACTTCCACGCCTCACAGGGTGACGGCGAAGTCACGTTCTGTGGCGCCATCGAGATGCCCGGCTACGTGGACTGCAAGTTCGAAGTCATCGACAACGGGATGGAAGAGCACGGCGTCACCCACCCCATCTTCGAGCCGGGTCACCGCGGGCCCAACTTCGAGGACTACGTCACGTTCTGTGGCTACTCGGTGACCGAGGACGGCGAGCAGAAGTACATCGACTCGCATACGGCCTACCGGCGGGCGTGCCTCCAGGCCATCGACTACCTGAAGGAGTTCGGATACACGGGCCAGCAGGCCCTGCACCTCCTCGGGACGGTGCCCATCGAGGGCCGACAGAGCGGCGTCGTCGACGTGCCCAACGCGTGTTCGACGCTGGCGCTCCCGACCGGCGCCTTCGAGTTCGACCTCTCGCCGGGCAGCCTCGGGAACGCCGAGGACCGTGGCGACCTCGTCGTCACCGACGAACCGCTCGGCTGACGCCGCCGACGCTCCCTTCTTTTGGATCCGCAGTCACAGCCCCGACAGCGCCGCCGCCGCGGCCTCCCGCCCACTCCGCATCGCCCCCTGAATCGACGACCACGCGGTGTAGTCCCCGGCGAGGTAGACGGGGCCCGTCGGGTCGTCGACGGCCGGCAGGTCGTCGTGAACGCCCGGCGGCTGGGCGAACTGGGCGAACTCGATCCGGTCGGTGTCGACGTGTTCCAGTCCGCCGAACTGGCGTTCGGGGTACCACGCCGCGAGTGCCTCGCGGGTCGCCTCGACGAGCGCGTCGTCGGCCGTCTCGAGCGCGTCGTCGCCGAGGAAGGTGGCACAGAGCAGGCGCCGGTCGTCGGGGGCGTAACTCGATGCCACCGCGGAGAGCGGAACGACGGCGTTCGGCCGGTCGTCGGCCGCGTTCAGGTGGATCTTCCGCGCGTCGTCGAGTGACGGTCCCTCCGGCAGGGAGCAGTACGCCGTGACGGACGACCGGGCGGCCGTGGGAATCGACGCCACGCCGGTCAGGCGTCTTGCCGTCCGCGGGTCGGTGGCGACGACGGCGGCGTCGGCCTCGACGGTTCGGCGCTCGGTTTCGACGGTCACTCCGTCGTCGTCGCCCGTGACGGCTGCGACGGGCTCCTCGCGGTGGATGGTCGCCCCGGCCTCGCGGGCCCGGGTCGCCAACTGTTCGGGGACGGCGGCCATCCCCGCCGCCGGGAGGGCGATCAACCCCTCGCTCATCGCCTTGAACGTGTACTCGAAGACCCGCTTGGACGTCGAGAGCGATCGGTCGAGCGTGATGCCGCCGTAGAAGGGCGCGACGAAGTTGTCGAGGTAGTCCGTAGAGAAGCCCCAGTCGCGGAGGTACTCGTCGATCCGGGCGTCGGGACTCCCGAAGATGGCCGCCTCGTCGCGCCCGCCGACGTGCTGGCGGAGGGCGAGCGTCCGGAGCTTGTCGGTCGTCGTCACTTCGCGGTTGAACAGGGTGTCGGTGAGCGAGAGGGGGTCGCGCAGGGGATCCGAGAGCGTCGACCGCTCGCCGGGGCGGGCGATGACGGCGCCCGGCGAGAACGACTGCAGGTCGAGTGCCGGGAGGTCGAGTTCGCGACGGACGGCCGGATAGGCGGTGAAAAGCACCTGGAAACCCCGGTCGAGGGTGAACCCGTCGACGGTCCGGGTTCGCACCCGGCCGCCGACGTCCTCGCGCGCCTCGAACAGCGTCACGTCGGCCCCGGCGGCGGCGAGGTGCCGAGCCGCGACGAGACCGGCCAGTCCCCCGCCGGCGACCACCACGGCGGCGTCGTCAGTCATACCCGTCGTTCGGCCGGCGGGTACAAAGGGGCTGCGAGGTCGGCCGTCGCGGGCGATCGAGCGGGCGCCGGTCCAGAACCCGGTTCGCTCCCGAGGCGGAAGCGGTTAGTCGGTCGCAGCCGACGGTCGGCCATGGAGCAGACCGCTGCCGTCCGCGGACTCGACTGTACCGGGTGTGGCCGGCGATTCGACGCGACCGAACCGGGGCGGTGTCCCGACTGCGGGGCGCCGCTCGACCCCGCCTACGACCTGGGGGCCGTCGACGCCGACGCGCTCGTGGCGGCGACCGGCGGGTCGATGTGGCGCTTCGAGGCG
>Ga0207851_101007_pt1 | contig 10243 bp, 13 predicted proteins | sample A23E3SouthBayCA_FD_187747 | JGI IMG/M metagenome (GOLD analysis project Ga0207851, IMG submission 187747) | Aerobic enrichment media microbial communities from Eden Landing Ponds, California, USA - A23 E3 (SPAdes) | ecosystem: Environmental > Aquatic > Marine > Unclassified | place: Emeryville... | reverse complement strand
CGCTTGTAAAAATCTACGCTAAAAACGTCCCGCGAGCCGAAGGCTCGCGGTGAAACGCGCGGCTTCGCCGCGCGTATGCTTCCTGAGCTATCCGACGTAGAGAAACAGCGAGATAGAGTGACGGTTCGACGTGTTACTCGTCTTCGACGAGGACAGCGTTGACCTGGCCGTTCTGGCCGGGCCGGGAGGTGACGCGGGCGCGGCCGGCGTCCGTCTCGATGATGGCGCCCTTCGTGATGATGTTCCGTCGGGCGTAGTTCGGGTTCGCGCCGTTCTCGACGACGTCCTCGATGGTCGCGTTGACGCCGCCGTCGTCGGTGGCGACGTTGGCGACGTCCGTGGAGAGCGCGCGGACCTTCTCGACGTTCCCGCGGGCGTCGACGGTGCGGTAGCGCTGCTCGCCGACGGTGGTCTCCGTGGGCGCGCGCCCGGTCTTCGACTTCTTCTTCTTGTTCTGCGGTCGGAGTCGCGCGCCGGTCTTCGAGCGCTTGGAGCGTCCCTGGTATTGCATGTTCGGGAAGTGGCGCAGGACGTACTTGAAAGACTCGGTTGGGGGAGAACAGCGGGTTTTACCGGCGTCGACGGCGAGGATGGAGACATGAGCCTCCGGGTGGCGGCCGCCGCGCCGTTCAAACAGAAGGGGAAGCGTCGGATTCCTGAGCAGGCGTTCGTGGTGGCGCTGTCGCTGGACCGCGACTGGATGAGTCCCGACCAGGCCAAGCGCGTGCTGGACCTCGCGACGGGCGAAGGCCTCGTCGAGCGCGCTGACGGCGACCTCGTGGCTGACTTCGACCCGGACGGCGTCGCGATTCCCGACGACTTCACGCCCGACGCGGCGCTGTTCCAGGAGCGGTCGGCGTTCGAGCGCACGCTGGACGCGCTCGTCGAGGCCGGCTACGACCGCCAGGAGACCGTCGCCGGCGTGAACCAGCTCCAGCAGGACCTCGGCGTGACGGCTGACGCGGCGGCCGTCGTGTACGCGCGGCGCCGCGGCGTGGACGTCGACGGCGCGGCCGCGAAAGCCCGCACGGAGCTCCGGGGATAGCATGGTCGAGGACACCATCACTGACGGGACGCGACTAGCGGAACTCCTGTCGAGCGAGCTCACCGGCCACGAGAACCCGCCGTTCGACCGCGTGGGTGTCGCGAACGCCGACCCGGACGTGGAGCCGACGACGGACGGTGCGCGTGCGTACGACGTCCAGATTGACGGCGAACGGGTCGGGGCCGTGTACGTGATGCCGGACCGTGCGCGCGTCGAACTGGTCGACGGACTCGAAGCCGCCGAACGCGAAGCCGAGCAGCGCGGCCTGCGCACGCGACCGGTGGGCGCGCAGCCGCCGCGAGTCGTGGTGTTCGTGGAGAACGGCGCTGACGCCAAGGACGCGTTCGACGTGTTCGGTGCCGCGGCCGACGCGGCTAGCGACAGGGACTGACTGGCAGCAGCGTCCCGGCTAGCGACGGCAACTGACTGACGGCGGCGTCCCGGCTGACGGCCGGTCACGTCGAGTATCGCGACGCCACGGCCGCGTACGCGAGTTCTGCGGCACGCCAGAGTGCGACGACGATGGCAACGAGGAGCGCCGCCAGCGAGAGGTACAGCCAGCCCAGTATCGCAGCGGCGGGCGCCTGCAGGCCGAAGGAGTCGTAGAGGAGGTCCGGGACGACGAACATCCCGGTTACCGGAGCCACGAACGCGAGCACGGCGAGCAGCCCCGCGAGCTTCAGTGCGGCGCGCTGTGAGCGTTTGAGGGCGTGGCCGGAGAGCAATGCGGCGGCGCCCAGCGACGCGCCACCGGCGGCAATCACGAGGATGCCGAAGCCGATAGCGAGACCGACCGGGAACCCCTCTTCGCCGAGTGCGGGCACGAGGATGCCGAGGCCGACGACGACCAGCACGACGCCGAGGGCTGCCAGGAGGACGCGAAGGACGGAGCGAGCGGAGGGCACACGCGATTCGTGTGACTCGTCTGGTAAGTGTTTTCTCGTGGCCGCCCGCCAAAGCGAATCGCTTTTGCCGGTTTGCGGGGACCCCAACGCATGGGCTTCTTCGAGGACCTCGGGGCGCGCATCGAGGCCGCCGACACCGTGGTGAGTGTCGGCCTCGACCCGGACACTGACCGTCTGCCGGACGACGTCCAGGACGCGGACCTGCCGCGGTGGGCGTTCAACCGCCGCATCATCGACGCCACCCACGAGCACGCCGCCGTGTTCAAGCCGAACGCGGCGTTCTACGAGGACAGCGACGGCTGGCGCGCGCTCCGCGAGACGGTGGCGTACGCTCACGGGAAGGGCGTGCCCGTCCTGCTGGACGCGAAGCGCGCGGACATCGGGAACACCGCCCGGCAGTACGCCGAAATCCTGGACTACGTGGACGCCATCACGGTGAACCCCTACCTCGGCGAGGACGCCCTCCAGCCGTTCCTCGCGCGCGACGACGCCGGCGTGTTCGTGCTGTGCCGGACGTCGAACCCGGGCGGCATGGACTTCCAGCACCTCGAACTCGCGGCGTACGACCGCCGCCTCTACGAGCACGTCGCCGAGCGCGCCGCCGGCTGGGACGACGAGTACGGGAACGTCGGCCTCGTGGTGGGCGCGACGGCGCCCGACGAACTCGAAGCGATTCGGGAACGCGTTCCGCAGTTGCCGTTCCTCGTGCCGGGCGTCGGGGCGCAGGGCGGGGACGCCGAGGCCGCCATCGAGTACGGCCTGAACGAGAACGGCGTCGGCGTGGTGAACTCGACGCGCGGCATCATCTTCGCAGGCGAGGACTCCCCCGAGTGGGCGCGCGCCGCTGGGGACGCCGCGCGCCGACTGAAGCAGCGGCTCAACGAGCACCGCTGAGCGGATTGCATCGGGTCAACTGGCACCGCTGAATCGACCCGACGGAGCGGCTGTTCTCAGCGCGGTCCCGTCTCCTCGCTGTCGCCCCGGACTTCGGCAGCGCACTCCGTGCAGAAGCCGGTGGCAGAGTCGTAGTGCGTCTCGCAGACGACCGACCCGCAGCGGTCGCACGCGAACTGTGCACCCCCCGTCCCACAGATCTGGCAGACGCCACTGACGCTCATGTGGTACCCAACGGGGCGCGCCCGCAAAGAACGTGGGGCCAACAGCCTTTACGCTCGCGCCCCAACGCTGAGTGTGGAGACTGACGCGAGCGTCGTCTGGGGGCTGACTGTCGTGTTCGGTGCCCTCGGCGTGGTGTTCGGCGTACTCGGACTCGCGTACAGCCCGGTAGCGCTCGGTGTCGCTGTGCCGTTCGGACTCGCGGCCGGCATCTTCTACCTGCACGCGTCGGGCAGGCTCGCGGACTCGGCGTTCCGTCGGCGGCGCATGAGCCGCGAGGAGTACGAGCGCGAGCAGCGCCAGCGAGCCGACGGAAAACGGCGGCGCCGGACCGGGAGCGGCCGCCGGCGAGGCGCGCGGACCGGCGGCGACAGGGCGCGGGCGAACACGTCGGGGTCGGCGGCGACTGTGCCGCGGCGCGAGGACTACCGGGTGCTGGGCGTCGAACCGGGCGTCGACGACGACGAACTGCAGGCGGCGTACCGCCGGAAAGTCCGAGAGCTACACCCGGACCGGGGCGGCGACGAGGCCGAGTTCTCGCGCGTCAACGAGGCCTACGAGCGACTGAAGCGGGACGCGTGACCGTCGGCTGGCTGCACGGGCCGTGGTAGCGAGGCGCTCGCCAGCAAAACAGTTACGCCGGCGAGGCGGCGAACACTGGTATGCGCGCGATCTGGTTCGACCTGGACGGGACGCTCCTCCACATGGAGCGGGACATCGGCGACGCGATAGCGGCGGCCTTCGAGGACGTGACCGGCGACGCTCCCGACGCGTGGGTGTCGGCGTACAACGAGGGATTTCTCGAGCGATTCCCGGACTGCGAGCCAGAGCCCTACCGGCACGGCGCACGGTACGCCACGGAGACGACGGACTTCGACGGCGGGGTCGAAGCGCTCCGCGACGCGCTCCTGCGCGCGGAAGTAGAGTCACTGGTGCCCACGCCTGATGCAGCCGATGTCCTGGGGACGCTTGCAGACCACGAGCACTACCGCGTCGGCGTGCTGACGAACGGCCACCCGGAGTGGCAACGCGAGAAACTCGCCGCGCACGGCCTCGACCAGTACGTCGACGCGGTGGTGACATCCTACGAGGTCGGCCACCACAAGCCGCATCCGTCGCCGTTCGAGCGCGCGGCCGACCGCCTGCCGGCGGACGCGTACGGCATGGTCGGCGACTCGGACGCGGACGTCGACGGCGCTGCGAACGTCGGCTGGTCGGCGACTCGCTACGAGGGCGGCGCGCTCGGCGACGTTCCCGCCGCTCTCGGCTGGGAGTAAGTCTCGGCCCGACAGTTCGGTCGGCCGAGTCGGAGCGCGCGAGCAGGTCCGAGGAGCTCGGCCCACCGGCCACAACGTCCGAACTCGGCGTCTCTGTACGTCTCCGGACCGCTACCCGGGGAAGGCTTTTATCCGCTTCTACCTAAGTCGCCTGCATGGGGCGTGACCGTGCCCAACTGGTCCGCGCGCTCGACCGCGGGGAGCAGGAGGGCGGCAGCGTCGAATTCAAGGAACGGTTCAGCCGCGAGGTCCACCTCGCCGACGGCCGGATGGAGAGTCTGGCCGCGCAACTCCGCCACCGCGTCCTCTCCGGCGACGGGGAGGCCGAGTACGTGCTCGGAGTCACCGACGACGGCGGCCTGGCGGGCGTCTCCCCGGACACGTTCTCGGAGACGATGGACGTGCTGAGCCTGCTCGCCGAGGAGGCGGGCGCACACATCGCTGACGTCCAGACGTGGGGGGTCGACAGCGTCCGCGACAGCACCGACGAACCCGAGGAGGGCCTCGTCGGCGTCGCGACAGTCCGGGACGGCGCGTCGCTGACCCCGGACGACGACCACCTCATCGTCGGGACGGCGGGCCACGTCGACCACGGGAAGTCGACGCTCGTCGGGAGCCTCGTCACCGGTACGCCCGACGACGGCGACGGCGACACGCGAGAGTTCCTCGACGTCCAGCCGCACGAGGTCGAGCGCGGCCTGTCCGCGGACCTCTCCTATGGCGTGTACGGGTTCGACGGCGAGGGCCCGATGCGCGTGCGGAACCCCGACCGGAAGGACGAGCGCGCCGCCGTCGTCGAGGAGGCCGACCGCGTCGTCTCGTTCGTCGACACCGTCGGTCACGAGCCGTGGCTGTCGACGACGATTCGCGGCCTCGTCGGCCAGAAGCTCGACTACGGGCTGTTGACGGTGGCGGCCGACGACGGCCCGACGAAGACGACCAGGGAGCACATCGGCGTGCTGCTGGCGACGGACCTGCCGACCATCGTCGCCATCACGAAGTCCGACCTCGTGGACGACGACCGGGTCGCAGAGGTCGAGCGGGAGGTCGAGCGCCTGCTCCGGAACACGGGCCGGACGCCGCTGCCGGTCGAGCGCCACGGCGTCGACGCCGCCGTCGAGGAGATCGGCGACAACGTCGTCCCAATCGTGCGCACGAGCGCGGTGACGATGGAGGGCCTGGACGTCCTCGACGAGGCCTTCGAGCGGTTGCCGAAGACGACGGCGGCCAGCGGGCCGTTCCGGATGTACATCGACCGCACCTACAAAGTGACCGGCGTCGGGGCCGTCGCGTCCGGCACCGTGAAGTCCGGTACCGTCGAGGCAGGCGACGAACTCAAACTCGGGCCGTTCCCGGACGGCGAGTTCCGGACGGTGGAGGTGCGGTCCATCGAGATGCACTACCACCGCGTGGACCGCGCGCAGGCGGGCCGCATCGTCGGAATCGCGCTGAAGGGCGTCCGCGAGGCGGACATCGAGCGTGGGATGGTGCTGCTGCCGGGGGATGCCGACCCCGAACCTGTCCGGGAGTTCGAGGCCGAAGTCATGGTGTTGAACCACCCGACGCGCATCGACGCGGGCTACGAGCCGGTCGTCCACCTCGAGACCATCGGGGAGGCAGCGCGCTTCGAGCCGGAGGACGGCCAGCTACTGCCGGGGGACACCGGGGAGACGACGGTCCGGTTCAAGTTCCGCCCGTACCTCGTGGAGGAGGGCCAGCGGTTCGTGTTCCGCGAGGGGTCCAGCAAGGGCGTCGGGACAGTCACTGGCGTGCCAGAGTAGCCGCCCGCGGAGACGGGGCGGCGTGCCAGCGTAGTCAGCAGCCTCGGGAAAGCTACCGGCGTCCCGGTGGACCGGTCCGTCGACGCAACCGAACGCTTCTCCTACCTGCGATGTGAGTGCCGCGCATGGTCAGTCGGAACACGCTGGAGTTCGTCGTGGGGCTGGTCGTCGCAGGGGTCGTGACCGGTGGGCTCGCGATGTCCGTCCCGCTGCCGTACGCGCTCGCTGTGGGGCTGGCGGCCGGAACGCCCGGGCTCGTGCGAACGAGCATGCGGATCGACAGGGCGGCGTACGTCGCCGCGAAGTCCGCGAACGAGCAAGTCCTGGACGGCGCGCTCGCGGCGGGGGCGACGGCGGCGGTGGGCCTGTTGGGCGGCTACCTCGCAATCCGGAACGGGTTCACCGGCCCGGTGGCGTCGGCGGTGGCCGCGTCTGTCGGCGTGTTCGCCGGCCAGGCGGCGTTCTACCTGCGGAACGGCGAGTTCGTGGAGTGAACCCACTCGCGGACGGCGTGCAGGTCCGGGAACGAGTGGTCCGGAGCGGGGTCGGGCGTCCGGTCCGGGTCCCCGTGGACCCACACCGACTGGAGGCCGGCAGCGCGGGCGCCAGCGACGTCCGAGGAGACCGAGTCGCCGACGTGGACCGCGCGCTCGGGGCGGCAGTCCAGGGCGTCCAGTGCGCGCCGGAACGGCTCGGGGTCGGGTTTCGCCGGCGCGTCGTAGCCGGCGAACACCACCGCGTCGAAGGCGTCGTCGAGCCCCGCGCCCGCGAGTTTCTGGCGCTGCATCTCGGGCGCCCCGTTCGTGACCAGCGCCGTCGGCCGGTCGACGGCGTCGAGTACGTCCCTGGCACCGGGCAGCGTTCGGACGCGCGTCTGGTCGCGTTCCGCCTCGTACGCGTTCGCCACCGCGGCGCCAGACGCTGGGTCGCGGCCGGCCGCTGCGGCGAGGTCGGCGAAACACGCGCGCCGGAGTTCGGCGATAGTGTCGGTCCGCTCGGCGTAGTCCTCGAACGCCCCGCGGTAGTCCGCGGCGGAGAAACACTGTTCGACGCCCGCGCGGTCGAATGCGGCCGCCAGCACTTCGGCGACCGAGCGCTCGTAGGTGACGAGTGTGTCGTCGAGGTCGAAACAGACCGCGTCAACCATCGTATCGGTGGTCTGGACCGACGGTCATTCGCTGTTTCGGTAGCCGCCGTCGTCGCGTTCGGCGAGCCCCAGGAGGACCGCCCAGTCGAGGCGGCGCTGGACGCGGCCGGTCCAGAACGCCTCCCAGTTGTCGCGCTTCGCGCGCTCCCAGCGCGGGACGCGGTCGCGGACGGCCTCGAAGACGTCCGCTGGCGTCCTCGCCTCGGTGTCGTCGAGTGCAGCCAGAGACTCAGTCACGAGGAAGACGTTCTCGCGGAACGCGTCGGCCAAGCCGTCCCTGCTAGGCTCAGAGCGGACGCGAGCGTACCCGGTGTCGGCGTCGTCGACCACGCCGAGCGCAGCCAGGAACACCAGCCACGCCGACGCAGTGCCGCGGTCCGGGACGTCCGCGCGCTCGACGAGTCGCCGACAGCAGTCGTCCTCGGGTTCCGGGACGAGCGGCGCGGCGTCACGGACGGTCCAAACGCGGTCCAGGGACGACGGCGCCGGGGGTACCGGCTTTCGCTTCATACCGTCGCTGGGCGCCCAACGGCCTTCAGTGGCACGGACGCTGCCAAAGCGGCCTCGGCAGGCGTGCTGCGTGCCGACACTGCCCGGAACCGGCGGAACCCGCGGCGGGCACCGGTCTTTTTCTTCTTTCACGCCCAACAGGTAGGTAGCACTGGCTGGACTGCACACCCGGGAGTGGTTCGTCTAGCGCATCCTACAAATGGTCGACAGTACCCAGATATCGACAAGCAAAGCGATACAGCAACGAACCGGGAAAACGTTCCACCTGGCTACGCGATTGCTCCCCGAACGCGTGCGTCACTCGACGTACGTCCTGTACGCGTTCTTCCGTGTCGCCGACGACGTCGTCGACACGACTGCCGACCGAGACCCCGACGAACAGCGCCGCGAACTCGAAGCCGTGCGTGCGGCCGCGCTCGGTGACGCGGACGCTGCGGAGGTCACCGAAGCGGCGCTCGGCGACGACGAACGGGAGGTGCTGGCGGCGTTCCGCGAGCTCGCGGACCACTACGACATCGCCGACGACGACGTGAACACGTTCGTGGACGCGATGCTCTCGGACCTCGAGACGGCGGAGTACGACACCTACGAGGAGCTGGCGGCGTACATGCGCGGGTCCGCAGTCGCCGTCGCGAACATGATGATGGCTGTGATGGACGTCGAGGACTGCGAGGACGCGGCGCCCCACGCGGCGGCGCTGGCGGAGGCGTTCCAGCTGTCGAACTTCCTGCGGGACGTTCGCGAGGACGTCGACGACTACGACCGGATCTACCTGCCGGGGGAGACCCGCCGCGAACACGGCGTCACCGTCGACCAGTTGCGGCGCCACGAGGTGACTCACGGGTTCCGGGAGGCTATTCGCGCGGAACTGGCGCGGACGGAGGCGCGCTACCGGGAGGGCGTCGCGGGCATCAAGTACCTGCCGTCGGACTGCCAGTTCGCCGTCCTGCTGTCCGCGGTGCTGTACGCCGACCACCACCGCGAGATCCGCGCCAGGGAGTGCGACGTGCTCTCGGAGACCCCGAGCCTGTCGACGACCCGGAAGCTCTGGTTGCTCGCGAAGACCCGCGCGCTGTGGGCGTACTACGGCGACCCCGAGGCCGTGTTCTACCGGGTGAGTTGCGTCTCGTCGCCGGCCGACCACCACCACGGCCACGGCGACCCACATCCGGCGCCGTAGGTCACCACGACTCGCCCCAGGCCCTGTCGGTCAACGCCACTCACATCCGGCGCCATAGGTCACCGCCGCGCGGGGTTCCAGCGGAGGACGCTGAAGTCGAAGCGGTCGGTTTCGAGGAGCGCGACGCCGAGCACCGCGGCCGCAACGGCGGGGACGAACTGGAGGAACGCGAGGTTCACCGCACCCCAGAGGATGACGAAGCTCACGAGGTCGTCGAGGAGGAACGGGCACTGGGTGAGCCGCTGGTGGAGCGCGACGCGGTCGAACCCCCAGTCGAGGACGGCGACGGAGACGGCCGCGGACAGTACCCAGCCGACGTAGTTCGATGCGGGGACGCCGTAGTAGACGCCGCCGGCGTCGTACGCCCAGAAGCCGAGCGCGACCGCGCCGGGGTCGAGGACGACGTCCATCCAGAGGACGACGGCGGCGACCACCGGCAGGCGGACGACGGCGCGGCGGGTGTGGCGGCCGAACAGCAGGATGACGAGCAGGTAACTGTTCACGACCAGCGGCAGGAAGAACACGGGCAGGCCGAGCGGGACGCTGCCCGCGAGCATCGGCCCGAGGTCGACGAGGTACGCGAATTCGCCGTACGGCCACCCCGTGGCTACGCCGACGAGTTCGATGCCGTACGCGTAGCCGACGAGCGCGACGAGCGCGATTGCCGCCCGGCGGTCGACGAGGGGGAGCAGGCCGGCGACCAGCGGCAGGCGCATCACGAGCACGCCGGAGAGCACGAGATACGGGTGGAACGCCAGGGGTTCCGGCAGCCACCCCCACGCGGACGCCAGCAGGAGCACGGCGCCGACGGCGGGGAACACGACCGCGATCTCGAAGCGGTGGCCGGCGACGAGATCGTCGAGGCGGTGTTGGACGCGAGCGCGAGCGGCGGATACGTCGCTGGTGGCGGTCCCAGCGGGGTCGGCGTCAGCCATTGGTGAGCCTCCAGAGGCCGCCGAGCGTGATGACTGCGCCGACGAGCGTGTTCACGATAGGGTACCACCAGTACGCGCGGTCGACGGCGACGTCTGCGGTGACGATGCCCGCGACGAGGAACGGGTAGGCGAGCAGGACGACGCCCAGGCGCACGTCGACGGCGGCGAAGACGACGGCGGAGGCGAGCCAGCAGACCGCGCAGTACGCGTACGTGCGCCGTTTTCCCAGTACTGTCGCGGTGGTGGTGATGCCGGCCTCGCGGTCCGGTTCGATGTCGGGAATCGCGGAGAACGTGTGCATCCCCATCGCCCACAGCCACCCGCCAGCGACGGCCAGCAGCGGCGGG
>Ga0207851_101005_pt1 | contig 10259 bp, 11 predicted proteins | sample A23E3SouthBayCA_FD_187747 | JGI IMG/M metagenome (GOLD analysis project Ga0207851, IMG submission 187747) | Aerobic enrichment media microbial communities from Eden Landing Ponds, California, USA - A23 E3 (SPAdes) | ecosystem: Environmental > Aquatic > Marine > Unclassified | place: Emeryville... | reverse complement strand
AACGCCCCAGCCTACACGTTCGTTTGCTGGCTGTACTGTTCGACCTACGACGTGCTCTGGAGCAACACGGCATACACAATTGCGCTATTCGGCATCGTCGCGACGCTCCTCGTCGTGCGACACCAGGATACAGACCGATATGCCCTTCTCGGGTTCGGGTTCCTCGCACTTCCGCTCGGATTACCGGCCCTGCACGAAGGGTATCGACGGGTGACGCGAACCAAGAGCTGAGGAACTGTGACGGGTGGCTTTGCAGCTCTGCGGGGGACATCTGTGGGTGATAATGCGGACTGGTGATTGGCATCACTCAGTACAGCCCGAGGAAACGTTATCCGTGGGAGCCTCCTCAACACAAGTATGTCGACGACCGTCTCAACACCCGAAACAGACGAGACGTGTGCGTACTGTGAATCCCGAATCTTCGACCACGACCCCATCTGCGTCCGCGACTGCGATGATGACTGTGGCTCGCCCAAGTACTTCTGTAACTACGCCTGTCTCTCCGCATATATCGACGAAAACAACCTTACTACCGGCAATGCGTGTGAGTGGACTCCCGACGACACCAGCTGTTGCTGATCGGTCCGTTCGAAGCCTTCAGAGACCATTATTCACGGAATCCGAGTAACCGAAGCCCGTTCAGTGAAACGAGGACGGTGGACCCCTCGTGGCCGACCACGGCCAGCGGCAGGGGGATGCCTCGCAACAGAATCGTCCCAACCATCAGGGCGATCGCACCGAAGGCGATTGTGAGATTGACCGTCAACGTCCGGCGCGTCCTGCGACCGAGTCCGAGCACGTAGGGGATCTTCCCGATGTCGTCGCCCATCAAGACGACGTCAGCCGTTTCGAGGGCAACGTCGGTCCCGGCGCCACCCATCGCGATCCCGAGCGTCGCCGTCGCCAAAGCGGGTGCGTCGTTCACCCCGTCACCCACCATCGCCACGTTCTCGTATCGCTCAACCAGGTCTTCGATAGTTGCCACCTTCTCTTCCGGCAGCAGTTCCGCCTGTACCTCGTCGATACCGACTTCGTCGGCGATCTGCTGGGCGACACGTTCGTTGTCGCCGGTCAGCATAACGATGTGCTCCACACCGAGAGACCGGAGATCCTCGATCATCTCTGCAGCCCCCGGCCGGACCGTGTCGGTGAACGCAAGCCATCCCAGTACCGTGGCGTTGCCAGCGTGCTCGCGGGCGACAAGGACACTGGTCTTCCCCTCCGCCTCCAGGGTCCGAAGCCTGTCGAGACCGGGATCGAGTCCCTCGATCGCAGCGTCTTCGAGAACCGTCTCGACGTAACTCCGATTCCCGATGTGGATGGTTCCGTCGTCGACGTCGGCGCGCACGCCTTTCCCGGCCTCCGACTGAAACCGTCGCGCGTCGGGGACGTCGAGGGCGCGGGCTTCGGCTTCCGAGACGGTCGCACGAGCCAAGTGATGCTCCGAACGGGCCTGGACGGAGGCTGCGAGCGAGAGCAGTTCGTCGGACGTCAGTGACTCATCCGCGAGGCCATCCCGGACGAACACGTCCGTCAGCTGTGTCTCGCCCCGCGTGAGGGTGCCCGTTTTGTCGAATGCGACCGCGTCGATGTTCGCCGCCGCCTCGACGTGTTCGCCGCCCTTGAACAGGACGCCCTGCCGGCCGCCGGAGGCAATCGCCGACAGCACCGCTGCCGGCGTGGAAATGATGACCGCACACGGCGACGCAGCGACCATCAGGGTCATCGCGCGGTAGAACGTGCTGGTGAACTCGCTTCCAAGCGCGAGCGGGATGGCGATCGCCGCGATCGTGAGTCCGAACACGCCGAGGACGTACGGCTGCTCGAGACGGTCGATGAGCCGCTGTGTCGGCGCCTTCTCGCTCTGAGCACGCTCGACCATATGGATGAGACGGCTGATCGCCGACTCGTGGGCCTGCCGCGTGACCTCGATTTCGAGGCTGCCGCTCTCGTTGATCGTCCCCCCGAACACCTCGTCACCGGGTTCCTTCGGCACGGGGACGGACTCACCGGTGAGCGACGCCTGATCGACCGTCCCCTCGCCGGACGTGACGACGCCGTCGAGCGGGATTCTGTCGCCGGGACGAACGACGAACACGTCGCCCACGGCGACGTCGTCGATGGGAACGGTGACTTCCTCCCCGTCGCGTAGCACCTGCGCTTCGTCCGGTCGCATCTCGACGAGGGACTTGATCGCTCGGCGTGAGCGGCCGATGGCGTAGTGCTGGAGCGTATTTGAGAGCGAGAACAGGAAGAGGAGCATCGCGCCCTCGAACGGGGCGCCAATCGAGAGGGCACCGAGTGCCGCGACGATCATCAAGAGGTCGATGTCGACCGCACGGTGGCGCAGCGTCTCGACCGCGCCTTTGAGCCCGTACCAGCCACCGAAGACGTATGCGACGCCGTACCCGGCCCACATGAGAAGCTGAGGTCCTTCGAGCCACCCCGTCACCAGGCCGACGGCCATCCCGAGGAGGGTCAAGCCGACGAACACGGCCTCCTGCCTGAGTTCCGAGCGGGTACTCACCTCATCCGTTGCTGTCTCAGATTCGTCCTGAATCGACACGTGGCGGTCGCGGACAGCGTCTCGAATCGTTTCTTCTGAGATGACGCTCCCCTCGTAGGTGATCCGGGCGTCCCCTGTTCGAAACGAGACGTCGACATCGTGGACGCCGGAGAGACGCCTGAGATGTCGTTCAAGTGCCCGTGCTCCCGCGTCGCCCCGACCACCCCGTCGTTCAATGTGGATCGTACACGTCGAGAGAGATGGAGATTCAGTAACAGCCACGTTCTCGGTACCTATGAGTTGGTTTGATTTCACGTTTGAGGTGGGCCCACGAGCATTCATCCGATCCTAATCCCGGCACACGAGTCGAGGCTTTCATCCAATGATGGTTACCGGGATCTGTGCTCGGCGAGTGACTGTCTCGGCAACACTTCCGAGGAACGTCCGGTCTAGACCTGACCGACCGTGGCTCCCCATAACGATCTGGTCGATGCCGTTGTCGGCAGCGTAGTCGAGAATCTCACGCGCTGGTTTCCCGACTTCAGTGACTGTAGCAAGCACAATATCGTGGTCCGCCGCGAGATCCGTCGCAGTCGTGTGAATCTCGGTCGCCCGCTCTTGGGCGGTATCGTACCAGTCCTCTGCGACTGGCAAGCCACCGGCCTCTACATCGATTACCGAATCGATCGGGTTGATGACGTAAATGGTGGTAATCGTGGCGTTCGGAAAGGTCTCGAGTGCGTAAATGAGTGCACGCTCGGCAAGCGGGGAGCCGTCCAAGGCGACGAGAATGTTGTCAGGCATGCGATAGAGTTCGAGAGGTGTTGAGAAGAGTGTAGTGCCGAAAACTCGGCACTGGGAGTACCGTTAATTACCCATCAATTTCTGAGAGCGCCTCTGTTGCAACGTCACCGAGTTCTCCGGCCTCGATGTGCGAATATCGCTCCCGAACCATCTCCTCCGAGTTATCGAGATAGCGAGCCGCAACAGTGTACCCGAACGCCCGGACTAGCACCTCGCCCATTCCACGTCGACCACCGTGGGGCGCGAGATAGTCGTGTTTCGGATGAGCGATGTCGATCTCTGCAGCCTCTGAGAGCCGTTGGAGAATCGACCGTGCGCCGTCCGTCGTGATCGATGGCGGTCGGATATCTTCATCAAGCGCCAGCAGGAGGTCGCGAGCGTACTCCTCACGCCGCTCAGTAATTGCTTCTGGGCGTTCCCCTCGGTCGGCGAGATCATCCTGGACGAGCCCTGCGAGCGTCCGTTGGTCGAACGTCGGAAACACGGGCCAGCGCTCCGTCGGTGGGTCCATCAGCTGGCGATAGCTCCGTAGCGGCGAAATCACCGGGTCGGGGAGACTCGCAGCGTCCCATTGCTGTTTCTTCCGGTAGACGTCCATACTCCCGTCGTCGAGGGAGAGATCCTCCCAGCGGACGCCACGCCGTCGCGGATCGTTCGGATCGCGGACGAGTTCGCCGACGCGGACGGCGGTGTACGCTAGGACGAACACCAGCGCCCGGTCACGAGCCGCCTTCAGCGCCGCGTAGCGCGCTCGCTGCTTATCGATGGGGTCAATATCCTCCGAAAGTGTCGTGTACGCCTCGACGGCGTCGCGGGCCCGTTCGTCGACGTGGCGGGTGAGGGCGTGGCGCTGTTCGGACGTCCAGGCCTGTTGGTCGCCGGGCTTGCGGCCGTCGTCCTCTGGCAGCGGCGCCATCGCACTCGCTCGCTGCGCGTAGTGTGCCTCGAGATACCCTTCGTTGACGCACCAGCCACACCAGGCAGAGATATAGCGGTAATAGGTTTGTACCGTGTTCTGCTTGAGTCCCCGATCGCCCACGAGATGCCGGGCGTACTCCCGGAAGACGCGTTCATCGAGATCTTCGAAGGTGGGTTGGCGGTCGACGTCATCGGGGACGATCCCGGTCCAGTCGTCGCCGCGGTCGCCAGCGGCCCACTCGGCGAACCGCTCGAGCTCGCGTGCAGCGTTTCGTCGATAGTTCCCGCCGTCGCCACCGCGGCCTTTCCCCTTGTCCTGGAGGTAGCGCTCGAAGGAACTCGCGAGTGACTGATTAGTGCGTTCTCGAGGTGTCATGGTTCTTCGTTCGCGTACTGGTAAGTCGGACGGACGTCCTCGAGGAGCGCTTCGACGATTTCCCAGAGGATTAGGGAAGGAGTCTCGTATTCAAATGTGATCCCCCAGCGGTCCTCCGTATTGGCGGCAGAGTACTGGAAATGCGCCCGTCCGAGATCGGGATGGTCCTCGTCCTGGTGCCAGCCGGCGTGAAAGCCCGTGTTCGGATCGGTGTAGTTGATACGGAACCAATCGTGTGGGTCCTGTCGATACCACTTGACGGTCAGTTCCGGCGAATCAGGGCCCGTTGGGGGATTAAGGCGGGCTGGATCAAAAACCGCCCGCAGCTGCTTGGCCTCGATATCGTCAGGAACGTACTCGACGGCCGTGATCTGGGGGACACGGTCGAGGACGTCCCGCTTCAATTGGGCGTAGAGGTTCGCGTTCGGGTCACCACCTGGATGCGGGACAGACATCCGTTAGCTGCTGGCCTCGGCAGGCTCTGTCGTTGGAGCGAGGAAGTCCCATTCGCGGATGGCGAAGCCAACGATCTGGATACGCCGTTGAAGGTGCTCCCACTCGCGGGCGATTTCACGGCGCCGATCTTCCTCGTCACCGTCAAGGGATTCGTCAGCGAGCGTCCCGCGAAGCTGGTTCGGTGACTCGACGCCGAATTCGTCCTCCCAGTCGCGGATCTGCGTCTTCATATCGGCGAGACGGTCCGTAAGCTCCTCGACAGTGTGTCCGCTGTCTCGAAGGCGCATCGCCTCCTGCATCGCTTGGCGGCGATAATCAGGGTAATACGTCGTGTGAGTACCGCTTTCGTCACGGTGGAGGATGCCATCGTCGACGAGCCGATCGAGGACGCGCTTAGTTGGTTCGTGTGACCAGCCCGCTTCGGAGGCGATCCAGTTGGCCGTCTGTGGCTCCGACAGCTGCCGAGCAACCATCCGCACGCGGTCTTCACCCGTGGTCTGGCGTTCCATCAGGCCCTCGGAGTTCGATTCGTCTTCGGTCATACAACACCCTTCGGACTGTGTCTTAATATAGATTGAGGTCATTAGTCCTATATCGAATCCTCTTTTTCGCCATCGCCCTGATCTCAGCTGAGGGTAGCCAGAGCAAACTCGGAGCCCGGTCTTGGCGGCTCTACCCCGGGGGAAGCGCCGTCGTGAGGTGGTTACAGCATTCGTGCTTACCCGACGGCGGCGGGGTACTTCAAAGTGGTCGTGATTACGAGCATAATCAGGACCACTTGCTGTATTCGACCAATCGGAAGAATTCGAGGGTCTGGAGTCTCTTAGCGCCGGAATCCCGCACTACAGGAAAATGTATATCGTATATCGCTATACAAAATTCCGGGCCTCATTCTGCGCACAACCTCGGAGGATGGAACAGTACTTGAGAGAGGTTCATATACTGATAACGCGCTGAACATCAGGATTCAGAATCATTCTGAATCCTCTGTGTCGTATGATATCAATATCTCCGGAACCGCGACTAAGACCCACTTGGCTGACCCGGGTGACACCGTATCCAGCAGTAGCAATAGTGCGACAATCTCTGGAAGCCTTGAGACTAAGAACAACGATGAAGATTCGTATGAATACTCCGGTAGAATGGAAGATATCTCATTCACTTCCGGAATTGGTGAGGAGTTAGCTATCCGTAAGGACGGGAGTCCTGTGGCCCCGGAAGAGATCGCGGAGACGACCTGGTTCTCTCCAGAGGTCCCAACCTCAAATACTCTATATGGGATATCGAAATCCAATCGGGGACCGATTGCAGTAGGCGGTGGTGGGAAGGTGCTTCTCCGAGATAGAGGTACTTGGACAACGATTGTATCTTCAGGGCCATCCGGGGGTGGCAATACCCAGAATGTCGCCGCTAGTACTACCGATCTACAGAATGTTTGGTTCGGAGGCAGTAGCGGCACCCTCGGGGTATACAATACCGCCGATGAGTCTTTGACTGATCACACTGCGCCATCGAACATCACGAATAGTTGGACCGCTATGGAAGTAATGGGTGATTCTGCATCCGATCTCGTTATTCTCGGTAGTGGATCGGGCCAGATTCTGATTGGAAGTAGGAAGTCCGGAACTATGGAATGGCAGGACCCGAGCGTTCCTGCCACTGGGTCTGCAATCACGGGTATCAATTTCGCTACGGGTAGAGTAGGGTTCTTCTGTGACACAAATGGAGACGTATACCGAACAACCGATGCTGCGGCGTCTTGGTCGGAACTAGAATCACTCTCTGTGGGAGGGACCCCGAACGATATTACCGCACTGTCTTCCCAAGGTGTAGTCGTTGCATGCGGTGGTGGGTATATGTCGAAATTCGACGGATACAAGTGGTCAAATCGGAGATTTGGGGGTAGTACTCACAATGCGGTACTGAGCAACGACCACCGAACGGTTATCGCTGGAAGTGGAGGAGCCGTTAGGTCCAAGGAATTGGGTGGATGGGATATCATTCACGATGCCGGTGCAACGATTCATGATGGAGTCCTGTACAGTGGCCAGACGGAGATTGGGATTATGGTCGGTAGTAGCGGTGGAATCTACCAACAATCTCTAAACAACGATCTGTACTGAAGGATAGTAAAGGGTTCTCTACTGTAGCTGTCGTTTTGCTCGCCACGCACAATCGTTCCGTCCAAATCCGGCATGACGCCGTGTAGATTTGGCCAGTCTACGGCAGTGAGAGGAGAAAATGACGCCGTAAGTAAGACTTGCTCGGAGTACCGATTCCACGCTTCGATATCAAGAATGCCGTTTCAGGACCAGAACGGCGAGGCTGATCCCGGTAAAGAAGACCGTCCCGGCTATCAACACTCCCTGAGGGATGGTTTCTCGGTACGCAACTACGAGGTAGACTACGACTGCGAGCGCGACTATGGTGGCCGGATGAAGTGAGAAATCCGAGAGCGCGCCGCGTGCACCGAAGATACAGAGCCCCAGCCCCGAGACGAGTAGCGCCGGATCAACGGTGACCAATCCAACGGCAAGCACGACGGTGCCACCGACGGCTATAGCGGCGTAGGGGTCGAACGAGAGGTCCAACAGTTCGGACACGTCGGAGGTGTCTCCTTGTGAACTAATAAATCCACGACCATCGAACGTGCTACTGCACTCGATTGTGATTGCCTCAGATTACTCATACTCGTCTTCTTCGCCGAACCGATCGTCAAGCGCAGCTTCGATGTTCTCCTTTTCTTTTGAATACGGCGTCGAATGCCAGACCGACGTGGGTGGGGGGTAGAGCCGCTGGCGACGTCGACACGGCAAGCAGCTCCATCCGCGTCAAGATCGAGACTCCCAGTCGGGCTGACTCGACGACGATGTACAGCGGGGCAAAAGAACTGACTGTGTCGCCGCCGCTCGGGATCCTCAAGATCAGGGATCGACACCGATTCGGTACTCGACGACTGCAGCGGGATTGACTCGTCGAACGCTATCGTAACGGTTCGCATCCGCTTCAGTGCCGCGAAGTTGCCCGATTTCGGCCTCGAAATCAGTTTTGGCAAAAACGAGAACGAATGCGCACGCTCGACTGCCCCTATCGGTTTATACTCATTTAGTAGAAAATAAGGCATGCATCAGTTCTATCCTCCGAGGGTGTGTTCTGCGTGAGGTCATTCGTCGCCGAGTTCCGAAAGCCGAGTCTGGATTTCTTCGGCATCCGCCTCAGAGAGCGCCTTAATACCGAACTGGACGAGTAGCGGGTAGAAGTGGCGGTTCTTCTTGAACTCGTTCCGGCCCGCCTTGCGGAGCTTCAACTGGGACTCGAGGTAGGTGTCCTCCATCTCGTCGAGGACATCGTCGGGAATGTAGATCGTTCGCCCGTTCCACTCGTCCTTGATGTTCGTCTTCGTTTTGCTCGTTTCGTTCGTTTCCTTCGTTGAAGTCGATTCGGTCGTTTCGGTCGATGAACTGGTTTCCACCGTTTCACTCACCCCACTCGTTTCGCTGGAATCAGCCTCGTCGTCCTCCTCTTCGTAGTTGCCCTCGATGCCGGATGCATCGCCCCAACCGTCGGTCATGCTTCCACCTCCTCAGGTGCGGTCTTCTCAAACGTCTCATCGAACAGGTCGGCGATCTCGTTGAACAGGTCGCGTGCATCCTCGACGCGCTGGTTCTCCTTGCCGAAGCCGAAGACGGACACACCCTCGCCAATCGACTGAGAGAGGTCGGTCCGCTTCGGGATCTCGAACACCGGGAGGGAGTATGCCGACTTGATCTCCTCGATAGTGTCACGGTGCTCGGCGTTCTGCTCGACACGGTTACAGACGATGGCGAGCCGGTTGATGTCTCCGTACGCCTGTTCGAGGGAACTCAGCTGCTTTGCGAAAATCTGGAGGCTGTTGGCGTTGAGCTTCTCGGGAATGACGGGGATAACGACGTTGCCGGTTGCGACGAGGGCGTTGTCGGTGAGGACGTTCAGGGATGGCGGCGTGTCGACAATGATGTAGTCGTAGTCCTTCTCGAGTTCGTCGAGAGTCATCTCCAACCGCTCGCGACTCTTCGGCGCCTCAAGCAGCGTCTGGATGTTCTTGTTGTTCGCGAGTTTCTCGCTGGCGGGAAGGATGTCGAATTCCTCGTGCTCGACGATGATGTCGTTCACCGACTCCATCTGGTCGAAGTCGAGGACGTCGAACAGCGTTGTGCGGTCGGTGTCGTAGTACAGATCGTTGTAGCCAAGCGAGCAGGTGAGCCCTCCGTGGTAGTCGATATCGACCAGGAGGACGTCGTGGCCTCTGGCGGAGAGTGCGCCGCCAGTATGAATGACGTCGGTTGTTTTCCCCGCGCCTCCTTTCTGATTCGCCACCGTGATTCGTGCGGTATTGGTGTCGGTCATTATTTTCGTTTCTCTCGTTAAGTTCGTTTCGTTCGTTTTGGTCGTTCAGTTCGGTGCGTTCGGTGAGAGTGTTTCACTCGGTGGGAGGATTACTACGATGTTAAAGCCAACTGTTCGTTCCACTCGTTGAAGAAGTTTCGTTCATTTTCATCATATTGTTCGTTTCTATCGTTTTCCTCGTTTCTTTCACCGAGCACTCTGTTCCAGCGTCGGTTCGGCTCGTTCCAGTAAATTCATTCAGTACTCGAAATACTCTCGTTGCGTTCGTTTCGTTCGTTCTATTCGTTTCTCGAAGGCTGCCACCAAGAGCTTGCCCAGACCTATCGCAAGGTGGGTGAATTGGCGAAACAGAGGCTTAATCCACCAAATCCACCATTGAGCGTAGTTCAGATTCCATCTCCGTCATCTGATCCGACACCCAATGGAACCGCTCCTCTATCCGCTCGTCAGTAAACCGGAGTGAAGCTCGTACGTCACGATTCCGGTCATGTTGGAGGAGAGCGAGAGCGTACGCGAGCATCTGCGGTCGATAGTGTTCCGCGAGCTCATCCGATGTCGTAGCTGAGAGCTCGTTGGTCTTGTAGTCGATTATGTGGAATGCGTCTGGCGTGACGAGCAGCCGGTCGATATCACCGACAATCCGCGACTCAGCGATTCGAGCGACAACAGAGTACTCGTCGTAAACCTCCTGAGGCTGAGTATCAGACTCGATCTGATCAACAAATTCGACTGCATCAGCAGCGTGGTTGACAGCATCACGGAGGTCCGATTCTGTCGGCTCCTCACCAGCCATCTGACTCAAACGACGGATCA
>Ga0207851_101003_pt1 | contig 10293 bp, 10 predicted proteins | sample A23E3SouthBayCA_FD_187747 | JGI IMG/M metagenome (GOLD analysis project Ga0207851, IMG submission 187747) | Aerobic enrichment media microbial communities from Eden Landing Ponds, California, USA - A23 E3 (SPAdes) | ecosystem: Environmental > Aquatic > Marine > Unclassified | place: Emeryville... | reverse complement strand
GAGGTGGCGCTCGTCGATACCGAACGAGAGGACGAGCCGGTCGTACCCGTCCGCGCGGAGCGGATGCAGGAAGTCCGCGGCGTGGAGCATCGCGCTGTGGGTCTCGGCCGTTTCGGAGGAGGGGTTCGCGGCGCGCCACCCCGGCCTCTCGGCGTCCGCGTAGGCGTCCGCGACCGCCCGCTCCCACGCGGTTGGCTCGAACTCCGGTGCCCCCTCCCACGACCCGGGGCGGTAGTACGGCGCGAGGATCTGGGCGGTGTGCATCACGTCCCGGGCTTCCTCCTGCGTCCGGAGGCGGCCCTGCTCCGGGTCGAACCCGAGGTCGAGAACGAACGCGCGGTAGCGCTCGGCGAGTTTCCGGACGTGTGCCAGGTCGGCGCCGCCGTGGTACGGCTCCAGGTCCGCGATCACGAACTGCACGTCGAACCCCGCGCGCTGGAGTTCGATCGCCGTCAGGACCTGTCCGACGGTGCCGAGATGCGGCGGGCCGGTCATGCCGACGCCGGTCGTGACCAGCGTCGCGTCGTCGGGACTCGGTCGCTCCGAACCCGCGAGGAGGTCGGACGGATCGTCGACGGCGACGAACCGCCGTTCCAGTCCCCCGAGGGCGCCGTCCCCCGCGACTCGGTCGTAGTCGTTTCGCTCCCGCACGGTCTCGTAGTGCGCGTCGAGACGCGACATGTGACCGCCGACGGACGCGACACTGAAACGTTAATTTGTGACGAGGTACCGAGTAACATGGTAGTCGGGGCGCTGTTCGCGCTCGCCACCGCCGCTCTACCGGCGGATCGCGCTCCGCCCGTCACACGTACGCTGTTACCGCCAGTTCACAGGACGGCGTCGCGGACGGTGGTGACCTCGATATCTCTCTCGTGAGCGGCCTCGACGACCGCAGCGACGCGTTCGGGGGGGACGGTGTCCCAGGCGCTGTGGCCGGCGAGGATACCGACGCCGCCGCGCTCGGCCACCAGGTCGAGGTAGGTCTCGACCTCAGTCATCCGCATCTTGTCGGTCTCCAGGTAGTACCGCCGGAGGTCCAGCGGCGACGGATCCGGCGGGTTCGGGAGCGAGCGCACCGCGGCGTCCGCCAGCGCGTCGAAGCTCTCGGCGACCGCGCGCCAGGCCCGCGCGTCGCCGGCGTCGTAGGGCAGCGCGAACGTCGTCGGCGCGAACCCCAGTTTTTCGAGGGCGCGTTTCGACCCCGCGATCTCGTCGCGCAGTTGCGCCTCGGCAGGCCGCACGACGGTCTCGCCTGCCTCGAAATCCGCACCGAGCGACTCCTCGAAGCGGACGAACGGGCGGGCGTCGCCGCCGGTCCCGGTCGTTCCCTTGGCGGCGAGGACGACCGTCTCGCACCGCTCGCCGTCGGTCACCTCGAAGGCGTCACCGGCGTAGACGCCGTGGTCCTCGTCGGGGAAGACGTGCGCCGAGTCGAGGACGAGGCGGTCGTCGCCAGCGGCGGCGTCCGCGGCGAGCGCGTGGGCCTGCAGGTAGCGGTGTCTGCGTCCGTGCGCCATCACCTCCCAGCCCGCGTCCGCGAGTTCGCGCAGCCGGTCGGTCGAAAGGGACTCCGGCCCGTCGATCCAGTCGGGAACGACCGCCAGCGACGCGGGAACGCCGCGCTCGCGGAGGACGGGATAGACCTGCTCGTGGTCCTCGACGGGGCCGTCGTCGAACGTCAGCGCGAGGGTGCCGTCGCTCATTGGCCACTCGTCAGACGGCGCGGCGATAAGTGTTGGGCGAGCGCCCGAGAGCGGGGCCGCGGGACGGGGTTACGGGGCGGGAGCGCGGGACAGCCGCGCGAGGTCAGGGTAGCGACCGCTCGGCGAGCAGCGACCGGTCGACGACGGCGGCGTCGTCAACGCGGTCGAGTCGGGAGAGCGGGAACGAGTACCGGCGCAGCGACTCGCGGCCGAGGTCGTCCAGGTAGACCGCCTCGACCACGAGGTCGTCGCGGGGGTAGCCCGCGTTGGTGCGGTAGTCGGCGACCGTCTCGCCGACGCCCTCGATGACGGTCTCGCGGGCGCGCTGGTCCGTCACGCGGGCGACGACGAGCCGGTCGTCGGTCTCGCGGTCGCGGACGATATCGCCCGGTTCGAGCCGGCAGGCCGGACAGAGGTGCGGCGCGGGCGCGTCCTCGCGGACGAACGTCTCGACGCCGCAGGCGGCACACGAGCCCCGGCGGTGGCCGGGCGGCGGCACGCGGCGGGTGGTTATCTCGATGCCGACGCGGCGCAGGTGCTTGCAGCGCTCGCCCCGGATGGCGTGGTCCGGACAGGTGCAGGTCCCGGCGGCGACGTCGACGACGTAGGTCGCGCCGCTCTGGCTGTCGACGGCGTAGCGACTGCCGCCGAGCGGGCGGACGGCCATCCGCTCGGTCCAGGCCCGCGCGGCCCGCTCGTCGAGCCGTCGAACGTCCGGTGCGAGTGCAGTCTTCCCGGTCGGCGCTGGATGCTGTGAATCGACCATTTGAACCCGGACGCGGCCGTTTTCTCAGTTGCGTCCAGATGAAACGTAGGTGCCGAGCGACCGTAAATCCCTCGGCGGATCGGGGCCGTCCGGGGCCGTTCGTGGCCGCTCTCAGTCCTCTGCGGGGGCGTCGCGGCGGCCTCGAACCGGGGCGTCAGGGGGGCTTCGAAGCCCTTTTGCCGGGCCCGGGGATACGCCTCTCCATGGAGATCGACCGGGAACTGGCCGCCCAGCTGGCCGTCTCAGTGGTGGCCGTCCTCGCGTTCATCGCGGCGGCCGTCCTCGTCAGTCAGAGCTTCGCGGCGCCGGCGACCGTCACCGGAGACGTCTCCGGCGAGGTCACCGGATCGGTCACGAACGCGACCACCGGGCAGTTCACCGGCGAGTTCAACGGCACCGTCTCGGGCACCCTCGAGGGGACCGTCTCGGGCCAGGTCTCGGGCACCGTCGACAACGCCTCCACGGGATCGTTCACCGCGCCGGTCGACGGCACGGTCACCGGTGACCTCCCCGACAACGACTCGGACACCTTCGAGGGGACGCTCGAGGGCGTCCTGAACGGGAGCGTCACGGGCAACGTCACGGGCAACGTCACCGGCTCGGTCGCGAGCAACGCGACGACCGCGCCCGCCATCGCGGCCAGCGGCGGGCTGGCGCTCGTCGGCGTCCTCGTCCTCTTCGTCGTCCTCATGGCCGTCGCCGGCCTGATCATCTACCGGATGAACTTCGACGAGGAGTGACGCTCGGCTCCGGTCCGCCCGCTCGTCCGCGTTCTCGCGCCGCTCAGGCCTCGGAATCCGCTCCGTCGTCGCTCTGTCGCTCGCGCCAGTCCTCCAGGTCGTCCTCGTCGGTGTCGTCGATCGTCTTCTCGTAGTAGGCCATCGGATGCGAGATGCGCTCGCAGAGGTCGTCCATGTTGACGCAGTCGCCGTAGGACTGCATCGTGGCGCACGACGGCGCCGAGTAGTCGGTCGGCCCCGTCGCGCCGCGGATGTGGTCGACCTGATAGCGCGTGGCCTCCTCGCCGAAACCCGGGTTCACCTGGAAGAGGTCGACGATCTCGTCGGTGTTCATGCCGATGCTCGTCAGGAAGGAGGCGATGGCGAACCGCGAGTGGTGCTCGAGGTGTTCGCCCTTCTGGACCTGGTCGAGCAGGTGTTTCATACACGGCGGGAACAGCTCCGGGACCACCGTATCGATCTCGCGGGTGAGTTCGAGTTCCGAGAGCGTCTCCTCGACGCTCGCGACTTCCGCGTCGAGCTCGTCGGCGATGACGTCGGGCACCGACAGCGGGAGGCCGTCGGCGACGCGGTGGCGCACCGCCTGCCGGAGCAGGGCGAGCAGTTCCTCGCCCTTGACGGGCACCTCGCCGCGGTCGAGCGCGCGGTTGACCAACCGCCACTCGTCGCCGCGCTGGTCGGCCGCCAGGTCGAGGTACGCGCCCACGTCGACCCGGTAGGTCTCGGCGACGCCGTCGGCACCCGCGGCGGCCGCGCCGCCGGCCGACCCCGTCCCTCCCCCCGCGGGATCGGCATCTGCGACCGGGTGCACGTCGCCGGTCAGGTCGAACTCGGCGAGCAGCGACCGCATGCTCAGTCGATCGCCGCCGGCGCTTTTGTACTCGGCCGTCGCCTCGAGTTCCTCGGTGAACCGCTCGTAGGCGGTCGCGGCCTCGGCCGCCGCGTACTTGCGCGTGAGGACGTGCTGGTCGACCAGCGAGACGATCACGCGCGCGACCGGGTAGGAGAGCAGCTCGACGCGGGTCCGCCGGTGGGGTTCGCCGACGGTCCCCTCGGCGATTGCCCACTCCACGCGCTCGACCCCCCGAGAGACGACCGTCTCGTCCTCGGCGATCAGCGCCGCGAGGTCGACGTCGGCCGCCTCGACGGCCTGGCGCGACTCGGCGAGGAAGGGATACCGCGCGTGGATCGGTTCCATTGTGGCTTGACCGTGGTTCCGCACGGACGAGAATAAAGCCAGTGGTCGACCTACAACCACTCGCGACCGACGACGTTCATCCCCCGGAGATCCGCCGGTGGATAGAGGTCGAGAATCCGATGGACAGTGTCTGCGACTGCCGTCGCCGACCAGTCGTTGTCGGTGAAAAACAGCACGCCCCAGTAGTCGTCGGCGTCGTATTGACTCTCGAAGTCGTCGTCATACGTGACGATGAGGCGGTCGTGTTCCCGGGAGAACCGTACGAGTCTGTGGTCGCTGTCGCCTTTCGCCAATTCGTCGTGGTAGTCGACGTGGACGACATCGTACCCGTAGCTTCGCAGTCGATGGTAAACCTCGTGTTCGAGGTTCTCGTCGAGCAACAGCGGGACCGACATCACTCGTCGGGCGGTGAAATAGTCGTCTTCTCCCGGGCGGATTCGACCGCTTCCGCTCGCTGGCGTTCGACCGCCTGCATCTCCTCGGGGTGGTCGTGGTAGTACGCGAGCGCATGGTACACGTCGGCGATGTCGAGGTCGTGGCGTTCGGCGACGGTCTCCGGCCGCAGTCCTCGGCCGTGGACCCGTTCGTAGACGTGCCGGACAGTGATTCGACTACCCGCGATGTGGGGCTCGTCGTGGACGTCACGAACGATCCGGGCCGACTGCTGGGACATCTGTGGTACGATACGGTCCCGATCGTATTTGAATGTCGGGGCGTCCCTGAAAAACCGCGCAGACGTCGCACCGCCGCCGCTCAGCCCTCGAACCGCTCGCGCAGTTCGGCGGCGACGCCGTCGGCATCGCCCTCGCTTCGGATGGCCTGCTTGTAGCGGCGGTACTCGCTGCGGCTGACGTGGACTTCCTTCGTCTCGCCCTGGCGAGTCACTTCGAGCGTGACCGTGCCCTGGGGGTTGTTCCGGAGCTTGAACGTCGCGACCGCCGAGAGGACGAACCACAGCGCGACGCAGCCGCCGACGAAGTAGAGCATGGCGGTCGGGAAGGCCAGCGAGTCGGTCGCGCCGACCCAGCGGTCGGGGTAGGCCTGTCGGAACAGCCAGACGCCGGCGACGGTCAGGAGCGCGCCGGAGATGACGCCCAGGCGCTCGCGCCGACTCGACGGGAGCACCGCGACGACGCCGACGAACATCGCCGGGACGCCGAGGCCGGCGAGGGTGCCCGCGAGTCGGCGGGTGGGGTTCTCGCCGCTCGCGCCGAACAGACCGGCGACGTCGGGGCTGGCCAGCACGAAGATAGCGGCGACGACCGCGAGCGCGCCGGCGGCGAACAGGCTCCCGCCGGCGGACACCCGCCGCGGGTCCCGCCCGCTCCACTCGCCGCCGTCGTAGGCCTCCGAGAGGCTCGGCATACGCCGCGATAGGCGCTCATCCCACAAAACTCCACGTCAGACGCGCGCAAGACGGTCCCCGAACGAGAGCGAGTGACACACCACCCCGGACAGTTACGGCGTCGCTGGCCGACGGTCGGACATGGTCGAGGCCACAGTCAGAGGGGTCCACCGAGGGACCATCCTGAGCGACCCGAACTTCCACGTCGAAGCGCACACGACCGCCAGCGCCAGCGAACCGACTGTCGAGGTCGAACGGACCGAGGAACCGGTCTACTCGTTCGTCATCGACCACCCAGCGGGGACGATTCTCGTCGACACCGGCTCGCACCCCGACGCCGGGTCGGGGCACTGGCCCGCGGGGCTGTACGACGCCTTCGAACACGTCGACGCCGACGAACACCCGCTCGACGAGGATCTGGCGGAGATCGGCTGCGCCGTCTCCGACATCGACGCCGTGGTCCAGACCCACCTCCACGTCGACCACGCGGGCGGCCTCCACCACTTCGCCGGGACGGACGTGCCCGTCTTCGTCCACGAAAAAGAGCTGAAGTTCGCCTACTACAGCGCCGCGACCGACGAGGGGAGTTCGGGCTACGTCCAGGCCGATTTCGACCACGATATCGACTGGCGGGTCGTCTCGCAGCACCGCACGGAGTACTTCGACGGCGTCGAGTTCCTCCACCTCCCCGGCCACGCGCCCGGCCTGCTGGGGTTGCTGGTCCACCTCGAGAGCGAGACGCTCCTCTTCGCCAGCGACGTGGCCGAGTTCCCGATACATCTGGAGGGGGTCCCGCAGGGCGCGGGGCTGTTGCACGACCGGCAGGCCTGGGAGGACAGCGTCGCGCGCCTGCGGGATCTGCGGCGGCGCCACGACGCGACCGTGATATACGGGCACGACCCCGACCAGCGCGAGGCGATCGAGGAGGGGTGGCAATGATCGGCCGAATCCGTTCGTACGCGGGCGTTTCCGCCCGGAGCGCGTTGGAAAAGCGTAAGGCTGGCGGCCCCGATTTTCGACCATGAGCAAGCAGGAGCCGAAATCGGACGACGCGGCCGACCCCGCGGACGACGAGCCGGCCGACATCGCGGACGCCGACCGCGAGCCGGCGTCGTCGGCCGTCGACAAGCCCGACGACCTGCCGAGTTCGGAGGTCACCGAAGGTACCGAGCGCGCGCCCCACCGCGCGATGTTCCGCGCGATGGGCTACGACGACGCGGATCTCTCCTCCCCGATGGTCGGCATCGCCAACCCCGCCGCCGACATCACCCCCTGTAACGTCCACCTGGACGACGTGGCCGACGCGGCCTACGACGCCGTCGACGACAGCGAGGGAATGCCCATCGAGTTCGGCACGATCACCATCTCCGACGCCATCTCGATGGGTACGGAAGGAATGAAGGCCTCGCTCATCTCGCGCGAGGTCATCGCCGACTCGGTCGAACTCGTCAGTTTCGGCGAGCGCATGGACGGGCTCGTCACCATCGGCGGCTGCGACAAGAACATGCCCGGCATGATGATGGCCGCCATCCGGACGGACCTCCCGAGCGTCTTCCTCTACGGCGGGTCGATCATGCCCGGCGAGCACGACGGCCGCGAGGTCACCATCCAGAACGTCTTCGAGGGCGTCGGGTCGGTCGCCGACGGCGAGATGACCGAGGAAGAACTCGACGACCTGGAACGGCACGCCTGCCCCGGCGCCGGCTCCTGCGGCGGGATGTTCACCGCCAACACGATGGCCTCCATCTCCGAGGCGCTCGGGTTCGCACCCCTAGGGTCCGCCTCGGCCCCCGCCGAGGACGACGAGCGCTACGCGGAGGCCCGCCGCGCCGGCGAACTCGCCGTCGAAGTCGTCGAAGCGCGCCGCCGCCCCTCCGACTTCCTCACGAAGGAATCCTTCGAGAACGCCATCGCGCTGCAGGTCGCCGTGGGCGGATCCACGAACGCCGTCCTCCACCTGCTCGCGATGGCCGCCGAGGCCGACGTGGACCTGGAGATCCAGGACTTCAACCGCATCAGCAAGCGGACGCCCAAGATAGCCGACCTCCAGCCCGGCGGCGAGCGCGTCATGAACGACCTCCACGAGGTGGGGGGCGTCCCGGTCGTTCTGAACGCGCTCTATCAGGCCGACCTGCTCCACGGCGACGCGCTCACGGTGACGGGCAACACCATCGGCGAGGAACTCGAGGCGCTGGACCCGCCGGCCATCGCGGACCTGGACGTCGACTACCTATACACGGTCGACGAGCCGAAAAACGAGCAGGGCGCCATCCGCATCCTGACGGGGAACCTCGCGCCCGACGGCGCGGTCATCAAGATCACCGGCGAGGACCACCTCCGGCACGAGGGGCCGGTCCGGATCTTCGACGAGGAGGCGAACGCGATGGAGTACGTCCAGGAGGGCCGCGTCGAGAGCGGCGACGTCATCGGCATCCGCAACGAGGGGCCCCGCGGCGGCCCCGGCATGCGGGAGATGCTCGGCGTCACCAGCGCCGTCGCCGGCCAGGGCCACGCCGAGGACGTGGCCCTCTTCACCGACGGCCGCTTCTCCGGCGCGACCCGCGGCTTCTCCATCGGCCACGTCGCCCCCGAAGCGTTCGTCGGCGGACCGATAGCCGCGCTCGAAGACGGCGACGTCGTCACCATCGACATCGACGAACTGGAACTCTCCGTGGACCTGACCGACGAGGAGATCGAGGAGCGCCTCGAAGACCACGACCCCGAACCCAACTACGAGAGCGGCGTGCTCGCGAAGTACCACCGGGACTTCGGCTCCGCCGCCAACGGCGCGGTCACGAATCCCGGCGCCAAGTGGGACTGAGACCGACCTGTACCGCGCCGCAGGCGCGGTTTCCCGATGCGAGCGAACGGAGTGAGCGAGCATCGTTTTTTGGCCGAGCTTTTTGCCGTGAGCGGTGGCCGCGGGCCGCGGAGCGGCCGAGGTCACCCGAGCGGGAAAACGGTCGTACTGGGGCCGTGACCAACCCCGGCGCGAAGTGGGACTGAGCCGCCGGAACGCGTCTGAACGCTCTTACTTTCGGACAGCCACGAACCGCAACCGCCGGTAGTCCGCGGTCCACGTCTCGCTCGCGGGGTCGAAGTGCTCGTCGCGCAGGCGGTCCTCGACGGCCGACACGACGGCCTCGCGTTCGCGCTCGTCCAGCGGGGCAAAGAGCGAATCGCCGAAGACATCGAGCCAGTCGTGTAGCCCCTCCCCACCTTCGAGGTCGGTCGGCCGGTCGAAGGTGCGGGCGAGGCGGACCTCGAAGCCCGCCGCTTCGAGCGTGGCGGCGTGCTCGCCGACCGTCGGGAAGTACCATGGATGGTCAACCTCGTAGCCGCGCTCGCGCAGTTCGGCCAGCGTCGCCGAGACGATGGCGTCGACGTTCCCGCGAGCGCCCAGCTCGGCGACGAACCGCCCGCCGGGCGCGAGCGCGTCGGCCACCCGCTCGGCGACCGCGGGCTGGTCCGCGCGGGGGATCCAGTGGAGGGCGGCGTTCGAGAACACGGCGTCGAACCGCTCCGGCGACGCCGATAGCTCGGCCGGGTCGAACTCGCGGGCGTCGGCACAGTCGAAGCGGAGGTCGGGGTATCGCTCGCGGGCGGCGGCGACCATGTCGGGCGCGCTGTCGACGCCGACGACATCGCCCGCGGCGCCACTCGACGCGCCGCCCGTCGCGTCGTCCGCGTCACCGGCCACGGCCGCGGCGATGTCGGCGGTCAGGTGGCCGGTCCCACAGCCCAGATCGAGGACGCGCTCGCCCGCTTTCGGGTCGAGCAGGTCGACGAGCGACTCGCCGTGGTCGGTGACGAAACCCACGTCGGCGTCGTAGTCGGCGGCGTCCCAGTCGTTTCCGTCGGCGGTCATATCGGACGGTCGGTGGGGGCGACGCTCAGTGTTTCGGTGGCCTGTGGGTGTGTGACGCGCGGGAGAAGCCAGCGGTGGCGGCCCGGTCCAGACGTCGATACCGTCCTGATACGCGTCGACGAGCGCCGCGAACCGGCCGACGAACTCGAGGAAGGTGCGGGTGCCGGGGTCGAAGCCGGCTCCCCGGTTCTCGTCACTCGTCTTCGCCGCTCGACGACTCGTCGTCGGAGGGATCGGGGTCGCCGGTGTCACGCGCGGACCGGGCGGCTCGGGCGTCGGTCCGGTCGGCGGAGGACTCGTCGCCGAACAGCTGTGCGAGCAGGCGCTGCTGGCCGAGTCGGAGGTGGCGGTTGACCGTCGGCTGGGTGACGCCGAGCATCGCGGCGACGTCCTCGCCGGTCGAGGTGCGGGGCCACTCGAAAAAGCCCGCGAAGTAGGCCGTCCGGAGCACCTCGAGCTGGCGGTCGGTCAGCCCCTCCAGCAGCGACGCGACGAGTTCCTGGCTGGTGTGGGCGCTGCGCTCGACGGTGCGTCGACCGACGAGCTCGACGCTCGGGTACGCGCTCCGGAGCATCTCGACGAACTCGCGGACGTTCGTGGCGGTGGGGACCTCGACGACCACCGCCATGCCCCCGGGCGAGACGGTGATCGAGCGCGGGTTGCCGCCGTGGCG
>Ga0207851_101002_pt1 | contig 10301 bp, 10 predicted proteins | sample A23E3SouthBayCA_FD_187747 | JGI IMG/M metagenome (GOLD analysis project Ga0207851, IMG submission 187747) | Aerobic enrichment media microbial communities from Eden Landing Ponds, California, USA - A23 E3 (SPAdes) | ecosystem: Environmental > Aquatic > Marine > Unclassified | place: Emeryville... | reverse complement strand
ATCGAGTCGAGACCGCGGGGGCTTCCGAAGTCTTCTCCGTACCATTCTCGGCGGTCTCAGTCTTAACTAAACAGTACCCTGTTCCCCCGGCTCGTCGGCTCAATCACTGACGACAACGCCGTCCGCCAACGACAATGCCGTCCGCCGACGACAATGCCGTCCGCCGACGACTCAGCCGGTCGGCGTCATCGTCGCTGTCTCGTTTCCAAACCCGTTCTCGTCGACGTCGCCGTAGACGAACGGCGTCTGCGTGGGTTCGACCGAGAGCACCACGACCGAACTCCCGTCGATGGCGGTCACTTGATACGTGCCGCTGGGCGCGAGCGTCCACAGCGACCCGTCGCTACCGGTGCGGCCCACGACGGAACTCCGCCCGCCAGCGGGCCCGACCGTGAGCTGCGCGTCGACCGGTTCGTCGCTCGACGTGCTGTTGAGCTGCAGCCGGACCGGACCGCCCGGGTAGGTCCGGTGTGCCGTCAGTTCCAGCCCGTCTTTGATCGCCGACGTCGTCGACGTCGTCGTTACTTGGTCGATCGGACGGTACTGGTACTCCTTGAACACGCGTTCGCTCCCGCTGTCGACGAATGCGACGAGTCGGCCCCGTTCGTGCTCGATGCTTACCCGGGTGCTGTCGCTTTCGGGATTCCCGACGATGTCGTCGCGGATTCTGAGCTCGGTGATCGTCGGGTACGCCCGTTCGGTCGCGTTGACCGCCTCAGCGAGCGAGAACGACCCGCCGTTACCGACTCGAAGCGCGCCGCGGTACGTTTCCCGGACGTACGTCCCGTCGCGGATGACCGCGAGTTCGACGCTGTCCGGACCCGACTGGATAAAGAAGCGCGTCGATTCGGCCTCGCCGTTGAGTACCGACGCCGCGTGGGCCCGGACTGGGCCGGTGAGCGTGTTCAACTGCAGTTCGATGTTCCCGAAGCGCGAGGAGGAGATGCTGAATCCCGACGTCGAATCGGCGAGCGACTGGAGCCGCTCGCGACGCTGTTGGAGCTCTCGCGCCTCCGCGTCGATGAGCGCGAGTTCGTAGAGCAGCCGCCGCGGCGTCACCTCGCCGTTTCCGTACGCTTCGACGACTTGTTGCTGTCGGGTTCGCAGCGTGATCGTCCGTTCTTCGACGGCGCTGACCTCTTGGAGCAGGTACTGTTGTCGTCTGTCGCTCGTTGGGGCGGATTCGATCCGTTCGACGACTGCTCCCGTTTCGAGGCGAACGTCGGCAGTGCCCGTTCCGAACGCGAGACCGCTGCCGAGTTCGACGTACTCCGTTTTGAGGGTGCTCCGCGTCGCCGTCGCCGGCGGGATTCCGAGGACGTTGATCGTCGTCCCAGCGCCGGTTTCGTTCGACGACGACACCTGCATCGGCGGCGCGCGTTCGACCGCGTCCCGCGCGTCGCTGACGGCCGGCGTGTCGCTGACGACCGGATCGTCGCTGACGAGTGTCCCCGAGTCGTCGGGGAGCGCCGGAACTGCACCGGCGACGGCGGCGAGGACGAGGAGGGCGGCGAGTGGGAGGGCGGCAGCACGCATATTCGGAGGGTATTCCCGGGACGTTATTAAAAACGCGCCATTCGATCGAGCGTCGAGCCCGTGTGTCGGATTCGATCGACCGTCACCGGTCGCGTGATCCCGACCTGCATCGGTTCAGTGGGTACGCACTCGCCGTGTCGTGTCGCTGGCGCAACTCCCACTAGTGACACTGTATTCATACAATCTCAACTATGTCGATTCGGTAGTGTGATCCTACCCCGAAATCACCGTGAGAGACTCTCACGATGGAAAGCGTTTTCAGCATTCCACGTGCACTCTCAGCAAATGCGGACGTCCGCGCTGTGGGTCGCCCTATTCTTGGTCTTCGCCGCGGTCGCTCCAGTCTCCGCTCTCGCGGTCGACGATCCCGGTTCGTCGGACCCGGTGTCGCCGCCGACAGATGTCGATCGGCTGACGGCTCACGCCGACGCGCTCCGGTCACCCGACGCCGTTCAGCAGGTGGGTGACGGCGACGACGCGTCGGCACGAACGACCGTCGAGATCGACCTCCAGTCGGATCGGAGCGCCGAGTGGCGGATCGAGACGAACTACGCGCTCGAATCGGAGAACGAGACGCGCGCGTTCCGAAATCTCGCAGCGGAGTACGAAGCCGGTGAGTCGGACGTTGGGCCGAACGCGGTGCTGTTCGAGTCGCTGCAACAGCGTGCGAGCGAAGCGACGGGACGGGGGATGGCCATCGAGAACGTGACGTATCACAGTTCGATCGACGAGGCGGCCGACCGCGGCACGCTCGCGCTCACGTTCCGCTGGACGAACTTCCTGCGCGCCGGCGCGAACGAGACGCTCGTGTTGGACGACGTGTTCACGCTCCCGACCGCCGAGAGCGACGACCAGCGGACGTGGCTCTCGATCTTCGACGACGGGCAACAGATCGTGATCCGCCCGCCGGACGGCTACACTGTGACGAGCACGAGCATCGCCGTCCAGCAGCGCGAGAGCGCGGTCATCCTCGCGGAACCGTCGGACTTCGAGGGCGAGGGCAACGCGCTCGAAATCACGTACACGTCCGTCGGCCCCGCGGGTCAGCTTCCGATCGGGATGCTCGCAGGCGGCGGGCTCCTCGCCGTGGTGATCCTCCTCGCCGGATTCTGGGTGATCCAGCGGAGCGAGACGCGAAGCCTGCCGTGGGAGTCGCCGACCTCGACCGGTGCGACGGCGGGCAGCCCAGAATCCAACGGCGGGACGGACACGCCGTCGACGCACTCAGCCGGTGGTGAATCGGCCGAGGACCGTCCACCCGAGCAGTCCCGACCAGTCGGTGAAGACGGCCAACGCAATGGCGACGAGTCGTCACCCAGCGATGTCGACACGGGACCGGATCTGTCGCTGCTCTCCGACGAGGAGCGCGTCGAGCACCTGCTCGAACAGAACGGCGGGCGGATGAAACAGGCGACCATCGTCGACGAGACGGACTGGTCGGACGCGAAGGTCTCACAACTCCTGTCGGCGATGGCCGACGACGGGCGCGTGAACAAGCTTCGGCTCGGGCGCGAGAACCTCATTTCGTTACCTGAAGAGGCTTCGGAGCCGACCGACGTGGACGAAAACTGAGACGCCGCGGCCGGCGACACCGCGGCGATCGGGCCCTGATGGGATCCGCTTTTCGGAACCTCTTTTGCCGCCCCATCCTCAGCGACGGGTAATGGAGTATCTGGAGCGTCGGGTGTCGCTGGTCGAGGCGCGCCTCGAGGAGGTCATCGAGGCGGTCGACCCTCCGGAGCTGTCCGACGAGGTCGCACACGTCGCGCTGGCGGGCGGCAAGCGCGTCCGACCGGCGGTAACGATTCTCGCGTGCGAAGCGTGCGGTGGCGAGCCAGCGGACGCGGCCGACTTCGCGGTCGCGATCGAACTGGTCCACAACGCGTCGCTCGTCATCGACGACATCATCGATCGCTCCGACGTCCGCCGCGGCACGGCGAGCGCGTGGGCGGAATACGGGTACGGTCCCGCGATCATCGCCTCAGACGGCCTCTTGGGCGAGGCGTTCGCGCTCCTCTCGCGGGACGACCACGCCACGCAGATCGTCGCCGAATCGATGGTCGAACTCGGCGAGGGCGAGGCGACCGAACTGGTCGCCCGACCCACCGACGAGAGCGAGTATATGGATCTCGCCCGCCGGAAGACGGGCGCGCTGTTCCGCGCGGCAGCGGAACTCGGCGCGGTCGCCGCCGGCGCGGACCCGTTCACTATCGAGGCGTTCGGCGAGTACGCCGAGCGGGTCGGCGTGGCGTTTCAGATCCGCGACGACGTCCTCGACGCGACGGCCGACCCCGACGACCTCGGCAAGCCGACCGGGCAGGACGCGGAGATGGGCCGACCCTCGCTGGTGCAGGTCACCGGGCTGTCGGCAGACGAAGCCAATCAGCGCGCGCACGAGCAGTCCGAGCAGGCGCTCGACGCGCTGGCGGCATCGAACGTCGACGATAGCGAACCGCTCGGCTATCTCAAAGACCTCGCGGAGTTCGTCGTCGTCCGCGAGCGCTGACCGGGGCGAGGCCGCGTCGCGGATCAGCCTTGCGTCGCTTCCGCGGCCGTCGGAACGTTCACCCTTGCGTCGCTTCCGCGGCCGTGGGGAACCGCGACTCCGCGATGGCGAACGCGAGCGTACTGAACACGCCGAGGAGCGTTCCCGCTGTGAGTCCGATCGCCAGCTGGCTCATCGAGAACGACTCCACGCCGGCGATCCCGCCCGGGAGGAAGAACCCCGAGACGACGTACAGCACCACGGCGATGGCGACGACGTAGAACGGGGCGTTGAGGTAGCGCCACTTGAACCGATCGGCGAGGTACTCATCGGTCACCTGTCCGAGACTGGAGGTGACGCCCGCCGCGGCGAACCACTGGACTGCACCGTGGACGAGCGCTGCGAGCACGAGCGGGGGCGTCGGCTCGGGGACGCTCGTACGGACGATTTCGACGAGTGCGTATCCGCGGAACCCGCCGACGACGAGGAGCGCCGCGGCCGCGACGTAGGTGATGAGCGTGACACGACCCTCGTACAGCACGTCGCGCACGCGCTCGGCCGTTTCGTCGACCGCGTCCTCCAAGCCGAGCCCCCGAAACAGCGTGTAGAGCCCGAGGAAGGCCGAGATGAATCCCAAGACGACCGCGCCGGGGACGTCGAAGAGGCTCGCGATCGTAACGAACGGGTATATCAGGAGGAGAATCCCGAGCGGGACGAGAATCGTGCCCCGCGTTTCGGGGTCGGCCAGCACCTGCTTCATCGTGTAGTAGATCGATTCGAGGTCCTGCGCCTGCCGGACGACGACCCGGCGTACGCTGTCGATCGGGACGCGCGAGCGGATGATCGGCAAGACCGACTCGTCCTGTGCGCCGTCGGTGATGACGATGGCGCTGACGTTCTCGCCGGTCGAGAGCCCCGCCAGCACGCGGTCGATCTCCTCGCCGATCGCGCGGTTCGCCTTCACGTCGCCGCCCTGCGTGCCGGTGACAGCCGCGACGGTTACTTCCTCGTCGATGTCGGAATCGCTGTCGAGCGCGTCGTGCTCGTGGATGCCCTGAAACAGCACATTGACGTCTGAATCCTCCGGATCAGCCGTTGCGAGCGCGACAGCGGCGGATTCGACGGCGTCGCGACCGACGACCGGCGTCTCCAGCCCCGTCTTGCGACCGAGGTCGTCGTCGAGGTCGACGCAGAGGACCAACAGCATCTGTCCCGTGTTACGCCATCGTGGTATATCTGTTTTCGGGAGCGACGGCGTCGCCACCGATGGTTCCAGTGGGGCGTCGCCCTCGGCCCTCCCGGCCGTCGGGACAAGTAGCACGACTTTTCAGCCTCCGGACGGTATCGTGCACAACAGAATGATCTCGAAGGGCTGTGAGCAGTGCGCGAAAGGTGGGAAGATGGTCCTCTTCGTCTACGGTTACTGCGACCAGCGCGACTGCTTTTACTGCCCGCTCGGCGAGAACCGCAAGAACGTCACCGACGTCTACGCCAACGAGCGCCTCGTCGAGTCCGACGACGACGTCCTCGAAGAAGCTCACCGGATGAACGCCCTCGGGACCTCGATCACCGGCGGCGAACCGCAGGAGGCGCTCGACCGGACGTGTCACTACCTCTCGCTCTTGAAAGACGAGTTCGGCGAGGACCACCACACTCACCTCTACACCGGGATCACCGGCGGCAGAGAGAATATGCGTCGACTCTCCGAGGCGGGGCTCGACGAGATCCGATTCCACCCGCCCTACGAGCTGTGGGGTGACCTCCACGGCACCGAGTGGGAGGAGATCCTCTACATCGCCCGCGAGGAGGGTCTCACCCCCGCATTCGAGATCCCCGGCATCCGCGCCGAGGAGGAGTTCTTGGAGTTCCTCGACGAAGGGGCAGCGGACTTCTGCAACGTCAACGAGTTCGAGATGAGCGACGGCAATTATCGGCGAATGCAGGAGGCGGGCTACGAACTGCAGGAGGGCCACATGTCCGCCGTCGACGGCTCGAAGGAGGAGATCCTCGACGCGATGGGCGACCACGAGCGCGTGTACTTCTGTACCTCCGTGTTCAAGGACGCCGCCCAGCACCGCAACCGACTCAAACGGATGGCGCGGACGATCCGCCGGCCGTTCGACGAGGTGACCGACGACGGGACGCTCGTCTACGGGAAGACGTGGATCGAGTCCGAACGGCTCGACGCCCTCGGCGTCTCCGAGGAGTTTTACTCGATCAAATCGAACCACGTCGAGGTCGCGTGGTGGCTCTTAGAGGAGATGATCGAGGAGGGAGACGTCTCCGAGGGCGAGATCGTCGAGCAGTACCCGACTGCCGACGGCACGGTCGTCGAACGGACGCCGTTGGCGTAGCGTCGTCGCGAGCGCGGAATTGCGCTCCGCCGAGCCGCTAGGCGAGGCTTTTGGTCCAGCTTTTGTCGATCGATCGACGCGAGCGCGTCGTCGCCAGCGTTCCGCTATCCGCCTCGGGAACCCCGATTCATCGTCAGCGCCGCGTACAGGCTCGGGATAAGCGCGACCGTCATCCCAGCGAGGAGCCACTCGCCGAGCGTCCCGCCGGTGGCGACGCCGACGCCGACGATACCCACGCCGACGACCGCACCACCGGCGGCCGCGCGCCGCTTCGACCGGTGGTCGACGTCGACGCCGCGGACCGATCCGTAGAGCGCGGCTCCGAGCGCGCAGATCACACCGGCAGCGACGCCGATGAGCGGTTCCCCGACGAACGGCCCTGAAACTGCGAGCGTGACGGCGACCGCGACGCCGGCGAACACGGACGTCCGCGGGGCGAGCGGATTGACGTCCGCTCCGAAGTGCGCGGCGTACGCGGCGGGCGGGCCGACGAGTACGACGCCGACGAGCGTCGCTCGAAGCACTCCGGCTGCGGTGGGATCGTCGAGGAGGACTCCCAACGAACCGGCGGCTGCGATGGCGACGCCACCGGCGAGCAGCCAGCGAGGACGAAGCGTCGCCGCCGGGTCGTCGTCGCGGACGATGCCGAAGCCCACGAACGGGTAGGAGACGAGTGCGCCGATCACGACCGTCGCGTAGAGTCCCCAGCCGAGGGTGACGCCGGTCACGACGACCGAGAGACCGAGGAACACGCCGATGATGACCGCGAACTCGGGGACGCGCCGACTCATACGCGGAGTCAGGGCGAGGCGGCAGAAAGCGTTCCGGTCGCAGCCGTTTTTCGATGGTACGGGCGCGTGATTCAGCGCGTTGCCTCGCCGAGGCGGCCTCATACAGTCCAGTTCACCGACCCGCAAGCGCGGTGTTCGCAGACTCACAAGCGCGGCGTTCACAGACTCGCAAGCGCTGGCGTTCGCAGACCCGCAAGCGTTTAGACGGCCCGTCAAGTATCTCTGGCTATGTCAGACTGTCCGTTAGCCGACGACTGCCCCCGGTACTCGGAGCGAATCGACGGGATGGGGTGTCAGTACTACGGCGACCGCGGCGGCGCGGAGTGGTGTAACAACTACGACCAGCCGATCCGCGACCTGAAGGCCCAACCAGTCAAGCCTGGCGAGGAGATCGTCGTCGAGGTCGACGACATCCACGAGAGCGGCGCGGGCGTCGGTCGGACTGACGACGGATTCATCGTCCTCATCGACGGACTCCTTCCGGAGGCCCGTGCCATCGTCCGAATCGATCGGGTGAAGTCCAACCACGCGACGGCGAAAAAGATCGTCGAGCGCCTGCCGCTCGACGAGGACGAGGTCGATCTGGACGGCGACGAGAGCGACGAGGCCGGAGCGAGCGATGCCGGCGAGGACGACGATGCCGACGAAGACGACGAGAAGAAGGACACCAGCGGTCGCGGACGACCGACCGCGCTCGGAAGCCGCGACAACTTCTGGGGCGGGTAGTCGGCCGCACCGACCGGGAGAGACCGAACGGACAGTCGGTTCTCCGTCTCGACGGAAGGGTGTGTTGCACTGCTGGGCGATTGATTCACTGACGCAACGGACAGTCGATCTTCTGTAGGTTTTTTGCAGCGGCCGCGCAAGGACACGATATGGCTGATGGCGACGGCGACGACGAGGGTTCGACAGGCTCCGACGATGCGGCGACGTTCGACGTCGACGCCGCGCTGTCGGAGGTCGGGTTCGACCCCGAAGAGAGCGTACTGACCCGTCGGCAAGCGGAAGTGCTGGTGCTAAGAGAGCGTGGCATCCGTCAATCGCGGATCGCGCAGATGCTCGGGACGTCGCGGGCGAACGTCTCCAGCGTCGAATCCAGCGCCCGGCGGAACGTCGAGAAAGCCCGCGAGACAGTCGCCTTCGCGGAGGCGCTGGCCGCGCCGGTTCAGATCTCCGTCGAGCAGGGAACCGATCTCTACGACGTGCCGAAGCAGGTCTACGACGCCTGCGACGAGGCCGGCGTGAAGGTGAATCGGACCGCGCCGGAGCTGATGAAAGCCGTCTCGGACGCCGCGGGGGATGCGATTCAGGGCCGAGAGGTCCGCGAGCCGCTGCTCGTCGGCGTCACGACCGGCGGAAAAGTGCAAGTGCGCCGGACCGCGGAGTAGTGCTTCGGCTCGGCGGTGACCTCGGGCGGCCGAACCGCTAGAACTCGCCGCGCTCCTGCAACGATCGTACGAGCGTCTTGACCGCTTGGGCCTTCGATTTTGGAACCACCAGCACGCGGTCGTCCCACGCGACGACCGCGAGATCCGACACTCCCACGAGCGAGACGTGGGCGTCGTCGGCGACGACGACGTTGTTTTCGGCGTCGATCGTTCGAAGGTCGACGTCGCCGTCGGTGACGTTTCCTGCCTCGTCGGCGTCGAGCACGCGTTCGAGCGCGTCCCACGAGCCGATGTCGTCCCACGGGAACGCGACGGGCACGACCGCGACGTCGTCGGCGGTCTCGAAGACCGCGTTGTCGACGCTGACTGCGTCGGTGGATTCGAACGCGTCGGTGACGCTGGCGTCCCTGCCCCGAAGCGCAGCCGAGAGCGACGCCAACGCTGACGTCTCGACGGTCTCGAAGAAGACCGCCGGTCGCCACGCGAACAGCCCGGCGTTCCAGTAGTGGCCCGCCTCGACGTACGCCGCCGCCGTCTCGGCGTCGGGCTTTTCGTGGAACGATTCGACTGGACGCCACGCGTCGCTTCCGGTCCCGTCCCCCTTTCTGTCGGCGGCTCCGTCGACCGGTTCGATGTAGCCGTACCCCGTCTCCGGGCGGGTCGGCTCGACGCCGAAGGTCACGAGCCGATCCTCAGTCGCTGCGACGGCGGCTCCGCGTCGAACGGCAGCCGCGAACCCTTCGCCGACGAGGTGGTCACTCGGGAGCGCGAGCACCACGCAGTCGTCGTATTCGGTCGAAATTCGGTGGGTCGCGTACAGCAGCGCCGGCCCGGTGTCGCGGCCGGCGGGTTCGACGAGGACCGTCGCATCACCGACTCGCTCGGCGACTCCCTCTCGGTATGATTCGCGCGTGACGACGACAACTTCGTCGGCGACGTCGCGAGCGCGGGCGACGGTCCGTTCGAGGAGCGATTTGTTCCCGCCGTTCGTACTGCTACCGTCCGCGCCCAACGAGAGGAACTGCTTCGGCCGATCGGATCGACTCGCGGGATACAGCCGCGACCCGGTCCCGCCGGCGAGGACGACGGCGACGACCGGGAGCGGCACGTCCGCATCGGTGTCGGTGTCGGCGTCGATGTGGGGGTGGGCGTTGTCGTCGGCATCGGCACCGTCGACCGCCGCCGACGGGGTCGTCGTGGTGGTCTCGTTCCGGCCCATTACCACGTCTCCACGATACCGTCTCTGATATCCGCGACACAGCCCTCGCAGTCCGGATGCCCGGCGTCGTAACAGGAAGGCTGGCCCTCGTCGTCGATAGCGACGGCCTGCCGTTCGGCGTAGCGACGACAGACGAGTCGGACGCGCCCCTCGTCGTCGCGGGGGAGCGCGTCCGCGACTGCGTCGTGACTGGTCGATTCGGTCGAGTCTTTTCCGTCTCGGTAGGCGTCGCGGGCGCGAGCGTACTGTCGCCCCGCCTCGCGAAATTTCTGTCGCAGGATGTGTTCGAGACGGTCGTCCATCGCTCGGGTGTGAGATACGGATGGACATAGGTCCGTTGGTGGTCGTCGCTCGGACACCGCATCGGTGTCCCTCACGCGGTCCGCTGAATTCCACTTTCACCCCGGTTACGACACTTTATTACCCATTGCGCACCAAACGCCCTGTGCCTCCCAACGGAAAACAAGGCGGAGGCGAGTGAAACTATGTCAGACCTGCGAACACACGCAGCGGAGATAGCCGAACAGT
>Ga0207851_100988_pt1 | contig 10484 bp, 11 predicted proteins | sample A23E3SouthBayCA_FD_187747 | JGI IMG/M metagenome (GOLD analysis project Ga0207851, IMG submission 187747) | Aerobic enrichment media microbial communities from Eden Landing Ponds, California, USA - A23 E3 (SPAdes) | ecosystem: Environmental > Aquatic > Marine > Unclassified | place: Emeryville... | reverse complement strand
GAGCCGGCCGACGACCGCGACCACCTCAGGCAGGAACTCGATGCCGCACGCGCGGCGAAGGCGGAACTGGAGGCGGAGCGCGACCGGATCGCGGCCGAGCGCGACGACTACCGAGAGGAGGTCGAACGCCTCCGCGAGCGGGTGTCGTCGCTGGAAGCGGAGATCGACCGTCTCGACGCGGACGCGGCGCCGGAGTCGACGCTCGATTCCGACGAGGCGCTCTCGGGGATCAACCTGTTCGTCAGATACGAAGACAAGTCGGATGGGACGCTCGAACGCGCCGCCCAGGGGCGCGTCTCGGAGGCGGAACTTCGGGAGAACCTCCGCCTCGACTTCCACACCGAGTTCGAGAGCGACGGCGTGCAGGTCGACGGCCGGCCGTTCGACGCGTTTCTCCGCGACAGGCCCGAATACAAGTTTTCCGTGTGGCTGTTGACGTCGCTGACCTACGAGATCAGGCAGACGGACACCCGGGCGGAGCTGTCGAAACTGTACGAGGCCATCGAGGCCGTCGATCGGATCGACCTCGATGGCGCGATCGACGTGACCATCGAGGACGCCGTCGGCGACACGGAGACGACCACCGTGACATTCGACGTGGTGTTTCGCGACAAGATGGGCGGTCCGCTGTTCGCGGCGTCGTTCGACGACGCTCGGGACCCGACCCACGCGGAGGCGATACAGTCGCTCCTCGACGGCGCGCGGTCGGTGAGCGACGCAGTGCCGTCGTTCGCCGCCGCGTTCGTCGTGACGACGAGTTTCTTCGACGCCGATGCGATGGAGGTCGCGGTCGACGCCACTCGGGGCGGTCTGTTCAGTCGCAGTTCGCGGAAGAGCTACGTGAAGCTCTCACGCAAATCCGGGTTCCACCTCTGTCTGATCGAGGCGCGAGACGAGGACTTCTTCCTGACCGTACCGGAACTCTAGCTCTGGATTTCGGCCGTCTCTTCGATCTTCATCGAGTCGAGTTTCTCGACGATCGAGTCGATCTTGTCGTCGAGTTCGTCGACGAAGTCGGCCGTATCTTCGGTGGTGATGGCCCCCTGACTCGACGGCTCGATGAGGTTCTCCTCCTCGAGGACGCGAAGCGAGTAGCGGACCTTGTGATGCGGGTACCCCGTCTCGTTGGACATCTTCACGATGCCAATGGGTTCGTTCCCGATGACCATCTTCAGCACCTGAAGATGGCGTTCGAGCATGTCGACTTCCTTCTCGAGCCTGTCTATCATGACACTTGTTAACTTGTCGTTGCGGGTTTTAAAAGTTGCTGTGAGGCCCGGGCGTCGAAAACGATCACTTACCGATCCGCAGTGAGAGTAGTTAACGCTTCGGGTCGCGGCCGATTCGACAGGTGATCCGTTCGAACCCCGCCGTCATCGGCCAGTTTCGTCGCCGACCGGTCCCGGACGGTCCCGTCGTGAACGTATCGTAATCGGTTTAGCGAGCGGGACGAAATCCTCGGTCGGATATGACTGTCACCATCGTCGGGTCCCAGCTCGGCGACGAGGGCAAAGGCGCCCTCGTCGACCTGTGGGGTGGGAACGCCGACATCGTGGTCCGGTACCAGGGCGGGGACAACGCCGGCCACACCGTCGTCGAGGGCGGCGAGGAGTACAAACTCTCCCTGGTGCCGAGCGGCGCCATCCGCGGCAAGGTCGGCGTGCTCGGTAACGGCTGTGTGGTCAACCCGCGCACCCTGTTCGACGAGCTCGATACGCTCCGCGAGCGGGGACTCGACCCCGACGTGCGCGTCGCGCGACGCGCCCACGTAATCATGCCGTACCACCGCGTCCTCGACGGGATCGAGGAGGAGGCGAAAAGCGACGACGACCTGGAGGCCGGCACGACGGGGCGCGGCATCGGCCCGACCTACGAGGACAAAGTCGGCCGGCGCGGCATCCGCGTGGGCGATCTGCTCGACCCCGACGTGCTGCGCGACCGGCTCGAGTACGTCGTCCCACAGAAGCGCGCGGTGGTCGAGGACGTGTTCGGCATGGAGGCCGGCGAGGCGTTCGACGTCGACACGCTTCACGAGGAGTTCGCCGAAGTCGGCCGCCGTCTCGACGCGGAAGACATGACGGTCAACGCGGGGGACTTCCTCGGCGACGAACTCGACGCGGGCGCGAACCTGTTGTTCGAGGGCGCGCAGGGAACCTCCATCGACATCGACCACGGCATCTACCCGTACGTCACGTCCTCGAACCCGACCGCGGGCGGCGCCTCCACGGGAACGGGCGTCGGGCCGACGGTGATCGGACAGGGCGAAGTGGTCGGCATCGTGAAGGCCTACCTCTCGCGGGTCGGCACCGGCCCGCTCCCGACGGAACTCGACGGCGACGACGAGGATTTGGCCGACTACATCCGCGAGAAGGGTGGCGAGTTCGGCACCGTCACCGGCCGCCCCCGACGGATCGGCTGGCTCGACGTACCGATGCTCCGGCACGCGGCTCTCGCGAGCGGCTTCACCGGCATCGCCGTCAACCACCTCGACGTGCTGGCGGGCCTCGACGAGGTGCAGGTCGGCGACGCCTACGACCTCGACGGCGAGCGACTGGAGACGATGCCCGCGACGACGGAGCGCTGGGCGGACTGCGAACCCATCCTGAAGGAGTTCGACCCGTGGCCCGAAGTCGACTGGGCGGCCGTCGCCGACGAAGGCTACGGCGCCCTCCCGGCCAACGCCCGCACGTATCTCGACTACCTGAGCGACGAGGTGGGCGCGCCCGTCTACGCCGTCGGGATCGGTCCGGACCGCGCCGAAACCATCGAACTCGTCGATCCGTTCGAGCGGGACGCGTAATCTCTCGGCCGGCGACGACGCGAAGCGTTTTTTGATCGTCCGAGCACAGCCCCCGGCGTGCGCCGTTCCCTCCGATACGCCCTCGCTCTCGTCGTCGGCGTCGGGCTTGCCGCCCTTGTCGCCGCCCTCTCGGAAGCCCCTGGCCTGCCGGTGCTCTCGGTCGCCGTCGTCTACAGTGCCACCACGGCCCTCGTGCTCGCTCACCGGGACGACTGGGCTACGCTGTCGAGTCGAACGACGGAGTCGTCACGGACGCTTGGGGCCGTCGGCGGCGGCGTCGGCGCCTTCGCCGGTTCGACGCTGCTACAGGTTTCCCTCCCGGTCGGTGCAACCGGACTCGGACTGTACCTGTTCGGCATGGCCCTGACCGTCGCGGATCGCCGGGTGCGATGAGCGCGTTCGATTCGTCGTCGGGGTAACCGTTTTAGCCTCTGCTCGTGGACGTACACCCATGGTAACCACGACCGAGCGGGACGGCATGACGTGGTACGAGTGTGAGGTCTGTGGGATGCTGTTCGACTCCAGAGAGGACGCGAAACAGCACGAGGACAACTGCGACGACGACAGCGCCGATCCGTCCTATCTGCAGTAGCTTATACGGTTTATCGTAAGTCGTCACCGGTGGTCCGCCGAGGCGGTCCGGCGGACCACCGGTACACAGTTACACTAATCCGTATTACTCCGCGTTGGCGACCAGTTCGTAGGACTCCTCACCCCAGTCGTCTTCGACGAACACGAACACCCGACCGCGCGCGACGTCGAGGTCGGCCTGAATCCGACACCGCATCCCGTCCGGCGTGGCGACGGTGACGCCGGGAAACACCTCCTCGGCCTCCCCACCGTCGAGGACGATCCGGCCCACCCCCGTCGACTCCAGAATGTCGTCGTGGGTCTTGCGGTCGTTGACGTACATCATCACACCCTCGGTCCCCTCGGGATCGGTGACGAGGACGTGGACTTCCTTGCCCGGCCCGGTCGTGAGCGTCTCCTCGGCCTTCTGCGGGACGCCGCGGTACAGCGTCGTCCGGCCGTCGAGATACTCGACCTGTACGCCCTCGTCGAGCAACTCGATCGGGAGCGTGCTCGGCGCCACGTCGCTGCGAATGCTCATAGAGGGAGCTTTCGTGCGCCGAGGCAAAAACGTCGCGTGACGCGACCGATCCGGACGCGGATGGATACTGTTATATCGAGGTCGTGCATCACTCGGGGCGTGTCCGTCTCGAATCCCGCCTGGCGCACCGCCGCCGCGACCGGTCTCGCGTATCTCGTCGCACTCGCCGCGCTGTTCGTTCTGCTGTTCGTCGGTCCGTACGTTCTCTTCGGCCTCTAACAGAGCGGGTTCGGGGTTACGCGAACGCGCGGGACGCGTCGTCGTCGGTCGACTCCGCGCGGATCTTCTCCCACGCCGACACGAAGTCGTCCATGTAGATTTCGGTGCGGTCGTCGCGGATGGCGAACATCCCGGCCTCGGTACAGACAGCCTTGATGTCGGCACCGGAGGCGTCGTCGGCCATCTCGGCCAGTTCCGCGAAGTCGACGTCGTCGGCGACGTTCATGTTGCGGGTGTGGATCTGGAAGATGATCTCGCGACCCTCCTCGTCGGGCTTGGGCACTTCGATGAGGCGGTCGAACCGGCCCGGGCGGAGGATCGCAGGGTCGAGCATGTCGAAGCGGTTGGTCGCCGCAATGATGCGGATTTCGCCCCGCTCTTCGAACCCGTCCATCTCCGAGAGCAGCTGCATCATCGTCCGCTGAACCTCGGCGTCGCCGGAGGTTTTCGAGTCCGTCCGCTTCGACGCGATGGCGTCGATTTCGTCGATGAAGAGGACGGCGGGTTCGTTCTCGCGGGCCACCTCGAAGAGGTCGCGGACGAGTTTCGCCCCTTCGCCGATGAACTTGTGGACGAGTTCGGAGCCGGCCATCTTGATGAAGGTGGCGTCGGTCTGGTTGGCGACCGCCTTGGCGAGCATCGTCTTCCCCGTCCCGGGCGGGCCGTGGAGGAGGACGCCCGACGGCGGGTCGATGCCGACCTGTTCGAACATTTCGGGGCGGTCGAGCGGCATCTCAACCGTCTCGCGGACCTCCTGCATCTGCGCTTCGAGGCCGCCGATGTCCTCGTAGCGCACGTCCGGACTGTGGTCGACCTGCATCACGCGGGCCCGCACGTCCGTCTCCTTGTCGAGGCGCTTGACGATCGAGAGGGAGTTGTTCACTGCGACGCGGGCGTCGGGTTCGAGCTCCGACATCATCTCCCCGGTGACCTCGGTCAGCGCCTCCTGGTTGTTGCCGTGCTGTTTGATAATGACGCCCTCGTCGTTCACTTCCTGCACCGTCGCGACGAACAGGGGCGACTGCTTGAGTTTCTTGTTTTCGTGGGTCAGGCGCTCCAGCTTCTGCTGGTACTTGTTGTTTTCAGCGTTGGCATCCAGCAGCTTGTCGCGCATCTCCTCGTTTTGCCCCTCCAGTACGTCGAGCCGCTCCCGGAGGGCCTCGATTTTTTCCTGCTGCGACGCCGCCTCCTCGTCGTACGGGAGGTCGACATCGTCCACAGTGTCGGTCATTGGCCCGTTTAAGGGGCTGATTCATAAGAGACTTCGGGTGGGCGCGGTCTTCGCCGTGATGAGGCGCCGAACGAATAACTGACATGCATCAAACTCGATAGCAAATATTATTACCTTGTATGTGCGAGTGAGACGTAAGATGAGTACGACCGAGGCAGTTCCTCGTGACGCAGACTCGGATCGGTGGGCCGACGTGCGCGACCTGCCGCCGAGCGCGAAACTCGTCGCGAAGGTCCTCGACTACAACGAGACGTTGAGCCAGAGCCAGTTGGCCGAGGAGACGCTCCTTCCGCCGCGGACGGTCCGTTACGCGCTGACGCGCCTGGAGGAGGCCGACGTGGTCGAATCCCGCTTTTCCTTCTCGGATGCCCGCAAGCGTCTCTACTCCCTGAAGATTTAAGGCCGAGAGCAGGCCCACCTGCTCCCGTGACTGACGCCGACGTTCGCGCCGCACTCGGAGCGCTCGCCACCGGTGACTGCGGCCCTGGGACGGACGACCACGCCGATTCTCGCCCGGCCTCGACCGCCATCGACGACGCGACGGCCGCGCTCGACGATGTCCGCGCCGCCGCGGCGTTCGTCGAGGACGGTGGTCTGCCCCGTCTCCGCCGGGCCATCGACCGGGCCGACCGCCGCGGCGACGACGCGGTCGCCCGCCGTGGACGGGATGCCCTCGCCGCGATCGAGCGGTGTCGACGGGCCGCCCGCGATCACTTTCACTCCGGTCGCGGAACGGTTTTGAGTGGCGGGAATCAAGGGTCGGCACGATGACACGGGTGATACACACCGGCGACACCCACGTCGGTTACCGGCAGTACCACTCGCCGGAGCGCCGGCAGGACTTCCTCGACGCGTTCGAGGCGGTGATCGACGACGCCGTCGAACCGCGTTCGACGGGCGACCAGACGGAGTCTGGTGACGCCATCGAACACAGTTCGATGGGCAATCGGACGAAGTCCGATGACGCTGTCGACGCCGTCGTCCACGCCGGCGACCTCTTTCACGACCGACGACCGGATCTCCCCGACCTGCTCGGCGTCCTCTCCGCGCTCCGCCGCCTCGACGACGCCGGCGTGCCCTTCCTCGCCATCGTCGGCAACCACGAGGCGACGCGGGGGAGCCAGTGGCTCGACCTCTTCGAGAACCTGGGGCTGGCGACCCGTCTCTCCGACGACCCGACGGTCGTCGGCGACACGGCCTTCTACGGTCTCGATCACGTCCCCCGCTCCCGCCGCGACGACCTCGACTACGACTTCGCCCCACCGTCCGCCGACGCCGACGCGACGGCCCTCGTCGCCCACGGCCTCTTTACCCCGTTCCCTCACGCCGACTGGGACACCGAGGCGATGCTCGACGCCGCCAGCGTCGACTTCGACGCGGTGTTGCTCGGCGACAACCACGCCCCGGACACCGCGCAGGTCGACGGCACATGGGTCACGTACTGCGGTTCGACCGAGCGCGCGAGCGCGGACGAACGCGACGCCCGCGGCTACAACCTCGTCGCGTTCGGCGACGACACGGTCGACATCCGGCGCCGGTCGCTCGACACCCGTCCCTTCGCCTTCGTCGACGTGGAACTCGCGGCGGACGAGGGCGTCGAGCGGGTTCGCGAGCGGGTCCGCGAACACGACCTCTCGGACGCCGTCGCCGTGGTGTCGATCACGGGTGACGGCGAGCCCGTCACCCCTGCTGCGGTCGAGGACGCGGCCGTCGAGGCGGGCGCTCTGCTCGCCCGCGTCACCGACCACCGGGCCGTCGGCGGCGACGCGACCGACGCCGCCCCCGATGTCGACTTCGCCGATCCGGACGCGGCCGTCCGCGAACGGGTGCGCGAGATGGAACTCTCCGACCTCGGCCGTCGCCTCGACGAGACGGTTCGGGACGACGCGATCACCGACTCGAACGTTCGCGACCGGGTGGCGTCGGCCGTCGGTGACGCGGTCGCGGACGACGCGCTCGATGGCCCGTCCGCGTCGGGCGCCGGCGAGACGGAGACGGACGGCGACGCCGACGCACCCGACGAGGATCAGGTTTCGATGGAGGACTTCCTGTGAAGTTCGACCGGCTACGCCTGCGGAACTTCCGCCCGTACGCGGACGCCGACCTCGACCTGCGCGACGGCGTGACCGTCATCCACGGTCTCAACGGGAGCGGCAAGTCGTCGCTCTTGGAGGCGTGTTTCTTCGCGCTGTACGGGTCGACGGCGCTGGAGGGCACCCTCGACGACGTGATCACCAACGGCGAGGAGGAGGCCGAAATCGACCTCCACTTCACCCACGCCGGGGCGTCCTACCACGTCCACCGTCGGCTCCGCGCGTCGGGCGCGCGGACGACGACCGCCGACTGCACGCTGGAGGGGCCGGACGCGACCGTGGAGGGCGCGCGCGACGTGCGGGCGTTCGTCGCCGACCTGCTTCGGATGGACGCCGAGGCGTTCGTCAACTGTGCGTACGTCCGGCAGGGCGAGGTGAATCAGTTGATCAACGCCTCGCCCGAGCAACGACAGGACGTGATCGACGACCTCCTGCAGTTGGGTCGGCTCGAGGAGTACCGCGACCGTGCGGGCGACGCACGCCTCGGTGTCGAGGACGTGCGCACCGGGAAGCGGGCCGAACTCCGAAAGGTGGAGTCACAGATCGAGGCGAAGGAAGACCGGAACCTCTACGCCACGCTCGACGACCTCGAATCGAACCTCGCCGAGGTCGACGACCGGATCGACCACTACGAGGAACAGCGCGAGACGGCCGAGCGAACCAGAGAGGAGGCCGCGTCGGTACTGGAGGAGTACGAGGGAAAGCGCGCCGACCTCGACGCGGTCGAGACCGACATCGAGGAACTGGAGGCGGCGATCCGAGAGGCCGAATCGGAGCGCGAGCGGCTCCAGGAACGGATCGCCGAGGCGCGCGAGCGGATCGCCGAGGTGGAGACGGGAATCGAGGAACGCCTCGACCCGACCGGTCTCGACGAGGCGACCGAGGCCGCCGTCGAGCGCCGTCGTTCGGAACTCGACGACCGCGCGGAGCGCCTCCGCGAGGAACGCACTGACGCGAACGCGTCGGCGACGGGGCTGCGGAATCAGGCGACGAACCTCGCCCAGAAGGCCGACGACCTCGCGGACCGCGCCGACCGCGCCGAGTCGCAGGCGGCGGAGTTGCGCGCCGAAGCCGAGGCGGCCGCGGACGCGGCCGAGGAGCGCGAGGAGGCGATCGTCGAACTGGAACAGGAGGCATCCGATCTGACCGCGCGGTTCGACGATGCGCCGGTCGACCGCGGCGAGGCCGCCGACCGGCTAGCCGATCTGCGCGAGCGCCGGACCGAGGCCGGCGAACGAGTTGCGGAGCTGGAGGCCACACTGGAGGCGGCACGGGAGCGCGTCGCCGAGGCGGAGGAGTTGCTGGCGGCCGGCCGCTGTCCCGAGTGCGGCCAGCCGGTGGAGGACGCGCCCCACGCCGACGCCGCGGCGGACCGCGAACGGGTCGCGGAGCTTTCGGACGAACTGGCCGAGGCGCGCGAGACGGTCACGGATCTCGACGACCGGATCGACACGCTCGACGCGCTCGTCGACGCCGAGACGCGGCTGGCCGAGATCGAGACCGAACGCGACCGGCTGGACGAGCGCGCGGCGGAGAAGCGCGAACAGGCGGCGGAGAAACGCGACACCGCCGAGGAGCGGGCGTCGGAGGCGGCCGACCTGCGAGCGCAGGCGGCCGAGGCGCGCGAGGTAGCCGCCGAGAAACGCGAGGAGGCCGACGAGGCCGAGGCACGAGTCGAGGACCTCACCGCCGAACTGGAGTCGCTCGCCGAGACGCGGGAACGGGTCGACGCGGTCGAGGAGCGCCTCGACCGGATCGCCGACCTCGAAGACGAGATCGAGCGACGACGCGAGCAGGCGGCGGGCATCGCGGAGACGAACGACGAGCGCCGGGAACGTCTCGCGGAGAAACGCGACCGCCGCGACGACCTGCGCGAGGCCGTCGACGAGGCGGCGGTCGAGACCGCCCGCGAGCGGAAGGCGGACGCCGAGGAGTATCTGGAGAACGTCCGGGCGAAACTCGAATCGCTCGCCGAGACGCGCGACGAGTTACAGACGAAGATCGGCGGCGTCCGGAACGAAATCGAGGAACTGGAGTCGCTCCGGGCGGAGCGTGACGCCCTCACGGCGCGCGTCTCGGCGCTCGACACCCTCCACGAGGAGGCCGAGCGCCTCGAAGCCATGTACGGCGACCTGCGTGCGGAACTCCGCCAGCGCAACGTCGAGACGCTCGAACGCCTCCTGAACGAGACGTTCGACCTCGTCTACGGCAACGACGCGTACGCCCACCTCCGGCTGGACGGCGACTACGAACTCTCGGTCGTCCAGAAGGACGGGAGCGAACTCGACCCGACCCAGCTGTCGGGCGGCGAGCGCGCGCTCTTCAATCTCAGCCTCCGGTGTGCGATCTACCGCCTGCTGGCAGAGGGAATCGAGGGCTCGGCACCCATGCCGCCGCTCATCCTCGACGAACCCACCGTCTTCCTCGATTCGGGACACGTCTCCCGGCTCGTCGACCTGGTCGCGGAGATGCGCGATCTGGGCGTGGCACAGATCGTCATCGTCAGCCACGACGAGGAACTCGTCGGCGCGGCCGACGACCTCGTGCGCGTCGAGAAGGACCCGCGGACGAACCGTTCGACGGTGTCGCGGTCGGAGCCGTCGGCCGTCACGGAGATCGAGGCGGCGGCCGACGCGGGGGCCGGCGCTGGTGAATCGGACGACTAGCTACGCCGATCGCAGGTGGGCGATGGCGTCCACCGTCGTCTCGGTCGCCTCGTAGCCACGCTCGCCGGCGACGCGCGTCTCGTCGATCAGGCCGGCCGCCCGGAGCTCCGCCAGCAGGCCGTGGAGGTCGCTCTCGCAGAGGTCGTAGGTGTCGAGGAGGGTCCGCACGCCGACTGGTCCCCGATCCACGAACTCCACGAGGAGGCCAAGTGCGCGGTCGTTCGGTACCGCGGTGAGGACGCGCCGTACCGACGCGGGCACCGCCTCCGCGGCCGTCGCCAGCGCCGACACCTCGTCCTCGACGGTGAGGTCGGTGTTCGGCAGATAGCGCTCGGTCCCGGTGTCGGGGTCGCGGACGAGGCTC
>Ga0207851_100987_pt1 | contig 10484 bp, 7 predicted proteins | sample A23E3SouthBayCA_FD_187747 | JGI IMG/M metagenome (GOLD analysis project Ga0207851, IMG submission 187747) | Aerobic enrichment media microbial communities from Eden Landing Ponds, California, USA - A23 E3 (SPAdes) | ecosystem: Environmental > Aquatic > Marine > Unclassified | place: Emeryville, CA... | reverse complement strand
ACTCGTCGAGCGGACGTTCACGCCGCTGGACTGGTACCTCCAGGGCAAGTACGACAACGCCGAGTTCGTCTACATCGCCCACGACGCCGACGCCTGGGAGGTCGAGCGCGAGGACTTCTTCGGCATCCGCTCGGGCGGCGGGACGCGCATCTCCTCGGCCTATCAGCTGGCCGAGGAACTGCTGGAGGAGTACCCCTGGAGCGAGTGGAACCGGTACGTCTTCGCCGCCGGGGACTCGGAGAACTCCTCGAACGACACCGAGGAGGGCGTCATCCCGCTGATGGAGAAGATTCCGGCGAACCTCCACGCCTACGTGGAGACCCAGCCCAGCGGGAACGCGATCAACGCGACCCACGCCGAAGAGGTCGAACGGCACTTCCGCGACGCCGGCGACGTGGCCGTCGCGTACGTCTCCGGCCCCGACGACGTGGTCGACGCCATCTACGAGATCCTGAGCACGGAGGACAACGAATGAGCCCACCGATAGACGACCGCATCGACGCCCAGCGCGTCGCCGACGACCTCGAAGAGCCCGTCACAGAGGCGCGCAACCTCGCACTGAAACTCGGGCTGGACCCCTACCCGGTCAACTACTGGATCGTCGACTACGACGAGATGAACGAGCTCATCGCCTACGGCGGGTTCCAGCGCCGGTACCCCCACTGGCGGTGGGGCATGCAGTACGACCGCCAGCAGAAACAGGGGCAGTTCCTCGGCGGGAAGGCCTTCGAGATCGTCAACAACGACGACCCCTCCCACGCCTTCCTCCAGGAGTCCAACACCATCGCCGACCAGAAGGCCGTCATCACCCACGTCGAGGCCCACGCCGACTTCTTCGCGAACAACGAGTGGTTCGGCATGTTCGCCGACGACCCGGACGCTGCTGCCATGCTGGCTCGCCACGCCGACACGATCGGCGAGTACATGTCCGACCCCGAGGTCGACCGCGGCGAGGTCGAGAAGTGGATCGACAACGTGCTCACGCTCGAGGACAACATCGACCAGCACCAGCCCTACGAGCCCGTCGACGACCGCGTCGACCTCATCGACGAGCGCGACGTGGCCGACATCGCCGACCAGCTCGACGAACTCGACCTCTCCGAGGAGGTCAAGGGCCAGGTCTTCGACGAGGAGTGGCTCGAATCTCAGAGCGAGGACGGCGAGGCCGTCTCCTTCCCGGCCGAACCCGAGAAGGACGTCCTCGAGTTCCTGCGTCGCCACGGGATGCAGTACGACCGCGACGCCGAGAAGGCCGCCGAGATGGCGGAGTGGCAGCGCGAGATCCTCGAGATCCTGCGCCGCGAGGCGTACTACTTCGCGCCGCAGAAGATGACGAAGGTGATGAACGAGGGGTGGGCCGCCTACTGGGAGTCGGCGATGATGACCGGCGAGCGCTTCGCCGGCGACGACGAGTTCGTCCTCTACGCAGACCACATGGCCCGCGTGCTCGGCTCGCCCGGCCTCAATCCCTACAAACTCGGCCTCGAACTGTGGCAGTACATCGAGAACACCGAGAACCGCCGCGAAGTCGTCGAGCGCCTTCTGCGCGTCGACGGGATCACCTGGCGGAACTTCCACGACACCGTCGACTTCGACGGCGTCATGGAGACGATCAAGCCCGACCCCGCCATCGCCCGCATCGACGCCGGGAGTATCGACGAGCTCGACCCCGACGACCCGCGAGTCGACGCCGAGGCGCTCGAACGCGCCCATGACGGCGAAATCGACGTGAGCAAGTACCCCTGGAAGGTGCTGACGTACGAGGGGCTGGCCGAGCGACACTACTCGCTGGCCAAGCCGCAGAACCGCGGTTTCCTCGCCCGCGTCGGGCAGGAGGAGCTAGAGCGCGTCTCGCGGTACATGTTCGACGATTCGCGGTACGGGTCGGTCGAGGCGGCGCTGGCGGACGTTGACTACGCGCGCGGCTGGGACCGGATGCGCGAGATCCGCGAGAGCCACAACGACGTCACTTTCATCGACGAGTTCCTCAGCCAGGAGTTCGTCGACGACAACGACTACTTCACCTACGAGTACACCCAGTCGACCGGCGACTACAGGGCTACGTCGACGGACTACGAGGACGTGAAGAAGAAGCTGATGCTCCAGTTCACGAACTTCGGCAAGCCGACCGTCGTCGTCGAGGACGGCAACTACGACAACGCCGGCGAGCTCCTGCTGGCCCACCAGTACAACGGCGTCATGCTCGACCTGAAGCAGGCCAGAGACACTTTAGAGCGCGTTTTCGAACTCTGGGGCCGCCCCGTGAATCTCAAGACCATCGTCAAGGAGTTCGACGAACACGACGTCGAGGTGGCGAAACGCCGGGACCGCGAGCCCGAACCGGAGGAGGTCGGGCGACTGATCCGCTACGACGGCGAGGAGGTGTCGATGCGCGAACTCGCCTGGGAGGATGTCGAGCACCTCGCCGCGGACGACATCGACTACGACACGAAACCCGAGGAGTGGCTGGCCTGAGGACGGCGCTCAGAGACTGCTACTCGCGTCAGACCGCGTCGTCACGCCTCCCGTCGCTACGGGTGAACCCCGCGACGATCCGGGAGAGGCGACGCTTCATCGCCGGTGCGTACTTCACGAGGAGGAGGTTCGCGACCGTCGAGACGTAGAGCCCGCTGAGGAAGTACCAGGGTTTGGTCTCGATCTCGGGGGCGGGCTGGAAGCCGATCCGCGAGGCGTTTCCGAACGCCGAGAGCACGCCGAGAAAGAGGAGCGCGTACGCGAGCGTGGGCCGGTCCCGGTAGAGCAGTCCGACGAACAGGCCCAGCAACACGCCGAGTTGCGCGCTGTGGATCTCCCGGTACATACTGAACAGCGTGGGGAGAATCTCGGGCGACATCAGCAGTCACCACCCCTGCGAACCCGGCGCGAGTGGGTGATAGTCGAGAGCGATTCGACATGGCGCCCGTTCATGTCCGGAGGAAAGCGATCGACCAGTATAATGCCTCCCCCCCAATAATCAATATTGAATACGAACCTGGGGTTTGCCGATGAAAGTTGTCTTATTGCTATCTAAGTGGCTTTGAGATGGGATCTCAATCAGAATACAAATATCGATACTAGTAATTTCGGGAGTGAAGACGTTCGAGACGGTCTCGATTCGATGACGTAGAGGAACGCGATGCGGTCAGTCGGCCGCGGTGATCGTTCCGTCTTCCAGAACGAGTACCCGGTCGAATCGGTCGAGGAGCGAGCGGTCGTGGCTGACCACTACCAGTGCGGTTCCCAGGTCGGTCTGCAGGGAGCAGAGCAGATCCAGCAGCGACGCCGCGGTTTCGGGGTCGAGCTGTCCCGTCGGCTCGTCGGCCAGCACGACGTCGGGACGGTTGGCCAGCGCGCGGGCCGCGGCGACGCGTTGACTTTCACCGCCCGAGAGCGACGCCGGATACTGGTCGGCCACGCCAGCGATGTCGAGGCGGTCGAACAGCTCGTCCAGCCACGCGTCGTCGCGCTCGCCGGCGTGGTCCTGCGGGAGCGCCGCGTTCTCGCGAGCCGTGAGGTCCGGGATCAGCTTGAAGTCCTGATAGACGTATCCCAGTACCGAGCGCCGCAACCGCGCGAGTTCGCGCTCGGGCAGGTCGCTCACGTCGCGGCCATCGACGGTTACGGTGCCGCTATCGGGGGGTTCGAGCAGCCCGAGCACCGAGAACAGCGTCGTCTTGCCCGCGCCGCTCGTCCCCTGGATCAGCACGCGCTCCTCCGAGTCGACGGCGAGCGAGACGCCGTCGAGGACCGGGTCACCGTCGCGTGAGACCGACAATTCGGCGGCCGACAACACGTTGTCGCTCACGACTCCGAGGTGAACGGGCCCGCGGTTAACGGTTTCGCGGCCGCGATCCCTGCCGATCAGCACGAGGCCGCCGTGCCGTTGCGCGGCACGACCACCGATAGCGGGTCGCGCGCGACGGTGACCGCGACCACGTCGTTCCTGGCGCGCCAGTCGTCGTACGCGACGCGCGAGAGCGTCGCCGGGGGCTGGGGATAGAACTGCGCGCCGGTGGTCGTCCAGGATCGCTGGGCGAGAACCGGACACGAGGGCGGCGGATTGCCCCCGCGGAGCCACCGATAGGTCGGCCCGTGCCCGCCGCCACCGGCGTCGAAGTAGCCCGCCACCCTGGCGAGGTGGTCGTCGGTCGACCAGGCGTCGAGACCGCTCGCGGCCGCGCCGGTCGCCGCGAACTCCGCGTCGGTCGTGACGCTCTTGTACGGCAGAATCTCCAGCCCCGAGAACGCGAGGGGGGCACCGACGGCCGCCGCGACGACGACGGCTACCGCGAGCACAGCGCCGGCCCTGCCCGAACGGCCGCGCGCCACGCCAGCGACACCGACCCCCGCGAGCGCGACCAGCGGGACGTGGGCGAACAGCTGCGCACGGAAGAGCATCGCGAGGTACTCGAAGGTGAGCGATGCCGTCAGCGACGTCCCGACGACCGCGAGCGGGCCCGCGACCAGCGCGACGGTCGTCGCCCCGACGGTCCGGTCGCGCGCGACGACGTGTGCCGCCAGTCCCGCCAGTACCGCCGGAAGCACGAGGGGCGCGAGAGCGAGCAGTATCGGCCGGGATGTCGCGGTCGTCGCCGGAAAGACGGTCTGTACCGCGTTGAGTCCCACCAGGCCGAACCCGCCAAGGACGCCGGCGAGGACGGCGCCTCGCTGGATCCGCTCGCTCGTCGTGACGAACCACGCCGCTCCGACGACCGCCAGGACCGCCCAGGCGACGAAGAGACCGGGTACCGCCACGAGGCGGTCGGCTTGGACGATCACCGCGCCGGTCGTCCGAGCGAGCGTCAGGTGATAGCCGAAGACGTACGCCGTGACGAGCACCGCAGTCGCAGTCGCGCGGGTGGCCACGGGTCGAGTCGGGTTTCGAACGGTCGCGACGCCAGCGACGACGGCGACGGCCAGGACCGCGACAAGCCCCGAGAGGTTGTGCAGCGGGGGAACGACCAGGAGAACGACGGCACCGACTCCGGCCCATGCCCGGTCGCCGGTCGCGAACCAGCGGTCGCTCGCGAGGACGACGACCGGGGCCAGGACGAGCGCCGCCGTCTGCTCGTCGGTGGGCGTCGAGCGATAGAGATAGACCACTTCGAGCGCGAGGACGAGGCCGGCGGACAGCCCCGCCAGCCGCGCGTCCCGACGCGACCAGCCGACGCCGAGCGCGAGGCGCCGGGCGAGGACGACGCCGACGAGAACGCTCGTCGCGCCGAGGAACGCGCTCGTCGGCTGGGCGATCCGCAGCGGCGACTCGCCGGCGATGGCCGCGACGACGGTCAAAAGCGAGGCGTAGCCGACTTGGTCGGTGGCCATCCGTTCGAGCGGCAACCGGTCGAGCGCCAGGATGTCCCGCGTGAGGGCGGCGTAGCCGATCCCATCCGGATTGAACGGGAGCGGACTCCAGAGGAGCGGTAGAAGGCGCAACGCCAGCGCGAACGCCAGGAGACAGGCGCCGTACCACGCGAGCCCGCGGTCACGCATCGTCGGGTCCCCCTGTCGGCGGTTCGCGGTCAACCGTCAGTGTCCGGGCCGGGGACGGCCACACCAGGCCCAGCGCCGCGATCGCGGCGCCGGCAAGCGCGAGCACGAGCGACAGCGCGGCGAGCGCGGCGAGGACGGTCGGCGACGCGGACGGCCAGAGCGCGACGCCGAAAGCCACGAGAGAGCCGGTCCGCGCGAGCAGCCACGTCCCCACGTACCCGGTCGCCAGCGCGAGGCCCGTCGCCGGGACCGCGATCGCGAGCGCGTCGCCGAGAACAAGGCGCAGGACCCGCCACCGCGTGGCGCCTGTCGCGCGTTGGATCCCGATGGTCTCCCGTCGTGCGTGGACCGTGCGGGCGAACGCCGTCGTTGTCGTCGCGACCGTCGCGAGCGCCGCCAGTCCGACAAGCGAGGCGAGGACGATCCAGAGATTCCCGAGCAAATGCGTGGCCGCCTGCCCGACGCCGCTTCCGGTCACTGTCCGTCGTTCTCCGGTCGCGAGCGCCGACACCAGCCGTCCGTCGCCGGTCACGCGGTAGGTCGCCGTAACCACCGTCTGGCCGTCCGCCGTCGCGGTCACCCGGTGGGTACCCGACCCGACGCGCGACAGCGTGGTCGTGACCGTTCGTTGCTCGCCCGCGCCGACCGTGACTGTCCGCGGGTCACCGCCGGGCGGGTCGACCCACCACGAACGCGACTCGTTCCAGCGATTGGCGAGTTCGAGCGTCGCCGTGGGACGCTCGAACACCTCGACACGCGACGGCGAGACCCGCATGCGAGCGACCGGCCCGCGACTCGCCGCGGGGTCGACCGTTACCTCTCGCGAGGCGGCGGCGTACCCCGTCGCCGCCGCGGTGAGAGTCACCGTCTCAGCCGTCGTTCCCACTGAAGGCAGCGGGACTGTCGCACGCCCGTCGGTTCCCGTTCGAGCGGTCGACGCGCCGCTCGCGTTCGCCGCACGGCCCTCTGCACCGCTCGGTGCGACCGTGACTGTCGCGTTCCCCACAGAGCCGCCGTCGGCGTCGCGCACCGTCACGAGCAGCGTCGCGTTCGGCGGCCCGACCGATGGGAGCGTCGAGATCCGTAACGAGCGCGCGGACGCGACCTGCAGGTTCCGGCTCAGCCCACCGGCGGTGACGGTGTACGATCCGGGGTTCAGACCGTCGAAGCGCACGCGCCGGGTGACGGTCGCGTCGGCGCCGACCGATACCTCGACTCGACGGGTCGTGTCGACGAGACGAACCGTGACGGTGTCAGTCACCGGTCGACCATCGCTCGCGACGGTGACGTTCACCACGACGTCCTCATCGGCGGCGAAGGTCGACGGGACTGCGAGATCCGTGACCGAGAGTCCGTCCGGTCCGTCGCCGGTACGAGTTCCTCCGTCCGGCGTGTCAGTTCCGCCGTCTCCCGTCGCCGTTCCGCCGGAATCCTCGCCAGTGGTCTCGCCACGGTCGGGCGCCCAGGCGACCCGGACGACGTTTACCTCGCCCGGGCCGACGTTCGAGAGGTGGCGCGCGGTCGCGAGCGGAACGACGAGGTGGTCGTCGAAGACCCCCGGGGCGCGGTAGGCGCCGACGACGGTGACCTGGGCGTACGCGGGGCGGTCGCTGCCGCCGAGCGGGAGCGTGTCACCGACCTCAATCCCGACCGAACGGGCGAGTCCGCGTCCGACGACCGCTTCGCCGGGGCCGTCGGGCGGGCGTCCAGATACGATCCGAGCGTCCGAGAGGGTGCCGAAGGCGTCGAAGTCCGCACCGCGCGCGAGGAAGGGGTCGCCGTCCACGACCGAGAAGAGGAGGATCTCCGCGCTCGCGGGGGTCCCCTCCTCGCGGAGGGTCCGAGCGTAATCGGCGTCGACGCGGCTGACCCACGGATGGTCGGTCCCGCTCTGGACGACCGTCGCCTCGTCGGCCGAGGCAAGCGGCGCGAGCGTCCCGACGGTCGCCGTCGCGACCAGGCCCACCCCGACGAACACGGCCAGCGTGAGCGCCGTGGGGACGACGGCGTCGGCCGGGAGCAGGTCTGGAGTGAGGCGCGCCGGTAGAGCGCGTTCGACCCGCCCGGACCCCCCGCGGCGAGCGCGCCGTTCGAGCGACGCGGGTGCCCGCCTGACCGCGGGGGCGGCCGCCGCGAGGCCGGCGAGTGTCCCCCCCATGAGCACGGCGAGCAACGCCGGCGCGAGCGCGTCGGCGACGGCGGGCGTCACGCGGAGCGAGAGCGTCGTGGGCACGCCCGCGAACACCGCCGCGTTGACTGTCGCGTTCGTGAGCACGACGCCCGCCGCGGCGCCCGTCCCGACCGCGACGAGCGTCAGCAGTCCGGCACGAGCGCCCAGCAGCGCGAGCAGTCGGTACCGCGGGAGTCCCGTTGCGCGCAACACTGCGAGCGTCTCGAGTCGGTCGCGAATCGTCATCCGCGTGACACTGAAGACGACGACGACGGCCAGCAGGCCGACCCCCGCGGTCACCGCCAGCAGTCCGCCGACGAACTGGTCCGTGCCGGCGACGAAGAAAGCGAGCGCGCTCGTGACCGGGACATCGTCCGGCGGCGGCCCGCGCAGCGCGAGTCCCTCGTCACCGGTCGGCTCGACGAGGAGCGCGCCGGTCGTCCCGAGTTCGTCGACCGTCGACGGCGCGGCGACGGCCCACCACGGCGGGAACGGCCCGGCATCCGTTCGCGCGAGTGCGCTCGCCCGAACCGTCGCGTTCGGTCCCGTCAGCGAGACGGTCGCGTTCCGTACCGCGGGCGAGACCGACCCGTTCGCTTCACTCTCGTTCCGGATCGCCCGTGAGATTGCGACGGCGCCCTCGCGGGGCTGCTCGGTCCGGAACCCCTCGATCCGCGTCCCGTCGGCGGGGACGCCGACGACGGTCACGTTCGTCCCGTCGCTCGTCGTCGCGACGGTCAGGGGGACCACTAGGGCGTCGCTGCCACCAGCCGCGCGGGCCGCGCCGGAGCTGTCGTAGGCCGTCACGGTCCCGGAGGCGTTCAGCTGGGCCGCGACGTCCGTCGTCTCGGCACCGATCCCGACCACGACCAGCGTCGACCCGACGAGCAGCGCGACGATGGTCGCGACGACAATCACCGCGAGCCGGTCGCGCCGGGACCAGCGCGTCAGGAGCGCGCGGCGGTATGTCAGGAGGGATCACCTCCCGCCGTCGAGTTTCGGGAACTGTCGGGTTCGGTCTCGGCCGTTCCGCCGGTCGCAGTGTCAGTGTCACCGACCCACCGGTGGATCGTGGCGACGGGCTTCGCGCTGTCCCCGCGGAAGAGGCGATAGACGACGCGAACCGAGCCGTTCGAGAAGGGGACTTCGGGCCGATGGCGCTGTTGCCACGTCTCTCCCGGCGAGAGTTCGACAGCGAACCGATCGAGCGTCTGCGATTCGCGGACGGTCAAACCGTCGCCCGTCTCGGCCCGCTGAGCGAGCGCGACGACCTCGTAGTCGGCCGAGTCCGGCCGCTCGCTGTGCAGACGGATCCGGAGCGCGTCACCGCGTTCGAACGGGGCATCGAGCGAGCCGGTCGCCGTTCTTTCCGAGGCGACGGTAGCGGGGGCGTCGACCGGTGCGACCGAGAACTCGGTGTGGCCGGGCGTCTCGTGGACGGCGAGGAGATACGCGGCGGTCCCGGTCCCGGCGAGCCCGCAGAGGACGACCAGGCCGACGACCGCCAGCGTCACTCCGGAGCCGTCGCGGTCACGACCGACGACCGACCGGATAGCGTCCGGTATCGCCGCCGGTCGGGGCAGTTCACGGGCGGTCGAGAGCGACGGGAGCGAGCGGCGAGCGAAGTGCGTCCGCAGTCTGGACGACACTGCGCGGGTCTCTGACTCGCGCCGACGCTCGGCCAGGAGCGTTCCACAGAGCGTCACCGCCGTCAGCCCGGCGAGGGCGCCGACCGCCGAAACGCCCACTGAGACAGCGAGACTCACGCCGACACCGATAGCGACGGCCACGCTGAGCGCCACGGAGACGACGAATCGCTCGACCGGGGCCGAGAGGAGCGCGTCGTCCCCCGGCCCGAACGCCGCTGCAGCGACGGCGTAGCCGGGCAGGACCAGCGTTGTCGGCACGACCACGAGCGGGCGCACGGCGCTCTCGCGTACCACGGGTACGGTGACGACGGCCCAGACGAGACAGAGCCACCCGACGACGACGGACAGCGGGAGGCTGGCCCGCTGTCCGGTCGCCTGTCGGGTCGTCATCGCCCGGAGGCACGCCCGCGGCGCAGTTGAATCCACCGCATAGCGCGTTCCCAGCACACGACCGCCTGCGCACCGACGGGACGACCACTTCTGGGCTCGGCACTACTATTTCGAACTGGTGGCGAGAGTAGCGCCTGCCAGCTCTCGGAATTGGCCGCCTAATTACAGGAAATGATAACTTCGGGAGTCGGTTTATGTGGAACGAGCGGGGACACCGGTCTATGGGATCAGTTTCACGGACAGGCAGTCACCTGATCGACGTCGGGGCCATTCTCGTGCTGGGGTTCGTGTACGTGTGTCTTCTCTCGCTGGCGTCGCTCGTTTCGGCCGTCCGGGACGGAGTCACCTCCGCGTGGTCCGCGGGCGGTGCCGTCGGGCGGCGTCTCCGATCGCGGAACCGTTCCGCGCGGTAATCCGGCCGGCACCGTGCGGGCTGTGGCCCCCACGACGGCGTAACGGCGACGTTACCCGCATGCACGTCTGTCACCATCTATCAGTCGTGACGAAAGTATTTTGTAGGATATCCTGGATTACCTACTTGTTCGGGTTGATATCGTATGGGTGAACTGAAGTTTCCTGGGTCGCCACTATCGAGTCTCCGTGGCTCGACCGGGGGCGACGCTAGGTGGGGTATCGCGAGCGAGTTATCGGCGACGGACCGAGCAGGGGCCGGGAGAGCCCCGCCGACCTGACTGATGGCGGTCGAACGGGAGGGGGACGGGGAAACCGGGCCGATGCAGACGGCGACGCGCGCGGTGGGCGATCGCGGCGGGAGCGGGCGA
>Ga0207851_100979_pt1 | contig 10556 bp, 10 predicted proteins | sample A23E3SouthBayCA_FD_187747 | JGI IMG/M metagenome (GOLD analysis project Ga0207851, IMG submission 187747) | Aerobic enrichment media microbial communities from Eden Landing Ponds, California, USA - A23 E3 (SPAdes) | ecosystem: Environmental > Aquatic > Marine > Unclassified | place: Emeryville... | reverse complement strand
TGGCGGCAGTTCGACGCCACGCCGATGGCCGACAACGTCGAGTTCGCGCTTCGCTTCCGGCGGATGCTCGCCGACCACCTCTTCGCCGAGTGTGGCGACAACTGTCGGTTCTTCAAGGGTATCTCCTTCACCTACGGCCACAACATCGCCGTCGGCGACAACGTCGTCGTCCACGACGACGTCCACCTCGACGATCGGGGCCGACTGACGGTGGGCGACCGCGTCTCCATCTCCGACGGCGTCCACGTCTACAGCCACGACCACGACATCGTCGACCAGACCGAGGTACGAAACTACCACACGGTCATCGAGGACGACGCCCGCGTCACGTACGACTCGATGGTCAGCGCGGGGGCGCGGATCGGCCGGAACGCCGTCGTCGGCGCGCGCGCCGTCGTCCAGGGCGACGTGCCCGACCACCACATCGCCGTCGGGATGCCGGCGAAAAGCGTCCGCGTCAAACCCGGCTGGGACGAGGTGGCCGCCCCGCTCGACGCCGGCGGCGAGAACCGGAAGGAAGAGCGCCGCATCGACTACGACCTCCCCGACGACCTCGACGTCTTCGACGAGTTCCAGCGGGATCTCACGCCCCCGAAGTAGGCTTTTCCCGCTCCAGCCCTACCCCCCGATATGGACCGCCGACGCTACCTCGCGACCCTCGGGAGTGCCGCCATCCTGGGTGGCTGTGCCGGACGGCCGACGGGGTCGACCGCCGACGGTGACGGTGACGGTGACGGTGACGCCGACGCCGACGCTGACGGCATCGCCGTCGAGACGCTCGCCACCGACCTCGAAATTCCGTGGGGGGCCGCCTACCGCGACGGGACGCTCTACCTGACCGAGCGGCCGGGACGGATCGTCCGCGTCGTCGACGGCGGCGTCGAGACGGTCGTCGACGGCGTCGACGGCGTCGAACACGTCGGCGAGGGTGGCTTACTCGGCCTCGCGTTCCACCCCTCCGAGCCGTACGCCTACACGCACCAGACCTACGAGACGCCCGACGGCCCGGCCAACCGCCTCGTCCGTCACGACCTGACTGACGGCTGGGCCCCCGAGCCACTCCTGACGGGCGTCCCCGGCGCTCCGATCCACGACGGCGGTCGCCTGCTGATCCACGACGACGCCCTCTACATGACCTGTGGCGACGCCTCGGTCGGGGCGAACGCACAGGACCGCGACGTGCTCGCGGGGTCGGTGCTTCGCGTGACCCTGGAGGGCGCGCCCCACCCCGACAACCCGTTCGACTCCCCGGTTTTCAGCTACGGTCACCGCAACCCGCAGGGACTCGTGGTCCGCGATGGAACGCTCTACAGCACCGAACACGGCCCACAGGTCGCGGACGAGATCAACGTCCTGCGAGCGGGCGAGAACTACGGCTGGCCCGAGGTGCGTGGCGCCAGCGACGACGACCGCTTCACCGACCCGATCACCAGTTACTCGCCGACCATCGCGCCCGCGAGCGCGACGTTCTACGACGGACCGATCGAGCCGTGGCAGGGCGATTTCTTCTTCGGGACGCTGAAGGCCGCACACGTCCACCGGGTCCGGTTCGAGGGCGCGGGCGACGCGGCGACCGTCGCCGAACAGGAACGGCTCGTCGAGGGCGCGTACGGCCGGATTCGAACCGTGTTCACCGGCCCCGAGGGCCACCTCCACGCGGTGACGAGCAACCGCGACGGCCGGGGGTCGCCCGTGGCTGCCGACGACCGCCTCCTCCGGTTCGTCCCCGCTTGATGCGGGCCATCGCCATCAACGTCGGCGCTAACACCACGCTTCCGGGGTTTCGCGGCCCGGTGACCCCCGACGGCCGGTTCGCGTACGTCCCTATCCCCGAACGCGAACTGACGGCCGATCCGGTGCCGACGTACGGCGACCTCTCATTTCCGCTGGACGTGGACGTGAGCGAGGTGACCGACCGGCGGGTCCACCTCGACCCGGAGTTCGCGGGCGTCCACGGGTCGACCGCGTACACCTACGGCGACGAACACGGCGTGAAGGCCGGGCCGCTCTCGACGCTCGACCCCGGCGACTCCCTGTTTTTCTACGCGACGCTCTCGATCCGGGGCGACACCCCCGAGTTCCCACCCGAGTGGGGCGCCTTCCTGATCGGCGAGTTCCGGGTCGAACGCGCCATCACCGGCGAGACGTACCGGACCCTCGACGCCGCCGAGCGGGCACGATTCGCGAGCAACGCCCACGTCAAACGCGAGACGTTCGACGCGGCGGTGCTGGTGGCCGGGAGCGACGAGTCGCGCCTCTTGGAGCGCGCGGTGCCGTTGAGCGCGCCCGACGCGGGCACGACGGCCGGATCGCTCGTCACGGACCTGTCGACCGACTCGGGGAAGGGGCCGTGGTGGCGACGGGTGTTGCGGTACGACGCGGCCGCCACGGAGCGACTGCGAGCCACCGTCGACGAACACCAGCCCTGATCGAGTCGGCCGGCTCCGATCAGCGCTCGGCCCTTTCGGCCTCCCGCGTCCGCAGTCGGTCGAGCCGATCACCAAGTGGGACGGTCACCGAGAGGGGATTCGGGAGCCGTCGCCGGGTGGGCTCCATCGCGTGCACGGCGGCGTACCGTTCGAGCGCGTCGGCGACGGCGCCCGGATTCAGGCGTTCGGCGGCCGCGTCGTCGGCCGCTCGGACGCCCCGTCGGGAGAGCCAGAATCCGACGACGAGGACGAGAAACGCCGCGCCGAGCAGTCCCCACCGTTTGGATCCTCCGCTCACCGCGGCGACGAGGGGAAACGCGGCTAGCACGACGGTCACGATCCGTTTCGCAAGCAGGTGCGTCCGGAGTTCGCCCGCCTGTATCGCCAACAGCGCGGTCGCCGTCTCGTCGTCGAACCGGTCGAGGAACGTCGTGGTGACGAACAGGCGCCGATAGCCGGGCGGGCCGCGGACGTAGACGCCCGCCGTCTCCTCCGCGTCGGTGTCGAACACGAGGGTGTCGCGCACGTCGAGTCCCGCCCGCTCACGGAGCGCCGCGAGGCGCTCCCGGGTCGGCGTGTCGGGTTCGACCGTCGAGCGGAGCGCGGCGAGCAGCCACGGCGAGGCGACGAGGGTGACGACCAACAGAACGGCGAAGACGCCGACGACCGCGAGCGGGGTCGTCCCTGCCGGCGAGAGGCGGAGCGGCGCGAGCACCACCGTGACGACGGCACTGACACCCACGACAAAGCGGGCCATCCGGCCGACCGAGCGAACGGTCGACAGGTCGATGTCGCGGACGGCGCAGACGCCGCGAACGGTCGGCGCGTACGCCCCGAGGCCGACGACGCCCGCGGCGAGCACGCCGACGAAATCGGACAGCAGCGTGCCGCCCACGCTGCCGGCTGCGACGGGCGTCGCGGCGACGACGGCGCTCCCGAGTCCGAGGAGGGCGAGGACGCCGTACGACAGCAGGGCGAACGGGAGAAGGACCCCCGCGTACAGGAGTCGGTACTTGCCGACTGGGTTCGACAGGCGGCGCACGACGGCGCTCCCGACGGCGCCGAGAACGACGCCGACGACGGCCAACAGGACGAGAAACACCAGCGGCGGGGCGAGCGAGGGCGGGGTGGTCTGGAGGGTGACCATGCCCGCCGTACGTGTGTGCGCTCACAAAAACGTGTGCTGTCCGGGAATTGAACTCGATGCCGAGGCTCGCTTCGCTCGTCTCGCGTGGTTCAATCCCCAGAGAGCGCATTCGCTCTTCACGTTCGTTCGTCGCAGGATGCGCCGTCCGGGAATTGAACCCGGGCTAGTGGCTTGGGAAGCCACTGTCCTACCACTGGACCAACGGCGCTCGTTCCAACAATGACCCATGAATCGTATAAATACATCGGATGCGCGGCTAGGAAGATGTCTCGCTACCCCCGGCGAACGAATTATATCGCCGCCCGTCGTAGTTTCGGACTGACATGACGGGGAACCAGTCCTTCGCGGTGTATCTGACCGAGGAGACGGATCTCGACGGCGACCCACTGCAGGCCGACAGCATCGATTTCTACGATTCCGGCGTCTGGGTTTCCCACACCGGCGGTCGGGACTTCTTCCCCTACGGTCGGGTGCTGCGCATCCGTGAGGGGGCCGTCGCCGACGAGACCGGGTCCGACGCGGCCGACACCCCGACCGGCGAGCGGCGGGACGCGGCTAGCGGGACGACCGGCACCGTCGACGAGACCACACTCGACGTGGAGTAGCGGCGCTCGACCGAACTGCCGGTCCGGTCGGTTCGGCATCTGCTATGCGGACGTGTGTCCACTGCCCCTCCCGAACGGGAGAGTATTTCAAACCGGCAACCGTACTACGCACCGATGAGCGACGAATCCGTCATTGTAGCCGAGTCGGCACCGCTCGACCTCCGCCTCTCCGAGGCGGAACTGGAGGCGGCACGGGAGCATCTCACGGCGTTCATCGCGGACGTCGTCGACCGCGCGGGCGCCGACGGGGCCGTGCTCGGACTCTCCGGTGGGATCGACAGCACGCTGACGGCGCATCTCGCGGTCGAGGCGTTAGGTGCCGACCGCGTTCACGGGCTCGTGATGCCGAGCAACGTGAACGCGGCGGACAACATGAGCGACGCCGAACGCGTCGCCCGTGACCTCGGCATCGAGTACGACGTGATCGACATCGGACCGATCTTCGACGCGTTCGTCGCGGCGTTCCCCGGCGACACCCCGGACGACCGGATCGAGACCGATCCGCTCCGGACCGCCGCGGGCAACGTCCGGGTGCGGATCCGGGCCGTCCTCGACTACTTCGTCGCCAACGCCGAGAACCGGGTCGTCCTCGGGACGGGCAACCGGAGCGAGGCGCTCACGGGTTACTTCACGAAGTACGGCGATGGCGCGGTCGACTGCCACCCCATCGGCAACCTCTACAAACAGCAGGTGCGACAGCTCGCGGACCACCTCGGCGTCGACGACGACCTCGTGACCAAGACCCCCTCGGCGGAGATGTGGCTGGGCCAGACCGACGAGGCCGAGATGGGCGTCGGCTACGACACGCTCGACGCCATCCTCGCGCTCCACGTCGACGGGCCGCTCTCCCTCTCGGCGACCGTTCGCCATCTCGACGTGACCGCCGAGCAGGTCGAACGCGTCGTCGAGCTGTACGAACGGAGCGCGCACAAGCGCGAGATGCCGCCCGCGCCCGATCCGCTGTACCTGTAGCACGCCCGGAATCCCGTCGCGCCGCCCCCCGTTTCCAAAGGTCTTTGCCTCTCCCACTGCTACCGATCGGTAATGGACAACGCCGTACGGGCCCGGCGTGCCGCCCGCGACGCGCTCGCCGATATCGAACCCGAACGGCTCCGCGAGGTGCTTCGCGCCCGGCTCGCGGACGCCTCGATGACGCCCAGCGTCCTGACGTTCCTGAGCGCCGACACGCTTGATCCGAGCGTGGACGCCGAACCCCTCGCCGAGCGCGCTGCCGGTGTCCAACTCATCTACGAAGGCCTCCGGCTGACCCGGACGCTCGCCCACGACGAACCCTGGGCCGACGGCGAAACCGACGCCGCTCGGCGGGCCGACCTCGACATCCTCGCCGCCGACGTGCTCGTCTCCCGTGGCTTCTACCTCCTCGCCCGGACGGAGACGGCCGACCGCGCCGTCGAAGTCGTTCGGGCGTTCGGCCGGGATCAGACGCGTCGGCGCGAGAACGGCGCCGACCGTGCGGCCCTGGATCGCAACCTCGAAGCCGACGTGTTCGCCCTCGCCGTCGCCGCCGGCACGACCGCCGTCGGCGTCGACCCCGGTGACGAACTCCTCGACTACGCCGCCGGCCTCGCCCGCGAGTTCGAGGGCGACCTGCCGCCCCCCGACGCCGCGCTCCCCGAGACGACGGCCGACCGCATCCTCGCGCTCACCGGGGGCGACGCCGCCCCCGCCGCCGGCCCATAATCGAAACGCCTAAAGATGGCTCCGGCCAAGCGGTGTACGCGTGCCTGGGTAGCTTAGCGGTAAAGCGCGTCCTTGGTAAGGACGAGACCCCGGGTTCAAATCCCGGCCTAGGCTTTTCCCTAAAGCCCAAAACGACATTCAGGCGTATGGGTCCGTTCTCTCAGTCCCCGATGTGGATAACCGAGTACCCAATATCTACTGGCCCGTACGTTTTAGCTGGAGCCAATGGATATCGGACGGGGCCAGATTCGGGACCGCTGTACCGAGACGGTCTTCGAGCGGGGGCAAACCTATCGTGCTGAGGGGCGCATCCAGCGACGGAACAGATTCGGAAGCCTCGTCACGGCGACTGTGCAAGGTTCACACCTCTACCAGGCAACCGTTGATCTCACCGAGGAGACCGTCAGTGCGACCTGTACGTGTCCATACACCGGCCCCGGAGACTGTAAGCACGTCGTGGCGATACTGCTGGACATCACCGAGAATCCGCCAGCGGACGAGAGCGAACGCATAGAGACGGTGATCGACGATGTGTCGTTCGACGACCTTCACTCGTTCATCGTCGAGGAACTCGCCCGGAATCCTGAGACGCGCGAGCGGTTTCTCGCGCGGTTCGGCGACACGCTCGAAAAGTCCGTCGACGAGTACCGAGCTACTGTCGAGCGCCTCTTCGACGAACACGCGATGGACGACGGGATCGTCGTCGAGGCGATCGATTTCTCGTGGTTCTTGGATACATCCGACCGATATCGGGAGCGCGGCCACCATCGCGCGGCTGCGACGATCTATCGGGCGCTCTTCGAGGGTATCGAGCAGAACATGGACCGCGTCGACGCCGCGTACGGCCACTACATGGAGACGTTCCAGACCGCACTGGATCGCTTCGTTGAGTGCGTCCGGGCAGCCGATCTGAGCGACGACGAGTACCAAGCGCGCGTCGACGCCATCTCGGAGCGAACCACTGTAGCAGTAGATTATCTGGCAGAGAGATACGTGGCCGCGCTCGAAACGTTGCGGACCGAGTCCGAATGAACAGTCGCTATCCTTCGTCGCCGGGTATCTCGGTCACGCTCTCGACCGGCGCGTCGTATTCTCGGCGTTCCCGCCAAGTGTCGAGCCACTCGTCAGCAGTTTCGCTGGTGATCTGCCCGCGTTCGACACCCAGAATGAGGTGTCCAATTGATTCCGTGACGGGAATCTCTCTCTTCGTAGCGACTCGACGGGCGGCTAAATCGTCCGTCGTCACCGTTCCGCCAGCTACTCGCCGAGGTTCCGGGCGGTGCCGAGTTCCGCTTCCAGTTGGTCGCCCGTCCGTGGCCCGTACAGCGCGCCGAAGCCGGCGCTCCGAAGCACTTCCTCGAACTCCCTGCCGCTTCGGCGGTCTTTCCGAGGTCGTCTCCTCGCCCGTGGCTGTGACGGGGTGGCGTCCGTGACGGCCGGGAATCGAACCGATGCACCCCGTCTCGGTACCCGGCCCCGAGAGCGTGCGAACGGACCTCCGGCTACGCGTCACCGAAGACGGCGCCGTGGGGGACGGCGCCGAGCACCGAGGTGCCAGTGGGGTGTGCCGGGCGCGCGGGTGGGGAGGATGGGAACTGAAGCCGGTGGTGCGCGCCCAGTCCTATGCTGACGATGCCCTACCATAAATATGCGTCAGACATGCGGATGCCGTCACGCGATAATCGACGGGAAGGCTCTTTGTTCCCGCCGATCCACATCCGGTCGTGACCTGGGCCGACCTCTTCGAACGCGCCGAGCGCTACGACCCGACCGAGGCCGACGTGAGCGACGCGCTCCGTCGACACCGCGGGGCCGATGACGACTGAGCCGTCGCCCGCCCGCGTGGTCGCCGACGCCGACGTGCTCGCCGCCGACCTGCTCGTCGGCGGCCCGTCGCGCGCCGCACTCGATCACGTCCGCGAACACTCGTGGCTGACGCTCGTCGCCAGCGACCACCTCCTCGACGACGCCGCGGCCGTGATCCGAACGCTCGGCGACGACGACCTGGCCCGGGACTGGCGCGCCCGGATCGAACGGGAGTGCGAGTCGGTCGCCCACCCCGCCGAGGATCACCCGGCGCTCGCTTCGGCCTACCGCGGCGGCGCGATGCATCTCCTGACGCTCGACGACTCGCTCCTGTCGGCCTCGGCCGGCGCCGCGCTCCGTGGGCGCGTCGAGACCAGCCCTCGTCACCCCCGCGCGTTCGACGCGCTCTTCGACGCGGAGAGCCTCTACCGGGAGGTCGTCGGGGGCGAGTATCCGGGGCCGGATCGGGACCCGCGGGACTAACGCGTCGCGTACCACTCCGCGAACTTCGCGAGCGCCCGGCCGCGGTGCGAGACGGCGTTTTTCTTCGCCGGCCCCATCTCCGCGAACGTCGTCCCTTCGTGTTCGAACACCGGATCGTAGCCGAACCCGGCGTCGCCGCGCGGGTCGACGAGGCGCCCCCTGACGACGCCCTCGAAGAGTTTGACGGGGAGATCGACGTCCGAGTCGTCCTCGTCGACGGCCGCCGCCGCGCTCCGGTCCCCGCGGTCGATGGGATCGGGGCTGGCGTCGAACGGATCGCCGTCGCAGTACGCGAGGACACACCGGAAGTCGGCGCGTGCCGGATCGGGGCCGGCGGCGTCGCGGGCGAGCGCGCTCACCCGTTCGATGCCCAGTTTCTCCTCGGCGTACGCGGTGTACGGGCCGGGAAAGCCGTCGAGGGCGTCGACGAACAGACCGGCGTCGTCGACGAGGACGGGTTCGCTGGCGTGACGGTAGGCCTCGCGGGCGCCGCGGGCGGCGATCGGGTCGAGCGTCGGCGCCTGAATCTCGGTGTAGTCGAAATCGAGCTGCGAGACCGCGCCGTCCGAGAGGTACTCTTCGGCTTCGCGCACCTTCCCGGCGTTGGTCGTGACGTAACGGAGCATAGCGGGCGTGGGACCGGTCCCGGGAAAGAGCCGTCGGTCCGCCCGTGCCTGGGCCGGTGCGACGGCGGTCACGGGCCACCACGATCTGCGCGTCGGCAAACAGCAAGTTTATCACCGGCAGGGAGCGAAAATCCTCCAAGATTACTCTCAATGGCGACGGAAACACACCAGCAACCGGAGGTGAACATCGGCCTCGTCGGTCACGTCGATCACGGCAAGACGACGCTGGTCCAGGCCCTCAGCGGCTCGTGGACGGACCAGCACTCCGAGGAGATGAAACGCGGGATCTCCATCCGCCTCGGCTACGCGGACGCGACGTTCCGCAAATGTCCCGGGGTCGACGAACCGGAGGCGTTCACCGTCGAGGAGACCTGTCCCGACGGCTCGGAGAGCGACGTGCTCCGGACGGTCTCCTTCGTCGACGCACCCGGTCACGAGACGCTGATGGCGACGATGCTCTCGGGCGCCGCGCTCATGGACGGGGCAGTGCTGGTCGTGAGTGCGACCGAGGACGTCCCGCAGGCCCAGACGGAAGAACACCTGATGGCGCTCGACATCATCGGCGTCGAGAACATCGTCATCGCCCAGAACAAGATCGACCTCGTCGACCGCGAGCAGGCGGTCCGAAACTACGAGGAGATCGAGGACTTCGTCGAGGGCACCGTCGCCGAGGACGCCCCGATCGTCCCGATCAGCGCCCAGCAGGAGGTGAACATGGACCTCCTCATCGGTGCGATCGAGGAGGAGATTCCGACGCCGGACCGCGACGAGAGCAACGCCGCGCGCATGTTCGCCGCCCGCAGCTTCGACATCAACCGCCCGGGCACGACGTGGGAGGATCTCAACGGCGGCGTCGTCGGTGGCAGTCTGGTCGACGGGACGCTGGAAGTCGGCGACGAACTCGAACTCCGCCCCGGCCGCGAGGTCGAGGAAGAGGGGCAGACCGAGTGGCGCCCCATCACGACCGAGGTACGATCGCTCCAGGCCGGCAGCCAGTCGGTCGAGGTGGCCCGTCCCGGCGGACTGCTCGGCGTCGGCACCGGTCTCGACCCGTCGCTGACGAAAGGTGACGCGCTCGCGGGACAGATCGCCGGCGACCCCGACACGCTCCCCCCGACCTACGAATCGTTCGAGATGGACGTGGAACTGCTCGACCGCGTCGTCGGCGAGGAGGGCGAGGAGATCGAGGAGATTTCGACCGGCGAGCCGCTGATGCTCACCGTCGGCACCGCGACGACGGTCGGCGCCGTGACCAGCGCCCGATCGGGCGAGTGTGAAGTATCGCTCAAACGCCCCGTCTGCGCGGAGGCGGGCGACCAAATCGCCATCAACCGCCGTGTCGGCGCGCGCTGGCGACTCATCGGCATCGGCACGCTCAAGTGACAGGACCACCCGTCGCCATGGACACCAGTGCGCTCATGATGCCCGTCGAATGCGACGTCCGGCTGTTCGACGAGCTCGAACGCCTGCTGGGCCACTGCGAGTTCGTCACGCCGGCCGCGGTGACCGCGGAACTTGACCGGCTGGCGACGGGCGCCGGCGAGGAGGCCACCGCCGCCAGCGTCGGTCGCGACCTGGCCGAGCGGTGCCGCGTGGTGGAGACTGACGCATCGTACGCCGACGACGCGCTCGTCGAACTCGCCGACCGTGGCGAGTGCGAATACGTCGTGACGAACGACCAGCCCCTTCGGGACCGCCTGCTCGAACGCGGCGTTCGGGTAATCGGTTTAAGGGGTCGGAACACACTGAACATAACACA
>Ga0207851_100978_pt1 | contig 10558 bp, 9 predicted proteins | sample A23E3SouthBayCA_FD_187747 | JGI IMG/M metagenome (GOLD analysis project Ga0207851, IMG submission 187747) | Aerobic enrichment media microbial communities from Eden Landing Ponds, California, USA - A23 E3 (SPAdes) | ecosystem: Environmental > Aquatic > Marine > Unclassified | place: Emeryville, CA... | reverse complement strand
CTGTATGAGCAGTCGCCGCGAGATACTCGACCTGCTACGGGAGAACGCTCGCTACACGACCGAGGACATCGCTCGGTTGACCGATTACTCCGAGAGCGAAGTAGCCGAAATCGTCGACGAGTTCGAGGAGGCAGGCATCATCCGCGGCTATCAGGCAGTCGTCGACTGGAACGCGGTCGAAAGCGACGAGGAACGGGTCCGCGCCACCGTCGAACTCAACGTCACGCTGGACCGCGAGACCAGCTACGACGACATCTCCGACCGGATCGCGAAGTTCCCGGAAGTGACCTCCCTGCGCCTCGTCAGCGGTGACTACGACTTCGATCTGGAGGTCGAGGGCGATTCGATGCGCGAGGTTTCGCATTTCATCAGCGACAAGATCGCGCCGATACCCGAGATCACGCAGACGGTAACCCACTACATCATGGAGTCGTACAAGGAGCAGGGGATGGAGTTCGACGACCACGATGACGACGACCGGCTGTCCGTCTCACCATGACATTCGAAGCAGCGGACAGAGTCGCCAGCGTGCCGCCCTCGGGCATCCGTCGGTTCTTCGAACTGGCCGAAGAGATGGACGACATCATCTCGCTCGGGGTCGGCGAACCGGACTTCTCGGCCCCGTGGGCGGCCCGTGAAGCCGCTATCGCGTCGCTCGAACGAGGCCAGACCTCATACACAGCCAACCGCGGGAAACGGGAACTCCGGGAACGCATCGCGGACTACGAGGCGGCGACGCACAATCTGCAGTACGACCCTGACGAGGAAATCCTCGTCACGGCGGGTGCGAGCGAGGGGCTCGACCTCGCCTTTCGGGCGCTGCTAAACCCCGGCGATTCCATCGCTATCGCCCAGCCCTGCTACGTCTCGTACGTCCCCGGCGCGACGTTTGCCGGCATCGACGTTATCGATGTTCCGACACGCGCGGAAGACGAGTTCAAACTCACCCGAGAAGTGCTAGAATCGTCCGGCGCGGCCGAGGCCGACGCGCTCGTGTACTGCTATCCGAACAACCCGACCGGGGCGACGATGACGGCCGAGGAGATGGCGTCTGTCGCGGCCTTTTGCCGCGAAAACGACCTGCTCGTGTTCGCCGACGAGATATACGCCGACCTCACGTACGAACACGACCACACGTCCATCGCTACGCTTCCCGGGATGCGCGAGCGGACCGTCGTGTTCAACGGCTTCTCGAAGGCGTTCGCGATGACGGGGTTCAGACTGGGATACGCTATGGCCCCGCCGGAGGCCATCGAGGCGATGAACCGCATCCATCAGTACTCGATGCTTTCGGCCCCGACGACGGCCCAGCACGCCGCTATCGAGGCCCTCGACAACTGCCGCGACGAGGTCACCGATATGGCCGCCCAGTACGACCGCCGACGGAAGTACGTCCTCACCCGCTTCGAAGAGATGGGCCTAGACTGCTTCCCGGCGGCCGGGGCGTTCTACGCGTTCCCGGAGTGTCCCTGGGACGATGCCGGCGAGTTCGCCGAGAGTCTCCTCCAGGAAAAGCGGGTCGCGGTCGTGCCCGGAACCGCCTTCGGGGAGGGCGGGTCGGGCCACCTGCGAGTGTCGTACGCGACCGGTCTCGACGATCTCAAAGAGGCGATGGCCCGGATCGAGTCATTCCTTGACTGATAATTAAGACCGGCGAAACATTCAGTATGGTCGACTTACTACGGTAAGGAGACCGTGATACGAACAGCCGGAATTTCTTTTTCAGCAACATTTGGTGGGGGTAAAGTTTTTTCCCACCTAACGGGAGATGAATAACAATGGCTATCGATGACACCGGGGGAGGTGAGTCAGATCAGGTCAACAGTGGGGGGCAACTGACTGACGAGCCTGTACGGGTCGGCGAGTACACGTGGGACGACCTCCGCCGGGAGGTACACGACGGGGGGCGGTTCGACCGGAGCGCATACCTCGGCTTCGAGCCGAGAGAACTCAGTCAGCGGCTCGAAGACGCGGCGAGTGCCGGGAAAACACTGCAAGCGCCGTTCGAGGAGTATCTCGACCCGACCACGACGCCAGTCGCGAAGGATATCTACACCTGGGAGCATTTCAAACAGGAGTATTATTACGAGGACGGCAGTCTCCCCCGAGACAGCGACGGCGAAGTTATCCCTTTTGATGAAAGCGAGTATCTGAAATTCGACCCCGAACACACGGAAAACAAACTGTCCGCCGCCGAAGACATCGCCAGTGAACTGCACGAGTACGCCGACGAAAACACTGTCGACGTGAACCCGGAGCTAGACGAAGACGAGTTCTTCTCGACACGAGACGGCCATACGACCGTCGTCAATCGCTACGACCTCGAAAAAGCCGTTCCCCAGTCGAAGAAATCCCACTTCAACGAACTAGAACGGTACTGGGTCAACAAGCCCTACGCCTGCGTCATCATCTTCCACTCCCGGAAGGAAAACGAGAAGAAGTACTACGTCATCGAGCCGTATCTCACCGATATCGAGATCGACCTTCGCGAGTTCCTCTCGGGCAAGCTCAAAACCGCGATCAAGTACTCCGAGGACGATGTCATCGTCCAGGGGACCGATGCCGACCGGGCGCAAGTGATCCAGCGTGAGGCCGAACAACTCCTCTCGCGGTACGACCTCTACAACGGATCGGTCTCCGGTGGCGGCGAGGAGAGCGTGCTCGGCCAGGTCAAAGAGCTGTTCGGGATGGACGATGAAGCGCAAAGCGAAACCACGGGACAGCTCTCCGGCATCTCGACGCGTCCGGAGCCGGCGATTCTCGAAGACGACGACCCGAAGCTGAACGAGTACCAGGTCGAGAAGCTGCTGTACATGCTCAAGCGGGACTTCGTCGGCTACGCCCGCATCGACGGCGTCAAACACGACATCAACGTCGAGGACATCTCCTGTGACGGGTACAACTCCCGGGTGTTCGTCTATCACACCGATTACGAGCAGATCATCTCGAACGTCGAACACGGCGAGGGCGAACTCGACGACTTCGTCGTGAAGCTCGCCCAGCGCTCGGGCAAGGGTATCTCGAAGCGCCAGCCACAGGTCGACGCGACGCTGCCGGACGGGTCGCGTGCCCAGTTGACCCTGGGCCGGGAGGTGTCGGACCACGGGACGAACTACACTATTCGGCAGTTCAAGGACGTGCCGTTCACGCCGATCGACCTCATCAACTGGAACACCTTCTCGCTTGACGAGATGGCGTTCCTCTGGCTCTGTATCGAGAACAACAAGAGCCTCATCTTCGCCGGCGGTACTGCCTCCGGGAAGACGACGAGCCTGAACGCCGTCTCGCTGTTCATCCCGTCGAACTCCAAGATCGTCTCTATCGAGGACACGCGGGAGGTCGAATTGCCACAGCGGAACTGGGTCGCAAGCGTTACTCGTCCCTCCTTCGGTGAAGACGACAAGGGCGACGTCGACGAGTTCGACCTGCTTGAGGCCGCACTCCGTCAGCGCCCGGACTACATCGTCATGGGTGAGATCCGTGGTGAGGAAGGTCGGACGCTGTTCCAGGTCATGTCGACCGGCCACACCACCTACACCACGTTCCACGCCGACTCCGTCGGCGAGGTCATCAAGCGGTTCACCACCGAACCTATCAACGTCTCGAAGACGCTGTTTACAGCGCTGGACCTGGTATCGATTCAGACCCAGACCCGGGTCGACGGCAACAAGGTCCGCCGGAACAAGTCCCTGACGGAAATCAACGAGTACTCCGCCGAGAACGACGAGATCAACGTCCGGGACGTGTACGAGTGGCGCGCCGAGACGGACGAGTACATCCAGATGGGGAACTCGAACACGCTCGAAGAGATCAAGTTCGACCGCGGGTGGACTCAGGAGAAGCTCGATGAGGAACTGTTCAAGCGCAAGGTCGTCCTCGCGTACCTCATCGAGAAGGGGCTGAACACCTACACGCAGGTCGCGGCGACCATCCAGGCGTTCATCAACGACCCCGATACCATTCTCACGCTCATCGCCAACGACCAGCTCGAACTGTCACTCGAGGACCTCCGGGAGATGGAATCGGTCAAGATCGATATCGACCCGGAGAAAGAGGAGATGGTGCCCCGGCCGGACGCACCGCCGGAGATGGTCGAGGAGACCAAGCAGGTGCTGGACAACGCCCAGCCGCTGTTCAACACGTACAAGAGCCGCGAAACGCCGGATATCGTCTCGGCGTTGATGAACGACGCCGAGGAGGACGCTGACGAAGACAGCATCGACTTCGGCCAGTTCGTTCCGAAGGCCGGAGCGGAGGCAGATAGCGAATGAGCCTCGACACACCGAGCCAGCAACAGGTGGGCAGCGGCGGTGCGCTCGGTGACACGTTCTACCCAGCGTACCAGATGGTGTTCGACGACGAGGGGGACTTCGTCAGCAGCGTCGAGAACAAACTCGCGGAGGCCCGGATGGCCGACAACGTGGAGATGTTCCTCGCACGCGCGCTCGCGGTCGGTGTCATCGCCGGCCTCGCGCTGTGGCTGGTCGGCACCTTCCTGGGCTATCTCCTCGTCCAATTGCTGTTTAGCGGCGGGCAAGCGCCGACGCTCATCGGGATTCCCGTGCCCGAGAACGTCTCGGCCATCCTGGACGTGCTGAAACTGCCCTTCCTCGTGCTCTTGACCGGTATCATCTTCGGTGCAATCGGCTTCGGTATCGGGTTCGGGTCGCTGGTGTCGATTCCGTACTTCCGTGCGAGCGCGCGCGAGCGAGAAATCAACGTCCTGTTGTCCGACTCTATCTCCTTTATGTACGCGCTGTCCGTGGGCGGGCTGAATCAGCTCGAAATCCTGCAGTCGATGGGGAAAGCCGAAGACACGTACGGTGAGGTCGCAAAGGAGTTCCAGTCAATCGTGCTGGAGACGGAGTATTTCGATACTGACTACCGGACCGCCGTCCGGAACCAGGCGCTCCAGACGCCCTCGGACGAACTGTCGCAGTTCCTGACGGACATGCTCTCTATCATCAACTCCGGCGGGGACATGACCTCGTTCCTCGAAGACCAGAAGGAAAAGCACATGCGAACCGCCAGGCAGGAACAGGAGAAGATGCTGGAGACGCTGGAGCTGTTCGGCGAGATGTACATGACGCTCTCGCTGTTCCCGCTGCTTCTCATCATCATTCTGGTCATCATGTCGATGATGGGAAACGCCCAGAAGTCGCTCATCTACGGCACCGTGTACGGGCTGATTCCCCTGACTGGCCTGGGATTTCTCGTCCTCGTCTCGACTGTCACGCAGGACTCAATCGGGGACGGCTACCTGCGTTCGAGCCCCGGCGAGAAGGAACTCGTCGTCGATGAGGGTGTCGGCGTGTTCAACCTCGGACTCATCGAGAGCTACACGGGAACTTACAGCGTCTTCGACCGGATCAAGAGCCGGGAGGGGACCCACGAACTCCTCGCCATCCTCAAACGCCCCGACCTATTCTTCCGCGACCACCCGCTGTTGGTGCTGTGGCTGACGGTTCCGCTGTCCATTCTCGCCATCGTCGCGGCTATCGTCATCGGCTGGGCCCCGTTATCGCTGGAGGGGATGATCGCTGTCCCGGTCCGCTCGACGTTCTTCTGGGTGTACGTCCCGATGTACATCAACTTCATCCCGCTGATGATCTTCTACGAGTGGAACCAGCGCTCGCGGAAGGCCATCATCGGAAAACTCTCGGAGAACCTCCGGAAGCTCGCGTCGGCCAACGACACCGGGATGACGCTGCTGGAGTCGGTCAAGGTGGTCTCCGAGACGTCCTCCGGGAAGCTCTCCGATGAATTCGAGACCATCCACGCGAAGGTCAACTACGGGACGAGCCTGAAAGACGCGCTCCGGGAATTTAACAACAAGTACAACGTTCCTCGGCTGGCGCGGACGGTCAAGCTCATCGCGGAGGCACAGGAGGCCTCCAGCCAGATCCAGGACGTGCTCTCGACGGCGGCCCAGGCCTCGGAGAATCAGGACGACATCGAACGGGAGCGGAAGTCCCGGACACGGATGCAGACGGTCATCATCCTGATGACGTACCTGACGCTGCTGGGGGTGATGGCGCTGTTGAAGACGCAGTTCCTCGACGTGATGGCCGGGCTGGCGACGCAGGCTTCCGGGTCGAGCAGCTCGAGCGCCCCCGGCGGTGGGTTCGGTGGCAGTGTCGACACGGAACTGCTGTCGATGCTGTTCTTCCACGCGGTGACGCTGCAGGCGCTGCTGTCGTCGTTCATCGCCGGCTACATCCGGGAAGTGAAACTCGTCGCCGGCGTAAAGTTCGCAGTCGTCCTGTCGACGATTGCACTGGTGGTGTGGATCGCCGTGGGCTAGCGGACTACTCGCGGTTCGACGGCGTTCGTATCAAACGGAAAATAGGGTGTGTGGGACATGGATTCGAAAGCACAGACACCGCAGGACTTCGCCGTGGGGGTGAGCGTCCTGCTCGTGACGGTAATCGGGGTGTTAGCGTTCGTACAGGGCAGTGCGGTCGGCGTGTACGAATCCCCAGACGTACAGCGTAACCAACCAATTGCGGACAGAGCGGGGACGTACCTCGTCGAGAACTATTCCGTCGCGGGGACGCGGAACCACGTTCGCTACAACACGAGCGGTGGAATCAACGCGTCCCTCAACGCGGACACAGACGATCTCCGCGATCTCAAGGAGAAAGCCGGCCTCATCGTTGCCACGGAGCGCCGCGTGAATCCACGGGTGAACGTAACGGTGGTCAACGCGTCGACGCTCGAAGCGGGGGCACGGACTCCGGCAGTCGACGACCACGGTGAGCGACTCGCTTGGGGTCCGTCGACCGACGGTCGGACGAACGTCGCATCGACCTCCCGCGTTGTGAAGCTGACCAACGCAACCGGCCAGTGCGACCCGGTCTGCTGGCTCGTCGTGAGGGTGTGGTAACGATGCGGGGCCAGGCCTACACGCTGGAAGGCGTCCTCGCAGCTATCGTCGTTGTGACGGCGACCGTCTATGGCCTGTCGGCAGTCGATACCGGTCCGTTCCAGACGGGCACCCAACAGCGGATAGCGGCACTGGAAACTCGCGCGAGCGACACGCTGTCCCTGGCGGCTGAAACCGGTGCGCTACACAACGCGACAGCGTGTTACAGCGTTGGAACGCCGACGCTCAACGGTAATCAGACGGGTAGCTCCACCGAGTTCGAGATGATGTTGAATCGGACGTTCGACCGACAGGGCAACCAGTACAATCTCTACCTCAGCTACTGGAACTCGGATTCGAGCGCGCGACAGACTGCCCTCGTCTCGCAGGAAACAGGCGAGAACGTCGCTGACCGCCCGGCAGACGCGGCCGTGGCGACCGAAACGGTGACGCTGACCGACGACATGCCCGCCCGGATCGGCGATTGCAGCGGTACCGGGCCGCCCCTCTCGGCCGTCGACGGGTATTTCGCTCCCGACGCCGAGCCCGACTCTGTCGTCTACAACGTGGTGGAGGTGCGTCTGGTCGTATGGTAGCCAGCGAGCGCGGCCAACTACTGTTGATCGGCGGTATTGCCGTCGCTATCGTCGTGTTCAGTACGATTCTGTTTGCTCACAGCCTGGCCGTCACCGACGGTATCACGACCACCGGGAGCGCAGACACTATCGAACGTTCGGCTGACCGCGAAGCCTCCGTCGAGCGCGATCTCGGCGTGCTCGCGGCCCGAACGCGGGGCGATGATCTCGACGGATTCGAGGAGCGATACGAGAACGCGCTCCGGAACTACACGAGGACGCACAACCGGGTCGTCGCGAGCAGTGGCGGGACCTATCTCAACGCGACGCTGAACGAGTCGGCGTCGCTCGGTACCGAGGTGAACCAAACGACCGCATCTCGGTTCAATCGACCCGGCGGTACGGGATCAAACGTTCACTGGGATATCGCTCGAAGCGTTGACCGCGTTGTCGTATTCAATCTGACCGTGACCCGCATCCCTGGTGTGGGGCGAGAATTTATCGTCAAAGTGGAAGGCGACAGTGGGGATACTTGGAAGATGGTCGTGACAGAACCCGGCAACAAGGAGGTGGCGGTTACCCCACCTTCCGGACCGACGACTACCTGTTCAGGGTCCGGTGACGCCGATGTCGACCTCCTCGCCGGGACCTGTGACATCGGCGGGACGCCCGGAACATTCCCGTCGTTTACTGAGACACTCGACGCGCCGTACACTGTTCGCATCGAGAAGGGAAACCGCGCACGTGGTACTTACCGCTTTGCGGCCATCGGTAACTTCCCAGGCACGAGCTACGATTCCGGAGACACTGCGCCGTACCCCGTCGTTCCCGCCGTCGACACGACCTATGACACACCGTCTGCGAGCTATAATCGAACGGTACGCGTGGGGGTGGACGACGGATGACCCTCGACCGCTTCGCGTCCGACACCCGCGGCGTCTCGCCCGCGGTCACGCAGGCGCTCACTATCGGGATCACGTCGCTGCTGGTGACCGGTCTCCTCATCGGCGGGAGCCAGATGGTCGACTCACAGCGTGAGCGAGTGACCGAAGAAGCCCTGGAGAACGTCGGCGATGGCGTCGCGCGCGATCTGGTTCGCCTCGACGCGTTCGATACTGAGACCCTCGACTCGACGATATCGTTCCGCGCGATGTACCCCGAGCGAATCGCCGATCAGTCGTACAACGTCGAGGTCTCGCCAGATACCTCCCGCACGCGCGTGTACGTGAACGCATCAGGACTGGATCGGTACGCCGTCGTTCAGTTCAGAAACGAAACCAGTGTCTGTCCCTCGGTCGTGTCCAGTGGTCCACTGGCGGTTTCGTACAACGCGACAGCCGATTGCATGGAGGTGACACGCGGATGAGAGCCACCCTGTTCGGTCGGCGCAGTCACGACCGTGGCGTGTCCGACCTGCTCGCGTTTACACTCACGTTCAGTATCATCATCACTGGCATTGCGCTGGTGTCGCTCGGTGGACTCGGCGCGTTCGATGCCATTCAGCAGGGAGCGACAACGGATGTCGCCGAAACGTCGATGGTCGGGTTCGCGGAGACCACGGACGATCATATCAAAGGCGACGCCCCCCGGCGGACCACGAGTATGAAGCTCCAGGGCCACGGGCTCTCTCTGCAGTCGTCAACGCTGAACGTAACTGTTGACGGCCGCTCAACGAATATCTCGACCGGAGCGCTCATCCGGGAGACCGATTCGGGGACCGGTATCGTCTACACCAGCGGTGCGGTGTACCGGGTCCAGCGGGAGGGACTGGTCGTCTCCCGGAAGCCTAGCCTTCGGTGTAGCTCTGACAGCGTGTACCTCTCTGTCCTTTCCCTTGACGGACAGACGGACTTCTCGTCGTCGGGCCGTGTCACAATCGAGACCACTCTTCGGAACAAGACGCTCATTTCGCCGCAGGCTGGCCACTCACCATCTGCGACAACCGTCTCGATCAACGTGTCGGAGACTGCGTACCCGGATGCGTGGCACCGTCTGTTCGAGCAAGAACTGTCGAACTGGTCAAGCCACTCGGAACCGCACACCTACCAGTGTACAGGCATCAGCCGCGCTGTCGTCCACAATACGACAGTTGATGTACGCACTATCACATAGCGTGCCACGTCTGGAGTGACTAGCCCTGCCGCTATGGGTTCAGTATCGAACGGTGAGAAGGCCGTTATGCAGCAGTCATCAGCGCGGCGATGAACGACCATCGCGTGCCGCTGCTTGCTTCTTCTTGTTTCGCCATAGCCGCAGTCTCGTCTCGTGGGTGCTTCCAGTTCATTATGAACATAGGTATGTGCTCAACGGGTATGAAGTGTTCGAAAACTAATACATTGTCGTGGTCTTTCATGATTGAGAGCGATTCGCAGTCGGCAGGCCCCCGATTCCTTTCAGACGCTAGTGATTTAAACCTGTCACGATGGCTGTTCTCTGTTGTTGTTTAATATTAAGACATACTAACCAGAATATTACAAGCGGTATGCAAAATCTGGGATACAGACGCTCAAACGTCGATATCCAACTCTATACCTGTATCTGAGCTCGGCAAGACTTGCGGCCGAACGATAGCTACGTGTGAGCCGTTGGCAAGGTAGTACTATTACCCTCCAATCCATAAGATTGGATACTAATGAAGAAGCAAGAACTCATTCACCTTCACAGTCTTCTCGCGCAGGTACAAAACCACTACGAGCACGAAGCGGACACAAGTGTCGAGCACGACCTGTACGCCGACCTGGGTGTCAAACCGACCTCGATCCACAAGTCGAAGACGGACCACAAGGAAGCGGTATTCGCGCTCGCTTCCGGACTGACGGATGCAATGGCAGAGGAAGCCGACGAGCCACAGGCGTTGACTGCCGACTGAGTCGACGTACTGGCGTCAGTCCGTTCTCATCGTTTCACCTTTCCGGTAGCTACTGTTCCGTCTTTTCCTGGTACGGCCATTAGGCCGACCGTATGGTACACGCTATCCCGCCTCTCAAACGACTTATACGGGTGGCGATCCTATTTATATTGTGAGCGACGATTCAGGGCGGCGGAATCTCCGCATGCCTACAAACGACGAGATGTTTGCAGTGGTAACAGAGCACCTTGGCGGGAACCACGTCCGCAT
>Ga0207851_100964_pt1 | contig 10753 bp, 9 predicted proteins | sample A23E3SouthBayCA_FD_187747 | JGI IMG/M metagenome (GOLD analysis project Ga0207851, IMG submission 187747) | Aerobic enrichment media microbial communities from Eden Landing Ponds, California, USA - A23 E3 (SPAdes) | ecosystem: Environmental > Aquatic > Marine > Unclassified | place: Emeryville, CA... | reverse complement strand
ACGCGACACCATCGCCGCGGAAGTCGGCGTCGAGGTCGAGGAGATGCGGGACCTGATGGCACCGCTCGAGGACATCTACGCCATCGCCGACCACTGCCGAACGCTCGCGTACATGCTCGGCGACGGTATCGTCCCGTCGAACGTCGGGACGGGCTATCTGGCTCGGATGGTGCTGCGCCGGACGAAGCGACTGGTCGACGGCGTCGGCGTCGACGCGCCGCTGGACGAACTCGTCGACATGCAGGCCGAGCGCCTCGACTACGAGAACCGCGACACTATCCGTGACATCGTCCGCACCGAAGTCGAAAAGTACCGCGAGACGCTGGACCGGGGCGGCCGGCGCGTCCGCCAGCTGGCCGAGGAGTACGCGGAAAAGGGCGAGCCGATCCCGACCGCGGAACTGGTCGAACTGTACGACTCCCACGGCATTCAGCCGGACATGGTCGAGGAAATCGCCGCCGAGAAAGGCGTCGGCGTGGACGTACCTGACGACTTCTACGCGGTGGTCGCCGAGCGCCACGGTGGCGGCGACGCCGCGACCGAGGAGTCGGAGACGCCCTACGGCGACCGCTTAGAGGAGCTGCCCGAAACCGACCAGCTCTACTACGAGGACCAGAGCCGGACCGAGTTCGAAGCCGTCGTTCTTGAGGTGTTTGACCGCGACGACGACACCTACGACGTGGTGCTCGACCAGACGATGTTCTACCCCGAAGGCGGCGGCCAGCCGCCGGACGAGGGGACGCTGTCGACCGACGACGTCTCCGCCGAGGTGACCGACGTCCAGCAGTACGGCGACGTCATCGTCCACACCTGCGACGACGACCCCGGGAAGGGCGAGTTCGTCCGCGGGCAGGTCGACGCCACCCGCCGGCAGCGCCTGATGCAACACCACACGGCGACCCACATCGTCATCCACAGCGCCCGGCAGGTGCTGGGCGAGCACGTCCGACAGGCCGGGGCCCAGAAGGGGACCGATTCCGCCCGCATCGACATCCGCCACTACGAGTCGGTGAGCCGCGCGGAGGTCAAGGAGATAGAACGCCTCGCCAACGACATCGTCCAGGACAACATCGCCGTCACCCAGGAGTGGCCCGACCGCAACGAGGCCGAGGAGCGCCACGGTTTCGACCTCTACCAGGGCGGCATCCCGGCCGGCGAACAGATCCGGCTCATCACCGTCGGCGACGACGTGCAGGCCTGCGGTGGCACCCACGTCGCCCGAACCGGCGACATCGGGGCTGTCAAGCTCCTGAACACCGAGCGGATTCAGGACGGCGTCATCCGCCTGACCTTCGCCGCGGGCAACGCGGCCATCGAGGCCACCCAGCGCACCGAGGACGCGCTCACCGAGGCCGCAGATATCCTCGATGTCGCGCCCGAAGCGGTGCCGGAGACCGCCGAGCGGTTCTTCGACGAGTGGAAGGCCCGCGGCAAGGAAATCGAACAACTCAAAGAGCAACTCGCCGAGGCCCGCGCCAGCGGCGGCGGCGACAGCGAGGAGGTCGACGTGGGCGAGGCGACCGCCGTCGTCCAGCGAATCGACGCCGACATGGACGAGCTCCGCGCCCAGGCGAACGCCATCGTCGAACAGGGCAACATCGCGGTGCTCGGGTCCGGGCTCGACGGCGCGCAGTTCGTCGTCTCCGTGCCCGACGGCGTCGACGTCGACGCCGGTGAGGTCGTCGGCGAACTCGCCAGCCGTGTCGGTGGTGGCGGCGGCGGCCCGCCGGACTTCGCACAGGGCGGCGGCCCCGACGCGGACGCGCTGGACGACGCGCTGGACGACGCGCCGGAGATACTGCGAACTGTGGCGAACGTCTGAGGCGGACTGCCGTCCCTGTTTCTCGTGACAACTCTGCTGCGGTCGACGCGCAAATGGCGCACAGTAGCACAGGTGAGCCGTCCTCGTCCCTACTCGCCGTTGGTTCCGCTCTACGTTCCGTTACTCCGGACAGTTGTCCGATTGCTAACCGATATTCTGCCCGAACGATCCGAATACACTCAAGAGATACAATTACAGTTACTTGTGTTAGGAATCTCTGGATAAGTTTCCAAAAGTGTTTTTACTAACTGCCCATCTATAGCAGATATGAGCGGAAAACGTGACATCGCACACATTCAGTCCCACACCGAATACGTTCGGTCACAACGGACGTGTCGGCGTTGCGGGACCGGTATTCCCGCTGCTAGCGGCCGTGCTACCGATGAACTGTGTGAAAACTGCAGTGCTACCCACGCTCCCTGACTCATGAGTACGACCACGACGCCCCCGTCGGACACCGACCTGGATGAAACGCCGGAGTTCGAACTGGACTGCCTGTACGACGATCCCGACGACCCGTCCGAGTTGACGATCTTTCCCTCGGACCTCCAGCAATCCGTGACCGAGTGGGTCACCGCGGACCGGTCGGCGGCCGTCTCCCTCGACGAACTGCGCTGAGCGGCGCGTCCCGCTCGCCTATCCGCCCTGACACAACCTTCTGGCGTCCCGCATCGCCTCGTTGGTCTCACAGACGAGCGTCAGGTGATCGCCGCTTGCAAGGCGGAAATCGCTGTCGGGGACTCTGTCGGTTCCGTTGCGGCTTACCATTGCGACCAGACAGCCGTCCGGGAGCTTCTCCGCAGTCTCCTCGACCGTCCGGTCGACCAGCGAGTCGTTGCTGAGTTCGACCTCCAGTACGTCCCCCGTTCGTCCGGAGTCAGACAGCCAGTGGGCGAGGGCCGGTCGCTCGACCGCGTCGTCGATGGCATCGGCGACGGCGAAGCCGGCGGAGATCGTTTCGACGTCGAGGTCCTCGAAGGCCTCGACGTTGTTCGGCTGGTTCGCTCTGGCGACCACAGTGTCGACATCGAACCGGGTCGTCGCCAACTGTGCGACGAGCAGGTTCACGTCGTCGTCTGCGGTCGCGGCGACGACAACGGACGCCCGGTCCGCGCCTGCTTCTTCGAGGACGTTCGCGTTCGTCGCGTCACCGTGGACAACGCGGTGGCCGTCAGCCCGGACCCGCTCGACCGTGTCCACGTCCTTGTCGATGAGGACGACCTCCTCGCCGCGTGATTCATAGCGCGTCGCCAGCTCCCGGCCGACGCGACCCGCACCGACGATGAGTGTTTGCATTGGCAGGATGTCAAGCGCTTGCGCGAAATGACGGGCCAGCCCGCCTTGAAACATGACGGTCGCGAAGATGACGAGAAAGACGGTCCCGACGAGGACCGTCGCGGCTTCGGGGTTATCGGGCCGCAGTTCGATGGCGAACAGCGTAGCGACGCTGGCCGGGACGATGCCACGGGGTCCCATCGCGCCGACGAACATCCGCTCTCGAACGGTCAGTCGCCCACCCAGCGTCGAGAGGAACACGCCCAGCGGGCGGACGAGCGCGACGACGACAATGACCACGACGAGCCCGCCGATCCCGAGCGCACGCAGGTCACCGAGCGATAGCTGGGCGGCCAGCACGATAAACACGAACGAGAGGACGAACAGCGTGATACCGCCCTTGAAGTCGGCGATCTCCTCTTCGTGGGGGAGGTCGGCGTTCCCCAGCACGATACCGGCGACGGCGGCGGCCGCGATGCCGGCCTCCGAGAGCCACATGCTTCCCAGCGCGTACGCCAGCAGCGCCGCGGTCAGGACCACGACCCGGGCGTTTTGCGTGGCGTTGTCCGCCGAGAGATTCTGGCGCTGGAGCAGGAGTGCGATGCCGCCGCCGACGGCGACACCGACGATGTGGCCCACGACCAACCGGGCGACGAACGCCTCGACGACGACCACCGGGGAGGACTGGCTTGCGATGACGAACTCGAACGTCGCCACCGCGAGGATAGCGGCGGTCACGTCGTTGATGATGCCCTCTGTCTCCAGGGCGGCGGCGACCCGCTCCCGCACCGGGACCACCTGCATGATCGGCGTGATGACCGTCGGCCCGGTGGCGATCAGCAGGCTCCCGACGAGAACGGCGACCGGCCACGTCGTCCCGAACACGACTTTGACGGCGACTGCGGTTCCGACAAGCGAGACGAACGCACCGATCGTCACCAGTCCCAGCGCCTCTCTGGACGCTTCACGGATTCGCTCGACGGTGAGGTGGAACGCTCCCTCGAAGACGATGATACCGACGCTGAGGCCGACGATGGCCTGCAGCCCGGTCTGTCCGAATATCGCGGGGTCGACGAGACCGAACGCTTGCGGGCCGACAAAGACACCGGCGACCAGCAGGAACGCGACGCTCGGGATCTGGAGCCAGTCGGCAACCAGCTGCGCGGCGACCCCCAGACTCACGACCAACACGACGGCGCCGATAAGTGATGCTGCTCCGGACACGGGATTGGCGGCCCTTCGACAGCCAGCGCTAAAGGCCTACTCACCGAAAGAAACACACCGCCTGCGCGGGAATCGACAGACGATGCCGACCGCACGCAACCGCGACGTGTCTCTCTACTACGAAGCCGACGGCGACGGCCCCACCGTCGTGTTCATCAACGACGTGGGGTACGGCGCGTGGCTCTGGGGCTGGCACTACGACGCCGTCGCCGGTCCATACGAGACGGTGGTGTGGGACCTCCGCGGAACCGGCCGGTCGGACGTGCCGGGGGGACCGTACGACGTGGGAACGCTGGCTGCTGACCTCGAAGCCGTGCTGGCCGATCACGGCGTCGGGAGCGCCCACCTCGTCGGGGCCGGGCTCGGCGGCATGGTCGCGCTCGAATACGCTCACCAGTACAGCCGTGCCCGCTCGCTGACGCTGTACTGTACGGCCGGATCCGGCGATGCGGTGGAGCGGGAGGAACTCGATTCGCTCGCGCTGGACGCCCCATCACCGCTTGAAGGAGCGTTTTCGCCGGCGTTCCACGAGCATGACCCGGACCTCATGGAACAGATCGCAGGCTGGCGAGCTGACGAGGACGCCACTGGCGAAGCGCGTGCGGCCCAGGTCGCGGCGATGACGACTTTCGACTCGCCGCCGCTGTACGAGATTACCCAGCCCGCCGAGGTGTACTACGGTCTGGACGACCCCGTCGTGTCGCCGGACGCCGCCCAGTCGCTGGCAGCCGACCTCCCCCGCGGGACCGGGGAGGCCGTCGAGGGTCGCCACTGCTGTTTCATCGAGCACGCGCCGGCGGTGACCGACCGATTGCTGGCGCTGCTTGACGAGCAGGCCGACTGACCGGACGCAATCCACAAATATACGGCCTGATACGTGATAGGTATGACCGACCGGACGGCGGCCGTCACGCGGACCACGGCCGAGACGGACATCGAGGTCACGCTCGACGTCGACGGCGACGGCGACAGCACCATCGATACCGGCATCGGCTTCTTCGACCACATGCTCGACTCGTTCTCCACCCACGGGCTGTTCGACCTGACCGTGCAGTGCGACGGCGACCTGGACATCGACGACCACCACACCGTCGAAGACGTCGCCATCACGCTCGGTGAGGCGTTCACCGAGGCGCTGGACGACAAACGCGGCATCCGTCGGTTCGCCGACCGCAAGGTCCCGCTGGACGAGGCCGTCGCGAGCGTCGTCGTCGACATCTCCGGCCGGCCGTACTTCGAGTTCGACGGTGAGTTCTCGCAGGGCTCGGTCGGCGGGATGACCAGCCACATGGCCCAACACTTCTGTCGCTCGCTTTCGATGAACGCCGGGCTGACGCTGCACTGTGGCGTCGAGGGCGAGAACGCCCACCACGAGATCGAGGCGCTATTCAAAGGGCTGGCCCGGGCGCTTGACGACGCGACCCGTATCGACGAGCGACGGTCCGACGTGGCGAGCACGAAGGGCGAACTGTAGCCGATTGCGACCCTCCGTTTCGGCCGCTGTCGGCATCGATTAGTGGCCCCATACCCATCCTTCCGTATGTTCGACGAGTAGATGAGGAAGTATCATATTCGTTAAATGAAATCCTGTCCTTACAAACAGGAACAATAGCCAACTTTGAGGTCCTCATACTGGTCCTATCGGCCATTCGATGCAATTCCAGATATGAGCCGATGGAGCATAAGTGTAATGAATATTACCTTGTGTGGAGCGACGCGTAATTTAAAGTATACCCCCGGTTCCAAATATCACGAAACAGGGGTCCGGGTCTCTCTAAATACCGGTTTGTATTCACCCAAGAACCTCGCATACTTTGTATACTTTAAGTGAGACGCTTCGACTACAGATAAGATGAGTTGGGATGGCTGAGGTAGGAAATCTCCTACCTTGTTTTCCATTTCGTCGCGATAATGACTGCTAATACAACGATCCGACTTCCGTCGGCACTGTTGAATCGTCTCCATCGGATACACGGGAAAACTTGGAGTAAACCTCATCGAGAACCACTCTATAAGACGCTTCAGGAGGGACTGGATGCTATTGAATAATAAGAGGCTATATCTTGGATTCTGAATAGTGGCGAACATTTGGTCCCCAGCTTGGATAATATTGCGATGAGTTAGTATTCACAAACAATCTCATGGGCCTCGAAAATACTAAGCTGGGATTGAATTGCAGAGGCACGTGGTATTTCCATTTGTATGTGGCTGATAGTAAACGACTTGATGGCTAAAACGATGATTTTGGAAACTTTGATCTGGGGACCGGTGAACGGGCTGTTCTCTCTTTGTCGCATGGAACGTTTTCTTGACGAGCGTGGCTACGCTACGTTGGTAGATAGTGAGACGAATACTATGATGAGGGAACATCAACTGGTCGCTCTCCTGCAATTTGAGGCCAGAGAAGTATTCTCTGATGAAAAGCACATTCATCACTTGCTTGATCCGGGATCTGAACTGGGTGTCAAGCCAAATATTCATGGAAACCTTGTTCCAGTTCCGAAGTCCGTTCATCTGGAACTCCATTCCTCGGGGCAAACTGGTGCGCCTGTTGACGCTGTCTTACGACGTAAAAAAGCCAATTTGGCGTCAGAAGATTGAACCATCTGCCCAGATGTTCGTTCTCGGCTCTGATTGCAAGACAATATGATAATTGAAGAAACTATACCGACCAAGTCAAACGATTCCAATAATGAGTGTTCAAGTGGAAACTTTCTCCGTGGTACGCTGTCAGAGAATCCCGACATCGTTGGACCAACAGAAATTCGCGGAGCCACTGTACAGGACGCAGAAAGCCGTTATATTGGTATTCGACAGGCTGAGAAGGGTAACAACAAATTTAGCTCCGGTACCAAACATGGGAGGTCTTTGTCCAAATTCAGCCGGCTGATGGATACTGACCGGGTGGCACGGATTGTCTTCGACAAGCCGGTAGTTGGAATGCAAACACTTGTTTTTGATCCGAAAGAGACCTGTCTTGCCCTCTCAAGGGAGGCAATCGGGCCTGTCGAACAGTCTCAAATCGTTACAAGCGGAGCTGAGCGTGCTATCCGACGGACTCGCGAACGGTTGGCCGAAACTGGGAACCAATTCGTTTATTTCGGCGTACGCGATATGGACAGCGACGGCCTGAGTCACTGGCACATTTATTGGTGCGCTGACCGAACAGTTATTGATATAGACTCACTTGACCTTCTCGCTGGCGTCGAGTCATACGTTCGAAATTCTCCTGGAGCGTTGGTTGCAGATCACTCAGCGACGGAGGCCGTGAAGTGGGATCCGAACCCTGGGCAAACAGTCGAAGCACACGGAGCAGACATTTCTCATGGTGGACCAGTACATCCTTCCGCCCGGTATGTAGCGAGTTCCCTGCCACATCTCGGGTCGGTAGGTGAGATGGAGCCGCGTGCTGTTCGACACGGCGCTATCGAATGTGCGACTCCATCGAAGGCACTTAAAGAGCGAAATCGGAACGCTGTACCGGACGAAATCAGACGATTCAGTGGTTCCGGGTCGTCACGGTAGAACAGGTATTCTTAGCGCCCGGACGTGGGAACAAATTGACCGTCGCCAAGTGTATGTCGTGACGAGGCTACCTGTGGTTTCTTTGAATTACGGTCCTGATTGTTCCCGACTACGGCCGTCCGATTGCGCTATGTGCTGACAGACCTGCGTCGGAGGCTTCTCCATCAGACTTGTTCTGCTGATCCTCCTGTAAATCAAGCACGTAGTCACGGAGAGCAACGAGCTGTTGCTTATCCAGATACGCAGGCGTACCTGTCTTGGCCTCGAAGCCTGCTTGATCCCCGAGCCATTCGACGAGCTCCTTATTGGTCATATCATCTGATGATCGGACAGCACAGTCGTTACACTGGTCAAGGGCATCACCAGGGTCACTGAACTGCCGATGTTCACGATTCTCGAAGTTTATTCCACACTCCGTCTCTTCGTCGCTTGACGAACTGACGTGATGGAACTTGACTGGGCTGTCGTCTGGAATCAGGACGTAGTCTTGCTTGTTAGCTTCCTCACCGGTCAATGAAACCTGTTTTCCGGTATTTTCTTCCGACTCAGACACAGTGTCTGGCTTGGGATTTTCGGCCTCGTCAAGCCAAAGTTCCACTGTCCTGTTCTCCGAATCCAATTCCAGTTTCTCGCGGTGGCTTTTCGGCATCCCGACTCCTGCTCGGTCGCTATAGGATTTTCGTTCGTACAGCAACCAGCGACCGTTCGCTTCGGCGTACACCGTGACATGATCTCCCTTATCAGCATTCACAGCTTTCAGATCACTTTCATCCAGCCTTAGGGAGCCATTCAGTCCGTCTCCGGCGGTGTTATCGTTTCTCAGCTCAAACTCCTTACAGTGGTGCATATAAGCCGGATCCGGCTCATCGGCACCTTTTTCATCGATGTATCCGTAGCTAATCATGGCTTCAATTAGGGGAGCCATCGGGCGATTTCTGTTGGACCCAGGGTCGCCCGACACTTCTCTTGACTCCCTTCACCTTTAGCATGCGGTCCTCATGCAATAAAACTATCGGGAAAATGTACCAAATACGCGGTCGATTTTTCTTTGCCACGAAACAAATATGCATTCATAGTAAGCGTGCAGACCGGTCCATGTTTGCGACACCACCAGGTGATTTTACAATCAGAAATATAGGATATCCTCCATGGATGTCTGAAAACCACTCACTTCGACCTTTAGACGGGCTGTAGTCGTAGTCTACAATTCATGCCATAACATACTACTGGACTCATACTGCGTGTACCACTCTGTGTTAACAAGGTATGTGCGCGTGGTGAATCACGAACTTACCAACGACAAGCAATTCCGGAGCAACATGGTAACTTGAGTTTCTGCTAATCAGAAAGCCACTCACCTGCGACTCGGTTCATCCTGCGATATTCATCGGCTCTATCGTACACATCCCGAAGTGTACCTGGAGACGTCCCAACGATTCGGGAAACGGTCGGGTGACTATATTCATCGAGCAACGATGTTATAGCGCCGTGCCGAACTTGGTGCGGACTCCGAGTCTCATTACAGTAACGGCAGAGCTTCGAAGGGTACGGATCTCTTCCCTTTTCGGTCCGGTAGTCCCGACACCCGTTACATTGGCACTCGCTATTTGTAAACGTCGCTGGTGATGTGAGCCAGTGGGTTCGTTCCCTAATTGCGCTTCCGCTAAGTCGGGCGTTGTGTTCGCCTGTCAGTAGCCCCTGTAGTCCGTATCTGTCGGTCTCCGTGTGCTCCTTTCGAGAGTATTTTGCACCGATTGAATCGCCGGTTTCGACATAATGACTGAGTGCTTCTACGTCTTCGGGTTGTAACGGTATCCGTCGACTCGCCAGTTCCTTACGTTTATTTTTGAGTGGTAGTCCGTTATCGTCTTCAGGCCCCAGTTCAGGTCGATCATTAAGACGAAGATGGGGCCTGAAATCGTGCTTGTCGGGCCAATCGCTTGGTTTGGTTAGTATCAAGTCGTCATAGTCCAGTGCTCGAATCGCGGATACTCGTAACCCATATCTGAACAAGAGTATCCAGAGAACATGTGCACGACTACCGAACCGGTTGTTTCTGACCCAGTTCGTAATCCGTTCTCCTCGCTCTGGAGGAAGTGGATCGCTCCTTACTTTATCACCGACTTCGAGCTCTGGCATCACTTCGTCCCAGACGCTGTCCGCGGGAACGTCGCTTGGATATATCCACCCCTGTGCGTTTGCATATCGGATGACAGTACGAATCCGCGAGAGGTGCATCGACCGGCTCAGTTTCGTCTTCGAGATGTCGTCGTGATTAACTATCCAGGAATCGTGTCGACCCGGAAACCGCGGTGTCAAATCTGTCAAATATCGGTAGCCCCTGTAATCCATCCAACTGCAGAACTGATTCCAGGCGCTTCTGATTGGTTGAAGACTTGACTCGGCCATGTCATCGGCTCGCCAGTGGTTCTTGAATCGCTCGAATAACCACCTGGGTTGACGATCTTCGATGTCCTCAGCCTTCTCTTCGTTCGTGACCTGATCCTCAAGTTGAGCAATCCGGTTTACTACCTCCTCGTTCGTGACCGAACCGGACTGGTCGTTGTCAGCTCTCGATGATGGCGATTTGCGGACTATACTACACACGTTGTCAAATTGGCTTGACATGCGACTTGTCTCCGCACCAGCAGGCCGACAGCGCGGAGAGTGGACGAGCGTTGGACGTTGGTTGTAACCCAGTGTTGTCCACGCTCGGATTTTCCCCTTGACTGACTTAATCATTCTCTTGATGAGAGTCAATTAACCAGTAGCGGGACAGATTAGTGGCTACAAGAATCATACTTCCACATGTTCGACGAGATCATGCAGAAGTTCGAGGACTCTCCCGGCCAGCAGGACGTCATCCGTCTGCTGCTGGAACGGGGGTTCTCCGTCAACGAGGACGGC
>Ga0207851_100957_pt1 | contig 10774 bp, 6 predicted proteins | sample A23E3SouthBayCA_FD_187747 | JGI IMG/M metagenome (GOLD analysis project Ga0207851, IMG submission 187747) | Aerobic enrichment media microbial communities from Eden Landing Ponds, California, USA - A23 E3 (SPAdes) | ecosystem: Environmental > Aquatic > Marine > Unclassified | place: Emeryville, CA... | reverse complement strand
CTTCGCCACTCGTACCACTCCCGGTAGTCGGCGTCCGGTCCTTCCACGGCGGACTCGAAGTAGGGGTGGGTCCGCGCCGAGTGGTTACACACGAGGTCGAACAGGACCTTGAACCCGCGGTCGTGGGCCGCCTCAATGAACCGCTCGTAATCCGCGCGGGTGCCCAGATCCGACGCGATTTCGAAGAAGTCAGTGATGTTGTAACCGTGGGGCGCGTGGTCGTTCTGTAACACCGGCGTGAGCCAGATGGCGTCGACGCCGAGCGAGTCGAGGTAGTCCAGTCGGTCGATGATCGCGTCGAAGGGCGAGGTGTCGCTCTCGCCGGCGAACGTGCGGACGTAGATCTCGTAGATGACAGCGTCCTCAGCCCAGGCCGGCGCGTCGTACGGTCGACTGGCAGCGACCCCGTCGCCGCTCGTCACTGTCTCAATGCCGCCCCCGTCGCGGCTAAACTCGACGGCGTCGGGCACGCTGTAGCCGTGGTCTCCGATGGCAACGGCGTGGATGCGAGCGCGGTCCGGGAGCGCGTCCAGCGGAATCCGGAGGGCCGTTCCATCGCGGGTCACCGCGTCGGCGTCGATGTCGTCACGGTCATCCAGCAGGAACTCGACGGTGAGGTCGCCGGCCGTCTCGGTTCCCTCCGGGTGGGGGCTGCAGTCCGCTCGAACGACGGCTTCGTCGCCCTCGATCTCCGGTCGCAACGTCAGGCGGGGCTGCCCGCCGCCACCGTCTTCGTCGCCGCTGTCCCTTGCCGAGGTGTACTCGCCGCTCCCGCTGTGACCTGAGCCACTTCGACCGCTGGAGACGCCGCTGTGACCGCCAGAGTGGCCGGACGTGTGTGTGCCACTCGGCTGGAGTCTCCCCGGAAACGCGCGCACGGTGAGGTCGTGTTCGCCGTCGGGTGCAGTGAGTCGGATGACGTATCTGCCCGGCGCGTCGGGGACGAGGTGCTCGACCGGGTCGTCGCCGAGCGATACCGTTGATTCCTTTGGTGCCTGCGTCAGTCGCCACGTGTAGGTCGCCGACGGGTCCGGGTCGCGGGGCGCGAGTTCGACCTCGTCACCCGTCGCCACGAACCGCGGCGGTCCAGGATGGTGCATAGGTTCACTGCGATTGACAGTGTCTTTGTACTTGGGGTAGCCGCGAGCGTCCCGCCGCCGGCAGCACCGCTTTCTGACTACGGCGTGTACCACCTTTGTGCCCGACTACCGACGCGATGCCGGGTTTGCGCTGCTCTGTGGACTGGTGCTCGTCGCGTATCTGCGCCGGGCCGGCGCACTCGACACGCTCTGGGCCGAATCCGCCGTCGCTGTCGGGGTAATCGGCGCACTAGGTGTCGAAGCGCTGTTTGTGCTCGACACACCTGTGGCGTCGCTGTGGGAGCGCCGCGGCGTGCGGACGGCTTCGGCTGTCGCGCTTCTGGGTGTTGCTGGCGGGTTCGCAGTCCTTCTGGGACCAATCGTCGTCGCTGCGGCGTGCTGGGGGCTCACAACGTACTTCGGTATCCTCGCCGTGAGTCTGTGGTACCCATAATCGTTCGCTCCTCACAAGAACAGTCCAGTCACAACACCAGCCGGTGGTCTTCCAGCAACTCTGTTTAGGACTCTGGGTAGCGACAAATGACACCGATGCGTGTTGATAGATAGATATATCTGGCAGATATGCATCTCATTTCAGCGCTCAAAATCTTTACTCGAGTTTTATAGCCAATTTACAGTCTGAGTCTATTTCTGTACCCATATTACACATATATAAGTCTATTTTTAGCTATTTGTTCTTATCTAGTAAATTTCTCTCCACAAAATAGGCTGTAAGACACTATTCAGGGCCACAATAGTCAGAATCTGAGGTTGTATGGAGACATCTGGAGCGGAGTGTCCTTCTCTGATGCAGTCCGACCTGTCCACCACGGGACGGGGACTCGGCTGTCGAATAACAGCTGTACGAGTATTAGATTCGACCGGTATCGGCCAGGTGTCGGCAACGGAACTCGGTTGACCTGACGATAGACAGAGTGGTTACTCGTGGGCCAGATTGACCTCAATGACGTTAGCAGCCTGTTGTACCGTGTCGATGAGTTGTGCCTTGCGGCCCGGCGATTGCAACCGGTTGATGGGCGCGGTGATGCTGATGGCGGCCTCGCGGCGGTCGCCGGTATCGATAGGAACCCCGACACACCCGGTGCCGTCAACCCGCTCCTCGGTGTCGTCGGCGACGCCGCGTTCTCGGATCGTCTCCAGTTCCGCGAACAGCGTCTCGCGGTCTGTGATAGTGTTGTCCGTCTCGGCCGGCAGCCCGCGAGTTTCGATGATTTCTGCGACCCGCTCGTCATCGAAACTCGACAGGAGCGCTTTGCCGATGGCGGTCTTATGGAGGTGGATGCGCTTCCCGAGGCGCGTATCGAGCGCGACTGCCTGGTCGCCGCTGGTCGTGTGGATGTAGATGCCGTAGCCCTGCTCTTCGATCATCAGGTTCGCCAGTTCGCCGGTCTCGACGGCCATCCGTCTGACCTCGGGCTTTGCGACTTCGTAGATACCGTCATAGCGCTGTGCCATGCCGCCGAACTCCAGCCACCGGAGCCCGATTCGGTACTCGCCGTCCCGTTCGACGACCAGTCCCTCGTCTTCCAGCGTCACCAGGTGTTTGTATATCGTGCTCTTGGCCGGCTCCAGCGAGTCAGCGAGTTCGACCAGCGTCGCACTCCCACCGAGGTCTTTGATACCCGAGAGTACCGCCAGCGAAGTCTGCGTCGCCCGGACCGAGTCCGTTTTTGCCCGTGTCATTAGTCATCAGTTCTGCCGCCGCTCGAATAAAATTGCCGTATCGACTGTGACAACCGCTCTGCGGTAGCTTCCGGGGCGACACGTACGGCAAAGTGTGCGTCATCGAGCTTTTCGACCGGCACAGGTATTCGAAAAGACGAAACGGAAAATCGGGTCACTGGCGCGAAACCACCGGTTGAAGTCGCCGGGGGCTCCCTAATGTGGCGACCGAACGGCCACGAGATACCGACAGACCAGTGTACGCCGTTGACCGTTGTGTCGTCCGAGCGGAGAAGTAATGAAAGGTAACATAGCATAGGTATTTCGTATTTTCGAATCTGCTGAGAGACGGTGGAGCGACCGCTCTCGTTGATGATTCGGTCGATGGTGGACGGTAGATTTAAGCGGCTCCGTTGGGTTTTTTGAGATGAGTTATGAGTGTGACGCGACACTACGACCGCGAGTTCGTCAGAACGTTCTTTACCTCGCCGACAGCGGTGGACGGTGAGGAGGATTCCGCGAAGATGCTGCGAAGCGCCGGCCAGCTCCGCGGCCTGCAGGCCCCGGATGTCTGGGTCCCGGATAACGAGGACGCGACGGCACCGAATATGCGCGCCGAGGGTGTCGAGAACATCATCGACGTCGTCGCCAACCAGGGCGCTGAGTTCCCCGGTGAGATCCACCCGCGCGTCGTCTGGCACCGCGAGTCCCCGGCGACCCGCTACCAAGGCTTCCAGCAGATGCTGGAGATCACGGACCCTGAGAACGGCGCAGTCGAACACATCGACGGCTTCGTCATCCCGGAAGTCGGCGACATCGACGACTGGAAGAAGGCCGACGAGTTCTTCACCATCATCGAGAACGAACACGGGCTGGAAGAAGGGAGCCTTTCCATGTCGGTCATCGTCGAGAGCGGCGAGGCCGAACTGGCGATGGGCGACCTGCGCGAGGAGATGGGCAAGCCCTCGAACAACCTCGAACGTATGTTCCTGCTCGTCGACGGCGAGGTCGACTACACGAAGGATATGCGCGCGATGACGCCTACCGGCGAACTCCCGCCGTGGCCGGAACTGCGCCACAACACCTCCCGCGGTGCCAGCGCCGCCGGCCTTATCGCCGTCGACGGCCCCTACGACGATATCCGCGACGTCGAGGGGTACCGCGAGCGGATGAAGGACAACCGCGCGAAGGGGATGACTGGCATCTGGTCGCTGACGCCGGGGCAAGTCGTGGAGGCGAACACTGCTCCGCTCCCGCCGAAGACTGGGAGCTGGCTCCTCGAAGCCGGCGGTCAGGAGGTCGAACTCGAGGCACAGGACGGCAAGCAGGTGTACGACGGCGACGACCTCTCGCTTGAGGAGGTCAGCGACGGCGGCTATGTTCTGCAGGCGGGCGGTGACCGGCTGGAACTGGACGAGGACGAACTCACCGAGGAACTGCTCGACCGCACCGCGTACATCCCCAGCATGACCGACATCGTCGACTCGATGGAGGAGTTCGAGGCCGCGAAGGAGGCCGGCAAGGGAGCCATCGCGATGACTCAGGCCGCGACGCTGGTCATCGACGGCGTCGAAGTCGAGGTCAGTAAAGACCGGATGTGGGACGAAGCGACCTATCAGGCCGCCCAGACGCCAATTACGCTGTTCCAGGACGTGTACGAGCACCGGCCGGACCAGCACGAGGAACTGGCGGAGATGTACGGCGCTGACATCGTCGAACGCGCCACGGCCGTCGGGAACTGACGGATACGTACCGTTTCGTCACTCGAAACGCCGTGGGCGCGATTCAGTCTTCCAGCGGTTCGATGAGTTCGACGTGATGGCCGTCAGGGTCCGCGACGAAGGCCGTGTACGCGCCGGCCTCCGGCTGTGGGCCGGGCTCTTTGACGACGCCGTGATGATCGATGCGGTCGACCGTTGCGTCGACGTCGTCCACGCCGAGAGCGAGATGGTCCCAGCCGGACCCCATCTCGAAGCTCGTCTCCCCGTCCGTTTCTGACAGTTGCAGTTCGACGCCGCTGTCGTCGGCCACGTAGTAGTTCGTCGTCTCGCCGTCGGGCGTGGTGAACTGCCAGGACTCCTCGAAGCCGAACTGCTCGTAGAACGCGATCGATGCTGTGGCGTCGGCCACGTTCAGGCACATATGAAGGATGCTTGCATTGCCCATACATCGCTTCCAGTGCCCTGCGTCAAATAGCTGGCGGGCTACGTAAAGCGAATTGTGACCGCATGCCACAGACTTTAATGATTATTACTCCTGAATGCTCGTATGGCGATCGAAAATATCGAGGACACCTGGTCAGCACAGGAACTGGACCTGAATCGACCGGATGTCGACGCGTATCGGGATCTAGCGGAAGCGCTCCGTGCACGCGTCACAGGTGGGGTTGAGTTCGACGAATACGCCCGGATTCTGTACGCAACGGACGGGAGCATCTACCGTGCCGAACCGGCAGGGGTCGTGTATCCGACGGATATCGACGACGTGCGGGCGGCTGTCGAGGTTGCGACGAGCCACGGCGTTCCGATACTGCCCCGCGGGACCGGGTCGTCGCTCGCCGGGCAGACCGTCGGCCCGGGCTGTGTCGTTCTGGACATGTCCCGGCACATGGACGATATCCTCGATATTCGGCCGGACGAGCAGACGGCGCACATCCAGCCCGGTGTGGTGCAGGACGACTTAGACGACACGCTGGCCAACTACGGTCTCAAGTTCGCGCCGGACCCGGCGTCGTCGAACCGCGCCTCGGTCGGCGGCGGCATCGGAAACAACTCTACCGGCGCACACTCCGTCAGGTACGGCATCACTGACGCCTACACCGATGCAGTGAAAGCTGTCCTCTCTGACGGCTCGCTCATCCACGCCCGGGAGGTCGTTATCGACTCACCGGAGTGGGACGACATCGTGAGCAAGGACGACCGCGAGGCCGACATCTATCAGACGGTCCGCGAAGTCGTCGAGGAAAACGCCAACGAAATCGAGGACCGCTACCCTGACCTCAAGCGCCGGGTGTCTGGCTACAACCTCGACCGCGTTATCTACGAAAACGACGACGGCGAGCGTGTGCTGAACCTCGCGAAGCTGTTTGTCGGGAGCGAGGGGACCCTCGGGGTCATTGTCGAAGCCGAACTTTCGCTGGTGACCGTCCCCGAGGAGACCGCGCTGGCGCTGTACTGCTTTGACACGCTTCCCGATGCGATGCGGGCTGTCCCGGTCGCGCTTGACTACGATGTCAGCGCGGTCGAGTTGATGGACGACGAGATGTTCAGGCTCGCAGCCGGCTCCGACGGCTACGCCGAGTACGTCGACCCGATTCCGGACCGAGCGGCCGCGGCGTTGATGCTCGAATACGACTCGGAATTGCACGATGACTTCGAGGCGGCCATCGCGCGGACCAACGAACGGTTCCTCGATAACGGAGCGGCCTTTGACGTGGTGGAAGCCTACACCGACGCCGACCAGGCTGACCTCTGGAAGCTCCGCAAAGCCGCGATTCCGCTCCTGATGTCCATGGACGGCGACCCCAAACCGTACCCGTTCATCGAGGACGCGACGGTCCCGCCCGCCGAACTGGCCGAGTACGTCGAGAAGTTCGAGGAGGTGCTGGCCGACCACGACACCTCGGCCGCGTACTTCGCCCACGCCGGCTCCGGAACACTCCACATCCGCCCGATTCTCAACCTGAAGGAGGAATCCGGTATCGAAGACATGCACTCCATCACCGACGACGTGACCGACCTCGTGCTCGAACACAATGGGTCGTTCTCCGGTGAGCACGGCGACGGGATGGCCCGAACGGAGTTCACGCCCAAGATGTACGGCGAGACGCTCTGGGATGCGTTCAAACAGGTCAAGACGGCCTTCGATCCGCAGTGGTGGATGCACCCGGGCAACGTCGTCTACCGCGACGGGCCGGCGGATATCGGCCCTGATGCCGACCGAGGGGTCGGTGCGGACATGCGCGAGAACCTCCGGTACGGGCCCGACTACCAGTCTCTGGAGCCACAGACGACGCTGGACTTCGAGGACGAAGGCGGCTTCTCGGAGCTCGTCGAACTGTGTAACGGCTGTGGGACCTGCCGCCAGACCGACGGAGACGTGATGTGTCCGACATACCGCGCCTCGGAGGAGGAGGTCCAGACGACGCGGGGCCGCGCGAACCTCCTCCGGTCGGCTATTAGTGGCGACCTAGACGAAGACGAGATTCACTCCGACCGCTTCCAGGAGGAAGTGCTCGACCTCTGTGTCGGCTGCAAGGGCTGCAAGAGCGACTGCCCGACCGGCGTCGATATGGCGAAACTCAAGACCGAACTGAAACACCAGCACCACGAAGCGGAGGGGGCCAGCCTCCGGGAACGCCTGTTTGCTAACATCGACACTGCCTCGAAGATCGGGTCGGCGCTGGCACCGATTTCGAACTGGGCGACAGACATTCCGGGCGCGCGGGCCGTTATGCAGAAACTGTTCGGCATCGCGCCGGAGCGCGAACTCCCCACCTTCAGCCGGGAGACACTCCAAGACTGGTTCGATGCACGCGGTGGCTCGACTGTCTCGCGGGCCGAAGCCGACCGCAAAGTCCTGCTGTTCCCCGATACGTACACGAACTACTCGTACCCGACGGCCGGCAAGGCCGCCGTCGAAACGCTGGAAGCCGCAGGCGTCCACGTCACCATTCCGGACAACACCGCGCCGTCCGGGCGAGCGGCTTACTCCACCGGAATGCTGGACGTGGCCCGCGACCGAGCCGAGACGAACACGGACCGGCTGGCGGACCGCGTCACAGAGGGGTGGGACATCGTCTTCGTCGAGCCCTCCGACGCCGTGATGTTCCAGGACGAATATCTGGACTTACTCGACGGGTCGGCAGTGTCGCAGGTGGCCGACAGCGCCTACGGCGTACTGGAATACCTCGACACGTTCCGACTCGACGACGCGCTGCCGGTCGAGGACCGCTCACTGGGAGCTGCCGGCGCGGTCAGCTACCACGGCCACTGTAACCAGAAGGGGACCAACAAGGACCACCACGCCGTCGGCGTCATGCGCCGCGTCGGCTACGAGGTTGACCCGCTGGACTCGACGTGCTGTGGCATGGCCGGAAGCTTCGGCTACCACGACGAGCACTACGACCTCTCGAAAACGATCGGGCGGCTGCTGTTCGACAAGGTCGAAGAAAGCGATGGCGACCGTGTCGTTGCTCCGGGCGGCTCCTGCCGCTCGCAGCTGGGTGACCGCGACGGCGTCGACGAGATTCCGCCCCATCCTATCGAAGTCGTCGCCGAGCGCGTGCCGGAGACGACGACATCATAATCTCGCGGCAACGCGAGAACTCGCTGAGCGCTCTCGGCAACAGGGGTGGACATCGCGATGGCTGGACGCGGAATCTGGACGTTCGTTCCCTGCCGGAAGCCGGCTGGAGCACAACGGCAGCGATAAGCTAAACACCGGATGCACTGCTTGCGCTGTCGCGGGCGGACTCCGATGATATCGCCGGCTGCCGGCCGGAGACGACCGTGTTTTCAGACTGGGTATCTACTGCCAGGCTTACACCAATAGGATATACATCTCTTTTCTCGGTATTTGAAATTTTATTTTGAGTTTTAGCATCTTAACGCTCGCTAATGTATTCAGAAGACAGCTTTTACTGAGATATAGGTTCTATATGCACACACATAGTATATACGAGTTTGTTATGACACAGTATCGGCGTAGAAATTCAGTATCCATCCCTGCTTTAGCTCTCACACTGGTACGGATTGCAGTCCGGTCTGAGCCACAGCGGAGCACAGCGACACAGCCGGTCAGAGAAACGGATGTACAGTTGTTAGAAATTGTTTCAGCGGCATGACGGGGCCGCCGATACCGATGGGTCACTCCCGGGTAAACGACGCTGTCCCGTCGCTAAACGCAAGCGACTCGAGATCGGTGACTTCGGCGGCGGCTGGCAACTCATCGACAAGCGGCTCGGAGACGTGGAGCGTCGAGAGGTCCTGTGTGGTCTGTATCCAGACGATGCGGACAGTGTCAGGATCGTAGCCGCCGAGCGCGGACAGCGCCGTCCGGATAGCAAACTCGTCGTCCGGCGCAACGAGGGGGAGCTTCGCCTTCGCCGTCGACCCGCTGGTGAGTGCATTCGCGTACGTCTTCTGCAGGTCCAGCTGGTCGAGGGCAGCCTGTCGGGTGATGTCGGCCAGCCCGATGCCGTTGCCGTTGCCCTTCGTCGCCTCGGTGAGCCCGCGGGCGTACAGCAGCTTGATCGACGGTTCGTCGGGGTCCGGCGCATTGAGGACGCGGTAGCGGCCGATGACGTTCGTGTCCATTCCCGCGCCGGAGACGTCCTTGCCGAGCTCGTCGACGACGAGCAGGTCGATGTCGTCGACCGGGAGCGTCGCCATCTCGTCGTAGGCCTGTTCCAGCAGCGCTGGCTCACGGTCGGTGAACGAGCCCGCTGGAATCGCCTCGACGTGGGCCGTCTCCTCGTGGAAGTTCTCGACCAGCGCCACGCCGCCGACCAGCGGCAGTGCCGACTCAACAACCGGGAGTGCAGCTTCCAGCGTCTCCACGTACCCCTCCTTGATGGCTGTCGAGTGGAACGCCTTCGCGCCGTGTTGCTTGCCCAGCCCGACGACGGTCATCTTCATCAGACCACTCTCGATGCGGCCGCTGTAGTTGGTATGGGGTTTCACCCGGTTCACGACGACCACGGCATCCGCTTCCTGTGCCGCCGTCGAGACGTGGACCGGAAACTCGGTGTCACCGACAGTAACGGTGTCGACCTGTGCAGTGTCCATCCGGGCGTCGATGGGGGCATCAAGGCGCGACTCCGTGATGCCCAGGCTCTCCAGCACTTCGCGCTGGCCCTCGGGCGTTGCCCCGCCGTGGCTCCCCATCGCCGGGACGACGACCGGCTCGAAGCCCCGATCACGGATATCCGCAACGACAGTCTCGACGATGTCGTCGATACGGTGGATGCCACGGCTGCCGACGGCAACGGCAACAGTCGCACCCGCTTCCAGCCCGTCAAAGTCGAGGCGGTCGAGTTCGGTCCGCGCCGCGGCAGACGGGTCGTCAACGGCGGCTGTCTCTGGCTCGTACTGGACACGAGCGAAGTCCGGCAGCGGTTGTGGGTCAATGAGGGCGTCCACGTCGCCTCGGTCGGGGAAGTTCATATCGGAGGATTAGGGGCGAGCCATACAAAAACCGGGGACGCCCTGCGCTACCGTGGCCGGGGACACATCGGCCCGAACAGTCAGAAACTGCCGCCGACGACAGGCCCCAGGCCGCCGCGTTCAGTCCTGTAACAGCAGTCGGACGGCGTCGGAAAGCTGGCCGACGCGAGCGGCGTGTTCGAAGGACTCGTCGCGGATACCGTTCGTGACGAGCGCGAACCCGACGTTCAGTTCAGGGTCGCCCCATCCGAAGGAACTCCCGAGGCCGGCGTGGCCGAACATCCGCTCTTTGCTGGCGGCCCCGAACATGTCGGCGGCGAGCCCGCCGGTCCAGACGCCAAGGCCGTAGCGGGCCGGGCGCGACAGCGTGCCGTCGGACTCGGTTTCGGCGTGAGTCGTGGTCGCTTCGTCGACGGTCGCTTCGGTCAGCAGTTGCGTCCCGTCCAGTGACCCGCCGTTGGCGAGACAGGCGTAGAACCGGGCCATGTCCCGTGCCGTACCGATGCCGTTAGCCGCGGGGATCACTGCCCGGCGCATCGCTTCCTGATTGAACGCTCCGGCGTATGCGGCAGGGTCCTCGAGCCCTTCTTCGACGTCGTGACACCGCTCGAACGCTTCGTAGCCGGCCAGAGTCGCCACGTCGTCGGGCTCGTCATCCCGCAGACCGATACCGGTGTGGTCCATCCCCAGCGGCTCGAACACGTGCTCCGCGACGTACTCCTCGACCGGCTGGCCGCTACAGCGGCGGATGAGTTCGCCGACCAGCCAGCCGTAGTTGATGACGTGATACGCTGGCGTCGTTCCGGGCTCGAACACAGGTTCGATGTCCTCCATCGCCGCGACGAC
>Ga0207851_100953_pt1 | contig 10815 bp, 9 predicted proteins | sample A23E3SouthBayCA_FD_187747 | JGI IMG/M metagenome (GOLD analysis project Ga0207851, IMG submission 187747) | Aerobic enrichment media microbial communities from Eden Landing Ponds, California, USA - A23 E3 (SPAdes) | ecosystem: Environmental > Aquatic > Marine > Unclassified | place: Emeryville, CA... | reverse complement strand
GTGATGCGGGGGCAGCCGGTGTTGACGAACGCGTCCATGTCGAAGTTGCGGAGGCGGTCCGGCGTCACCTCGTCCATCGTGATGAGGTAGGCGTCGTCGTTCTCGTGGACGATCTCCTCCGCCATCTCCCAGCGACCCTGCCCGATCTTCGTACAGAAGATGACCCCCCACTTCTCGGCGTCCATCGCCCGATGGACGGCGCCGTAGCGCTGCTTCATGAACTTCTCCGTGTCGGCAACGGTGACGACGTTGTTGACGGGGTCGGCGATGACGACCTTCTTGTCGGGATGCTCCATGGCGAGGCCGAGCGGGTGGAACTTGCCGCCGCCGACGTAGAGCACCTGGTCGGCGTCGATGTCCGCCGAGGCGTAGTTGCAGCCGAGCACCTGTCCCTCGTGGGTGAGGCGGTCGTCGCCCTTGCGGGTGTGGACGGTGTAGCCCTCGTCTTCGAGCCACTCCTTCATCTCGTCGAAGCGGTTCATGTGCTGGGCCGTCGTGACGAGACCCACGTCCTCCTCGGGGAGTTCGTCGAGGGCGTCTTCCATCATCGGGAAGGGGTCGACGTTCGAGAACAGGGGGACGTAGATGATCTTGTCCGACTCTTTCATCGGCGAGTGGCCGAAGTGGACGAACACGTCCGTCCGGCGCATGAGGTAGGTGTCGAGGTCGCAGGCGCCGTAACAGGGTTGCCCCGAGAGCATGTAGGTCACGTCGTCGTCGGTCAGCGCGCGGAGGTCGTCGGCGACGGCCGGGCCACGGCGCTTCAGCCCCTCGGGAAACTGGAGGCCGACCTTCGTCGCGTTCCGTTCCTCGACCGCCTCGACGATGCGGTCGAGTTCGTAGTCCCACTCCCGGTCGTGTTTGAGCGACAGCCCCGTGTTCCGGAGGTCGCCGTCGGTAGACGCGTCCTGACTCATTGCCCGTTCGTTGCCGGTGCGGGCGGTTAAGGCCCGCGCTTCGGGGCGGCCGCTACGCCGACGGATCACGCCCGGTGAGCCGTGAGGCGCGTTCGACCGCTCGCGGGGCCAGTCGCTCGGAGTAGCCCGCGGAGTCGGCGGTGGTGACGGCGAACCTGTCCGATCCGGTTGAGCGAGAGGTCCGAAACGGCATCGCGTCGCTACCCAGTGAGTCGGTCCATCGCTTCCCGATGGATCTCCATCGCCCGCTCGCGGACCATCTCGGTCGTCCCGTCGGTCAACCGGTCGTACGCCGCGTAGGCGTAGAGGTCGACCCGACACACCGCGTGAAAGCAGACCCAACCCTGATCGATGTGTCCCCGCTGGAGGTGGTCGGCCGACCGATCGAGCAGGGTCTCGGCGTGCGTGACGAAGCCGCGGCCGAGGGTCGGTGTGTCCTCACGCGACGCTTCGAGTCGGTCCAAGTCGTCGAGGAGTGCGTCGAACTCGCGCAGTAGGCCTCCAGCGTACCGTCGAGGCGGTCTCGACCGAACCGGTTCCGCAGTCGTACCACCAGTTCTGCACGCGCTCGACGGGGCCGGACGTCGCCCGTGGTGCACACCCGTCTATCGATCGCCGATCCGCCGTCGTCGCCGATGTCTCCGAGGCCGCCCTACCAATGCAATGATATGGATGCAGTAGCCGTTCGCATCGGAACTCAAAAGAGGGGTTCGAGGTCGTCCTCGTCGCCGTCGCCGCTCCACGCGAGATCGCGCAGGCCGTCGGATGCCTCGGCTTCGATCTCACGCATCCGTCGCTGGGTCTCGACGGCGACGGCTTTGAGCTCCTCGATCCGGGGCACGTCGGTCACCCCCGAGAGCAACACGACGGCGGCGACGTAGTTCGAATCGAGCGGGTAGTCGCCGCCGCGGACCTCCATGCTCCCGGTCCGTTCTTCCAGCCAGCGGCGGGCGCGTTCGATCCCGCGGCGGTCGAGATACTCCGAGGGGCCGGCGACGAGGAGCAGAGCGCGTTCGACGCCCCCGAGTTCACAGGGGAGCGTCAGCCGTCCGAGCGCCGCCCGGCGGACCGTCGCGAGGACGCGGTTCGTCGAGTCGCCCACGTCCGGGGCCGGTCGTTTCCGGGCGAACAGCCGCGGTTTCGGGCGGTCGACCGCCGTTGCGGCGTAGCCGACGGTCGAGACGCCCTCGCTCCCGAGCGTGTTGATGATCTCGCTGGCGTCGACCACCGACTCGCCCACCGCCTGTCCCTCGCGCACTTCGCCCGCCGAGAAGAGGACGCCCAAGCGACGGGCAATCTCCTCGTTGAGCCGTTCGTAGCCGGTGTGGAGGCTCTCGCCGCCCTCGCGCCACGCGTCGTTGTCGAAGAGGAGCAGGCCGTCGACCTGCTCGACGAACGTCACGAACGAGCGGGCGGCGTTGAGCGCGTAGATGCTCCCCTCCGTGCGACTGGGGAGGATGCCGAGCCCGTAGACGGGTTCGGCGTATCGACGCCGCAGTTCCCGAGCGATGACGGGCGCGGCGCCGCTCCCCGTCCCGCCGCCGAGTCCGGCGATCACGAGGACGGCATCCACCTCGTGGATCGCCACGTCCTCGACGGCACGCATCACCTCGCCCAGATCCTCCGCCGCCACCGTCGCGCCGAGTTCGTTGTCCGCGCCCGCACCGTGTCCCCTGAGTCGCGCACCGCCGATCAGCACCCGCCGATCGAGCGGCGTGGCCGCCAGGCCGAGGAGGTCGGCCCGCGCAGTGTTGACGGCGACGGCGTCCTCGACGAACCCCACCTCGGCCCGTCGGTCGTACGCCACGATCGCCTCCATCACTTTCCCACCGGCTTGCCCCACCCCGACGAGGACGAGTTTCATGGCCGACGGGTACGCGAGCAGACAGTATGAATCGCAGGGGCCGGGAGCAAGACCGGACGTACGAGGCCAGCACGACGAACTCCACGGCGACCAGGAGGCTCAGGGCGTCGCCGAGGCTGGGCATCGTCCGAACGGATCGGCGACGAACGGCCTCAATCCAGTGGCTGCTGTCGGTGTGTCGTCGCGAAGGAGTGTTGCGAGGGAAGAGCGCTCCGAGAGCGGTCTTCCGCACCTGCCGGCGTGGACCGGCGCGATGCGAGGGAAGAGGTTTGAACCACGGTCGGACCTGCGTCCTCCCTGCTTCAAACCCCTTCGTCGCAGCGGGGCGCTCGCCGATCGCTCGCGCCCAGCATGCGAGGGAAGGGATTTGAACCCTTGGACCTCTACAGGAGCGGATCTTGAGTCCGCCGCCGTTTCCAGGCTTGGCTACCCTCGCACGCAACGAATGCTGACGCCCTCGTATGGGTTCAAGCCACCGATTCACGCTCGGCAGGATTTACATCGATCATCGGTCACGGCGGCCGACCGCGATCCGAGTACGGATGTGTCTCGACCGAGAAGGGAGACCATGACCGGCACCGACCACGAGACGGCGGGGTATCGGCGGCTGTTCGGCGAGTCGGGGCTCTCGTTCGGCATCAGCTTCCCGCTTACGGGCGAACGCGAGGCGACGCCAGTCGTCGCGGACGAACTGCACCTGGTGAGACACGCCGAATCGGTCGGCTTCGACGGTCTCTGGGTCCGGGACGTGCCGACGTACTGGCCGCGCTTCGGCGACGCTGGTGGAGCGTTCGACACATGGCCGCTGCTCTCGAATCTGGCCGCGCAGACGGACGACATCGCCCTCGGGACGGCGAGCGTCGTGCTCCCGCTCCGGCATCCGATCCACGTCGCGAAGTCGGCCGCGACGGTGGACCGTCTCTCCGACGGTCGACTCGTCCTCGGCGTCGCGTCCGGCGACCGCGACCCGGAGTACGCCGCGTTCGGCGTCGACGCCGACGACCGCGGCCGACTGGTTCGCGAGTACGTCGACGCGCTCCGAACGCTCTGGACGGAGGCGTATCCGACCCTCGACGGATCGTGGGGGTCGCTCGACGGCGAGCTAGACGTACTGCCGAAGCCGACGACCGACACCCTGCCGCTCCTGCCGACGGGACACGCCCGGCAGTCCGTCGAGTGGATCGCCGACCACGGTGACGGCTGGCTGTTCTATCACCTGCCCGACGACACGCTACAGACCTACATCGAGAAGTGGCGCCGGCTGGCGGGCGAGAAACCGTTCGTGATCGCGGTTCGAGTGGCCTTCGCGGACGATCCGACGGCGGACCCTGAACCCCTCCACCTCGGCTATCGCGCCGGCGTCGACTGGTTTCGGACGTATTTCGGTCGGCTCCGGGACTACGGACTGGATCACGTCATCGTCAGTCTCGTCGACGACGAACCGGAACGGGCGATGACGACGTTCGCCGACGAAATCATCGGCGACTAACGCCGGTCGCGGCGTCGCACACACGGCTCCTCAGCCGATCGGCCCCTCGACCGCGCTGCGAACACGTTTATTATAGGGGCAGCTGAAATGTCAGTCAGAAATGTCAAATGGATACTCAGTCCGCGGAATCGTCCACGATCCGACCGGACAGCCAGTGCCGAACGTGAGCGCCCTCGTCGTCGACGTCGACCTCGGCGTCGACGACCCGCTGGGCGCCGTGAGCACGGGGCTCGACGGCCGGTTCGATCTGACGTTCGACGCGGACGCGTTCGACGGCGCGTTGGAGGGAGCGCCGGAACTCCGTCTGTACGTGTTCGACGGGGGGACACGGCTCGCGGCGCGAGCGGTCGACGCCGACGGTGGGCGGGTCGAGGTGACCGCCGAGCGGCCGACCGAAGCCGTGCCGACGATGGACGAGGCGATGGGGATGATGGAGGAGATGCACCACGGCCTCTCGGGCCTGCGGGGAATGACGAACACGCCGCGGGCACCGACACATCCGGGACAGGGGCGGTTCGGACGGATGTTCCCGTATCTCGACGCCGCGGATCACGATGTCGAGTTTTTGAAAGATTTGGGCCTGCCGGGCAACGAACTCGACGAGAGCGCCGCGAGCGGGTCGGTCGCCGACTCCGAGACCCCGTCCGGATTCGTCTTCGTCGGCCAGTTCGTCGACCACGACATCACGCTCGATCCGCTGTCGAGTCTCAGCCGGCAGGTCGACCCCGACGCCATCCGGAACTTCCGGACGCCGCGGCTGGATCTCGACTCCGTCTACGGAAGCGGGCCGGAGGTGAGTCGATTCCTCTACGAATCGCCGTTCCGTGGCGGCACGCGGGACCGGTTCCTGCTCGCGGACGGTCGGCCGGACCTCCCCCGGAACCGCGAGGGGACGGCGCTCGTCGGCGACCCGCGCAACGACGAGAACCTCGTGCTCTCGCAGTTCCAGTACGCGATGCTGAACTTCCACAACGCCGTCTTCGAGGGGTTCCCCGAGGACACCGAGAACCACTTCGAGCGCGCCCAGCAGGCCGCCCGCTGGCACTACCAGTGGATCGTCCTCGAGGAGTACCTGCCGATGGTCTGTGACGAGACCGTCGTCGACGCGGTGCGGGACGGGCGTCGATACTTCACCATCGGCCGCGAGGATCGGGCGTACATGCCCCTCGAGTTCGCGGGGGCGGCGTACCGCTTCGGACACAGTCAGGCCCGCCTCCGCTACCGCGTCAACGACGACGCGGAGGGCAAACTGTTCGGTCACGGCCCGGATGCCCTGAGTATGGGGTTCCAGCCCGTGCCCGCGTCGAAAGCCGTCGACTGGAGCCACCTCTTCGAGATGGGCGACGGGACCGACACCCAACTCGCCCGGAAGATCGACCCCCTGCTCGCGCCGGATCTGCTCGATCTGCCGTTCGTGAGCAGCGACGAGGCGTGGCAACGGTCGCTCGCCTCGCGGAACCTCGTCCGCGGCCACAACCTCGGCCTCCCCTCGGGGCAGGCCGTGGCGCGGGCGATGGGCGTCGAGACGCTCTCGAACGACGATCTCGGCTTCGACGCGATCCTGCACGCCCACGACCAGCCGACCGACACCGAGGCCCCGTTGTGGTACTACGTGCTGGCCGAGGCGCGGGAACTGGCCGACGGTGAGCATCTCGGCCCCGTCGGGAGCCGGATCGTCGCCGAGGTGCTCGTCGGCTTGATCGAGTCGGACCCGCGGTCGTTCCTGACGCTGCAGCCGAACTGGACGCCCACGCTCCCGACGCCGGTGTCGGGCGCGACGGACGACTTCACGACCGCCGATCTGTTGGCGCTCGCTCTCGACGACGGCTGAGCGTCGTTCGTCCACCGGCGAGCGAACACACATCGTTCAGACGACACACGCCAATGGGGAAGCGGTGACACGGAAGGAATGCCGGCGACCCGACGGACGCTCCACGACGCCCTGAACGCGCTAGACGACGTCTTCTACATCTACGACGAGCGCGGGCAACTGGTGTTCTGGAACGACCGACTCAACGAACTCTTCGACCTGACCGACGAGCAGATCGCGGGCATGCTGCCGGCCGACTTCTTCGTCGACGCCGACCGGCCGGGCGTCGAACGCGCCGTCGAACGCGTCTTCGACGAGGGGGAGACGGTCGTCGAGGCGTGGGCGGACACGACGGCGGGGCGCGTTCGCTTCGAACTCACGGGACGGATGCTGACCGACGACGATGGGACCGTCCTCGGGTTCTGTGGCATCGGACGGGACGTGACCGACCGCTGGGAGTGGGAACGCCAACTCGGGGCACAGAACGACCGGCTCACGGAGTTCGCGACGATCCTGGCACACGACCTGCGGAACCCGCTGGCCGTCGCCAAGGGGTATCTCGGAAAGTATCTGGACGGTGGAGAATCCGCGCACATCGAGCGAGTGGCGTCGTCGCTCTCCCGAATCGAACGGATCGTCGACGACGTGCTCACCGTCGCCATCGAGGGACAGGCGGTGAGGGACGTCCAGCCGGTCGCACTCGACGCCGCCGCGCGGGACGCGTGGGCGATGGTGGACGTGGACGGCGCCAGCCTCGACGTCCGGACGGCGCTGGTCGTCGAGGCCGACGAGACGCGGCTCCGACGGCTCCTCGAGAACCTGTTTCGGAACAGCGTGGAGCACGGCTCCACGGGCAGTCGGCCGGAGGCCGACGACAGCGTCGAACACGGTTCGACGAACAACCGGGCGGAGCCCGGTGACAGCGTGGAGCACGGCTCCACGGGCAACCGGACGCAGTCCGGTGACGCGATAGAGCACGGCGGTTCGGACGTGAGCATCACCGTCCTCGGGACGGAGACGGGGTTCGCCGTCGCGGACGACGGTCCCGGAATCCCCGAGTCCGAGCGCAACGACGTGTTCGATCCCGGCTTCAGCCGAACCCCGAACGGGACGGGGTTCGGGCTGTACATCGTCCAGACCATCGCGGACGCACACGGCTGGACCGTCGCCGCAACCGAGAGCGCGAGCGGCGGCGCACAACTGGAGTTCGTCACGACGCCGGTGACAACGCTCGACGCCGACGAGGGGTAGCCGCGGAGAGCCGAGGGCTTATCCCACTCGTCTCCCAAGGTCGGCGGTATGTTCGACGATACGGGCCGACGTCGATTTCTCCAGCTCGCCGGCACGGGGACCGCCCTCTCCCTGTCCGGCTGTAGTGCGCTCTCGAATCACGACGGCGACGGGAGCGCCGGCGGAACCGGGGAGCCGGCGACGGTCACGCTCGCGGTCCAACCCGACCAGCAGTCGCTCCAGCAGCTCCAGTCCGAGATTCAGTCGCAGGTCGAGTCGGGCGAACTGGATCGGATGCAGGCGCAGGCGACGTTCCGACGGCGGCGGATCGAACTGACACGCGACGCGGTCGACACCTTCCGCAACCGATCCAACGTCTCGGTCAGCGTCGACGACACCGTCGCGGACTTCGGCGTCTTGCTCGTCTCGGGCGACCCGGCCGCGCTGGTCGAGACGCTCTCGCTGGCGGAGGTGAGCGGGCTCTTCCCCGCGTCCACCTTCGAGGAGGCACGGGCACAGGCCGACACGTCGACGGCGACGGACACGCCGGCGGCGTAGTGTCGTTACGCCCCGACCGGACCCACGTCGGCGACGGCCGCCGCGATGTCCTCGCCCCACGCCAGCAACGCCTCGTCGTCGCCGAAGGGAGCGACCACCTGTAGGCCGAGGGGCAGGTCACCGACGCGCCCGCAGGGAACGGTGAGCGCCGGGACGCCGGCGTTGGTCCACGGCAGATTCATGATCGGGTCGCCAGTGTCGTCGATCCCCTCGGGCGCCGGACCGGGGGCCGCCGGCGAGCACAACAGGTCGACGCCCGCCTCGCGGGCCCGCTCGGTGATCCGTTCCCGCAGGTCGAGCCGTGCGGCTCGGGCGGCGGACAGGTCGTCGACGCCGACGGCCCGTCCGCGTTCGATCAACTCGGCCGTCTCCGGGGCGTACCGGTCGCCGTACTCGGCGTGCCACTCCGCGTGCGTGAGCGCGAACTCCGCGGCCGCCAGGGCGTCGTGGCTGTCGTTCACGGCCGCGATGTCGTCGAGCATCGGCACGCGTCGGACCTCGTAGCCCGCGTCGTCGAGGGCGTCGGCACCCGCCTCGACGCCGGCCCGTCCGGCCTCGGTCGCCTGTTCGACGTACGGTCCCTCGACGACGCCGACGACCGGCCGCTCGTCGGGATCGACCGGCTCCCAGCCGTCACAGAGGACGGCCGCGGCGCGGGCCGAACCGTCCACGTCGGCGGTGAAGGTTCCGACGTGGTCGACGGAGGGGGCAAAGGGCACGACGCCGTCGAGCGGGATGCGGCCGTAACTGGGTTTGTAGCCCACGATACCGCAGAAGGCCGCCGGTCGGATCACCGAGCCGATCGTCTGCGAACCGAGCGCGAGCGGGCAGATACCGGCGGCGACGGCGGCGGCCGATCCGCTCGACGATCCACCGGGCGTGTGCCCGAGGTCGTTCGGGTTCCGGGTTGGCGGCGGCGCGAAGTACGCGAACTCGGTGGTGTGGGCTTTGCCGAAGTGGAGCGCGCCGGCGTCGCGGAGACGAGCGAACGCGGTCGACTCCGGGCCGGTGACGGCGGTCGGCGGCACCGACGCACCGGCCTCGGTGACGAAGCCGTCGACGTGGAAGATGTCCTTGACCGCGACGGGGACGCCGAACAGCGGCGGTCGGCTCGCGGGGTCGTCGTGGCGAGCAGCGAGCGCCGTCGCCTCGCGCGTCAGACGCTCCCGACGCCCCGTCTCGGGGAGCACCGCTCGAACGTCGTCGTCGACGGCGTCGCGTCGGTCACACAGGTCGTCGACGAGCGCCGACGGCAGCCGGTCGCCGCGTCGGAGCGCGCGGATCGTCGGTGCGAGTGGCTGTGGATCGTACATACCCACTCACCGGGTGCGCGCGGCGGATAACCCTTCGGGAGGGCTTACTGGGACCCGGTCGTCGCGTCGGTGGTCGTGCGGCGGTCGACGCCGGTGGCCGGGACGGCGACGCGATAGAGCCCCCACAGCCCGAGGATGGCCAGTCCGGCCAGCACGAGGCCGGTGCGGACGGCCGGGTCGATGCCGGGCTGGGCGATCACCTCGCCCGCCTCGTTCGTCGTCGGGGCCGCGCCGTACGGCACCCCGTCGAGAATCTCTACCAGTCCGAGGACGACGATACCGGCCAGTAGCAGTGCGCTACTCAGTGCCATCGCCGCCTTGTCGATCGTGTTTGTCATATCGTCTCACCTCGTTAGCCGAGCAGGTGTCTGAGCCGCGGGTGGTTCTCGACCAGTGCCAGACGCTCGAGGACGGCGTCGAGGCCGTAGTACCGGCCGGCGCCGAGGACCAGCAGCGTGACGAACAGCAGCAGTCCCATCAGGTCGCCGTTGACGACGCCGTGGCCGAACTCGGCGTTGCCGACCCAGAAGAACGCCATGAAGATGGCGCCGCCGAGGGACGCGAGACGGACCAGCGCGCCGGCGATCAGCGCGAGGCCGATGAGCGTCTCCGCGAGCGGGACGATGGCTCCGATGACGCCGGGGATAGCGGTCCCCATCCACACGGCTAGGGGGCCGAGGACGGTGTCGCCCATCCCCTGGAGATACGACGGGCCGGCAGTGAAGTTCAGCCCCGACTCGATCAGTTTCGTCACGCCGGCGTGGAAGAACCACCAGCCGACGACAACCCGGAGGGTGGCGATCCAGACGGGGACGAGCGGGCCAACACGGCCGAGGTCGAACTCGCCTTCGTGCGGGTTCGAGACGTCGTACGCCATAGTGGACACCTCACATGTGGACGTAGAGTGGCCGGCATCATGTACGGCGCCGCCGATTCCCCGAGACTGGGAATCAGGGGTGTCGGACGCCGACGCGGCCGACTGGTCGGGTAGTTCGTATTCCGGTGTTTCGTCACCGCACTAGTTTCGAATCCGAAGTTCGAGGCGGCTGTCGGCGGCGGCGTCCCAACCACAACCCAGTTGAATCGGGGCCTCCTATTCGGGAGCCCATGCGACCGAGCGTAGACACCGCGCCGATCCGGAGGTGGGACGTATGACCACCGTCGAAACGCTGATCGAGGGCCTGACCCTCGCTGCCGAGATGGGCTGGGAGACGTGGTGGGCGCTCGTCCTCGGGTTCACCATCGCTGGCGCAGTGGAGACGTTCGTGAGCGAGGAACGGATGTCGGCCGCCCTCGGCGGGAGCGGGTGGCGCGAACTCGGCCTCGGGACGCTCTTTGGCGCCGCTTCCTCGTCGTGTTCGTTCGGCGCCGTCGCGACCACCAAATCCCTGTTCAAGAAGGGCGCGTCGCCCGTCGCCAGCCTCGCCGCCTTCCAGTTCGCGTCGACCAACCTCGTGATCGAACTCGGGCTGGTGATGTGGATTCTGCTCGGGTGGCAGTTCGTCGTCGCGGACTACGTCGCTGGTTTGCTCCTGATCGGTCTCCTCGCGCTAACCTTCCGGTTCGTCGTCCCCGACGGCTGGTTCGAGGCGGCGCGGGAACACCTGCGCGCCACCGACGGGGTCCGCGACCCC
>Ga0207851_100945_pt1 | contig 10920 bp, 11 predicted proteins | sample A23E3SouthBayCA_FD_187747 | JGI IMG/M metagenome (GOLD analysis project Ga0207851, IMG submission 187747) | Aerobic enrichment media microbial communities from Eden Landing Ponds, California, USA - A23 E3 (SPAdes) | ecosystem: Environmental > Aquatic > Marine > Unclassified | place: Emeryville... | reverse complement strand
CGAGCAGCTCCGTCAGCTCCGCGAGCGTCGGCGAGTCGCCGGCGTCGACAGTCCCGCTGTCCCACCGCTCGAACGTCTCCCCGACCTGCAGGCGCGCCGCGGGGTCGACGCCGAAGTAGCCCCAGCCGGACTGCCCGCCGGTGGTTTCGAGGTACGCGCCGCCGGACCCCTCACGGGCGCGACGGTAGGCGGCGTAGGGATCGTCGACCGCCGCGCGGACCTCGACCGGAACGCGAGCGCCCGGTGCGGCCGCTCCGGCGGTCGCAGCGAACGCGGCGGCGGTCGTGACGACGTGTGGGTCACCCATGCGATCGGATACCACAGATCGGTCCGAGAGCGACTAAACGCTTTCGCGACCCTCGACACCCGTCGCGTGACCGGGATCGCGGCGCCCGATCGCCGCCGGTCGCGGGACGCTGACTTAAATACCTTTATTATTAATCATCCAATTTGAACTGGCTCCGCGGTGTGGGGTGAACTGTCATGGGTACGGGTAGCGCACTTCGCGAGCTCGCGACGTTCGTCGAGGCCTGCGAGTCGGGAGAGGGCACGGTGACCGGCGTCTGCTTCGCGGAGTGTGTCGGCCCGACCGACGACGCGCTGACGGCCGAGGTCGAACTGACGCTCGCCGCCGACGCGGGCGGGGCGGGCGCGGTGTCGCTCCGCACCCGGATCGACGACGACGGTCGCCTCTCCCTCGCGCTCGAGTCGGGCGACGCGGTCGTCCCGACGGAGGGCCACGACGTGGCCGTCGAACCGGTCGACGTGACCGTCGACGACGGCACCGTCTCGGTCACGCTCTCGGCGTCGGCGCCGACCGGCGACGCCGGGCCCGAGCGCGGCGCCGTCGGCGTCACGGAGTCGGACGGTGGTTCACCGCCGGGTCCCGGCCCGAGCGCGGACAGCGAGACGCGGACGGCGGACGGCGGCGACGCCGGTGACGCGGCGAGTCGGTCGGTCGCGAGCGATGGGACGGCCACGGCTCCCTCGACCGAGCGGGACCGCGAAGTCCCGCCGTTCCGCGACCGCGATCTGCTCGCGGAGGTGTACGAGTCCGAGGGCACCTTCGCCGAGATGGCCGACGCGCTCGAGATGGACGTCACCGCCGAGACGGTCCGCCGGTACATGATCGACTACGACATCCACGAACCCGACTCCTACGACACGGGCGGCGAGAGTGGGGCCGACCACGATTCCGACGCGAACGAGACGACCGCGGACGACGCCTCCGTCCCCGAGGATCCGACCAGACCCGACGAGCGGACCGGAACCAACGGGCGGACCGGAACCGACGACGAGACCGCGGTCGACGACGCGACCACGGCTGATGGCGCGGCCGCGACCGACGGCACGACCGCGACCGACGACGCCACCGACGACTCGCCGGTCGTCCTCTCGGACGGCATCGGCCTCCCCGACGACGTGACGGTCGACACGCTCATCGAGTCGGTCAAGCGCTCGAACACGATCTACGAGGTGACCCGGGATGTCGACATGGACCGCCACGAGGCCCTCGAGATGCTGCAGGACCTGAACCTGCTCGACCTGGTCATCGGGCGCCTCTCGACCGAGACCGACCGGAACATCACCCGCGAGGACGTCGTCGCCCGCCTGCGCGAGGCGTCCGCAACGCACTGACCGCCCGGCAGGGTGCGATCGGTCCGGTGGGGTGCAGTTGCGCCCTATCGGTCGCCGAGCGGACGTAGTCGTACCCTACCGGGGTCGAACCGTCGAAACGACCACCCGTCCCGGGGCCGACCACCTGTACACTGTTCCGGGACCGATCACCCGGACACTCGTCCCGGAACCGACCGCCCGGACACTCGTCCCGGAACCAACTCCCGGCCGACACGCACACACGATGGCACTCGTCACCGAGGTCCGCTTCGCACACGCCGACGGCGCGCTCGCCGATACGCTGAGCGCGCTCCCGGCCCTCGACGCCGTCGTGGTTCCCGAGACCAGTACCGACCCCCGCGGCAGCGTCTACTTCTTCCGGTTCGACCACGAGAGCACGACCGAGCTCCGGACGGTCCTCGCCGAGGACCACACCGTCGCGACGGTCACGAAGCTGTCGGGGTTCGTCGACGACGGGGTCCTCGGCATCGAGTTCGCGCCGGGGACGGAACTGCTCGCGCCCGAGGTCACGAGCCAGGGCGGGTTCGTCCTCGCGGCCCGGAGCGCGGCGCCGACCGGCGGCGCGCGCGGGTGGCGCGAGCGGTGGCTCCTCCCCGACCGCGAGGCCGTCCACGAGATCTGGCGCCACGCCCGCGAGGTCGACTTCGAGTTCGAGGTGCTCGAACTCAGACAGGGCGGCGGTATCGGCGAGACCTACCCCGGCGGGGACGCGTTGACCGACCAGCAGCGACGCGCGCTGTCGGTCGCCTACGAGCGGGGCTACTTCCGGGAACCGCGCGAGGCCTCGCTCGAGGAACTGGCCGACGAGCTCGACCTCTCGGCGTCGGCCGTCGGCGGGCGCCTCCGTCGCGGCATGAAGTCGCTCGTCGGCCAGACGCTCGTCGCCGACCGCGCCAGCGAGTGAGGCGGGTCGGATTCCGGCGTTCGCGGCCGTTCGGTCCGATTCCGCGTCGATAGTCGCCGTATTCCCGCAGCCATCGGGTACGTGAACCGCCGAAAGCGTTAGGACGGGTGCCGTATTAGTTCACCTACCTATCAGGAGGCGTCGGCTTCCGTACCAGGGGGAGACACGATGGTCATCACGACGGAAGTATACGTCGAACACCCGGACCTCGCGCTCGCGGACACGATCCGGTCCGTCCCCGACCTCGAAGTCGGCGTCGTCTCCGACGCCGGGACCGACCCCGAGCACGACGCCTACTTCTTCTGGGTCGAGGCGCCCGACTTCGACGCCGTCGAGGACGCCCTCGCCAGCGACCACACCGTCGACGAGTTCGCGTCCATCGTCGAGGCGCCCGGCCGGCGCACCTACCGCGTCGAGTACAGCGAGGACGTGACGCTCGTCTCGCCGGTGCTCACCGAGGTCGGCGGGCTCACCCTCGAGTCGCGCAGTCACGCCGACGGCTGGCTCCTCCGACTGCAACTCGAGGGCCACGAGACCCTCTACGCGCTCAACGAACACGCCACCGAGCAGGACATCCGCCTCGACATCCTCGAACTCCACCAGCGCGACGACCCCGACGACCGGCGGGAGTTCGGCCTCACCGACTCGCAGGTCGAGGCGCTGGTCGCCGCCTACGTCCACGGCTACTACGACGAGCCCCGCGAGACCTCGCTCGCCGGCCTGTCCGAACGCCTCGGTATCTCCGAGACGGCAGTCAGCGGTCGTCTCCGCCGCGGATCCGCGCGGCTCGTCGAAGCCGTCCTCATCGACGAAGAGCCGGACTGACCGGGGGCAGCCCGCGCGACTGCGGCCCGCTCACCCCTCGTCGGCCTGCGCCTCGACGCGCCGTTTGAGCGCGTCCGCGTGTTCTTTCGCGTCGGCGGCGTGGCTCGCGTCCTCTTCGGCGACCAGTCGGTCGACCGCCTCGCGCAGCGCCACGAAGTGCTCGGGGTCGTTCTCGAAGAAGTTCCCGAGGTCGTCGACCAGTTCCTCGGCCGCCGCGGCGTTGGTCTCCGAGTAGGACACTTCGAGGCCGGCGAGCCGCGCGTCCAGGTCCTCGAGTGTCTCCAGCACGCGCCCGTATGGCCCCGAGGTCATGTCACTCCCTTCCCGCCCCGGAGGTAAAAACTGCTGTGGTGGCGCTGTGCCGTCCTGTCGGCCGTTTGAACGCTCGACGGCGCGATGCTCGGCCGCTCCCCGGCCGGCGCCCGTCAGTCGCCCGGGTCACTCGACGCGCGCGTCGATCACGACGTGGGCGACGCCCTCGCTGTAACCCTTGACGCGTCGGCGGTCGAGTATCTCGACTGACCGGTCGCGCTCGGCGGCGGCCGCGCGCAGGCGCTCGACCGGCCGCTCGAAGACCAGCCCCTCCGGCGTGGCCTCGTGCATGTGGACGACGCCGCCGGACTCCAGCGCCGCGAGCGCGCTGTCGAGGTAGTCGTGGGCCTCGTAGTACCCCATCACGACCCGCTCGGCGGTCAGATCCGTCTCGGCGTCGACCTGTTCGAGCACGTCCCGGCAGTCGGCGCGGTAGGGGTGGACCCGGTCGGTCACGCCGTTGCGCCGGACGTTCTCCAGCAGGAACCGGAACGAGACGGGGTTGCGCTCGATGGCGCTGACCTCGGCGCCGGCGCGGGCCATCGGGAGCGTGAAGTAGCCGATCCCAGCGAACATGTCGACCACGCGCTCGCCCTCGGACACCGCCTCGCCCATGCGGGCGCGTTCGGCCTTGTTCCCCGGCGAGAACATCACCTCGGCGAGGTCCATCGCGTAGGTCGTGCCGTGTTCGACGTGGACCGTCTCGGTGTCGCCCTCGCCCGCGAGCACGCGCACCTCGGGCTCGCGGTGGGCGCCCGAGATACCCTCGCGAGCGAGGACGGTATCGGCCTCGCCGTGGAGCGCCAGGAGCGCCTCGCCGACCTCCTCGGGCCGGGGCGCCTCGCCCACCTCGACCAGGATTACAGTGCCCAGCACCGCCCACGACGAGGGCGCTCGCTCGATCTCGTCGTCGGTCCAGCCGCGCTGGCGGAGGTGGTCCGCGAGGCCGCGGAGTCGCGGTTCGCCGACCTGCCGGACCACGTCGCGGTGTGCGACCGTCTCCGGGACGGCCGTGACGGGGACCGACACTCCCCCCTCGCCGTACTCGCGGACCGACCGGTCGTCGTCGTAGACGCCCTCCGCCCGCAGCGCGTCGATGACCGTCTCCGTGCGGACCCGGTCGACGACGACGGCGAGGTCGTCCCCCGGGTCCGCGGCGGATGCTGGCTCGTCCATTCGTGCGTCTCCAGCGGGTCGACGCTCGAAACAGTTTCGAGTCGCGCCCGCGGCCGGTGTCACTCCCCGGAGGCCTGGGTACGGTCGGCACCTCGGCGTATCGTTCGGAGATGGTCTCGGACGAGTGGATCCAGGTCATCAGCCGGTTCCGGATTCTGGGGTCCCGCCGCTTCTGCGATGACCGCTTCGATGTCTGCGATGATCGCTTCGGGGTCGTCGTCAGTCATTGTTCAGGCACCACGTGCAGGCCCGCGCGACTTTTCAGGACCGGTACCTCGTCGGCGTCGGGGTCGAAGTAGTCCGGCCGGGCGATGGTCTTTGCCTCGTAGGTCTCGGGATCGAGCACCTGCACGGCGTTGTCGTCCTCGACGGTGACGACGGTCGTCTCGGCGGCGTCCTCGCGCGTACCCAGTCGCCGCGCGTCGGGCGCGTCGCCGTCCTCGAAACTCGCCTCGTAGGCCTCGCCGGTGGTGAGGCGAGTGCCCTTGAGGTTGCCACGGACCGAGCGAACGAGGACGGGGCCGTCGCCGTCCTCGGGATCGATGACCTCGCCGGGGCGATACCGCGGGAGGCGGACGGCGTAGGTCACCCGATACACCTCGTTGCCGTCGCTGTCCTCGGTGACGAGCGTCTCGTAGTCGTCGTAGGTGCCGCCGAGTTGCTCGACGACGCGGCGGGCGCTCGCGTCGCCGAGTTTCGTCGTCGAGAGCTTCATATCGAGGCCGTCGTCGACCTCGCTGACCTCGGTGACGAAGGCGTCGCGGTCGCCCGTCGCCTCGCGTTCGGCGACGTGCGCCTCGACGATCTCCTGTGCGCGCTCGGTCTCCTCGTCGCTGGGCGTCCGCTCGTCGGCCCGGACCTGTATCACGGCGGCGTAGGAGCCGCCGGCGATCCGGCCACAGCGCTCGCAGGTCTGGCGACTGATCTTGACGGGCACGACGACCTCTTCGGCGACCGGGGTCCCGCGGATCACGCCCGAGAACTCGGCGTGCATCCGGATGGTGTTCTCGTCGACCTGCTCGGGGCGGACGCCCCAGGAGACCCCCTCGGCGTCGACGTGGACCGCGAGCGCCTCGGAGACCTCCTCGACCGCGATGTCGGTGTAGTCCTCGGCCCCGACGTCGACCCAGCGATTGCCCCGGTGGACCGCGCCACACCGCGAGCAGACCCGCACCTCGATGCGTTCGGGGGCGTCCACGAGGTCGAACTCCTCGAAGTAACAGGCGTCACAGAGGACGCTGTCGGGGTCGCGTGCGCCGGCTGCGACGGGAGTCCCGTCGGCCGCGGAACTCCCGCTGCTCGCCGAACCGTCGTCGGACTCGCCGGCCGCGTCGCCGGACCCGTCGGGTCCGCGCGCCCGCTCGGCGGGGTCGACCTCGATCGGGTCCCCGCACCGCGGACAGAACTCGCCGGAGCGACTCATTGCCGTCCGGTAGCGGCTTCGCGGTGTTAAGCGGCGCGTTCTGGGGACGGTGTCGCTCCGGGGACGGCGTCGTTCCGGGGGCGGTGACACCGACCGTACGGGGGCGGTCAGTCGGTCGCTTCCTCGACGGGTTCGGCGCCGGACACCCACCGCTCGCGCTCGACCCGCGCCCGGTGCGTCGCCAGGGCGCCGTACAGCCCGATATCGTCGCCGAGGTCGGTCGTCCTGATCTCGGGCGGGTCGACGAAGCAGTAGTCGTCCAGGTGGCGGGCGATCCCGTCGCGGACCCGGGCTTCGTTGTTCAGCGCGACGCCGCCGCCGAGCGTGACGAGCCCCGGCTCGACGGCGTTGCAGACCGCGGCGACGCCCGCGGCGTTGTACCGGTCGATCCGGTCGAGACACGCCGCCGCGAACTCGTCGTCGTCGGCCGCGTCGAAGACCGCCTCGGCGGTCAGGTCGTCGACGTCCGCGAGAACGCTGTCCGCGTCGGTTTCGTGCAGTCTGTGCGCGACGAATCGGGGGATACCCCTGCCCGAACAGAGCGCCTCCCAGGCGCCCGTCACGCCGCAGCTTTCGAGCTCGCTCGTCGCGTCGAGCGAGACCAGACCGAACTCGCCGGCCTGGCCCGACTCGCCGCGGTTGAGTCGACCGTTCTCGACGACGCCGCCGCCGATCCCCGTCCCGAAGGTGAGGTGCGCGACGCAGCGTTCGTCCGTCCGCGCCCCGTAGTGCCACTCGCCGAACGCGGCCGCGTTGCAGTCGTTGACGAGCGTCAGCCCGAGGCCGTACTCCTCGCTCAGTCGCGGCCCGAGTTCGATCCTGTCGACCGTCTCCCCCGCCGGGGTGTCGAACGCCCGGACGACGCCCCGCTCGGCGTCGGCCAGTCCCGCGACGGAGACCGCGACGCCGTCGAGTCGTCGGTCGACCGCTCCCGAGAGCGTCGCGACCGCGTCGAGCAACTGCGCGGCGAGGTCGTTCGGTCGCGTCGGTTCGACCCGCGGTTCGGTCAGTAACCCGTCGGTCGGCGTTGCCGCGGCGTACCGGAAGTTCGTGCTCCCGATACCGAACACGGCGACTCTGTCCATAGACGGTTCACCGACGCTCGCACCATAAGTATGCTCGGCGTAAACGGCGGAACGGCACCGGTCGCTGGCCGCCACCGGTGCCGGGCGTCGACTCCGCTCCCGGCGCCGTGGACGTCGAGAGAGCCTCTCGGACCGTCAGAACTGAAACGGTCGCGAGGCTGTCCCGTCGTACGGACAGATTTCCGCGCCGGACCACCGGGGCCTTCCCGGGTCGGACCCGAACGGACCGCGGCGCCGCCGGAACGCCGTCCGAAACTCCCGGCGTCCGCGCGGCCTGAGCGGACACGGGACGCGACGAATTGATAAGTGAACGGGGCCGTACGGACGGGTATGGAATGGAAAGCGGACTGGAACCTCCGGGGGCGGATGTTCCTGACGATGTTCCTGCTCGCGGCGCTGTACATCGTGTTCATCGGGGTGCTGTCGGCGATGTCGGTGTCGTTCGTCTTCATCGTCGGTATCATGAGCGTCTTCCTCATCGGACAGTTTTTCTTCAGCGACAAACTCGCGCTCAGGAGCATGGGCGCGCGGAAGGTCGACGAGGACGAGTACCCGGAACTCCACCGGATGGTCGGCAGGCTCTCCCAGCAGGCGGACCTGCCGAAACCGACCGTCGCCGTCGCGGAGACGAACACGCCCAACGCCTTCGCGACCGGGCGCTCGCAGAAGTCGTCGACCGTCTGTGTCACGACCGGGCTCATGCGAACGCTCGACCAGGACGAACTCGAGGGCGTCATCGCCCACGAACTCGCACACGTCAAGAACCGCGACGTGATGGTGATGACCATCGCCTCCTTCCTGGCGACCATCGCGATGTTCATCCTCCGGTGGGGCTGGCTGTTCGGCGGCGGCCGCAACCGCGAGGGCGGGGGAGCCGGGATCCTCGTGGCCATCGTCGCCTCGCTGGTGGTCTGGATCGTCTCGTTCCTGCTCATCCGCGCGCTCTCGCGCTACCGGGAGTTCGCGGCCGACCGCGGCGGCGCCGTCATCACCGGGAAGCCGTCGGCGCTCGCCTCGGCGCTGCTGACCATCGACGAGCGCATGGACCGCGTGCCCGAGCGGGATATGCGCGAGCAGTCGGAGATGAACGCCTTCTTCATCGTCCCGATCAGCAAGGGCACCATCGCCCGCCTGTTCCGCACGCACCCCGCCACCGAGAAGCGCGTCGAGTACCTCCAGAAACTCGAGCGCGAGATGGAGACGGCCTGAAGGGCCCGACCTGATACCTCGAACAGCCGAGCCGCGTTTTTCGCCCGCCGCTTCCGCTTCCGCAGCCGTTAGGTGGCGCCGAGCCAAGCCACGGACGCCATGACCGAACTCGATCTGCACGGACTCGGACTCGGGACGTGGGAGAACGCTGAGCCCGAGCAGTGCGCCGAGAGCGTCCGCACGGCGCTGGAGACGGGGTATCGCCACGTCGACACCGCACAGGCCTACGAGAACGAGGAGAGCGTCGGCGAGGGCATCGCCGCCGCGAGCGTCCCCCGCGAGGAGGTGTTCCTCGCCACGAAAGTCGAGACGGGGAACCTCGCCGGCGAGGACGTCCTCGCATCCACCCGCGAGAGCCTCGACAAGCTGGGCACCGACTACCTCGACCTGCTGTACGTCCACTGGCCGATCGACGCCTACGACGCGGCGGACACGCTCGCGGCCTTCCAGCGACTGTACGACGAGGGGACGATCCGCCACGTCGGCGTCTCGAACTTCGCGCCGCGGCACCTCGACGAGGCCCGCGAGGTGCTCGACGCGCCGATCTTCGCCAATCAGGTCGAGATGCACCCCTATCTCCAGCAGACCGAGTTGCGCGAGTACGCGGCCGAGCACGGCCATCACGTCGTCGCCTACTCGCCGCTGGCGCGGACGGCGCTGTTCGACGATCCCGTCCTCTCCGAGATCGCCGAGAAACACGACGCGAGCGTCGCGCAGGTGTCGCTGGCGTGGCTGCTCTCCCTCGCCGGCGTCGCGGCCATCCCGAAGGCCACCGGCGCCGAACACATCCGGGACAACTGGGGCGCTTACGACGTGGACCTGGACGAGGAGGACCTGTCCCGCATCGCCGATCTGGATCGGGGCCAGCGCGAGGTCGACTTCGAGGCCGCGCCCTGGAACAACTAGGCCGCTCGCCTGGTCAGCGGGCGTTCACAGCCCGCGGCAGAAAGCGACTTCCGTCACCCCGCCCGACAGGGGGACATGGGACTGCTGGACGGGCTGAAGTCGATGCTGGGGGTGAAAGCCGAGGCCGACGCGACGCGCGACGCCGACCCCGAGGACCTGTTCGGGATGAGCACGGCGTATCTGACGATGGAGGCCGACCTGGGCTACGCGCCGATGGGGACCGCGGCGCTGTGTTTCGCCGACGTCGACAGCACGGACTTCGAGGAGACCGTCGCGGGCGTCGAGGAGATCCTCGAAGCCGGCGAGGTCGAGACCGGCACCGAGGCGGCGTTCGTCACCGACGACCACGGCTACGAGTGGGTCGTCCTCGTCGACGACGACTTCGAGGACCTCGTGACGAGCATCCACTTCGCCGCCGACGAGTTCATCGAACGCGGCTACGGCTCGCGACTCCTCGCGGCGCTTTTCGCCTTCGAGAAAGGCGACCAGCGCGCCTACTGGGTCTACTCCTTCCGGCGGGGCGACTACTACCCGTTCGCACCGAGCGGCGACCACGAGCGCTCCAGCCAGGCCGAACTCAAACTCCAGAGCGTCCTCGACGGCGAACTCTCCGTCGAGGACGACAAGGAGTACTGGTACCCGCTCTGGCCCGACCGCGCCGGCGACCACCCCTGGGAGTGACCGCCCGTGGACGAAGATTCGGCGTCCGGCTTCGCCGTCCACGACCACCTTCGGGTGGCCGATGCTGGGACGAGTGTCGACGCCGACGGTGACCGCGTCGAACCCGGCGTCTATCGCGTCGTCGGCGCGGGCGACCCCGCGGCGCTCCTCCGGGTCGGAACCGCCGACGCTCGGCGCGTGAACGCGGGCGTCGTCGTGCGGGTCGCTCGCGAGGACCTCGCGGCGTTCGAGCCAGCGGCGAACCCCGACGGGAATCGTCCGCCGGGCGAACTCGTGACCGGTGCGCTCTCCGACCTGGGCTGGCAGTTGCGAGCGTTCGTCGGTGGTCTGCGTGCTCGTCCCGTGGCGGCCGGCGTTACCCTCGCGGTCTTTCTCCTCGGTCAGTTCGGCGAGGGTCAGCTTCCGGGGCCCGAGTCGTTGCCCGCCGTGCTGGTGATCCTCGGTGCGCTCGGCCTCGCCTACGTCGGATCGCGCGGCCCCGTGTGAGACGTCGTTGCTCTCTTCTATCGCCCCGCTCGCTAGCTGTCGGACTCGCGACCGTAGCCGGTCCAGCCGCGACCGCACCCGCAGCCGATCCTGTGCGCTGAAAGCCCTCGACCCGCTCGCTAGCTGGCAACACGACCGCAACCGCTGACGACACCGCCACCGCACTCGATTCTGAGTGATGAAAGCCCTCGACCCGCTCGCGGTCGCTGTCTCCGGAAATCGAAGATTTCCGGGATCGAGACGGAGCGAAGCTCCGTCGGACTCGTCGGAAGAGC
>Ga0207851_100943_pt1 | contig 10953 bp, 4 predicted proteins | sample A23E3SouthBayCA_FD_187747 | JGI IMG/M metagenome (GOLD analysis project Ga0207851, IMG submission 187747) | Aerobic enrichment media microbial communities from Eden Landing Ponds, California, USA - A23 E3 (SPAdes) | ecosystem: Environmental > Aquatic > Marine > Unclassified | place: Emeryville, CA... | reverse complement strand
CCGACTTCGTTGACTTTCTGTACTTCTTCGAGTTCTCGCGTCGGCGAGCGAGCAAACAGTGATTCAAGTGTCGTATCAGTCATCGAGATACACCTCAGTAATTTTCTCGTCAATTCGGTGGGCTGGGTAGTAGTGACGAGCGTCCTCGTTGAAGAAGCTCAATTTCCCCCCTCTGATCCGACCAGGGAACGGGATTCCGATTGTGGAATTCACATTTCGGCGATCCATCTCATCGAGCAACTCTGAGGCGCGGGTGAACGGATAGAGGCTTCCGAGGTTCAACAGCAGGAGGATATGTTGCTGCGCGTTCTCGCCTTTGAGTTGTTCATCGACGAGTTTCCCGATGAGTTCGTCAGCCAGACTCGTTTCGAGCGTCTCCGTCACTGCTTTGGTGGTGGTTCGCTCAAGCGGCCCGAGGTCGAGGGTGGTCTCGAAAACGTGCGTTTCAGGCATCAGATGGTCTAGCCGAACACACTCGACTTTGAGTTCGTTGCCGGCCTGATCCTCGACGTCAACCCAGTTTGTCAGTGTATCTGGTGTCTCGGGATCCGCCCATCGAATCAACCGTTCGGTCACGCGATGTTCAACAGATGGTTCAACCGGAACCATGACGAAGGGATTTCTAATTCCCCTTCGTTCGCCACTTGCGAAGTCGACCAACTCTTTGGTGAATCTCTTGAGCGGGTTTCGCGTCGACGTCATTTGATAACCACACCTCCATCGACCTGCTCGATCGTCGGCTTCCTCGACTTCACGATACGCTCAAATTGGCCCTTGAGTGCGGACTCATCGCCGAACAGCACACCTACTCCTTCAATTTCGTCGGGTCGAGTTCCACCGACCAGCTGTTCTACAGTCTCGTACTTTTCTCGATATGTGTCAACTCGATCTTCAGTAAGGCTGTCCCAATCCGTCGTCGAGGACACCGTCCCAAGTGCTCGTTTCAACGCGCGCTCATCATGGGTTCCGGGCTCTCGGTTCGTTAGCGCACTAACGCAGGCTTGGATATCATCATGGGTATCCCTGAAGTGCCGTAGTGGGCGGAGATATCCGGACTGGAATCCATCATGAACGCTATGCTCTGGAAGCTGTAACGGCGGAATCAGCCATTGATGCTCCTCGAGCTCCGTCGCTAGTGATTTCGCGTCGGTCTCCGCTACCTGAGCTGACCAATCCTCTTCAAGTGCCGCGATAGCGCTCAACCGAGCATCCAGTGACTGGTCAAAGGACTGCCATCCTTCCTGTGTCCACCACTCCCGACCAGATTCTGCGTTGAGTTGTTGGCCCAGCTGGCCCAGTGCGTCGTAGAACGATTGGCTAAGCCATTCAATCTCCAGATCCCTGAATCGCAGCAGACCGTCGAGTTGTAACAGATAGGGTTCTCTGGATTCCCATCGCTCTTCCACCGCAGATATCCACTCTTCGTCACTCGCCACCTGGTCGATTACTTTCTCCCAATCCGTATCGTCTGCAGTGATTGCTTCGGCGCGAGATTCTGCAGCGTCTGCCATTTCGGAGAGAGTATTACTGAACGCCGCTACAAGAGAGACGAGCGCATCGTTCTCCAGTTCAGTCTCTGTACTGACTTCTGTCGTCTCTGCAAGCGTTCGTGCTCGTCTTTTCATCGACTCGTTCAGTTCTTCGAGAGCAACAATTCCCTCGTCGACCGTCTGAATCGGGTCGATGATTCCAGCATCGATGAACTGCTCTTTGAGCGACGTGGACGACGGTGCCGTGCGCAACTTGATTTCCATCTGCTGTGAGAGCGTTAGCAGTTCATCCGCAGCAAGAGCTTCTCCGTCTTCTGCTACAGGACGGAACTCTCCGGCTCGACACAGCCCCCAGAGGACCGCCGTTACTGCGGGTTTGACTTCTCCATAGAACGGCGTCTCCTCGGTGATTTTCTCGAAGAGCGCTGGCAGACCCATCTCGTTGTCATGGTCGACCAGCGTTCGACCGACGGCGCCTCGAATCTCTTTCGCAATCGTCCCCATCGTGGACACCTCCGCATCTGGTGTTGGGACATCAATTTTCTGTGCCCACTCCGGGTACTCCTCGTCGTCGTTGAGTCGCTTTAGCTCCGAGAGGTAGCTCTGGTCCACCTCGAGCATGACGGGGTGGAAGAACGAGGGATAAGCACGGTTGATGCACTCTTTGACCGCAGACTCTAGTCCACGTGGTTCCTGAGATTCGACCTTGAACGAGCCATCCTTGAGTGCGCTCGCGAGTTTACTCTTTACCCTCTCTGCTGCATCGTCGACGTCTCGGGCTATCGTATCAGGAGTCTCCGTCTCGGCCGTGGCTTTGTGGAACGACCACCACTCAATGAGCTGGCTTCGGAGATCATCCAGTCCGTCCTGCTTGACCGACCAGTAGGTGGTTCCCTCGTTGATTTTCTCGGAGTCGATATCAGGTCGCACCCCCCGGATAACGACGGATGCTTCGAGCGCACTCTCGTGCTCGTCAGCCCCATCTAGTGGTTGCCCATCGATGGAGAAGCTGTACGAGATGGGGTAGTTGTCGCCGTCCCCGCCGTAGGGAACCGACGTTGGCAGGTTCAGGCGAGGACGGATGTCTGCCCAAAGTTCGTTGTCGAGAGCAGCGATAATCTCGTCCCAATCTGGGTTCTCGCGGTTTTTGCGTGCCTCTTCGATGATTTCTCGTTCCTCTCGATCCGTGATTCGGAGTAGAGGCCCGTCCTCGGCCGTGTTTGGTCTAATGTACTTGTCGAGGTTCTCCAGTGAATTCTGGACTTGGTTTCGGACAGTCGTCCGCGGCTGGCCGTTGAGGTCGTCCATCACCGCAACCGCGATGTTGGCGTCGATCTGTGGGACTGAATCGGGCACGTACGAGAGGAGTAAGACTGCTTTTGCGACCTTGAGATCGAAATCAGTCGTGTCCTCGTCGTCTTCAATCTCTTCTAGAACTTCGATCTCGTTGGGGATGATGTCCTCGAGCTCGTACTGAATCAGGTCATAGAAGTCGACGAGACTGATGAGGGACAGCTCGTCTTTCTTCTCGTCGCGCATCCAGCGGTCCCGGAGTCCGGCGACGATGGCGAGAATTGCTCTCGCTGTTCCTGAGAAGATTGACTTCGTTGAGTCGGCCAACTCGTTCCGAAGATTCGAGAGAATCTCTAGGAAGAGCGCCGGCTGATAAGGTAGGAGCGGATAGAACTTTACGAACTTGTCTTCGTCTACTCGATTGAGAGGCGGCTCTGTGTTCTGTCCAACCTCTGAGTAGACGAACGTGGATGTCGGATGCACCCGCGCCGTTAGTGCTTCTGACTCAACCCAGTCTGCGCCCTTTTCGGTCTTCTCGAGGAGGCGACGCTGGACGATTTCCCCGACGTGATGACTTGGCAGGTGATACTGGTGTGGGAACCGGTCCTTGAGAATCCCGAAGTCGAGTTGCTTCGCGGCAAGTCCCGGTCGGACGTCCTCGATTTCGGACTGCGCCGTCGCGACCATCTGGATGTCTCCATCGCCGATCGTATCGATACTCTCCGCGAGTGCGTTGAGTTCCGAGAGACGCTGGTAGTTTCCACCAATGAACAGTGTCACCTCGTCGACGAGGAGGACGATCTTGACTGGTTTCTCCGACTCAGCTTCGAGTTCTTGTCGATACGCCTCGACGGCTTCGACAGCCATCCGCTGCCCGATATCCTGCCGTTGGATGTCTGCCAACCCATCTGCGGTGCCCGTCTCTCGTTCGACGAGTTCCTCCAGGACGAGGTCGGAGAGGATTCGGTACTGCTGGACGTCGTCCCACGAGTATTGTTGCGCGTTGGGAACGCCTTCGTCTTGGAGGATCTCTTTCGTGAGGTCATCACGTTGGTCCCACGTTCCCTGATTCTGGTACCACTCCTCGAAGAATGCGACGTCAAGTCGGTTCGAGAGGCCTCGTGCCTGATAGACTGCTTGGAGGATGATCTCACTGAAACTCTGCTCCCGGACGCTCTGGTACTTCAGGAGGTTGATAGGGAGAGGGACGAGACGGTACTCGTCGAGCATCGAAGACCATGTCTCGAAGAGCTCGGTGTAGGAACCATCCGAATCCAGCCGATTCCAGACCTCCTCTCTGTCTTCCTCTTCGAGATCTGCAGACGCGGTGAGGAGGTTGAGGACAGTCAGCAAGTGACTCTTCCCGCTCCCGTAGTACCCATAGAGCCAGTGATTGGCTCCCTTCCGCATCTCCTCGTCGTGGCCGTGGATTCGAGCGAAGAAGTCCTTGAGGTAGTCTTCTGAAGCTTTTGTGATGTGGTAGGTGTCGAGGTAGTGGCGGTAGAGCTGGTCGCGATGAGCGGCTCTGTCTTCGTCCTCCTCGAACTTCCGGTCGATGCGAATCGACTCCTCGAAGGTCGCGTCCTGCTTCTCGAACAGGTCCTTCATGGAAGTCACGCCGACCCCTCCGCGAGATTCGTGTAGAAGTCGTCGACGGGTTCGAACCAGACGCGACTCCGGGCTTCGTGGTGCGTCCAGCCTTCATATCCGGCCAGCCGCTTGCTCTGCGGTTCCCAGTACTCTTCGGACTGGAACAGGTAGAGCCACCCGATCGGCTTCGTGTGCCACTCGTCGCCGTTCTGTGCCCAGGAGTAGTAGGCCGCGACCTGGAGGGGTACATCGCCAACCTTCGGCGGTTGGCCAGATGTCTCGGTCTTCCCCTCTAGGACACCGATATCCCGGAGTGCAGACCGGAATCCCTGCACCCATCGCTTTTGGGTCGACTCAGAGTAGTCTAGTGGTTCACCAGCCTTGTCACGGAACTCGTCAAGTATGCTAAGAACGGTGTTCATCTCAAAGTCAAGCGTAGAAGGTCCTTGCTTCATCAGTCGGCGGAGATACTCGTGAATGACATAACGGGCCAGTCCATCGTGGTTGATGAGATAGAGAAAGAGGACCTGTGCTTGATCGCGTTCGTTTCGACACTGATCCAGAATCGCTGGCAGTTGCGGGACTGATGGGAGTCCTTCTCCGGCTGATTGGAGACGTGCCCGAATTGCGATGAGCAGGGATTTCGAACTATTTCGACTACTCCGATTCGCCACGCGTTCGTCGTACCATATCTCTTTCACCGAAGTCCAATCGAGCTCGTCCGCGTAGAGAGAGGAGATCTCGTGCGTTCTCTCGGTCTGGAGACCACACCGAGTCAAAGCCATCGTGATTTTCGATTCGGGGAGCTTCCCAACGAGAGATGGAAGCCATGAATCTAATTCCCCGTTTCGACCTGTAGCCATACTATGACGAGACTGTGGTATCTACTTAGAAGTTCTTGTGCAGATTTGTGGGCGAATGAACGGACGGCAAGGGAACTTTGATGTAGGCTCATTATGAGGTAGGAGATAAGACGGTACATCATGTCTGGACAATCTTCTCTTGAGACGAAAGCCCAACTGGACAAATCTGAGCGTGAGCATCTTGAGGACGTCGTTGCTGAACTTCGGAAAACGGTAGAGGCAGATATTGAGTATCAACTTAAGCACTCGTATGAGCTTAATGATGAGGCCGGAGGTGAAGGGTTGGTGGGTGAGGAGGCCGAAACTCGAGATAGGCTAGTGAAAGCCGTGGAGCGCGAAGACGGCGACAAGTCATGGGAGGAAAAGTTTGAGCAGTATGTGATGGGTGTCGGATATACGGTTGTCAATCGACTCACCGCACTCCGTTGTATGGAAGTCCGAGGGTTCATTGACCGCCCTGTTACTCAGTTTGGTGATTCTGGAACGACACCCGCAGCAGAGAAGTTGGAAAATGAACAATATTTGCCCCCTGACGAGGCAAAAATTAAAGCCTACGACGAAGTCTGCCGCAACTTGGCTGACGAAATCGAGATTCTCTTTGATCCTAAGTCGCCGTACAGCATCGTAGATCCTGATGTAGATGTATTTGAAGACCTTTGTCGCAAGCTAGACGATATCCCAAGAGATGTTTGGCGGGCCGACGACGTCCTCGGTTGGATTTACGAATACTACAACCGCCCACTTGTTGAGGCCCTCGATGCTAAGAACACTCTCGCGCCTGAAGATGTCGGTCCGGCAAATCAGTTTTACACGCCGCACTGGGTTGTACGGATGCTTGCAGACAACAGCCTTGGGAAGCTCTATCTCGAATCGACTAATCAAGAGCCAGGTATTACTGACTCAGATTCCAACTCGCTCAAAGCACGGAAAGAACGACCCGTCACTCCTGAAGAAGCATCTGACGTCTCTAGCCTCTGTACATATCTTATCCCCGATGAAGGTGATCAGGATGCTCCTTCATTTGATGATCCCTCAGAGATTCGCGTTATCGACCCAGCATGTGGGAGTGGTCATTTCCTCCTATACGCATTCGATATCCTTGAACGAATTTGGTGGGCTGAAAGACCCGACCTAGACCGCGGTCAAATCCCAGAAAAGATCCTTAAACATAACCTTTTCGGCGTTGACATCGATCTTCGTTCTTGCCAGCTCGCTGCGTTCAATCTCTACCTGAAGGCTCGTACTCGTGCAGAGGAGGAAAACAACAGCGCCTTCGAGATGCCAAATGTGAGCATCGTCTGTGCCGATGCTCGTGTTGCTGAAGTTGAAGAGGCCGTTGACGTCCTTGATCAGATTACCGGTGAGGGAACTGGAGTACGGGAGGCACTCGATGAGGTCATAGCGGAATTCCAGACTACCGAGGCCCTTGGGAGCCTGCTAGATGTCCAGGGGATGCTCTCCGATGAGTTCATGCAAGAACAGACTGAACTCAATAGATGGAGCGGAGATGGTCCACATACGTTAAATGCATTCCTGAAGCAGTTACGAGAAGCTGTTGAGGAACGCACGTCTGATACTTTCGGCGAGCAGGATCTTCGGAGTTTCCTCAATCTCTTGGTAGTGTTGACGCAAGATTATGACGTTGCACTTATGAACCCGCCGTATGGGTCGCAGGGACGGATCCCATCTGGTGTTCGCAACTATCTTGAAGATAATTACAAATATACTGCGGAATTCTACATTAATTTCTTCGAAATGTGCGAATCTATCACTAAAGAGTATGGTCGGGTCGGGATGATCGTACCGCGAACGTTCATGTTCAAAAAGAGTCTTGAATCGTTCCGCGAGGACTTCATCGGTAAAATTGGCTCGTTTGATTTTCTCGCAGAGTATGGGAATGATGTATTAGACAATGCTACTGTAAGGACTGCAGGTACCGTTGTCAGGATGGGAGGTAATACTGATAATGAATCGAGAGCGACCTTTTTCAGATTACACGATGTCGCTAAAGAAGACAAGGAGCAGGTATTCCTCAATACTGCCTTCGGACAGGGGGATGGTCAAATCAATCGCCTGTATAGTCGTACCCTAAGCGAATTTTCCTCAATCCCAGGGTCACCTCTATCGTACTGGATATCAAGCGATATCAGGTCGTTATTTGACTCCCCTATCGTTTTTGACGCAGAAAACGCCGGTGTAGACGCAGAGAGCGCCGGTTCAGTCAAGGCTGGTCTAACGACTGGTGATAATTCCCGATTTATTCGGCGATTCTGGGAAAATAATAACAACGGGTTCGTCCCTTATGCAAAAGGAGGAAAAGACGCCTGGCTTCTACCTCGTATTAATCGGGTTATATTATGGGGGGAAGACGGAGAAAACGTCAAGCGACACCGTGGGTCCTACCCTCGAAATGAAGAGTACTATTTCAGGGAGGTATTGACTTACACATATCTGAAAGAGGGTGGTCGGAGGTTTGGGTATCTCAATCCCGGCTCATTATTTGACCATGCTGGGAAAATCTTTGCCCCAGACGTAGACCCATGGCCAATGCTGGGGTATGCAAATACCGATCTTCTTACGTACCTAATGCTCGGTCAGACACCCGACAGGCACTGGGAAGTTAGTCATGTCTCGAAGTTACCTTGGCAGAAGGAGCTCGAAGAGATGGATAAACTCGAAGAGCTTCCCCGAGAAGCCGTTGGCCATTTAATTTCAAAGCGTCAATACGAATTCACATCTCCGTACTACAATGGCCCTGTACTGCTTGCCATGATCGGAATCGACGAACCGCTTCAAAACTATACCGGTCATCCACATCGCAAATTGAGAAATGATCTGGATATCCGGACTCCCAAGGAGTCCATCTCACCATCTGCTTCGTTAGAAGAGATCGGCATCGAAGCAACGAAACACCTAGAAAGTATTGAGATTGATCTCCAATCGTGTGCCGATGAGATTAACACGACGGTATTCAGTCACTTCGGCATCACTGCTGAACAACGTGAAGATATCTTCCAAGAGATAGCGCTCAGGACTAACGAAGATCCTCGCGAACGATTTGAATCTAGTCCTCAGACTACCACAGAACCAGCGGAAAACCTCCCCGAGATGGTGAAAGATCTTTTGCTTCATCTCACCATCCGCATCGTCCACGAGGATAACGACGGAATCGTTCCTCTTTCAGATATTGAGAATGAAGACGATCTACTCACCCGAATCGAAGACGAGTTCAGGCGACTCTTCGGTGAACATGCAACGGCGAGACTGGCCGAAGTTGATCAGATATTGGGCGATGAGACAGCTGACAATGAAGCGTATCCGAACCTTCGTATTTGGCTGGAAGACGACCTCTTCGACTATCACGTATCGACATTCGATCGCACACCCATCTTTTGGCGACTAACGACCGAGCGTCTTGTCTCTGATTCAGAAGATGAGGGGTTCGCTTGTCTTGTTGACTTTCATCAACTGAACGCAAGTCTTTTCGACCGCATCGAGTCTCGCTATCTTGAGCCACTCAAAGCCGAATATCGTGAACGTAGGAATGTGGCTGATCAGCGCCGTTCTGATAGTTCGCTTTCTGCAACTGAACAAGCAGAAGCTGCAGAGCAATTCGAACGCTATGAAAGCGCTCTTGCCCAAATTAATGAGTTCCAAGAAACTGCTCTTGAACTCAGTTCACCTCATCCACCAAACAGAGATGAAGCTGTTCCATCTATAGCTTCTAATCTTATGCCAAAAGTCACGGAGTTCCGAGAACGTACTTCTGAACGCCTCGATACGCTCGATACGCTCGTCGAAGAAATGGATCCTGACGAGTTCGAGGAACAATTTAGTCCTACCTTCCTTGAACGAGTAAATGAACATCGAGACGAATGGTTAAGTTCGCTTGAGGATCTCGAAGCCGCCTGTGAGGCCTACACTCAGGACCCATCATCTCCTGTTGAGGCCCACCTCTACGATTTATTCGAGTATATTGACGACAATGTTGGGTCGACCCATTACGGTAGTAATGATATCACCTTCATGAACTATTACTTCAGCAAGGGAGAGCAGTACCTAGACGATGGAGAACCCAGAAAGGGGCTTGAGGGCGAACCCCGTTTGATGGCCGAGCTCGCTGCGAAAACCGACAAAGACGTAGAGTTGGCTGAAGAGATCAAAGAGAAGTGCAACAAGTTATCAAAAGCCCTCCCCTCTGAATGGGAAGAAAGAGCTCTTGAAGAAGTGATGGCTGCCGGGTACTCTCCAGTCAATAAGCACGGGGTCGCAATCAACATCCGACCTCTCGCCGAAAAGAAAATCGTGCCCGAAATTGTGGAAGAGAAGGTCGTCAACTAATCCCCTTCCCGTTCAATGAGTATCGAATTCGAACCCGGAGACCAAATCAGACTCAACGGCGATCCAGCAGAAGTCATCCGTATGTACGAGGTCGGGACCCTCCCGTACCTCCGAGTCTATGTGGAGGGGGATGGTGCAAAGACGGTCTGTCTCGACCATGTCTCCGTCGAATCGAGCAGTAATGCACTCGATACCCTCGAAGATCAGGTGACGGACCTCCACCCCCGACACGAAGCGGTCTCGTCGGAGTGGTTCGACCTCCGAACCGAAGCGCTCCAGCTCAAGATGGCCCACGAGCAGGGGCAGCTCCTGAGCATCTCGAACTCGCTCGTCCGCCTCGAACCATACCAGCTCGCCTGCGTGAATCAGGTGATGCAGAAGCTCCGCCAGCGAGCACTCATAGCCGACGACGTCGGTCTCGGGAAGACCATCGAGGCAGGCCTCATCCTCAAAGAACTCGAAGCCCGAAATCGAGCCAACAGCGTCCTCTTCCTTGTTCCCGCGCACCTTCAGAAGAAGTGGATTCGGGATATGGAGCGCTTCTTCGACATTGACCTCACGGTTGCGGACCGCCAGTGGGTCGACGCCGAGCGTCGACGACTCGGCGAGGAAGCGAACATCTGGGACCAGGAGGGCCAGCGTCTAGTCACCAGCATGGCGTTCCTCCGTCAAGACGAGTTCCAGTCCGAGATCGAGAACGCCTTCTGGGACGTCGCCGTCATCGACGAAGCGCACAAGGCCAGCAAGCGGGGCGAGTCCCCCAGCAAAACCTCGCTTATGGCCGAACGTGTTGCCAACCACTGTGAATCCCTTCTGTTGCTAAGTGCGACACCGCACGACGGCAAGGGGGAGGCGTTCCGATCCCTCATCAGCTATATCGACCCGTTCCTCGTCGCCGAGGACCAGGACCTCACTCGGGAGACGGTGAACCGCGTCATGATCCGGCGCGGGAAGGAGACCATCTACGACGACAACGGCGAGCGCATCTTCCCCGAGCGAGACGTCCAGACGGCCACCGTCTCGATGTCTCCTGCAGAGGAGCAACTGTACGAGCGCGTAACTGAGTACGTCCGCGAGGTCTACAACAGATCTGATCAACTTAACGAACCCGCCGTCGGATTCGCGATGGTGCTCATGCAAAAGCGACTTGTGAGCAGCGTAGGTGCGATTCGAGAAACACTCCGACGTCGCCTTCACGGGCTGCTCGAACCCGACGAGCGGGGTCTCTCGACCGATGCGACGGCCTACCTCGAAGGCGAGGACCTGGAGGACTCTGACCGTGAACAGGCGGAGCAGGAACTCGAACGGCTCACGGTCGCTCAGGGTGATGAGGCACTCCAGAAGGAGATCGACACCCTGCAGGAACTCGTCGCTAT
>Ga0207851_100942_pt1 | contig 10959 bp, 9 predicted proteins | sample A23E3SouthBayCA_FD_187747 | JGI IMG/M metagenome (GOLD analysis project Ga0207851, IMG submission 187747) | Aerobic enrichment media microbial communities from Eden Landing Ponds, California, USA - A23 E3 (SPAdes) | ecosystem: Environmental > Aquatic > Marine > Unclassified | place: Emeryville, CA... | reverse complement strand
GGGCGGTCGGTCTGTTTCTCTCCCGACCGCCACAGTTGAAGTCCCCCGACGGCGAAGCGTCGCCGTGTCCCGGCGACGACTCTTCAGTACGCTGTGTCTCCTGATCTTCCTCGTAAACTTGGGGAGAGTGGTCTTCGCGCCGCTGCTCGGAGAGTTTATCGCCGTCTTTGGGATCGGCGAGGGGACGGCGGGGTTGATCGCGACGCTCGCGTGGCTCGGCAGTGCGCTCCCGCGGGTCCCGACCGGCTGGCTTCTCACCCGTGTCCCGCGGCACCGGGTGATCTTGGTCACCGGCGGTGTTCTCACGGCCGCATCGGCGTTCATCGCCAGCGCGACCTCGGTCGCGATGGTCGCCGTCGGCGCGCTCTTGATGGGCCTCGCGGCGGGCGCGTACTTCGTCGCCGCCAACCCGCTTGTTAGCGAACTATACCCCGAGCGGGTCGGTTGGGCGCTCGGGATCCACGGGATGACGAGCCAACTCGCGGCGGCCGCGGCCGCCCCGCTGGTCACGCTCGTCCTCACGTTGTTCGTCGATTGGCGGTTCGTGTTCGGCGCGATCGCTGTCGCGGCCGCGCTCGTGACGACGCTGCTGTTCTTCGTGGCGCGGTCGACGACGCTCCCCGATGCGGGATCGGCCGACCGAGACGTGATCGCGGCGATCCGCTCTGAGTGGCGGGTGGTCCTCCTCGGCGTCGTCGTCGTCGGTACGACTGGGTTCGTCTGGCAGGGGCTGTTCAACTTCTACGAACTGTATATGATCACGAAGGGGATCTCCGAAACGACGGCGAAGAATCTCTTGACCGTGATCTTCGCGGCTGGCGTCCCAGCTTTCCTCGTCTCGGGGAGACTCGCAGACACGCTCCCGCGGGTCCCGTACATCCTCGGAATCATCACGTCCTTTACCGTCTGTGTGCTCGCGCTGACGGCTGTCTCGGGCTTTATCGGCATCGTCGCGCTCACGGCGGCGACCGGGTACGTGCTCCACAGCCTGTTTCCGGCGGTCGACACCTACCTGCTCGATACGCTCCCTGACGAGTCGCGAGCGAGCGCGTACGCGTGGTACTCCGGCGGGATGATGATCATCCAAGCCACGGGCTCGTCGGTGGTCGGGGCGCTCCGCGAGGCCGGCCTCGCCTACGACGTCATATTCACCCAGTTGTCACTCGGGCTACTCGTCGTCGCCGTCGGCCTCCTCGTTTTCCAGCGCGCGGGTCGACTCCCGCAGTGACGAGCCGATATCTGTAGTGGGACTCGACTCTCGCAGCAGAGCCGGTCGATCGCTCCAGATTGCTCTCGTCAGTTTGGGCTTACAGTCGGCACCAGCACCGGTCACGACGCCCCGTCCCAGCGTCGTCCCGCTCGCTCCGCGTCGACGTGCCGAGCAACCGCGGCTCGACGCGGAGTGGCTGTCACGTCACGGAGACGCTGGCCGCGTATTGAGTAATAAACGTTCGCCGGCGGTGCGGTTGCGATCATCGGCGTCGCCGTCGGTGTCGGTGTCGGGTCGCACTCGCTGTCATCGCCCGCGACGACGTTCCGGGGGAGGCCGCCGGAACCCCCGCGCTTTTGCTCGTGCCGTCCTGAGGGAGGTCCGATGGAGTACGTGCAATCGCGGGTGACGACCCTCCACGACCTCGCCGACCCGCTCCCGACCGCGCCGACGGACCGGACAGCGGTGGTCGTTCCGGTGGCCGAGCGCGAGTTCGAGACACCTGCCGCAACCCGGGTGTTTCACGTCTTGGAAGATCTCGACCCGGCCCGGGTCGTCGTCCCGCTCCGCGCGTCCCCCGACCGCGTCGGCCCCGTCAAGGAGTGGCTCGCCGAGTTCGATCTGCGGTTGGATCTGCTGTGGTGCGACGGTCCGCGGGTCGCCTCGCTCCTGTCGGACGTCGGCCTCGACGGCGAACGCGGGAAGGGCCGCGACGTCTGGCTCGGACTCGGCCGCGCGACCGAGGAGGAGTTCGTCGTCGTCCACGACGCCGACACGACCACGTACGACGAGTCGTTCGTCCGTCGATTGCTGTTTCCGCTCACAAACGGCTACGAGTTCTCGAAGGGCTACTACGCTCGCGTAGAGAACAATCGGCTCTACGGCCGGCTCTTCCGACTCTTCTACGCGCCGCTCGTTCGGACCCTCGTCGACGCGAACCCCGTCCCGTACCTCACGTATCTCGATTCGTTCCGGTACGCGCTCGCGGGGGAGTTCGCGGCCACGGCGGAGACGGCCCGTCGCCTTCGAACGCCCCGCAAGTGGGGGCTCGAAGTCGGGACCCTCGGCGACGCGTTCGACGTCGCCGGATTCGACGGCACCGCACAGGTCGACCTCGGGGTCTACGAACACGACCACCGCTCGGTCGACGGGTCGACGGGACTCTCGGATATGAGCCAGTCGGTCGGCGAGACGCTCCTGCGAAGCGTCGTCGAACGCGGCGTCGATGTCGATTTCGGGACGCTCCGAGAGCGCTACCGCGACGCCGCGGAGACGCTCGTCGACCAGTACGCGATGGATGCGGCGTTCAACGACCTCCAGTTCGATCGGGAGCACGAACGCTCGCAGGTGGCGACGTACGCGGACGCGATCGCCGAACCGTCGGCGACGGACGACCGGCTGCCGGCGTGGGCGGAGACGCCGCTTTCGTCGGACGCGCTCGCGTCTGCGGCCGCGGCCGACCTCGGTGAGGCAACGAAGACGGAACAGGGCGGTATCGCCGCCGACGTGCGAGGGTTCGGCGAATGACGACGGAGCTCCAAACCGACGAACTGGCGGGTATCGTCGACCTCTTCGGTGCGCTCACGCCCGCGGAGTTGACACAGGCGCTCGAAGAGTTGGCGTTCAAGCAGGGCCAAGCGATCGACGACTCAGTGGTGTCCGCCGCTGTCGAGGACGCCGTCGATGCCTACGCGCTCGTCAAGAACGAACGCGGCGGCCAGACGTTCCTCGTCGCCGGGCCGACGGCGTTCCCGACTCTCCCCGAAAACGCGGAAGACCTCCCGCACATCCTCGATATTCCGGAGCGCGATGTCGACCGTGCGGCCGCTGCCACCGCGGTCGCCGAGCGGCTCAGGAACGAGGCGGATCGCGCCGTCGACGCCGGGGACGAGTCGTCGATGCGGGACCTCCTCGACGTGAGCTACGACGTGTCGGTGTGGTCCGACGCGATCGCGGTCGACGACGTTCGCGAGCGACTCGACGACGCGCTCGCGGAGTGAACTCCGGTAATCCTTCACGAACCTTCAGCACACAGTATAAGCCCTTTCGGGTCCTACTGCTCTCCGAGTATGGATCTCTCGCGGGTGGCGGCCCACGCACCGAACACAGTCGAGGGTGCGGGCCAGCAGGCTGCGGTTCTTGCCCCCATTCTCGAACGGGGCGGTGAGCCGTATATCCTCTTTACGCGGCGCGCTGACCACCTCGGCGAGCATCCGGGACAGATGAGCTTCCCAGGGGGGTCGCGCGAGCCTGTCGACCCCGACCTGCGTGCGACGGCGCTCCGCGAGGCCGACGAAGAAATCGGGCTGCGGGCCGAGGAGACCCGAGTCGTCGGCCGAATCGACGACATCGAGACAGTCACGGACTACTCAGTTCGACCGTACGTCGCAAACGTCCCCGACCGCGAGTACGACCCCGACGAGCGCGAGGTCGCCGAGGTCGTCGCGCTCTCGGTGGCGGCACTGACAGACCTCGAGAACTACGAGTCCGAACGGCGCGACCACCCGACGTACGGCTCGCGCCGGATCCACTTCTTCCACGTCGACGGCTATACGGTCTGGGGCGCGACGGGCGTGATGCTGTTACAACTGCTCGAACTGACGACCGACTGGACCGTTCCCGAGGAGCCGGATCGCGTGGTCGATCCCGACGCGGAACTCCCGGTCTGAAACGGAAAAGCGGGCCGCGTCCCCATTTTACTCTTATTCGCCGCTTTCGCGCTTGGGAATCTCCACTTCGAGCGTTCCCGCCGTGGTGACTGATGCCGTCGCCCCTTCGGGATCGACTGCGACGCCTTCCGGGAGCGGGACCGCGCCGTCCAAGGAGAGTCCGCGGCCGGGGAATCGCATCTCGAACCCCTCGTGGAACTCCCGGAATCGGTCGATCGTCACGCGCACCTCGTTGTCGACGAAGCGCACCTGCAGGTCTTTCTGGCGCACGCCGGGCGCGTCGAAGACGACGAGGAAGGCCTCGTCGCTCTCTAGGAGGTCGTACGGGAGCGGCGTCCGCTCTTGGAACCGTGCGACGCCGCGGCCGACGCGTTCGAGCGCGTTGTTCGCGATCGTCTCGCCGAGTTCCTTCAGCCGTTTGGGGGCGTCCTCGGGGGCGATGATCTGGTCGTGCTCGGTCATAGCTCGATCGCCTCCAGACTCTCCGTCCCCCGGCAGTACGGGCAGACGAAGTCCCTGACGCCGACCGACTCGGGCATATCGTAGGTGTAGTGCAACTCGAACATATCCATCTCGCACTCGTCGTCGGTGCAGCGTACTTCGAGCGTCGTAGGCATACCCGCGAGTTAGCCCGCCACGCTCATAAGCGCGCGGGCTTGGAAGACGGCAGAAGGGTTAGGCTTCGAGTCCGAGACCCGCTGCATCGATCGCGTCGTCGACGTCGTCGTCGTCGTGGACGATGGCGCTGACCGCGCGGGTGATTGCCTCGGGGGTTTCGTGCTGGAAGATCGATCGACCCATCGAGACGCCGGCCGCCCCGGCGTTCATCGCGCCGCGGACCATCTCGACGGTCTCGCGGTCGGTGCCGCGGCTCCCGCCGGCGATGACGACCGGGAGGCGGGTCGCCGCACAGACCTGCTCGAAGGAGTCGGCGTCGCCGGAGTAGGCTGTTTTGACGACGTCAGCGCCCAACTCTTCGGCGATCCGGACGGCGTGCGCGAGACTCTCGGCGTCGTGCTCGTCGACGCCCGGCCCGCGCGCGTAACTCATCGCGAGCACCGGGATCCCGAGTTGGTGAGCGGTTTCGGTCAGATCGCCGAGTTCGGTCAGTTGATCGGGTTCGTGGTCGCTGCCGACGTTGATGTGGAACGAGACGGCGTCTGCGCCCGCTCGTAGCGCTTCCTCGACGGTTCCGGTCCGTCGTTTGTCGTTCGAGTCGGGGCCGATCGAGGTCGACCCGTTGAGGTGAACGATGTAGCCCTTCCCGTTCTTGTGCGGGTGCACGCGCGGCGCGACGCCCTTCTGCGTGAGGACGGCGTCGGCACCGCCGCGGGTGATCGCGTCGACGGTCGATTCGATGTCTACGAGCCCGGTTACGGGCCCGAGTGTGATCCCGTGGTCCATCGGGACGACGAGGTATCGCCCCCCTGTCGAGATGCGGCTGAGCCGCGCGGAAAGTCCTGCGTTCATCGTGTGTTATCCTGTGGCAATCGGTGGTTATGTGCGTTCCGCTTGGGGCACACGTTGTTCGTACCCGCGTAGCGCTCCTTCCTTCAGCTCCCGTGCCTTCTCTTCGAGGCGCTCGGCGACGACGTCCGCCGATTCGCCCGTCTCGGCTCCCTCGGCCACGATATCGACGAGCGCGCTTCCGACGATAATGCCGTCAGCGCCGCCGGCGACGATCCGCTCGGCGTGCTCGCCGGTCTTGATCCCGAAGCCGACCGCCTTCGGCACGTCGTAGTCGGCGAGGCGTTCGAGGCTCTCTTCGGTCTGTCCGGAGACATCGTCCTGCGCGCCGGTGACGCCCAGCCGTGCCTGCACGTAAACGTACCCCGAGACTTGCGACATAATCCGCTCCAGTCGGTCTCCCCGAGTCGTCGGCGCGACGATGAACACCAGATCGAGGCCGAACTCGTCGCAGGCCTCGCGGAGCGGGCCCGCCTCCTCGGCCGGGAGGTCGGGAACGACGAATCCCGAGAGGCCCACCTCGGCGGCGCGCTCGACGAACGGGCGCGGGCCCTTGCTCGCGGGTTCCCCGTCGTCTCGCGGCTCCGCCGCTCGACTGTCTGCGGAGCTCCGCTCCGCGTTACTCGCGTCCGAGGCGCGTTGCGCCTCGCTGGCCCCAAACTGATAGATCAGGTTGTAATAGGTCATACAAACCAGCGGGACCTCGACGTCCAGATCTTCGACGAACTCGAAGAAACGCTCGGGCGTCATCCCGCCCTCTAACGCCCGCACGACAGCGCTCTGGATCGTCGGCCCCTCCGCGATCGGTTCCGAGAAGGGGAGGCCGAGTTCGATCACGTCGGCACCGCCGCGTTCGAGCGCCTCGACATACTCGATGGACGAGTCGTAGTCGGGATCGCCCGCGGCGAGGTAGGGGACGAACGCCGGGCCGTCGGCGAAGGCCTCGGCGAGTTCCGGGTTCGCGGCCGTCTGGGATTCACTCGCGTCTCCCATCTCAGAATCCCCCCGAGAACTCCGCCAGCGACGGCGCGGCCTCGATGTTGCGTTTCTCGGTCTCCTCGATCACCGTCTCCAGATCCTTGTCGCCGCGCCCCGAGACATTCACGAGGACGACGTCGCCGAGGTCCTCGTAGTTGTTTTCGAGGAAGCCGAACGCGTGCGCCGACTCCAGTGCGGGGATGATCCCCTCCAACTGGGAGAGGCGATGGAACGCCTCTAAGGCTCCGTCGTCGTCGACGTTGACCGCCTTGACTCGCCCGTCGTCGACGAGTTGGGCGAGCTCCGGACCGACGCCCGCGTAGTCGAGCCCGGCTGAGACGCTGTGGCTCTCCATAATCTGGCCGTCGGTGTCTTGGAGGATCTTGGTCCGCGCGCCGTGGAGGACGCCCTCGTGTCCGGTCGACAGCGACGCCGAGTTGGGGGCGACGCCGGTCTCCTCGTCGACAGCGAGACTCGACCCGCCCGCTTCGACGGCGTAGAGGCCGACGCTCTCGTCGTCTCGCGACTCATCGCCGCTCGCCTCGTCCGCGGAACGAGGTTCCGCGTCGTCGACGAAGTTCGCAAACGCGCCCATCGTGTTCGAGCCGCCGCCCGCACACGCGAGCACGGCGTCGGGAAGGCCGCCCGTCTTCTCGCGCACCTGTCGGCGCGCCTCCTCCGAAATCACGGCTTGGAAGTCCCGGACCATCGCGGGGAACGGGTGCGGGCCGACGACCGAGCCGATGACGTAGTGGGTGTCCTCGACGTTCGTCGCCCAGTCGCGCATCGTCTCGGAGATGGCCTCTTTGAGGGTTCCGCGCCCCGTCGTCACCGGGTTCACTTCGGAGCCGTTGAGCCGCATTCGGAAGACGTTGGGACGCTGACGGTTGATGTCGGTCTCGCCCATATAGATCTCGCAGGGCATATCCAAGTGTGCGGCCGCCATCGCCGTCGCGGTGCCGTGCTGGCCCGCGCCCGTCTCGGCGACGATCCGCTCTTTGCCCATATACTTCGCCAGCAGCACCTGTCCGAGCGCGTTGTTGAGCTTGTGCGCGCCGCCGTGGAGGAGGTCCTCGCGCTTCAGGTAGATCTCTTTCCCGTAGCGCTCGGAGAGCCGCTCGGCGTATTGCGTCGGGGTCGGTCGCCCGCCGAAATCCCGGAGTCGCGCCCGGAAGTCGTCCATAAAGCCGTCCTCGTTCTCCAGCACGTACCGCTGGTAGGCGTCCGTCAGCTCCTCGATCGCCGGCATCAACGCCTCCGGGACGTACTGTCCGCCGTACTCGCCGAATTTTCCGTCTGCGTATGTCTGTGTCATCGTGTTGGGTCCGTGTGTTCCGCCTGTGCTTCAGTGTCCGTCGCCCGCCCCGTGAGTCGTTCGGTGTTCGCTTCCACGTCGCCGTCCATAATCGCGGTCCCGATGAGGAGCGCGTCCGCGCCCGCCGCACGCATTCGCCGAACGTCCTCGACCGTCGAGACGCCGCTCTCGGCGAGGAGTGTCACGTCGTCGGGGACGTGCGGGGCGATCGACTCGAACGTCGTGAGGTCGACTTCCAACCGTCCCAGATCGCGGTTGTTGACGCCGATGATTTCGGCACCGACGTCGAGCGCGCGCTCCAGTTCATCGCGCGTGTGGACCTCGACAAGCGGCTGGAAGCCGCGGTCGCGCGCGGCGTCGTACAGGTGGGCGAGGGAGTCGGTCCCCTCCTCGTCGAGGAAGCGCGCGATGAGCAGGATCAGGTCGGATTCGACGGTGTCGAGTTGCGCCTCGCGAACGATGAAGTCCTTCCGGAGGACCGGAACGTCGACCGCCTCGCGGATTCGTCGGAGGTTCTCCGGCGACCCGCCGAAGTGCTCGGGTTCGGTGAGCACCGACAGCGCGGTCGCACCGCCCGCGACCATCTGTTCGGCGAGGTCGACGGCGTCGTCGACCCGCTCGCCGTCGGTCGTCGGACTCGTCGGCTTCACTTCCGCGACGACGGGCACGCGACCCGCGGCCTCCGTCTCCGCGACGGCCTCGGGAAACGAGCGTGCCTCGACGTCGACTCGCGTCTCGCCGCCTGGGCGCTCGCGCGCCGCCGCGAGGATCGATCGTACTTCCGAAGCGAGTTTGTCCTCACTAGCGTTCATCTATGTTCATTAACGGACTCTTTTGCACATAAGGCTTGCGCGTCGCGCTCGGGACAAGCAGGTCGATGGTTTGGCGGGCCACCCATCGCGTATCTGAACACGATCCCCGGACGATGCCAAGTATTAATTTGGCGGATGGTCGTTTGGCATCTGTTGATCGTACTCACACGAGCCTCTCTCGCTGGTAATCGGTTCTCAATCAGTAGCGTGACACAGATTGACAGCTGGTAACTGACGCTATGAACCCCTCGAACCCCACGAACCTCGCCGATGCGGGTGAGATACTCGGGCTTACAAACGAAGCGATCGTGGCGGTAGCCCCCGACGGACGCGTCACCTTCGCGAACCCGAAGGCGCATTCGCTGTTCGGGTACGAGGACGCGGACCTCCGGGGCTGTGACTGGGTTACGGCGTGCTTTCCCGCGTCGGTTCGGTCGGATGCCCGGGGGGCCTTTGATCGTGTTGTGGGCGAGGAGACCGGTTCCGAGACCGTCGAAGAATACGAGCTACCAGTTTTGACAGCTAGCGGCGGCGAACAGCCCGTTTTGTGGCGAACGACGCCGCTGCGGGACGACGCTGGCAACGTCCTCGGGACGCTCAATACGGGTGTCGAGGTCGATCGTCGACGATCCGCGGCGTCGACGCCGGACGATAATTTGCGCCACTACCGCACGCTCATCGATCAGTTTCCGAACGGGCTCGTCACTCTCTTCGATTCGGACCTCCGCTATCAGATCGTCGGCGGAGAGGGGTTCGATGGGGTTGGAATCTCGCCAACAGACTTGGAGGGCGACCGCCTGCAGGACGTGTTCCCGCCCGAGAACGTCTCGGCGTTAGAACCGCTCTATCGGCAGGCATTGAACGGGGAGTCCAGCGTCACGGAACAGACCCTCGACGGACGCGTCTTCCGTATTCACATCGTGCCGATCCGGGACGAGGGTATCGTCGCCGGAATGACGGTGTCCCAAGACGTGACCGAAAAGCGGCAGACGGAGCGAGACCTCCGCGAGCGCGAACTTCACCTCTCGCAGGCTCAAGAGATCGCCGACATCGGAAGCTGGGCGCTGGATTTCGAGACCGAGGATCTGTATTGGTCCGAAGAATGTTACAGCATCTTCGGTCTCTCCGAGGACGCGGAGCTGAACTACCAGCGGTTCCTCGACCGCGTCCATCCGGACGATCGCGAGATGGTTGACGAGCAGTGGTCGGCGGCGCTCGACGGCGCACAATACGATATCGAACATCGGATCCTCGTGGATAGCGAAGTCAAATGGGTACACGAGCGGGCGGCGTTCGACCGCGACGAGGACGGCACGCCGAGAGCGGCTGTCGGCGTCATTCAAGACACCACCGACCGGAAGCGGAGCGAGCAGGAACTCGAACGCACGAAACGGCGCTATCGGACGCTACTGGAGGCCGCGCCGACACCGATCTTCGTCGCAGACGTGCAGACGGGTGAGCTCGTCGAGACGAACCGCGCCGCAGAGGAGCTCTACGGCCGCCCTCGGGCGGAACTCATCGGGAGCCATCAGTCGGTACTCCATCCCTCCGAGGACGAAGCGGCCTACCGGGAGCTCTTCGAAAGTCACGTCGACGGCGAGGAGACGGCACGGACGCTCCCGGACGGATCGCAGATCTACTTGGTTGCCGCCGACGGTGAGCGGATCCCGATCGAGATCACGACCACCGTCGTCGAGTTCGACGACGAGTCGGTCATCTACGGTCTCTTTCGAGACATCAGCGAACAGCTCGCGTACGAACGGTCGCTGGCGGGGCTCAACGAGGCGGCCCAGCGGCTGTTCGAGGCGCGGACGACCGAGGCGATCGACGAGCAGGTGGTCCAGACGGTTACCGACGTGCTGGACATTCCGCACGTCGCCGTGTACCGGTTCGACGAGGTAGACGGCATCCTCAGTTCGGTCAACTGTCGGGGTCCGGACGAATTCGACGGTCACCCGGACCGTCCGGACGTCGGTCCCGACGACGGGACGATCTGGGACGCGTTCGTCACTGGCGAAACGGTCGCCGACGACGTCGGACCGAACGGATCCGGACTCGGCGGAGAGACGCCGCTCCGGAGCCGGCTCGTGGTTCCGATCGAGGACTACGGCGTCTTGGTAATCGGGGACACCGACGTCGGCCGTTTCGACGACCGCACGGTGAATCTGGTGGAGATTCTGGTCGCCACGGCCGAATCCGCCTTCGAGCGGACCGAACGGGAACAGAAGCTTCAGCAACGCGAGCAGAAGCTGGAAACGCGAACCCGCGAACTGGAACAGGCCGAGGCCATCAACACCCAGATCCGGAATGTGGCCAGAGCGATCGTCGACGCCGACACGCGCGCCGACGTTGCCAACGCCGTATGTTCACACCTAGTCAAAGCCGACCCCTTCGAGTTCGCGTGGTTCGGACGGGTCGATCCCGTCGAGGAGAGCGTCGAACCGCAGGCGTGGGCGGGCACGGGCCAGCAGTACCTCGACCACTTCGACGGCAGTATCGTGGACACGG
>Ga0207851_100941_pt1 | contig 10962 bp, 9 predicted proteins | sample A23E3SouthBayCA_FD_187747 | JGI IMG/M metagenome (GOLD analysis project Ga0207851, IMG submission 187747) | Aerobic enrichment media microbial communities from Eden Landing Ponds, California, USA - A23 E3 (SPAdes) | ecosystem: Environmental > Aquatic > Marine > Unclassified | place: Emeryville, CA... | reverse complement strand
CCCGCCGTTTCGATGAACTCCTGTATCCCGTGCCAGGGTCCGCTGACGGCGGGACTCATCGCGCCCACGAACGCGAACGTTTCGGGATCGCGAAAGAACGAGTAGAGGCTGATCAACCCGCCCATCGACGAGCCGAAGACGCCTCGTTTCGAAGACGTGGGAAACGCCGATTCGACCGTCGGACGGACAGTGTCAAGCAGCCAGTCGGCGTACGCGTCCCCGAGCGGTTCGATGCCTTCTCGGGGGAGACTTGCATCGTCCGGGACTTCGGCCGAATCGTAAAACGGCGCGTATTCGATCGGTCGCTCGTCCTCGGCGTTCGGAATCCCGATCACGATCGCTTCGGTCCCCTCTTTTGCGAGTTTCGTCATCGTCTCGTCGACCCGCCACTCGCCGTCGTAGCTGGTCGCCTCGTCGAAGAGGTTCTGCCCGTCGTGCATGTACACGACGGGATACCGCCGATCGCTTGACTCGTAGCTCGGTGGCAGATACGCGAGCAGTTCCCGCTCTACATCGAGATGTGTCGCCTCGATCGGATCGGAGACGCGGAGGTCGCCGACGACAGTGCTCGCTTCGTCGCTCTCGTACTGGTGCCAGGACGGCGAAGCCATGGCACAATCTCGTCTGCCCACTCTCAAATGTTTCGGGGCTTCGACCGACATCGGAGTTCACCGCTGGGTATATAATCTCAATATATATTCCAACTGTGCATATACAGACCACTCTATTCCACGGATACCGTATTGGATATAGCCGGTAGACTTAAATTTCGGCCTGCCAATGAATCCCATAGGATGTCCGACCAAAAGAATCTCAAGCGTCGCCGTTTCCTGCAGGCGACCGGTGCGTCAGCGCTGACGATCGGTCTCGCCGGCTGTACCGGAGGCGACGACGGTAACGGAAATGTGACGAACACCAGTTCCGATACGGCGTATCCGTACGGAGCGAACGAACTGATGATCGACGAGGCCAAGTCGGTGATGGAAGAAGCGGGTTACGGCCCGGACAACCGGTACCAGCTCGACTGGCTGCAGTACGTCTCGCCGGCGTGGAAGGAGATGGCGAACACGATCCGCTCCCGGCTCGATTCGGCGTACATCGACATGAGTATTTCCGACGCGGACTTCGGACAGCTACTCAACACGACGGAGAAAGGAGACCACGAAGCGTTCACGCTCGGGTGGATCGCCGACTACCCCGGCGCGCGGAACTTCCTCCAGCTGATCGATCCCGAGAACACAGTCTACGACGCCGAAGGGGCGACGCCCAACGGTGCTCGGCTGTTCTGGTCGGAAGACGCTGAAGGCGATCCAGAGGTCCGCCAGAATATGACCGAGCAGTTCGACCGGATCCAAAACAACCCTGAGAATACCGAGGAGGCCCAGTCGATCCGCTCGGAGGCGACCGCACGGATGGAAGAACTCCTCTGGGAGTCCGCGGGACTACTGCCGGTCTATCACACCGTCGACGACGTGTACTGGTACGACAAAGTCGACTACGACCCGCCAGGTGGGATGGGGCCGTCCCGTGCGAAGACCAGCACGTCCGTCAACGGTCTCGAAGGGGACGACATCTTGAACGGTACCTCCGGGACGTTCAACTCACTCGATCCGATCGCGTCGGGCAATACTGCGAGTGGGTCGAAGATTATGGATCTGTTCGACGCTCCGATGAACTACGTCAACGGCACGACGGAAGTCGAGCCGCTCATCGTCGAGGACTACTCCGTCAGCGACGATCTCACGGAATACGAGTTCACCCTCAAAAAGGGGATCCAGTTCCACGGTGACTACGGCGAAGTGACGGCCGACGACGTGGTGTATTCGATCCGGCGACTCGTCGAGTCGACCAACTCCTCGAACACCTACTTCCCGATCAGCGTCCTCGACATCGACAGAGAAGAGAACGACGACGGGAGCGTAGTGTCCGGTTCGACCGCCGTCGAGGCGACCGGCGACTACAGCTTCACGATCACGCTGCGGAACGCCTTCGGCTACACGCTGGAAGTACTGGCCTACTCGGCGTTCTCTGTCGTTCCCGAGGGAATCGTCGGGGATATCGAAGGGTACGACGGCGATATGACCTGGCAGCAGTTCTCGACGAACCCGGTCGGGTGTGGCCCGTTCGTCTTCGAGGAGTGGCAGTCTGGCACCGGCGGCGAGTTCAGGGCCTCCGCGTTCGCAGACTACCACGACGGAGAACCGGCCGTCGACGGGATCCAGGACGCGATTCTCTCGGAGCCCAACTCGATCTACAACCGATTCATCAACGGCAACGCGGACGTCTCCGCGATTCCGACCTCGCAGTACGACTCGAATAAAGTCAACTTCACCGACAGCGAGGGCGCACAGCAACTCGGCGAGTACGGGCCAATCGGTGACGATACGACAGTAAACATGTCGCGGACGCCGGCGATCAACACCTACTACATCGGATTCAACATGGAGAAAGTCCCGAAAGCCGTCCGACAGGCGATGGCATACGTGCTCACGCGGGGGGACTTCGTCAACGCCGGTGATGGAAGCGTGTTCAAGGGACGCGGTGAGCCTGCCTACCACCTCACGCCCCCACAGGTGTACCCAGGTGGTCCTGAGGGGTACGAACAGCACTGGAAAGAACAATAAACGTCTCGAACCAACATCGTTAAACCTGCGGCATTGTTTCCATCTGGTAATCTGTTTGCCATGGTACAGACTCCGGCTGATCAACCGTTTTCGCAATCGTCGCTGTGCCGATCGTATCGCATTCGTGCGTGCGTGAGGGACACCGGGAGCGCTCTCCAGTCCACGCGGAGAAGCCAGAGAGGTGACCCGCGATGAACCGGACGCTATATCTCGCCAAACGTCTCCTTCTCGCGGTCCCAGTCATGCTGTTCGGGATCACGATGTCGTTTCTGATCCTCTATCTCGGACCGATCGACCCAGTAGGAACGATTCTCGGTCAGCAAGCGACGCCGGCAGACGTTCGACAGCTCAGAATCCAACTCAACATCATTTATCCGAACGGTGAGAAGGTGCCGCTGTGGCGCCAATACTTCAGGGTTGTCACCGATCTCGTAACCTTCCAGTTCGGCCAGTCCTGGACGGTTCAGCGCGGCACGAACGCGCTATCGCTCATCGTCGGCCGCATGCCGGCGACGATGTGGCTCGGGTTCTGGTCGGTGGTGGTTGCGCTGGTCGTTGGGATACCCGTCGGACTCTACGCTGGCCTGCGAGCGAACACGTTCCGTGACTACACCGCCTCGGGATTCGGCATCATCTGGCGTGCGATGCCGAACTTCTGGCTGGCCGTGATGCTCGCCGGGTTGATCTCCGTCGGCGGCCATCTCGACTGGTATCGGACGTTCCTCGTCGAGACACCAGTCTCCGGGACACCGGACGTCCTCGGGCGTCTCTTCACTGTTTATCCGGTGTTCGAGGGGGTCCCGTATCTGGAAGCGCTTGGTCTTCCGGTTCCGAACCTCCGCCCAATGGGAACGGCATTTAAATGGATTCTCCCTGCTGCGCTGGTTCTCGGATCCTCGTCGATGGGGAACGAGGTCCGGATCGGGCGGACTGCCGTGCTCGAGAGTATCAATTCGAAATACGTCGAGACGGCGAAGGCAAAGGGTCTGTCGACCCGGCGTATAATATTTAAACACGTCGGTCGGAACGCAGTCGTTCCGCTGCTACCGGTCATCATGGGCGAGTTCTACCTCTTGATCGGTGGCTCCGTTCTCGTGGAACGCGTGTTCGGGATCAACGGGCTCGGAAACCTGTTCTTCCGGGCCGTACTCGGACCGGACATCCCGGTCGTGATGGCTCTTGTCTTCCTGTTCATCATCGTCCAGGTCACGTTCAACATCACGCAGGACCTGTTGTACACGTATATCGATCCGCGGATCACTCTTGAGGAGGCTGGATAAGATGTCTGAAGACACTCCGACGCTTCGAGAAGAGACGACCGAACGGGAAGGTCTCCCTCTGCGCACTCGGATACGCAACGACCCCCGGCCGTTCCTGATGTGGGCGGTTCCGATGGCGATTCTGATCGCCGTCGAGTTCGGCACGTACGCCGGCATCGTGCTCGGCGCGCTGGACGCGCTCGTTCTCGGGGTAACTGGACTGCTCGACGTGCTGGTCGGACTCGTCTCGGCGAGTGCCGAACAAACCATCGTAACCGTCCAGAACACGCTCGTGTCGACCTTACGAGGTGCCGGCGGGTTCACGGACAATATCATCACGCTGTTCAGTCGTGATGTCATTCCGAACCAGGGCTATCAAACCGGACCGAACAGCGGCTGGAACGGGACGTTCCTCGGACTGCCACCCGCCTACGCGTGGGCGCTCCGATTCTCCCTTATCATCGCGTACGCTCTGTTTACGGCCTACTGGACGTTCCGTGGCTGGCTCGTCTACCGGAAACACTACCGCGAAGCCGACTGGACGCCGACGGACAACATCATCGAAAACCTGCGGGACCATCAGTGGGGCCAGTTCGGCATCATCGTCCTGGTGTTGTTCCTGACGATGGCCGTATTCGGCCCGGCACTCGGTCCGACGACAGTCGAGCGGAACATTCAGAGCTCGTACGAGTACACGATACAGTATTATTCCGAAGAGGACGGGAGCGTCCAGACGGAATACGTCGGGCAGGCGAACTTCGGGTCCAAGTCGAAGGGCGGATCCCAGAACGTCGGGCCGATGAGTTACGACGACTACGGTCGGTTCCATCCGTTCGGAACGATCCCGAACGGGCGTGACCTATTTACATTTATGATGGGGGGCGCCCGGATCACGATGATCGTAACGGGCATCGCGATCATCGGTGCGGCCCTCATCGCGGCCTTGCTGTCGATGTTCTCGGCGTACTACGGCGGGAGTGTCGACCTCGCGGTGCTGACGACTGCTGACGGGGTCGTATCGGTTCCACAGCTGCTACTCTTGATCATGGTCAGTGCCGTGTTCGCGAACCACTGGCTCGGACAGGTTCTCGACGGCGGGATGCTGTTGGCCCTCATATTCGCATTCACAACGTGGCCGTTCCTGTGGCGCGCCGTCCGTGGACCCGCCTTACAGGTGGCACAGGAGGAGTGGATCCTGGCTGCCAAAAGCTACGGCCAGACGCCACGCAAGATCATGCGAAAGCACATGCTTCCGTATATCCTCGGGTACTTGCTCGTATACGCCTCGATGTCCGCCGGCGGGATTATCATCTCCCTGTCGGCGCTGTCGTTCCTCGGCAACGGCCTCGGTATATCTGCGCCGACGCCGGCCTGGGGGCGGGCGATATCGCTCGGGCAGGACTACGTGTCCGGGTCATCGTGGCACATCTCCCTGATCCCCGGACTGATGATCGTCCTGCTCGTAACGGGACTGAACGCGCTCGGTGACGGCATCCGTGACGCTATCGATCCCGAGACTACTGGCGATGAAGGCGAAGAAGCAGCGGCCGGAGGTGGCGGCTAATGAGTTCAGAATCTACTACCGATATGACAGATAGTGATACGATACTCTCGGTACAGGACTTGCAGACAGTGTTCTATACCGACCGTGAGACGATTCGGGCCGTCGATTCGATTAGCTTCGACGTCAAGCGCGGTGAGACGGTCGGAATCGTCGGCGAGTCCGGGTCGGGCAAAAGTGTCACGGCTCGGTCTATAATGGGTCTGATAGAGTCACCCGGCCGGGTCCGTCCTGAGTCCTCTATCCGATTTAACGGGAAAGAACTCACGGAGCTCTCGGATGCGGAGTATCGATCCGTCCGCGGCAGCGGGATCGGGATGGTCTTTCAGGATCCCCAGCAGTCGCTCAATCCAGTCTACACCGTCGGTAACCAGATCCGTGAGTCGCTGCAAGTGAACCGAGGCATAACCGGCGCGGAAGCGACTGAAGAAGCGACGAACCTCCTCGAAGCAGTTGGCATTCCGGACCCGAAGCGTCGCCTGGACGAATATCCCCACGAGTTCTCCGGCGGGATGCGCCAGCGAGCCGTCATCGCGATGATGCTCGCCTGTGATCCCGAGTTCCTGATCTGCGACGAACCGACGACGGCGCTGGACGTGACCATTCAGGCGCAGATCCTCGACTTGCTCAAGGATCTACAGGAGGAACGCGGCCTCTCGATCCTGTTTATCACCCACGACATGGGAGTCATCGCGGATATCGCGGACCGCGTCAACGTCATGTATGCCGGGCAGATCGTCGAACAGGCACCGGTCGAAGAGTTGTTCGCCAATCCGAAACACCCCTACACGGAGGCGCTAATCGACTCGATTCCGGGCGAACAGTCCCGAAAAGAGGGGCTTGAAACGATCAAGGGAGAAGTTCCGACGCCGAACGAACCCGCGACGCACTGTCGGTTCGCTCCTCGCTGCCCGAAAGCGTTCGACGCCTGTGACAACGTCCCGCCACAGCACGTGTCCGTCAACGACGAACACGACCATACTGCGGCGTGTCTCCTGTACCCGGACGGGGAATCCGAGCAAGAGCGTGTCAGGCAGCACACTGTCATCGCCGACGACGAGCACCGGGGTGACAAAGCATGAGCCAGATGACAGCACAGCGCGAGACGGCTACAGACCAAGAGGTACTCATCGACGTCACTGGGCTAAAGAAGTACTACGGTGGCGACGGGTTCTTCGCCGGTCCGCCAGTGAAGGCCGTCGACGGTGTCGACTTCCAGATCAAGCGAGGTGAAACACTTGGTCTCGTCGGCGAGTCGGGCTGCGGCAAGAGTACCCTCGGGCGTACCCTCCTGCAACTCGAACGAGCAACCGAGGGATCGATCTCCTTCGACGGGACCGACGTGACAGCGTTGTCCGGATCGGACTTGAAAGAGTGGCGCCAGAACGCTCAGATGGTGTTCCAGGATCCCCAGTCCAGTCTCAACGACCGCATGACGGTCGGGGAGATCATTCGCGAACCGCTTGATGCACACGACTGGCAGACAGCGCAGGATCGGCGTGAACGCGTCTTCGAGTTGCTGTCGGCGGTCGGACTCCGGGACGAACACTACTTCCGGTATCCCCACCAGTTCTCCGGCGGACAGCGTCAGCGTATCGGCATCGCCCGGGCGCTGGCTCTCGAGCCTGACTTCCTCGTTCTCGACGAACCGGTCTCGGCACTGGACGTCAGCGTGCAGGCCAAGATCATTAGCCTCCTTGAGGACCTCCAGGAGGAGTTCAATCTCACGTACCTGTTTATCGCACACGACCTCTCTGTCGTTCGGCATATCTGTGATCGAGTGGCTGTGATGTATCTCGGGAAGATCATGGAGCTGGGCGAGACCGAAGATCTGTTCCAGAACCCGTCGAATCCGTACACGAAATCACTCATCTCCGCGATCCCACGGCCCGATCCGACCCATTCCTCCCGCCGGATCACGCTTCCAGGAACGCCACCGAGTCCGCGTGATCCCCCTGCCGGGTGCCCGTTCGCGACGCGCTGTCCAGCGAAAATCAGACCGACGCAACTCGACGCTGCCTCGGAGGCCGCGATCGACTCGGTCCGCGAGATCGTGCGGGAGAGAAGTGAGACTGAGATCGGCCTGACGGGCCGTATGAAACGCCGCCTGGGGTTGTTCTCACGGTTCGATGATATCGACGACGAGGTCACAGATGCGCTCGACGGGGCGATGCTCCCGACGAAAGCCCACTTGCGGGTCGAGGAGGCGGTCGACCACGTCAAAGCCGGGTATCCCGAGCGTGGCCAGGAACTCCTCGATGAGGATTTCAGCAGTGACGCACACATGCCACCGGAAATGAGCAACGAGATGTGGGACGCAGTCGAGCGATTCCGCGAGGTGGTCCGCGAGCGGTCGCGGATCGATCTGAGCGCGTCCGACCTCGTCAAGCGACAGCTCGGATTGTTCTCACGGTTTGACGACATCGACGAGAGCGTCGAGGACTTGTTCGGCGACCTGGATCTCCCTGACGGTGTGGAGGCGGAGATACAGCAGGCCGTCGAGGACCTCAAGGCCGGGTATCCGGACAGGGCGCGCTCGCGACTGTACGGGGAGTTCAGCAGCGTCTGTGACACCCACAGCCCCGAGTTCCACGACGTTTCTGGGTCGGGGAAGGCCAGCTACTGTCATCGACACACTGGGGACTACGAGGATGTCGAACTCACCATCGAGCGTCGCACGAGTGACGAGTAATTTCCACCGTGCGGTCGATCTGATCGTCTGGGTCTGTGCCGTCGCCGCGGCCATCGTCACGGTTAGTGGTATCGCCTCCCTCCTGTTCGGTGACGGGCTGTTGACCCTGAAGTACGCTCTCTTCTATATCGGGTTCCTGCTGTTCGGGCTCGGGAGCTTCGGTATCCAGCCGAAACGCCCCTCGAAAGAGACGAAACGTATCACCGTCGAATCCGACAGCGCGTGGGGATTCGAAGAGCGACTCCACGACCTGCCGCCGCTTCGTGATCTGCAGATCCCGGTCGAAGACCGGATCAGCCGGGACGTGAAAGTGTTCGTGACGAGCCTCGTCGTGCTCGGGGTCTCGCTCGTTCTGGAACTGTTCGCCGACGTCTCCGTCTGAGACAGTCGGCGTTCGCTTGGACTGTGTCGTCTGCCTGTCTTGACCGCCCGCACGCTGGTCATATCGCCTCCCGCTATTCGATGCTGGTGCCGCGGGTAGCCTCCATCACTCTGGACAGCCGGTACACCACCCCTCATACTGGTGGCGATACCATTTCGAACTGATCCGGCACGACGGTGTGCCGGATATCTGGACGAACGTATAGCCACCCAGTATCAGTCTCGGGGATGTACGCGTGTCCTTTATTTGCGCTCAGCGTCACTGACAGGTATGGTCAGAACCGGTCCGAATCGAACGGGGCCAGATATCACCGAGCACCTGGCGCAGGCGAGCGAACAGGCCCAGTCCGGGTGGGAGCAGACGATCACGGATATGAAACGGATGGCCGCCGATCGCCGGGACGGTGGGTACGAAACGGTGGCTGTTCCGGCGGGAGACACGACCCCGAAGCCTCCGGCGTCCGGGGACACCGACGAGTGGGGATTCTCACACATCATCCCCGGGAACTATGCCGCGGAGTTCACCGAGGCGTACGAGCGGGCCGACTTCGACGAAACTGGCGTCTATCAGGCCCAGATCGACGGACTCGCGTTCCTCGTCACGGAGTGTCTCGATCACGACGAACAGATCGCGGTCTTTATCGCTGGCAGCTACAAGCTCCAGTTCGCGGCACCGCTGGTTCGAACCGCGATGGACCGGGACCGGATGTACACACACGTACAGAAGCTCGATGGAACCCATTTGGGGACGATCGAGCACGACGATCCGTCGGCGTTTTTCCCGGACCCAGAGCAGATATACGCCTACGAGATGTAGCGGATCGGACCGAAACCGATTTTCCGTGCCCGACCCGAGTGGTGGCTGCGCGAGGGTGGCTGAGCTAGGCCAAAGGCGGCGGGCTTAAGACCCGCTCCCGTAGGGGTCCATGGGTTCGAATCCCATCCCTCGCACTCTGTCGCTCACACATTCATGAGCGACGAGTGCCGCTGTTGGATTCGAACTACGCGAGTCGCAGCGGCCGAACGCAGTGAGGCCGATCGTCTCGCAGTCGGGTTCGAATCCCCTCCCTCGCATGAAATCGACCCGAGCAGATGTGAGGGTCGTGTGAGTCGCCGGGTGGATTCGAAGCTTCGGACACGATGTCCTTTTGCGCGTCCCGACGGTATATCAGCCAATGACACGCGAGCTGCCCGATGCAGTGTCTGAGACGTTCGAGACACACGACGGCTACGATGTCGCGGACGACCGTGCGGCCGTGACCACGACACCGTTCGACGGCACCGTCACGGTCGAACAGACGGATGCGGACTGGAACTGGCGCTACGTCGTCGACGTGACGGTGCCGACGCTGTCGGCGGTCGTCGGGGAGGTCGTCGGTCCCGCAGTCGCCGAGGGATGGTTCGAGACGCTCGAACGGCGACTCGAGGACGCACCGATGGCCACGCGCGCGAACGTCGAACTCGACACGTTCGAGGTCCGGCGGACCGACGAGACCGTCGAGATCACGTACGCGTTCACCAGCGGTAGCGAATCACAGGCAGTAGACGTCGCGAAAGCGCTGGTCGAGTACGTCGAAGGGACCTACGTCGAAGGGGTCGTTCCGGGCTACGATTACCAGCCACCGGTGGCGGGACTGCTCGATCAGGCCAAGTCCGGCGGTGCACAGGGTGAACGCGGCGGGACGCCGCTCTGACCGCTCTGTCACGGACACGTGCCCGACCGCGTCAGTCCATCGCGATGTAGGTCTGGGTGCTTTCGACGCCGTCGATGTCCTGGATGTGGGTCGCCGCGACGTCTTTGACGTTCGCCGGTGAGTCGACTTCGACTTTCGCGATGAGGTCGACGTCGCCGGCGACGATGTGCGCGTCGACGACGCCGTCGAGTCGTTCGATCTCGTCTTTAAGTCGGTCCGCCTCGCCAGTGTGTGCTTTGACCATAACGTATGCGATAACCATATTCAGGCACCTCCGAGGGCCGCTCGGCCGGTTTCGCCGACGACGATGTTTCGGACGTCTCCGAGCACGTCGAACTCGGCGACGACGACTAGCCGGTCGCCGCGCTCGAGCGAGACGTCGTCCGTTGGGACCGTCAGTGGCTCGTCCGCTTTGCCGAACGCAAGCAGCCGGGTGTTGGCCGGCAGTTCGAGCTCGCTGATACTGTAGCCCCGTACCGGTGACGCATCGGTGATCGTCAGCTCGACGAGTTGGACGTCGTGGGCCACGTCGGCGATGGCTCGGACACTCCCGCCCAGCAGGGCGTTCTTCGCGGCGATCGCACCCAGGCGTTCGGGATAGACGACCTCGTCGACCTCGTCGGCGTACTTGCGGTAGATCTCCTCGCGGTAGTCCTCGTCGATCCGCATCACCGTCCGACAGTCGTAGTGGTCGGCGATCAGGCAGGCGGCGAAGTTCGTGTTGAGATCGCCAGTCAGCCCGCCGAGCGCG
>Ga0207851_100940_pt1 | contig 11003 bp, 6 predicted proteins | sample A23E3SouthBayCA_FD_187747 | JGI IMG/M metagenome (GOLD analysis project Ga0207851, IMG submission 187747) | Aerobic enrichment media microbial communities from Eden Landing Ponds, California, USA - A23 E3 (SPAdes) | ecosystem: Environmental > Aquatic > Marine > Unclassified | place: Emeryville, CA... | reverse complement strand
GGCGCCGGAGTTTTGCGAGCGCCTGCAGGTGTCGTACCCGGGCGCCGCCGTCCCGGCGCAACACCGGGCCGAAGTCGAACTCGATCCGGACGCCGTGCTCCCGGGCGGCCCGGACGAGCACGTGGTTCACGTCGCCCTCGTCGGCCAGCGGGCGGGTGAGCACGTCGACGCGGTCCTGCTCGACCGCGAAGCGGTTGAGCGCCGGCGTCCCTCCCCGGACGAGCACGAGTTCGTGTTTCGGCCGGTAGTTGCCGACCGCGCCGCTGGCGTGCTGTGGATCGGACGCGACCACCTCGACGGCGTCGACGACGTCGACCGGCAGCGCCTCGCGCAGGCGCCCGAAGTCGGGCGTGGCCTCCCGGGCGCGAACTACCACGCCCTCGAAACCGTAGCGCGCGGCGGTCCGGGCGTACCGCGCGACCGTGCTCCCCCCGTCGGGGTGGGCGTGGACCGCCTCGTACATGCCCGGACCGACGGGGGCCACCCTCATGCGGGTTGTGGTTGGCGGCCGCTCGGTCGAGGGGGTCGCAACCGCGGGGAGCCAACGAGACCGGGGCCGCTCAGCCGACGAGCGCGTCGACAGTCGTCGTCAGCGCCCGTGCCGCGGCCCGCACGTCGTCCACCCGGACGTACTCGCGGTCGGCGTGGGCGACCCCGCCCTCGTCGTCCGCGAGCACCCCCGGACCGAAGACGACGACGGGTGCGGGCGCGAAAAACGACGCCTCGCAGGCCGCCCCGAACGGCCGCACCGCCCCGGCGTCCGGGCGCACGTCGGCGACGGCCGCCGCGAGGGTCTCCACCAGCGGATGCGTCTCCGGGGTCTCGTACGATCCCAGAAAGGGCGCGGGTCGGTCGACCAGATCGAAGGAGACCTCGACGTCCGGCGGGACGGCCTCGCGGAGCGCCGCCGTCAGCGCGGCCGAGAACTCCTCGGCGGTCTCGTCGGGGAGCGGCCGGCGGTCGAGGGTGAGCCGGCACTCCGCGGCCACCTGGTTCGCCGAGTCGCCGCCCGCGACGACCGTCGGGGTGAGCGTCGCCGAGCCGAGTTCGGGGTGTGGGTCCCGTCCGTCGTCGAACGTCCGGACGGCCGCCAGCGCACCTTCGAGCGCGGCGACCGCGTTGATCCCGCTCTCGGGTTCGGCCGCATGCGCCGCTGAGCCGCGGAGAGTGGCCGTCCCCTGGTAGCGCCCCTTCCCGGCGTGACAGACGTCGAGCCCGGTCGGCTCGCCGACGACGTACAGGTCGGCACCGAGATCCAGCGTCGCCGCGCCCGTCGAGTCGGTCTCCTCGTCGGGGGTGACCGCGAGCGTGATCCGGCCGTCACCGGGGTCGACCGCGAGGAAGGCCGCGACCATCGCCGCCAGCGGCCCCTTGGCGTCGCAGGCCCCCCGGCCCCTGATCTCGTCGTCCGTCCGCTCGTGGGGCACGTGCGGCGAGACGGTGTCGAGGTGGGTGTTCAGGACGAGGTGCGTGCCGTCGGGGTCGTCCGCGTCGTCAGCGTCGACCGCGTCGTCCGTCGACTCCGCGACCGCTTCGTCCGCGTCCGGCGATTCGTCGACGTCGACCGCCGTCACGCTCTCGTCGCGGGCACCGGTGACGGAGACGGCGTCCGCGTTCCGGTCACGTGGCACCGGTGCGTCGTCGAGGAGCGATCCGGCTTCCAGATCCCCGAGGTCGCTCGACTCGTCCCCCGAGAGGGCGTCGCGCACGACCTGTGTCGTCTCCCGGCCCAGGACGTCACCGGTCGCCGCGGCCTCGCCGTGTTCGATCAGTTCGATCTCCGGATCGCCGAGAAAGTCGTCGGCTTCCTCCGGATCGTCGATGCGGATGCCGTACACGGTGAGGACGGACTCGCCGGGGTCGAGCGTCCGCTCGTAGGCGACGCGGTTGTCGCGATACGCCGTCCAGTTGTCGCCCTCGTGGTCGGGGTGAAAGCCCACGCCCTCCATCGGGAACGACTCGGGGATGTCGTCGACGAGCCGGATACGGATCGGCTCGTCGGCCAGCGATTCGATCTCGAAGGCGATGGCCGGGACCGGGAAGCGGTCGGCCTCGAACGCCTTTCCCACGCGCACCTCCCCCGTCGTCACGGACACCGGGATGTCGGGGTCTGGGTCCTTCGCCATGCGCCATACTGTTCCGAGTGGGAGCATAAAACAACCGGCAGCGACGAGTATCTTGAAACGGTACAGCGACGGTCTCACCGGGGACGCCACGACGTGTCGACGCGAACGGCGCCGAGCGGACAGTCGGGCGTCGGTGGGTGCGCTCTGCCGGTTCTCGTCAGTATTCTTAATGTTCTAGGGTGGCGGGTGCTACACGATGACGAACCTCGGGGAGGCAATCGAGTCGGCTCGAAGCCGGATCGAATCGGCGTCGTCGCCGGCAGGCGTCTACCGCGCGACGGCGGAGTGTGCGGTGCGGCTGCTCGACTGCGACGCGTGCGAACTGTTCGTCGTCGGGGACGGGGCGGTCGACGACTGGACGCGGATTCCCGCGGACCCGTCCGCCGACTCGCCGGGCAGCCGGTCGGTGGCGAAACGCACGCATCGCTCCGAGGAGTCGATCCGAATCGACGACGCGAGCCGGGACGGCCAGGTCGACGCCGCCTACCGGTCGCTGCTGAGCGTCCCGCTCGGCGGTCACGCCGTCCTCCAGTTCGCGGATCGGGAGCCGAACGCCTTCGACGAGGAGGCTCTCGCTCTCGCCGTCGTCTTCGGCGGGTACGTCGCGGCCAGACTCGACGAGGCGACTGGGAGCGAACCGCTCCCGCCCGGATCGGCGGCAGCGGCGCTCGAACGGGCCGCCATGCTGATCGTCGCCCTCGACTGCGACGGGCAGGTGACGTTCGTAAACCGGCAGACTCGGGAGATCCTCGGCTACGACGAGGGCGAACTCGCCGGGTGTGACTGGTTCGGGACGTGTCTCCCCGAGGGGTACCACAACGAGGTTCGCGAGACGTTCGAACGGGTGGTCGAGGGCGACCGGGACACCGTCGACTGTCACGAGAATCCCGTCGTGACGGCCGAGGGCGGCGAGCGCATCGTCAGATGGCGCAACGCGGCGCTGTACGACGCGGCGGGGAATCTCACGGGGACGGTGAGCTGTGGGCTGGACGTGACCGATCGGGCGGAACACGACCGGGAACTCGGGACCATCTGGAAACGCTACCGGACGCTCCTGCAGGCGTCCCCGGACCCGGTGTTCGTCGCCGACGCCGACACGGGCGAGATCATCGAGGTCAACGAGGCGGCCGAGGCGTTCCGCGGTCAGCCGAGCGAGGAGATCGTCGGTCTCTACCAGACGGACCTCCACCCCGCGGACGAGGCCGAGCGCTACCGCGACCTGTTCGAACGACACGTCGCGGACGGCGGCACGAAGCGACACCTCCCGGACGGCTCTCCCATCTACGCGACCACGGCTGACGGCGACCGGGTTCCCGTGGCGATCAGCGTCGAGACGATCGAACTCGACCGTGAGACCGTCGTATACGGCGTCTTCCGGGACGTGAGCGAGCAGCTCGCCTACGAGCGCGCCCTGACCGGCATCAACGAGGTGACCCGCGACCTCTTCGACGCCACGCCGTCGACGGAGATCGGTCAGCAGGTGGTCGAGGCGGTGGTCGATGTACTCGGGGCGTTCGGCGCCGTACTGTACCTGCTCGACGAGGACGAAGGAGTCCTGCGGCCGGTAGCGTACGCGCCGGAGACGGTGGTCGACGTCGACGCCGGCGGCGCGCCGCCGACGTTCGAACCCGGCGAGAGCGTCGCCTGGCAGGTCTTCGTCGACGGCGAAACCGCGGCGGTCGACGACGGCCGCACCGCCGAGGACGTCTACAACGCCGAGACACCGATTCGGAGCGAGATAGTCGTCCCCGTGGGGGCGCACGGCGTGCTCATGGTCGGTGAGACGGCGGTCGGAGCGTTCGACGAGCGAGCGGTCGACCTCGTGGAGATTCTGGGCGCGGCGGCCGAGGCCGCGCTCGACCGTGCCGAACACGAGCGAACCCTCGAGAATCGAACCCAGCAACTGGAGCAGCGAACCCGACAGCTCGAACGAGCCGAGTCGATCAACGCGCACATCCGGGACGTGGTTCGGATCGTCAGCCAGTCGACGACGCGGCGAGAGGTTCAACGGGCCGCCTGTGCGGAACTGGCCGGGACCGACGTGTTCGCCTTCGCCTGGATCGGGGAAGTGGACCCGGTCGACGACCGACTCGCAGTACAGGCGTGGGCCGGCGACGGTCGGGAGTATCTCGACCGCGTCGACCTGTCGGTAGACGGCGATTCGACCGAACCGGCCGTCCGGACGGCCGAGAGCGGGGCGGTGACCGTCGTCTCGAACACGGCCGCGAACATGGCCCGGGAGCCGTGGCGTTCCGAGGCCGTCCGCCGCAACTTTCAGTCCGCGATGAGCGTTCCCCTCGTCTATCGGGGCACCCTGCAAGGGACTCTCACCGTCTACGCGACCACCCAGTCGGCGTTTTCGGACGTGCTGCAGCCGGTGCTGACGGAGCTGGGTGATCTACTCGCTCACGCAGTCGCAGCGATCGAGCGCAAACTGGCGCTGCTGACCAACTACGCGACCGAACTCGACTTCGAGATTCGGGACCGGGACTGTCTGTTCCTGTGGTTCACCCGAGAGACCAACTGTACGCTCGAACTCGAGTCGATCATCCCACAGTCCGACGACTCCTCGCTCGTGTTCGTCAGGGTACGGAACGGGTCGACCGAACGGTTCCTCGAGGCGACCGAGACGACGGCGGCCATCGAGAGCGCTCGCCTCGTCGACGACGACGCGTCGCTCGTCCAGCTTCGGTTCGTCGAGCCGTACATCGCGTCGATGCTGGCCGATCAGGGCATCTCGGTTCGCCACATCTCGGCCGACGACGCGGCGTGTCGGGTCACGGTGGCGGTGCCGTCGACGTTCGGCATCCGGCAAGCGGTCGACGTGGTGTCGACGGTCTACCCGGACGCCGAACTGGTCGCCAAACGGGAACGGACACCGTCGCCCGACGCCGCCGAGAAGCTCCCCGGACAGGTGCTCGATCGCCTCACGCCACGGCAACGGGAGGTGCTGGAGGTGGCCTACGTTCGGGGCTACTTCGACTCGCCGAAGCGAGTGAGCGGCACGGAACTGGCGTCGGAGTTCGACTTCTCGTCGTCGGCGTTCCACCAACACATCCGGGCGGCGGAGCGGAAGCTGTTCGAGGCACTCTTCGAGGGCGTCGCCTCAGCCCACACCGACGACTCCCCCGGATAGGGTATGGCCGACCACGATGCGTGGGAGGGGTTCACATTTGAACGCGTCCGTGAGTTGGGGTTGGACATATCGACCCCGTGCTTTGTACAACTCGGGTCGAGTGTGTGAATCGATGCCCCCCTGGAACCGAGTCGGAGCTCACGGCCGACGGCCGTCGGCAGATACGCGGTCGACGGCTAACTGACGATGGCGCTGGATGAGTCTCACAGACGGAACGACGGCGGCGGCGGGACGGTCCTCGTCGTCGACGACGAACCGCACCTCGTCGGGATGTACGCGGCGATGCTCGAGGACGACCACACCGTTCGGACGGCGACGAGCGGCGCGAAGGCGCTCGACCACCTCTCCGCGGACGTGGACGTGGCGTTGCTCGACCGCCGGATGCCCGAGCTATCGGGCGACGACGTGCTCGAAGTCATCCGGGAAGAGGGGTACGACTGCCGGGTGGCGATGGTCACGTCCGTCGATCCGGACGTCGACATCGTCCGGATGGGGTTCGACGCGTACCTGGTCAAGCCCGTCCGCCAGGCGGATCTGCGGGCGTTCGTCGACAACCTGCTCCTCCGGCTCGAGTACGGCCGCGACACCCGAGAGGTGTTGTCCCTCACGTCGAAGATCGTCGCGCTGGAGTCGCAGTTCGGTGAGGAGGCGTTGGCCTCGCACGAGGAGTACCAGCGACTGCGTGAGCGACGGAAGCGGCTCGACGACGCCAACCGCGAACGGATCGCCGAGCTGCTGGACAGCGACGACCCCTGTCTCGTGTTTCGGAACATACTCCGGGAGCTACTCGACGGATGACGGGAAGCCGCCGCGACGACGACGTGGACTCGGCGGCCGCCCGTCCGAGGGGGGACGCCATGGGAAACGTCCCGGCTGGAGAGCGTTCCGATCCGCGGGACGACCACCTGCCCGCAGAGGGTGCGTCCCCACTCGGCGTCCTCTATCTGCCGCGGGAGTCGGCGAGGGACCGCGCCGTGCCGTCGGCGCTCGACGCGGGACACGGGATGAACGTCCACGTCGTCGACACGCGCCCGGCGGTCGCGGAAGCTCTGACCGGGGGCCGGATCGACTGCGTCGTCGCCGAAGGCACGAGGCCGGCGGCGGCGCGTCGGGAGCTGGTGGAGCGCGTCCACGACCGTCGACCCGATCTGCCACTCATCGCGTACGCCGCGACCGACGGCGATCCACAGGCGTGGTTCCGGGCGGGCGCAGACGACTATCTGTCCCGGGACGCCGACACCGACCGACGGCCACTCCTGGCGCATCGCATCCAGCGGTGTGTAGCCGCCCGACGGGCGAAAGCGGCGAGTCACCGGTTCGGGTCGGCAGTCGAGGCGGCAGGACACCCGATCCTGATCGCCAACCCGGAGGGTCACATCGAGTACGTGAACGGGGCGTTCGAGACGCTCCTCGGCGACGACCGGGACAGTCTGGTGGGCCGACCGCTGACCCGTCTGCGGGCGCCGACACATGACGCCGACGCCTACCGTGACTGCTGGGAGACGGTCACCGATGGCGATCCGTGGAGCGGGGAACTCCCCCTCGGCGGCACCGACGGGACGCTCCGGATCGATCTGACGGCGACACCGGTCCGGGACGGCGACGGAGGGGTCGAGCGAATCGTCGCCGTCGGAGCCGCATCCGACGGCCAGGGGCGTGACGACCGGGAACTCGAACGCGCCCGCGAAAAGTACCGAAGCCTCGTCGACGCGGCGCCGGACGCGGTCCTCGTCGCGGACGTCGACACGGGCGAAATCGTCGAAGCGAACGACGCCGCGGCCGAGCTACTCGACCGGCCTCGGAGCGGCGTCGTCGGTCTGCATCAGTCGGAACTCCATCCCGAGGGTGACCGGGAGCGCTACCGGCGCCTCTTTGCCACCCACCAGCGCGTCGACGAGACGATCCGGAGCCGGTTCGACGACGACCCGCTCTACGTCGAGACGGCGGCGGGCGATCACGTCCCGGTCGAGATCAGCGCTGACGTGGTCGAACTCGACGATCGAACGCTGCTCCAGGGACACTTCCGGGACGTGTCCGGGCGCCGCGATCGCGAGCAGAAACTCCGGAGCGTCCTCGACGCGATGTCGGACATCGCCATCGTGTACAGCGAGTCGGGCACGTACGAGGAGGTGCTCTCGGGGCGGGAGGACAAGCTCGTCGACTCGCCGGACGCACTCCGGAAGTCGGACATCTACGACGCGTTACCCGCGGAACAGGCCGAACGCATCCACGGCGCGATCCGGCAGACCCTCGAGACGGGCGAAACACGGCGACTCGAATACCGCCTCCCGCTCGACGGCGAGACCCGCCACTTCGAGGCGCGCATCTCCCCGTTGCGAACCGGGGCGTACGGCGACGAGTGTGTGGTCTTTCTCGCCCGCGACATCACGACCCGAAAGCACCGCGAACAGGAGCTCCGGAGCTTCCGACAGGCCGTCGAGCACGCCGGCCACGTCATCATGATCACGGAGACGGACGGCACGATCGAGTACGTCAACCCCGAGTTCGAGAGCGTGACCGGCTACTCGAGCGCGGAGGCTCTCGGGCGAGATTCGAGCCTCCTTAGCTCCGGCGAGCACGACGACGACGACTGCTACCGGAACCTCTGGGAGACGATCCTCGACGGCGACATCTGGGAGGGAGAACTCGTCAACGAGCGCAAGAACGGCGACCGCTACCACGTCGAACAGACCATCGCACCGATCACCGACGAGACGGGGACGATCGAGCGATTCGTCGCCGTCAACACCGACATCACCGACCGGAAGCAGTACGAACGCCAACTCGAGCGCGAGCGGGACCGGCTCGAGGAGTTCGCCCGGACGGTCGCACACGACCTCCGGAACCCGCTGTCGATCGCGCTGGGCCACGTCGACCTCGCCCGCCAGACCGCCGACGGCGACTCGGCGCTCGACGTGTCCCTGTCCGCGCTCGAACGGATGGAGAGAATGATCGAGGAGATCCTCACGCTCTCGAAACAGGGAGAGACCGTCCGCGAGCCGTCGTCGGTGCGATTCGAAGAGGTCGTCGAGACGGCGTGGGGCCACGTCGGCGCCGACGTGGCGGCGGCGAGCCTATCGATGAGCCACTCGTGTGCCAAGTGGACGCTCACGGCGGACGAGTCGCGCCTCCGTCAACTCCTCGAGAACCTCCTCCGGAACGCGGTCAGACACGCCGGGCCGGACGTGGCGATCCGAGTCGGCTGCCTGTCGGACCGGAAGGGGTTCTTCGTCGCGGACGACGGTCCGGGGATCGAGCCGAGCGAACGCAACCGAATCTTCGAGAGCGGGTACACCTCGGCGGCGGACGGAACCGGCTTCGGGCTGGCGATCGTCAGGCAGATCGCCGACGCTCACGGGTGGGATATCACCGTCACCGACGGCGAGGCCGGCGGCGGGGCACGCTTCGAAATCACGACCACGGTCGCGTACCGCGATCGTATCGACGACGGAGCGTGAGTGCATGGACGACCGTTCGGCACTGGTTGGGTGGTTCGACACGCTTCGAGGGGACGGCATCCCCGGCTTCGACCGCGTCGCCGGCCTGTGCGTCATGGGCGGGATCGGAGCGGTCACGTTCGGCGTCCACCTCGTCACCCTGCTGACCCGGTCGGACGGACTCTACGTGCGACTGCTCGGGATCGTCGTGCCGCTGTGTCTCTCCGCCGTGTTGCTGGCGATGGCGGTCCACGCTCACCGCCGTCACGCGGCCGACGCCGTCGCCCGGATCGGGGCGTGGTGTTTCGTCTGTGCGGTCGTCATCGCCACCGTCGGGGTCGTGTCGATCGCCCACCAGTGGGCCAGAGGCGTGACGATGAGAAACGTCCTCCTCGTGCTGCTCAACCACGCCACGGTCGGCGCCATCCTCGGCGCCCTCATCGGCTCTTACGACAGCCAGCGTCACCGGCGAGGGCGAGATCTGCGCACGGAGCACGAGCGCGCACAGCGATTGAGCGACCGGCTCACCATCCTCAACCGCGTGTTTCGCCACGATATCCGCAACGCCGTCAACGTCATTCTCGGCCACACGGACCGCATCCGGAAGGGGCGAAACGACCGCGACCAGTCGATCGATCGGATCGACGAGAAGGCCCGCGAACTCCAGGCGGTGAGCGAGCGTGCGCGCCGGCTCGAACGACTACTGGATCTGGAGCAGGCTGCCACGTCGCCAATCGACATCGCCGATTCGCTCCGGTCGAAGGCGGCGGCGCTCGCCAGCGACGGCCCGGCCGAGGTCGAGACGGAGATTCCCGCGTCGGCCGAGGTGTGTAGCACCCCGCTGATCGAGGAAGCCATCGACGAACTCCTGCACAACGCGGTCGAACACAACGACGCCGCCACGCCGAGACTCGGAATCAGGGTTCGGTCGACGGACTGCGAGGGCGACGCCGGACGCGTGGCGATCAGGATCGAGGACAACGGACCCGGGATACCCGAACACGAGATACGGGTGCTCGAACGCGGTCACGAGACGAAACTGCACCACTCGAGCGGACTCGGCCTCTGGTTCGTCCACTGGGTCGTCGACGCCTCGGGCGGACAGATGGTGTTTGGGGACAACGAGCCACGCGGGAGCGTCGTCGAACTCCGCCTCCCGGCACCGGCGTCCGACGCCGGCAGCCGAGACGGCGGGGCGACGATCGGCGCACGGTCGGGGCGTGCGTTCGACCGCCGGGGACGGTCGGCCGGCCGCGACCGATGAGGCGCGAGCGGTCGCCCCGCCGGTTACAGGTCGATCCGATCCCCGATCTCGACGATCTCCAGTCGTTCGGGGTAGTCGAAACTCCGCGCGTGGTGGTGGAGGACGGTCGGGTCGGCGGTCAGTCCCTTCCACACGTCCCAGTGGCTCGGAACCAGACGGTCGAGTTCGAGGGCGTTCGCCGCGCGGATCGCGCCGTTCTCGTCGGCGTACCACTGCGTCCGTTTCGGCTCCCGCGTCTCCTTGTCGGGGAGGCGCCCGGCCGAGCCGAACGCGAGGACGCCGAGGTCGATATCGAAGCGGTCGGCGAGGTCGGCGAAGGCGTCGGTGTGGCGCGTGTCGCCGCCGTGGAAGACGGTGCCTGCGTCGTGTTCGATCACGTAGCCGACGGGGTGGTCGGCGTCGGGGTCGTTTACGGGGACGACGGTAACCGTGAACTCGCCCACCTCGAACGACTCGTCCTCGGTGACGGTGACGAACTGCTCGGCGACGACGCTCCAGTCGTCGATCCAGCCCTCGCGGTCGACGACCGCCATGCTGGCGTCGGGCGCGTAGTACTGTGCGCCGGTCGCAGCGAGGATCGGCGCCTGCGTCGGCCCGTGGACGTGATCCGAGTGTTCGTGCGTGGCGAGGACGGCGTCGGCCGCCGTCACGTCCGCCGGATCGAACGGGACCGGGATCATCCGGACCGTCCGCGGCGGATCGCCGAGGCCGCAGTAGGGGTCGATAAAGAGCGTCGTCCCGTCCGTCCCCTTCAGGACGAAGCCGTTACAGCCCAGATACCAGATCGCGACGCCGTCGGGGTCGGCGTCGGCCACGGCGGTCGGGAGCCAGTCCCCCCAGTCGCTCTCGCCGAGTTCGTGTGCCATGGTGGCTGGTCCGGTCGGTCGGCGTCTAAGGGTTGCGGTGACTGGTCGGGGGACGGTGCCGCCGAGCCGAGCAGTGACGAAGATAAAAATACCCGGCGCCCGAGCCCATCGAACGGTGATGTTCGCCAAGCGCGTTCACATCGTTCCGGTCGGCGAGGCCGTCGAGCGGATGGG
>Ga0207851_100934_pt1 | contig 11061 bp, 9 predicted proteins | sample A23E3SouthBayCA_FD_187747 | JGI IMG/M metagenome (GOLD analysis project Ga0207851, IMG submission 187747) | Aerobic enrichment media microbial communities from Eden Landing Ponds, California, USA - A23 E3 (SPAdes) | ecosystem: Environmental > Aquatic > Marine > Unclassified | place: Emeryville, CA... | reverse complement strand
GAACGCGCCGGTGTGCCCGTAGTAGCCGAAGACGGCCCGCACGGCCGTCGGCAGCGCCGAGCGACCGGCGAGCCAGCCGGCGGTGGCACGGAGTGGTCCTGTCATAGATGGCCCTCAGCGAGCGTACGTGTTCCCGACACTCCTCCCGGACGGATAAAGACGCTTGTCCTTTCGCCCGGTATCTTCTGTTATGGACCAGTTGAGCGCGCTGCTCGCAAGCAGGAGGCGCGACGTACTCATCGGCTGGACCGCCGTCGCTGTGCTCGCTCTGACGACTGTCGAGACTGTTCTTGACGGGGCGTTCGACTGGGCGTTCGTCGCGCTTGTCGTTGCGATGGTGGTTTTGACACCTGCCGTCGTTTTCCGCGATCGACGGGCGATGCCGCCCTGGGAGCTTGTCGTACTCGCGCTCGCGCCGCTTCTCTGGCAAGCGATGCTTGGCCAGACGTTCCGGACTGAGATCCCGACGTACCTGGCTGTGGCTGCGCTCGCGCTGCTTGCCAGTACCGAATTGCACCAGTTTACGTCGGTCCGGATGAACCGGCCGTTCGCGATTGGGCTGGTCGTATTGATGACGCTCGCAGTCGCCGGCGTCTGGAACGTCCTCCAGTGGACTGCGGACGTGTTCTTCGGGACGACGTTCGTGCTCGACGGGCGTAGCCAGGACGCGATCAACGCCGATGTACTGGTGGAGTTCGTCTCCGCCGGCTGTGCCGGGATCGGCGCGGGCGTGCTCTTTGACCGGTTCGTTCGATCGCGAGACGCCGAGTCGAACGATCGGAGCTACGTGCCACCGGAACCGAACAGTGATCGGACGGATGGAGACGATCTCGAGTCCGGCACAGACGACGTATCCGACGCGCGGCGGTTGCGCGATCGGTTGTCGATCAGCCCCCGCCGACAGCACCAGGCCAGCCGCGGTATGCAACTGATACTCGCAGGGATCCTGCTGTGGGGTTTGTACGCACGTGATCTGGAGGTAGCCGTCAACGCAGCAGTGATGCTCGCGATCACGTCTGTCCCGGCGATCCTGCGACGCGAATACGGCCTCCCGATGGACGCCGGGCTGGTCCTCTGGCTCACCGCTGCAGTGTTTCTACACGCGCTGGGTTCGGCTGGACTCTACTCTCAGGTTCCGCTGTTCGATCGGGTCACACACGCGCTTTCGGCGACAGTCGTCGCCGCAGGCGGCTACGCCGTCTTCCGGGCAGTTCACGTTCACGTCGAACGGATCTCTATCCCACCCAAACTGATGAGTGCGTTCATCCTCCTGTTCGTGTTCGCTGCCGGCGTCGTCTGGGAGGTTCTCGAGTTCGCACTCGACCAAAGTGCCGCTGCACTGGGAATACAGGCCGTGCTCATCCAGTACGGCATCGACGACACGATCGGGGACCTTATTTTCAACGCGCTCGGTGCACTCGTCGTCACAATCTGGGGGACGGTGTATCTGACCGACCTTTCGGAGTCGATCGCGGACCAGGTCGTGGCGCGGTTCGTAGAGAACGACCAGACGTGATGGTACGTTCCTTGACATAACTGGTATGGCTCCTCGGCACACGCCAGAAAGCATGAAGCGATGGCAACGCCGGGCGGCACAGACGATCGGAGCGGTCGCCGTGCTGATCGTGCTTGCCTCGATCGTGTATCATTACACACTGGTCGTCATCGAGGGGCGGTCGCCGTCGTACTTTCAGTCGACGCAAGTCGTCGTCGAGATATTCACCGGGACGGGCTTTGGATCGCACTCGCCGTGGGAGACGCCGTTCTCGAACGTACTGGTTATCGCGCTCGACCTTTCGACGTTTCTGCTCCTGTTCATCGTCCTCCCGTACGTCTTCCAGCCGATCCTCGAAGATCGACTGACGCCGACCCCGCCCGAGCGGACAGCCCTCATCGATCACGTCGCCATCGCGGGCGACCGGACCGGCCAGACCGACCGATTGCTCGAGGAGTTCGACGCCCGGGGCGTTCCCCACGTCCTCGTCACATCAGACTCCGAGATCGCACTCGATCGCTCTGATAGCGGGACTGAGGTCGTGTATGGTGATCCGACCGAATCGAGCGCGCTCGAACGAGCGAACGTCGACAGCGCCCGCACAGTGATCGTCAATACGGACAGCGAGGACGTGGCTAACTGTGTCCTCGCGGTTCGGGAGCTGACGACCGACGCCCAGGTCGTCGCGCAGGTCAGGGATCCCTCACTGCAAAATCCACTCAAGTACGCCGGTGCCGATACGGTCCTCATGCCGCGCCGACTGCTCGCGAACCGGCTGGCCGGCCGGGTTCGATCGCTGTTCGACCCGCGGATCAGCGACGTGCTGTCGATCTCCTCGGAGTTCGCCCTCGTCGAGACGACCGTCACGGAGGACAGCCCGTTCTGTGGCGAGACCCTCGAGACCGCTGGCCTCGATAACGGCTCCGACGTGACCGCGCTTGGACTGTGGGACGACGGTGACTTTGTCCCCTCGCCGCCGCCGGGGACGACCCTCGAAGCGAACACCTCAGTACTCGTCGCGGGTCCGGAAGAACGACTCCGGGAGCTTGAAACCCGTCTTCCGGAGTCTCCCACGGCGGACGGGCGGGTCGTCATCGCCGGGGCCGGCGAGGTCGGCTCGACCGTCCAGCGGCGACTGGAACGTGCCGGGATCGACTGCACGCTCGTCGACCGCGTCGATCGCGAGGGCGTAGACCGCCAAGGCGACGTGACCGACGAGGCGGTGCTTCGGGACGCGAACCTCGGCGGCGCCGCCGTCTACGTGGTCGCGATCGGGAACAACGCGGAGGCAATCCTGTCGATCCTCCTCGCGCGGAACCTCACGTCCGACACTGAGATCGTCGCACGCGTCAACGACTCGGACATTCAGTCGAAGGCTCGCCGCGCCGGAGCGAACTACGTGCTCAGTCTGCCGGACATCAGTGCCCGCCTGATCGCGATGAACGTTCTCAAGGAAGACCTCCTCTCGTACGACCGACAGGTTCAGATCCTCCGGATCGAGGGCGAACGGCTGGCGGGGCAGACCCTGGGCGAGACGCCGATCGGACCGACAGACGCGGTGCTGGTCGCCGTCGAACGCGACGGCACGCTCTTGACAGACCTCGACGCCGGCTTCGAGATCGACGCGGACGATCGGCTGCTGATCGCCGGGAGCGACGACGCGCTCGATGCCTTCGAGACCGCGATGCACCGCTAGGCGCCGAGAAAACTCCCAGCACCTGACCGTTCGTTCACGACAGCCTTTTGGTACGTCACGGAAAACGAGTCAGCGATGCGTACCGAACAGTTCGACGTGATCGTCGTCGGCGGTGGGACCGGCGGGACGTTCGCCGCCACGACCGTCGCTCGTGAAGGCCTTGACGTCGTGCTTCTCGAACGGAAATCCGAGTCCGAGGCCGGGCACATCGCCTGCGGCGACGCGATCAAGGGTGCGAACACGTTTCCTGATGTGATCGACCGCGAGTACCTCCGCGCGGAGTCGTTCACCAACGACGGCATCGAGCGTGCCCTGTTCGAACTCCCCGACGGTGAACGGATCGAGTATTCGTTCGGCGGCCAGTCCGGCGCGATCGTCGACCGCAAGCGCTACGGCGAGGTCCTGCTCGAAGAAGCCGACAGCGCCGGCGTGACGATCCAGTATGATACCGTCGTCCAGGACGTGGTCCAGTCCGACGGCGTCGTCGAGGGCGTCGTCGCGACGCGACACGAGACACAGCGTCGGTACGAAGCGCCGGTGACCATCGACGCGGCCGGTGCGCTGTCGATCCTCCAGGACAGAGCCGACTTCGAGGCGGCGACTTTCGATACGAACGTCGATTACACGCACTTCTGTTCGGCCTATCGAGAAGTCCTTTCGGTGGACGAGCCGGTCGCTTATGACGACGCGCTGGTGTTCAAGCCGACCGAGGAACTGGGCTATCTGTGGTATTTTCCCCGGTCGGAAACCCGGATCAACGTCGGCCTCGGCTTTCAGATGACCGAGGAGCCGATGCAGTTGGTCAAGACGCTCAGAGACGATCTCAAGGCGAAACCCGAGTTCGAAACGGCAACTGTCGAGGACAAACTCGGGGCGGCGCTCCCGACCCGGCGACCCTACGATTCGGCTGTCGCGCCGGGGTATCTGGCTGTCGGTGACGCCGCGGCCCACGTCAACCCGACGACGGGCGGTGGCATCCCGGGCGCGGCGAAGGCCGGTCACTGGGCCGGGGAGGTCGCTGCCGACGCCGTCGTCGAAGAGTCGGCCGACGAAGCGACTCTCTGGCGGTACAACCACCGGGTGCAGACGGATTTCGGCAAGCGCTTTGCCGCGATGGACCTGTACAACATCTTCGGGACGGCCCACTCGATCGACGAACTGACCGACGTCATCGCGTCGCTGCCGGCCCAGCAACTCATCGACGTACTCGGGAAAGAGGGGACGGCTTCGATGGGCCTGCTTGGGAAGGTCCAGCTGGCGCTGTCGACGTTCGGTCACTGGGGAACACTATACGACGCCTACCAGGTCAACGCGATGGCCGACGAGCTCAAGTCCATCTACGAGGAGTACCCCACGACGCCGGCGGACTTCCCGGACTGGCGTCGCGACCGCGACGCGTTTCTGGATCGATTCTACGACCACGTCGGCGCCGAGCCGAAATACTAGCGGCCCGACACTACCGAAAGTCATCCATCTGACATTCTCTTCCCGTGGTATCGAAACCCATACTTCAGAACCCCTTAAATGATAGAGCCCGTAGCACAGTTGATGTCATCAAGCGAACTCACACCGGAGAGCGTGCCGTCCACCAAGGGTATGCCGATGCTCGGACTCGGGACCTGGGAGAACGAGGATCCAGATCAGTGTGCCGAAAGCGTCCGAACTGCCCTGGAGATGGGGTATCGACACATCGACACGGCACAGGCATACGGTAACGAGGACGCCGTCGGCGAGGGAATCGCTGCTGCCGACGTCGACCGATCGGATATCTTCCTCGCGACGAAAGTCTGGATCTCCAACCTCGACTACGAGGACGTCCTCGAAACCACACAGGAGAGCCTCGACAAACTCGGAACGGACTACCTCGATCTGCTGTACGTCCACTGGCCGTCACGGACCTACGAGCCCGATGCGACGCTGGAGGCGTTCGACGAACTGTACGACGAGGGGACGATCCGAAATATCGGTGTCAGTAACTTCGAACCGCGTCACATCGACGAGGCTCGCGAGCATCTTGACGCGCCGATCTTCGCCAACCAGGTAGAGACCCACCCGATGCTCCAGCAGACCGAGCTGCGGGACTACGCCGACGAACACGACATCGAGATCGTGGCGTACTCGCCGCTGGCGCGCGGTGACGTCTTCGAGATGGACGTCCTGAGCGAGATCGCGGAGAAACACGGCGTCAGCGAGGCTCAGGTGAGCCTGGCGTGGCTGCGCGCAAACGACGTGACTGCGATCCCGAAAGCGACCAGCGAAGCCCACATCAGGGACAACTGGGAGAGCCTGTCGCTGGAACTGGACGACGAGGACCTCGAACGGATCGCGAACGTCGATCGGACGCGTCGGAAAGTCGACCCCGGATTCGCGCCCTGGTAATACTGGTGGCTATACGTTCGTCCAGCTATCCGGCACACCGTCTTGCCGGCTCAGTTCGAACTGGGATAGCCACCAGTATAAGGCCACAATCGCCCTGGCGTCCGTAACCTACAACTATTAACCAGCGGGCGACAGAACCAGAGAGTATGTCGGCCCCAACTCAGACGGGGATCGCGGGGGCGATCCGGATCGATCTCAAGCGCCTCCACGAGACCTGGATGGAACTGATCTATCCGCGCCAGTTAGACGCCGAGCAGACGGTGCTGGGCAAGTGGCGACCCCAGACGACAGGCAGCCGCATCGCGTATCGACTATGGGGGGCTATTGGGGCACCGATCGTCGGCCTGCTGTATCCGCTGGTGCTTGTGGGCTACGTACTGCGCTATCAGGCACGCAAGCTCGACTCGGCCGTCACACGGATCGGTATTGCCGGCGTCGTCGTGTTGTCGGTGGTCGTCTGGGGTGCACTCTCGGTGCTCGCACGGTATCAACTCGAGATGAGCACGACCGGCGTCACCGCCGTCGTCGCGGCGAGCCTGGTCGCGACTGTCTCCGCCGCCCTCGCGGTCGTCACTAGCCGGATCGGCGGTCGCGCGTCGACGGTCCTGATCTCCTATCCGCTGGCGATCACGGCCATCTTTCTGCCGCCAGTCGTCGCCGGTCTGTACTCCGAAGCCGTCGCGAACTACATCTTCCCACAGAGCGAGTCGCTCGCGGAGTGGCTACTCGAAAACGTTCTGACGATCGGGGGCCTCAACGACTACCTCTGGAACAACTACGAACTGGAGGGGGTCGCCTACGTCGGAATGTGGTTCGGCATCGCCGTGCCGGTCGGATGGCTCCTGGGAACGCTGGTCACGCTCGCGAATTACGTCCGCCCACGGGACTAGACGTCTGACGGACGGATCGCACCGTCCCGCTCGGCGACGGTCACTGTCGATTCGCCGTCAAGCGTTATCGTCGCACCTGCCAGCAGCGGCGTGAGTATGCCCGCGACAACTGCCCCGAGTTCGGACAGCGACGCCGACAGCGCAACCCGATCGTCAGATTCGATACCGTGCTCTTCGCGAACGCGCCGTCCAGCCGCCAGCAGTTCAGCGTGGGTCCGGTCGTCGCTTTCCGTTTGCAGCGCCGGATCTGCCGGTTCGACGTCGGCGGGAAACTGGACTGGGTTCTCGCTCCAGCGCTCGCCCTCGAAGTGGGCGACCGTCGGGTCCTCGGGCCGGCCACCGTACCCCATTGCTTTGCAGCCGGGCGGCAGCTCCCGGCCGTCGAGCCGATCGGCCGGGCCGACGAGCACGTCGAGTCCGTCCAGTGACACGGGGTCGGTCGCGACGCTCGCTCCGACCGTCCACGCGCCGAACAGTGCGATGATAGCCTGTGGGTTCGGCGTCTCGTTGGTATTCGTTTCCTCTGAGCCAGTCCCGTCGAAGAGCCCGACGGTCGTTCCCTCCCTGATGCCGTAGTGGCGCAACAGGTTGCCCGCCTTCCAGGCGTCGACGCAGAACTGCTCGCCGCTCCAGGAGCGACTCCGCGGTCCCGGCCGGTGGATCCACAACTGGTCGGTGCCACGTTCGGGGCGTACGAGATCCGCGAGCACGTCCATACGATCTGCTCGGGCCGGGTCGGACAAAAGCACCCGTGTCTGGGTTGCTCGCCTGCGTTGCTGTAGCGATCAGTGGTCGGCCTACCGGCCGAAGCGCCGCTGTCTGGTTTGATAGTCCCGCAGCGCCCGGAGATAGTCGCGCTTGCGGAAGTCACGCCAGTTGACGTCCGTGAAGTACAGTTCGGAGTAGACGGACTGCCAGATCATGAAATCGGAGAGGCGCTCGGCACCGGTCTTGACCACCAGGTCCGGGGCCGTCGGGAAGACCAGTCGTTTCTCGATCTCGGATTCGTCGATATCGTCCGGATCGAGTCGCCCGTCGGCGACCTCTTCGGCCAGTCCGCGGACCGCAGTCGCGAACTCGTGTTTGCCGCCGAGACCAATGCTCACCTGTATCGGCGCGCCAGCCTGGTCGTCGTCGTCGGGACCGCGGATAGCGATCGGTCGGGGTGCGTCTATATCGCTGATCTGTCCTCGGAGCGTCGGGACCGCCTCCGCGTCGAGCACGCTGACGTACACCAACACACGATTGGCACCGTACTCGAACACCCAGTCGAAACTCCGTTCGAGCGTCTCGTAGGCGCCTTTCTCGAGGAGATCGCGCTCGGTGAGAACGACGGCGACCGAGTCAGGCAACGAGGCGTCACTCCAGCGGATGCGCGCGGCGAGATACCGGTCGTACAGACCCACACGGGTTGATCGTCGGCCGGTGAAATAAAGCCCACCGGATCGTCGGCCGGTTCGGAAAGGGTAAGTATCTCTCGGGGAAACGCACGGTAGCGTGACATCGACAGTCCGGCGCGCCGGCGCGTTCGCTCTCGTCGGAGCCCTGTCGCTCGCGGTCCCACTGATGGACCGCCTGTTTGCTCGGCCAGTGGCAACTGTCACTGCTGGTGCGCCGTTTCTCGCGATCGCCGCCGTCGCACTTTCGCTCTCCGATGAGAGCGCGACCTTCGAGCTGTTCGCCCGATCCGGCGACCGACGGGACGGCCGTCTCTATGGGCTGGCCGGATTCACACTCGCCATCGCGGTGCTCTCGGCGTTTGGAACGTATGCCGGGCTCTCGATTCCGGCGTTCGTGGCGAGCGTCATCGTCCTTTCGGGCGGGAACCTCGCCGCCCACGCGGCTCGCGACCGTGGGGTCGAGCCGTTCGGCGCGATGACAGCGTTCGTCACGGGGAGCCTGTTGGCCGGGGCTGGCGGGTACCTCGCTGCGGCTGCGATCCTCGACCAGCCGACTGTACTTCCGCAGGTCGTGTTTCTGGCCGCGACTGGCGCGCTGATCGGTGCCCTCGTGCGCTCGATGCTGTTCGAGCGCGACGACCCGATCGTGTTGCTGGCTATCAGTCTGCTGCTGTGGCTGTTCGCCGATCTGTCGATTTCCGTCTCCGCGACCGGGATCACCGCGGCGCTTGCTGTGACCATCGCGCTCGGATACGTCTCCTACGCGCTGGAGACGGCGTCGCTCCCGGGGATGCTCACCGGCGTCTTGCTGAGTCTGTTGACCCTGGTCGTCGGCGACGTCGGCTGGTTCGCGATGTTGATCACCTTCTTCGGCCTCGGAGGGCTGTCCTCGAAGCTCCGGTACGACCGGAAGGTCAACCGTGGGATCGCCGAACCGAACGAAGGGGCCAGAGGCAGTGGGAACGTCCTCGCGAATTCAGTCGTCGCGCTGTTCGCGGTCATCGCACACGCCGCAGCCCCGCAGATGAGAGGTGTTCCGGAAGGCCTGTTTCTGTTCGTCTTTGCTGGGGCGGTCGCCGCCGCGATGAGCGACACGCTCTCCAGTGAGATCGGCGGACTGTACGACGACCCCCGTCTCATCACGACCCTTGAAGTGGTCGATCCCGGTACCGACGGCGGCGTCACGTGGCAAGGGGAACTTGCCGGCCTGTCAGGTGCCGTACTGATCGCCGGGATCGGGGCGGTGGCGTTCAACCTCGGAACGGTCGGTATCGGCGTCGTCGTCGCCGCCGGCCTCGTCGGGATGACCGTCGACAGCGTGCTTGGAGCGACTGTAGAGGGGCGGTTCGTGGGGAATCAGGGCGTCAACTTCCTGGCGACGCTCGCAGCCGGTCTGGCTGCCGGGGTGCTGGCGATCACAACAGGCACTATCGCGGTGTAACCGATGACGACGATCCGCGAACTCCGAGCCGACGACCGAAGTCGATTGCGGCAGATACAGGAGTCGGTGCTGTCCGATCCCAGCCCGGACGTGCTGACGGCCGCTCTCGATGGGCCGCTGTTCGGACTGGTGGCCGTCGATTCGGGCACTGTCGTCGGCTACCTGCTGGCTATCGTCGGTGACCGTCGCGTCTACGTACCGGAGCTCGCGGTCGCGGAATCGGCCCAGCGCGAGGGACACGGATCTCGTCTGGTGGGCGCCGCAAGTGATCGGTTCCGCGAACGCGACCTCGAGACGGTGCGACTCACGGCGCGTGCTGACGATACGGTCGCACGACACTTCTACGAGCACCTGGGGTTCGAGGCGGTCGAGCGAGTGTCGGACAATTACGACGACACGGACGGCATCGTCTACGAAAAGAAACTGTGATGGAGAGGCTGTCGTCCAGCGCCTACGAGACGACCCGCAGACGGACGGACGTCGGCTTTTTGACGAACTCTCCTTCCGCCGTCGCGACGATCTGACTGACGCCGCGCTGGGCGGCCACGTCGAGCACGCGTTGATCGACTGCCCCGTCGACCAGCACCGTCACGGGCGCCGTCTCGGCGTCGGCGATAGCGTCGAATGCCTGGCCTGCCTCGCGCTCGTCGATCGGGTTCAGGCCGTCATCGAGCAGTCGCGCCCGGCCGGTGCCGTCTTCGATGACGCGCGCGATGTGGTCCCCGAGCGTACGCTCGCGGTCGTCGTCGGTCGGGCTGTCGTCAACTTCGGTCTCGGCGTCATCGGCCTCGGTGTCGTCATCCTCCATGCCGTCAGACCGATCGTGGGTCAAATCGGCGTCCGATGCGACGTCGCGTTCGGCGTCTTCGGATTCGTCGTCGGTCGTCGACTGGGCCGCCGCTGCGCCGCGCTGTGTACCGTCCGCGACCGCCAGCCGCTGGCCGTCGACCGTGATATCGTCGATTTCGTCGTAGGCGACTTTCTCCCGGAGTGCCGTCATGACTTCCTCGCGGGAAAGGTCCTCGACCGATTTGCCGCCGGGTGCGAACGCGACGTAATTGACATCGCCTACCTGCGCCAGTTCGCGCAGGATGAGCTCGCCGCCGCGGTCGCCATCGAGAAACGCCGTTACCGTTCGCTCATCAGTGAGGCGAGCGATTGCGTCAGGGACGTTCGTCCCCTCGACGGCGACGGCGTTTTTGATCCCGAACTGCAACAGTTGCGTCACGTCCGCACGCCCCTCGACGACGATGATGGCGTCGCTGTCGGCGACGCGCGGTCCGGCGGGATACCCCTCGAAGTCGGTGATTCGCTCGGCACGAGCCTGCCGGCGAACCTTTTCGACGAGTTCCTGACTCGAAAGCACCGACTCGTCGAACCGCTCTAGCAACTCGGTGGCTCGCTCGACGATTTCGCGGCGCTTGGCCTGTCGGACGTCTTCGAGGCTGGTCACCTCGAAAGTCGCTCGACACGGCCCGACGCGGTCGATAGTCTCCAGACTCGCTGCCAGGATCGACGTCTCGACGCGATCCAGGCCGCTCGCGATCGTCACCTCGCCGACCGATTGCCCCTTCTCCGAGTCGATCTCGACGTCGATCCGACCGAGTTTGGCCGACTCCTGAAGGTTGCGAATCTCGAGCTCGTCGCCGAGCAGCCCTTCGGTCTGTCCGAAGATCGCACCGACGACGTCACTCCGTTCTACCACCCCGTCGGCGGTGATCTGTGCATGTATGAGGTATTTGGATGAATCCTGCATTGAT
>Ga0207851_100931_pt1 | contig 11090 bp, 10 predicted proteins | sample A23E3SouthBayCA_FD_187747 | JGI IMG/M metagenome (GOLD analysis project Ga0207851, IMG submission 187747) | Aerobic enrichment media microbial communities from Eden Landing Ponds, California, USA - A23 E3 (SPAdes) | ecosystem: Environmental > Aquatic > Marine > Unclassified | place: Emeryville... | reverse complement strand
GGAGCCGCTACCGGGCTCGGAGGACTTCTCAGTACTTCGCGATTGGATGGACGAGTTCGGTCTCCGGTCGCCGGTGGGGCTCCGCAGCGCCGAGCGCCTCGGCTCTCGGGTCGACGAGGTGCTCGGCGAGTGGGAGGGTCCCAACCCGACGATTTGTGAGTGCGAAGCCGTCACGCGGGCGGAGATCAACGACGCGATCTCGCAGTCGGGGACCGAACTCAACGCCGTGCGAATCCGCACCCGCGCGTCGATGGGCAACTGTCAGGGGGCCTTTTGCTGTCACCGGATCGCGAACGAACTACTACCGGAATACGACGAGGCGACCGCTCGCGACGCCCTCGACGACCTCTATCAGGAGCGCTGGAAGGGCGAGCGCCACGCGCTGTGGGGCGAACAGCTCTCCCAAGCGATGCTGAAGCACCACCTGCACGCCACGACGATGAACCGTGACGGCGACCCCGCGTCGACGGACGGAAGCGTCGATTTCGACGCCTTCGACGCCGGCAGTGAAGAGCGCACGGCCGACGCGCAGAAGGGAGTCGTCGATGGCGATTCGTGAGGACGTCCTCGTCATCGGCGGCGGCATCGCCGGGGCGACGGCCGCGCTCGCGGCCGCCGAGACGGGCGCGCGGGTCCGACTGCTCTCGCACAAGAAGAGCACGCTCCGGCAGGCCAGCGGACTGATCGACGTGCTCGGGTCGGTTGCCGGTGACAGCCCCGAGGGAGAGGTATCAGGCCTGATCGCCGACCCGTTCGAGGCCATCGAGCGACTGCCAGACTCGCATCCGTACCGCGTCGTCGGCCGCGCAGGGATCCGCGACGGACTCCGACTCTTCGACGAGGCCGTCGGCGACGCGTACTTGGGAAAACACACCGACCGCAACGCCCTCGTCCTCACTCACGGCGGGACGGTCAAGCCGACCGCACGCTACCCCGAATCCGTCGCTCCCGGCCTCGCGAGCGCTGCGGAGAAGACGCTGCTCGTCGGCTTTGAGGGCCTGACCGATTTCGACGCGCCCGCGGCCGCGGCGCACCTCGACGCGACGGGCGTCCCCTTCGACGTCGACGGCGCGACGGTCTCCTTCCCCGTCGAGTTCCGCGACGACGCGCTGACGACACGATTGGCAAAGGCGCTCGACACCGACGAGTCGGATGCGCGTCGAGGACTCGCAGATGCCGTCTCCGAGCACCTCGATGGCCACGAGCGGGTCGGGTTCCCGGCGATGCTCGGCGACGACGACCGTCACGAGGTCCGCGCGGAGCTCGAAGACCGTCTCGGCGCGGCGGTGTTCGAGATCCCGACCGGCCCCCCGAGCCTGCTCGGGATGCGGCTCGAAGACCTGTTGTTCGACGCGCTCGACGAGGCCGGCGTCCGGATCTCGTCGGGCAACCCCGCGGTCGGCTACGAAGCCGACGGCGGGCGCATCGAATCGGTCCTCGTCGACCGGCGCGGACGCGAGGTCCCCTACGCGGCCGAGGAATTCGTTCTCGCGACGGGCGGACTCGTCGGCAAGGGGATCGATTCCGACCGGGAATCGGTCACGGAGCCGGTCTTCGACTGTCACGTCCCGCACCCCGAGGACCGGTACGACTGGTCGGAGCCGGCGGCGTTCGGCGCGCACGCGTTCGCGCGGTTCGGCGTCGTGCCCGACGACGACCTCCGGCCGACGGACGACTCCGGCGAGGCCGAGTTTGCGAACCTCCGCGCCGCGGGCGGCGTTCTCGGCGGGGCCGATACCCCGCGGGAGAAGTCGGCCGCGGGCGTGTCGCTCGCGACGGGGGCGTACGCGGGGCGTCGCGCGGGGGAGAACGTAACCGGCAGAAAAGCGGAGGAGGCGACGCAATGAACCGAAAAGCGGTGACAACCGAACGGGAGACTCAGACCAGATGAGTGACGCAGAGACCCCACCAACGACGGAACCGACCGAACCCACCGAACAGCAGCCGACGTCGAAGCCGGACTTCGAGCCGGTGTCGGTCTTCGGCGACGACGCGACGATGGACCTCCGCCCCGGCGCGGACAACTGTTACAAGTGCTCGGTCTGCGACACGACCTGCCCGGTCGCCGAAGTCGACGACGACTTCCCGGGGCCGAAGTTCCAAGGGCCCGAGCAGTGGCGGCTCAAGCGAAAGGATGAGGGAAAAATCGACGACTCGATTATGTCCTGCTCGAACTGTATGCGCTGCGACGACGCCTGCCCGTCGAGCGTGCCGCTCTCGCAGATGCACAACACCGCGCGCGGCGAGTACGTCGACGAGCAGATGGACAAACTATCGGTCGAGTACGTCCGAAACCGGATTCTCGCGAACTACCGTACCTCCGCGTGGTTCGCCAGCAAGGTCCCGCGACTCGCGAACTTCGCGATGAACTTCGGGCCGGCGCGCTGGCTGATGGAGAAGACGATGGGCGTCACGAGCGAACGCGAGTTCCCCGCGTTCGCGACGCAGACGTTCCGCGAGTGGTGGCGCGATCGCGGCGGCGCGGACGCCTCCCGGGAGAACGCGAGAGAGGCCCGCGAACGCCGCGGCGAGGCAGTCGATTCCGAAAAGAAGGTCGCGTACTTCCACGGTTGCTACTCGAACTACAACACGCCCGAGGTCGCGAAGGCGCTCGTCCGCGTCTACGAGTCCTTCGGCTACGAGATCGTCGCGCCCGAGCAGCGCTGCTCCGGAACGCCGATGTTCGCCAACGGGATGCTCGCGGACGCCGAGCGCGCCGCGGAAGTGAACGTCTCCTCGTTCGCGGATCTCGTCGAGGAGGGCTACGACGCCGTCGCCTCCTGTACGTCCTGCTCGATGGCGCTCAAACAGGAGTACCCCGAACTGTTCGACATCGACGGGATCGAAGACGTCGCCGAGAACACCTTCGAAGCGCTCGAATACCTCCGCATTCAGGAGGACTTGGAGAGCGCGATCGCAGATGCCAGTGTCGAGGAACAGGCGTTCGCCTACCACGCGCCGTGTCACGCGCGGAATCAGGGCCTCGACAGACAGGCGATCGAGTTGTTCCGCGAACTCGACGGCGTCGTCGTCGAGGACGTGGGCGACTCTTGCTCCGGAATTTCCGGGACGTACGGCTGGAAGGAAGAGAAGTACGAGACGTCGATGCAGATCGGCGGCGATATGTTCGAGCATATGCACGACGCTGCGGGCGACGTCGGGATGACCGAATGTCCGACCTGTGCGATGCAGATGGAACACGGGACGGGCTATGAAATCAAACACCCGCTGCAGTTGCTCGAAGAAGCGCTCTGTTAGTGGCTTGTACGAATTTCACTCGAATTAGACTTCGGACGGTCGCGTAGCGATGGCCAGCGTGCAAAAAAGACGATCAGCTAGCAGCTAGTCGTCGGCTGCTAACTCTTGCTGCAGGTGTCCACCGATTTGGTGCACTTTGTCCTTGAATTCGTCGAGGTCGTACTGCTGTGCGTGCAGCATACTGCTGTAGCGCGAGGTAAAACTCGACAGGAAATACACTTCTTGGAGTTCTGATTCGGTAGCGCCGTGTAACTCCGCGGCCGCGCCGTGGAAGAACGTGCAGTATGGACACTTGATGTTCGCCGCAATCGCAAGTCCGATCAGTTCGCGATATTTCGGCGGAATCTCTGATTCGCCAGCAACGTATTTCTTGAACGTCGGCCACTCCTGGACTGCGTCGTCCTCGGGGATAGTGTCGAGCGGCGGTGGAACCATTCCGAACGTCTCTTCGAGGTCTTTTTTCGCCTCGGAATACCCTTGTGCGGTTGCCATAATCTCCCCAATATGGGGAGTCTTACCGTACATCAGGAACAGGCAAGGTCGTTTTTACGATGTCGTTAGGCGATACCGTCCGTTGGTGCGGATGTGGTTCTGAGATACTATCGCGATAGCGGTTTCGAAATGGATTTGATCCGGTTCCCGCCGCGGCCGACGGGTCCCAACCGGGCGTCTACGCGTCGATGGGTTCGACGCCGATCGTGACGCGCACGTCCTCGACGTCCCACTCCTCGACGAGCGCCCACGCATCCTCGCTGCCGACCTCGCCGGTGGTGAATTCGCGGGTCCGCGTCTCGTCGGCGACGACGTCGCGGTGGCGGTCGACGAACTCGGCGATCCGGTCATCGGCGACGTCGACAGCGGTGTCGATCTCGGCGTCGACCTCCAAATCGAGCTGCTTGCGCATCTCTTGGATCCGTCGGATCACGTCGCGAGCGTAGCCCTCGGCCTCGATTTCGTCGGTGAGTTCGGTGTCGACGTAGACGGTGCCGCCCTCGAAGTCAGCTCCGGAAATGTGTTCCGGCGGTTCGGCCTCGTAGGAGACCATCTCGCTGTCGAGGTCGTAGGTCTCGCCGTCGACCTCGACGCCGCTCTCGATTTCCGCAGGGGTCTTGCCCTGCACCGCTTCCATCACTTTCTGCGCGTCGCCGCCGAAGGCGGGCCCGATGACGCTCATCTCGGGATTGGCGCGCTCGACGAGTTCGTCGAACTCGCGCACCACGTCGATCGAGCGGGCGTTGACGCGCTCGCCGAGGAGGTCCGACAGCGACCCGACCGCTTCGGCGACGTCGTCCTCGTCGGTGGCGACGACGACTCGCTGGACGGGCCAGCGGAGCTTTCGACCGCCCTGCTGGCGCGCGTTCGCCGCGGCCTCCTCGACGTCGCGGAGGACCGCCATATTCCGCTCCAGTTCCTCGTCGCGGAGGCTCTCCTTGGGCGTCGGGTACGACAGCGCGTGGACCGTCGTCGCGCTCCCGTCGAGGTGCTGGTACATCCGCTCGGCGAGATACGGCGTGTAGGGCGCGAGGAGCCTGATCGTCTCTTCGAGCACCGTCGCGAGCGTCGCGTACGCGCCGCGCTTGGAGGCGGAATCCTCTTCCTCCCACATCCGCTCGCGGATCGCCTTCACGTAGAACCGCGAGACGTCGTCGGTGAAGAAGTCGAGGACGGCGTTGAGCGCGTCGCTGACCTCGTAGTTCTCCCACGCGGCCTCCGCTTCGGCCTCGACGGACTGCAGGCGCGAGAGCACCCACTCGTCGACCACGGTGAGGTCGCCGTCGTCCAAGTCGGCCTCGGCCGGGTCGTAGCCGTCCAGTTCCATATAGGGAAGTGGAAACCGGAACACGTTCCAGAGGATGTTGAGCGTCGACTGCATCTCCCCTAATCCGTCCCACTCGAAGGAGAGATCGACGCCCTGCTGGTCGTGACTGAGGAGATAGGCCCGAAGCGGATCGCGTCCGGCCCGGTTGATGGCCTCCTCGGGAGTGACGATGTTCCCACGAGACTTCGACATTTTGCGTCCATCTTCGTCGTTGACGAACCCGTGCATCATCACCTCCTCGTACGGTGCTCGCCCGACTGCGGCCGTTCCCATCCCGAGTTGCGACCAGAACCACCCGCGGGTCTGGTCGTGCGCCTCGACGATCCAGTCGGCGGGCCACAACTCGTCGTGGGCGTCGGTCTCGCTTGGGTAGTTGATGGTCCCCCACGTCGCGACCGAGGAGTCGATCCAGACGTCGAAGACGTCCGGCACGCGTTCGTACGTTTTCCCATCTTCGGTGATCGTCAGCGGATCGACCGCGGGACGGTGCAGGTCGATCTCATCGGGGTCGATGTCCTGATCGACGCGCTCGGCGAGTTCCTCGCGCGTGCCGACGACGATCCACTCGCCGTCCTCGGCCTGCCAGATCGGGAGCGGGATGCCCCAGTAGCGCTGCCGGGAAATGTTCCAGTCTGGAGCATCAGAGACGAAGTCGCGGAAGCGATTGTCGCGGGCCCACTGCGGGTACCACTCGGTCTCCTCGATATTGTCGAGGAGCTCGTCTTTGATGTCGGTGACCGTGATGAACCACTGATCGGTCGCGAGGAAGATGATGTCCGTGTCGCAGCGCCAACAGTGGCCGTAGCGGTGGTCGTGCTCGCCCGACGCGAGCAGCGCGCCCGAATCGTCGAGGTCCTCGATGATCGGGTCGTTGGCGTCGCGGACGAACGTGCCCGCGTAGTCGCCCCCCTGTTTGGTGAACTCGCCGCGGCCGTCGACCGGGACGAAGACGTCGAGGCCGAGTTCTTCGCCGCGTGCGAAGTCCTCCTGTCCGTGCCCGGGCGCGGAGTGGACCAGACCAGTCCGATCCGCCTCGACGTACTCGGCGGTGTAGACCTCCCCAGCGCCCTCGAAGTCGGCGACCTCGTTCAGATGGGGTTCGAGCGGGTTGTCGTAGGTCCACCCGACCATCTCCTCGCCGGTGACCTCTTCGACGACCTCGTAGTCGTCGTAGCGGCCCTCTTTCAGCACGTCCTCGACGCAGGGTTCGGCGATGTAGAGGGTTTCCTCCTCGCCGTCTTTCTCCGCGCGAACGGCCTGATAGGTCATCTCACCGTCGACGGCGACGAAGGTATTGGCGGGGATCGTCCACGGCGTCGTCGTCCAGATGACGAGACTGCCTTCTTTCTCTCGCAGCGGGAACTTCACGTAGATAGAGGGCGAGGTGATCTCGTCGTACTCGACTTCGTTGGCGGCGATAGCGGTCTGACAGCGCGGGCAGTAGTTGACTGAGCGCTTGCCCTGTTCGACGAGGCCGCGGTCGTCGACCTGCTGGAAGGCCCACCACGCGGCTTCCATATACTCGGGCGAGATGGTCTCGTAGGGGTCATCCCAGTCCATCCAGACGCCGATCGACTGGAAGTCCTCGTCCATCGCCTCGCGGTTCTCCTCGGCGAAGCGTTTGCACTCGTCGATGAAGGACTCCATCCCGTACTCCTCGATGTCGCGCTTCGATTCGAAGCCGAGTTCCTCCTCGACTTTCACCTCGATCGGCAGCCCGTGCATATCGTAGCCGGGGCGGTCGGTGACGCGGTGGCCGGTCATCCGCTTGTGACGGATGACGGCGTCTTTCAGCGTCTTGTTCCACGCCGTCCCGAGGTGCATCTGTCCGGAGGTGTACGGCGGCCCGTCGACGAAGAAGAAGGCGGGGTCGTCGGCGTGCGCCTCCTTCGTCGCCTCGTAGGCGTCTGCGTCGTCCCAGTACATCTCGACCGCGGACTCGACGTCCTCGGGCGTGTACTGGTCGTCGACTTCGTCCATACAGGTGGAGTACCAGCGGACGTATATGAAATCCGTGGAAGCGCGGCGTGCATCCGCCCAGCGCGGTCGGCGGCGCGGTGCGGGGCAGTTGCGGCGCGGCGCAGTGGCGGAGCGGAGCGGTAGTTGGGCTGTCGCGGTCGCGGTGCGGGGCGTGGCGTGGCGGAAGCGGTAGCGGTAGCGGTAGCGGTAGTTGGGCTGTCGCGGTCGCGGTCGGCAAGTGATTGTACCGCGAGGCTCGCTCTGCGAGCCTCGCGGGAAGTTTTTCCTCCAGGTTTTTGCGCGGAGGGGTCCTGCGGACCCCTCCGCTGTAAAAAGGTGGGTGTCTAGAAGTCAGGCAGATCCTCGGGCGCTTCGTACTCGGACTCCCACGTGATGTAGTCGTCTTTCAGGGTCTCACAGACGAGTTGGCCGAACTCGGTCAGTCCGGCGTTGATGCTCGAAACGGTCTTCCACGAGTCGACCTCGGGGTGGATCTCGCGCTCTTTCCAGTCTTCGGGGATGCCGGGGGCGTGGTACCCGACCCGGTCGGCGAAGTCGTCCCAGAAGAAGTCGAACCGCGAGAGCAGGTCGAGATCGAGGATGATCTCCCATTCGTCGGCCGTGACGTCCGTGTCCGAGGACCACTGCGCGAAGGCGTCTTCCCACGCGCCGTCGCGGAGGAGCCCTTCGAGTTCGTCGCGCCGGTAATCGGTGTCGCCCATAATCTCCGCGTCGTCGTACTCGTTGGGGTCGACGACGTCTTCGAGTTCGGGAACCGGCGGCGCCTCGACTGAGAGCGTCATAGCGAAGCGTTCGAGCGGCGACGGGATAAGCGATGTGTGCCCGAGTCAGCGCCAGCAACGGTATCGGTCCGTCGTTACCGCTCGTCGCCGAACTCGCTGAAGTCGTCGAGGTCGTTCGGCTCGTCGTCGACGCCCGCCGGTCCGGATCCGCCGCCGAAGTCGAAGCGCTCGGGCGGCTGTCCGGCCTCGTCGAGGACGGTATCGGAGACCTCGATCGGGCAGTCGACCCGAACAGCGAGCGCGACGGCGTCGCTCGGGCGCGCGTCGAAGACGAACTGTTGGGGTTCGCCGTTCTCGTACCGTTCGGCGTCGACCTTCGCGTAGAACGTTCCGTCGGCGATGTCGTCGATGCGCACTTTGTCGATGGCCCCGCCGAACTCCGTGAGCATCTCCACGAGGAGGTCGTGCGTCAGCGGTCGCTCGAAGGCATCGCCGGTGATGGCGAGTTGGATCGCTCGCGCCTGATCGGCTGTGACGACGATGGGAAGTAGCTCCGCTCGCGCCGCGACCACGACCGCGGGGATGTTATCCCCGTCAGCGTCGACACCGACGGCGATTCCCTCGACCTCGCCCGGGTGGTTCATACGAGTACGTACTCCGTCCGGGTACGAATACTTACGGGCGGTCGAGACGGTACTGTTTTGTTAAGATTGAAATCTGCGAGAACGGTGCGGAGAAGACTTCGGAAGCCCCCGCGCTCTCGACTCGATGGGCTCGCTGTCACTGAAAATCGGAGATTTTCAAGATCACGAGAGCGCAATACGCTCTCGAACGATGATCCTCGGCGCTCGCGGTGCTCGCGCCTGCGGTCCTAGCGTCGCCCGTCTTCGTCGAGAGCGCGGCCCCTTCCAGTCCCACCCGTGAGCGGTTTTTCGGCCACAATCGCGTAACTAAACAGTACCGTCGAGACAGGCAGTTGGTAGCAACGCGGCTAGCGCTGTCGAAGGAACCAAATCCCGAACCACACTAGGAGGACGGTCAGGCCGCCGAGGAAGACCAGTAACCCCGGCGGCGGTCCGGTCGCTGCGGCTCCCGCGGCCGTGTCGGCGGCGACCTGCACGGACTCGGTGGTCGCGCCCCCGTCGGCTCCACCAGTCTGACCAACGAACGGGAATCCCTCGATGGCGACCTGCGCGAACAGGCTCACGACAGCGACGATGCCGACGCCCGCGAGCAGTCGTTTGAGCGCGCTGGCGAGCCCCGTCGTCTCGTCGGTGTCGGCGGCGACGACGACGAGCGGGCGGTCAGCGGGCGCGTACACTTTCATCTCGCGGCCTTTCTCGGAGTAGACGGTGTCGACGATCTCGACTGCGCCCGCAGCCTCCAGTCGTTGGAGATGGTACTGGACGTTCTGGAGGGACGTGTCGACCGACTCCGCGAGGGCGGCGGGGTTCGTCGGCTCCTCGTGCAGCGCTGCGAGGACGCGACGGGCGGTCGCCGAGGAGAGCGCCGACAGGAGGTCGTCGGCGTCGTCGTCGTCGAGTCCGACGACGCGCGGCGACGCGTCGACGTCGGGCCCGGATTGGGAGGGCAAGAGGCGAGCCATCGACACCCCGTAGAACGCAGACCGATACAAACCTGTTGCCTCCCGACGCGTTCACCGGCCGATCCACCGTTCGGGACACAGCGCCGCAATACACTTGCATCCCCCTATCCTAGGGTCGGGTATGTACGTCCGGGACGCGAAAAACCGCGACGAGGTCTGGTTACTCGACAGAATCGAGGAGGCGGACATCGACGATCCCGCGTTCCGGTCTCGGGACTACGTGATCGCACTTGACGAGGAAACCTCACGAAAGGCAGGATTCGGCCGCATCCGGGTCCACAAGACCGATGAAGGGGAGTTCTGCGAACTCGCGTTCGTCTACACGCTGCCCCCATGGCGTCAGCAGGGCGTGGGCGCACACGTCATCGAGCGCCTCGTCGATCGGGCCAGCGGGGAGGAGTACGACACGGTGTACACGTTTACGCGCCAGCCCGAATATTTCACGCCCTTCGGGTTCGAGCCGCAGGACACCGGCTCGCTGCCGGAACCGGTCGCGTCACGGCTCGAAGAGGTGCGAGAGGAACGCGGCGAGGAAGTCATCGCGATGGCCGTCCTCGCAGACGACTTCGACGTCCCCGACTCGTTCCGCGAGCGGTTCAAAGAGGCGTCGCCGGCCGACCGATCCGAGACTGACGCGCCCGAGGAGACGGCCGAGGACTTCGGCATCGACCCCTCGAAGGCGACATACAAGTACGACACCGGCAACTGATCCGCGACACCGGCAACTGATCCGCGGCACCGGCAATTACGCGTGGGTTCTGCCTCCCCGATCAGGTCCGATCTTCGAGGAAATCCGTGCTGAAGACGATGTACGCGAGGACGCTACAGAAGAGAATCGGCGGGAGAATCGCGAACGCCCACAGCGGTTCGATTCCCCACCCGAGGAGCAGAACCACGTCGGCGAGCCCGACCGCCAGAAACGGCGCGACCGCGAGCGCGGCCCGTTTGCGGTTTTTCCCGCCGGACTCGGACTCAAGGGGTGCGTTCGGGTCGAACTCCTCGTCGGCGACATCGGGGTTCTCGGCCGACGTGGAAGAGGCCATATCCGACGTTGGAAACCGAGCGATAAAAGCGCCGCGCTGTCGGCCGCAGTCGGCGGCCGCGCTGATCGACGTACGGGGCGATAGGGGCGGTAGCCGGTCCAGTCCCCGCTTCAGGAGCGCGGCCCCGCGCCGGCGTTCCCGTCTTCGAGCCGCGAGGCGAGTTCGACGAGTCCGAAGAGCGCGCCGAGGAGGAGTACCGAAACGACGACGCCGTAGAGCGCGATCGCCGCGGGCGTCACCGGAATCGTCATCGAGGTTCCCAAGATCGCGGCGTCCGAGACTTCGACCGAGCCGTTGCTGCCGACGAGCCAGCCGATTCCGGCCGAGAGCACCACGACTATCGCACCGACCCACAGCATAATCCGGCGGCCGAGACCCGGCCGTCCCGCGTCGGTACTCGATTGCACGTTCGGTTGGAGGGCCGCGAGCGGCTTTGCCCTTACTATTCCGCGACGGTCCTCGCGGGGTGAGAACGCTCCGCGACGGCAACCTACAAACCGAAGCCGGACGAATCGGGCCCAATGGCTGACGAACTCCTAGAACGCGCCCGCGAGGCTCTCGAAGAGGCGTACGTCCCGTACTCCGAGTACCGCGTCGGCGCGGCGCTGCGGACCGCCGACGGGTCGGTTTACGTCGGCTGCAACATCGAGAACGCCAACTAC
>Ga0207851_100927_pt1 | contig 11138 bp, 9 predicted proteins | sample A23E3SouthBayCA_FD_187747 | JGI IMG/M metagenome (GOLD analysis project Ga0207851, IMG submission 187747) | Aerobic enrichment media microbial communities from Eden Landing Ponds, California, USA - A23 E3 (SPAdes) | ecosystem: Environmental > Aquatic > Marine > Unclassified | place: Emeryville, CA... | reverse complement strand
CCAGCCGGGCGCACAGTTGTCCGGCGTCGTCTCCGTCGGCCAGGCTGAACTCGACGGTGCTGTCGAGGGCCGCGCGTTCGGTCAGGCGATCGCCAGCGCCGATACCAACGAGAGTAAGGCCGCTGTCGTCTCCGAGCGTATGCCGGGCCTGGAGAACCGCCTCGATGATCTCAGCGAACGGCGCGAACAACTACAAGACGCCTACGAGAACGGAAGTCTCGACCGCGGCGCGTACGAGGCCAGGACGACCGCGTTAGCTGCCCGGATCCAGCAGGTCGAACGACAGCTCAACCGGAGCCACGCCGTTGCAGTTGCCCTGCCGGAGCAGGCTCGTGACCGCGCTGGCGTGAACGTCACCGCGATCGAACGACTCCGTACACAGGCCGGTGCGATGCGTGGCGGCGAGATGGCCGAGATCGCACGCGGAATCGCTGGTCCCCGCGTCGGAATGGGAATGCCGGACACGTCGCGTGGCGGGCCGTCCGCTGGGGTCCCCGGTAACTGGACCGGTCCCGGTGCCGGTGGACCACCGGCCGATCCGGGCCCGTCTGAGCACGGACCGACGACTGATCACGGACCGATGGCTGATGGTGACTCAGCCGATCGAGACGACCGAACGTCGAACTGGTAATCGCGCGCAGCCGAACCAGTAGCCCATCCGTTTCTGGTATACGAGAACGAATCTCACAGCGAGGATTGTCCCGGAAGTTATTAGTACTGTTCTGGGAATAGCAACAGGTACATGACGAAGACTGCACCGGCTGGCATACGTGGATTCGCCAGCGGTCAGTCCGTCTCTTGCTTCGACATTCGGCGACAGGGTTGGACCCCGTCCAACGAGCAGTCGGATGTCGACGATATCCGACGACGACGGGGCCGTTAGGCCCTGCTACTATTACTCCCCACGACGGACACGGTTTCACACACTCGATACCGCCCACTGTCGGGTTTCGGGCGGGTAAACTGATCCCGACACGACAACAATGCCAGGTGAACATTCAGGAACCGTCGCGCTCGCCTTCTCGGGCGGGCTCGACACCACGGTCGGTGTATCGCTACTGAAAGAGGAGTACGGCTTCGACGAGGTGATCGGCGTCACCGTCGACGTCGGTCAGCCCGACTACGAGTTCGAGGAGGCAGAAGAGACCGCCGAAGCGCTGGGCGTCGACCAGTACGTCGTCGACGCCCGCGAGGAGTTCGCGGACCTGTGTCTGCGCGCCGTCCAGGCCAACGCGGACTATCAGGGCTACCCGCTGGGGACCGCGCTGGCGCGGCCGGTCATCGCCAAGGCGATCCGCGACGTCGCCATCGAGCAGGGTGCGAACGCGCTGGCCCACGGCTGTACGGGCAAGGGCAACGACCAGTTGCGCTTCGAGGCGGTCTGGCGCGACACCGACTTGGATGTCATCGCGCCCGTCCGCGAACTCGGGCTCACTCGCGAGTGGGAAAACGAGTACGCCAAAGAGAAGGGCCTGCCCGTCGAGGGGGGTGACGGCGGTCGCTACTCCGTCGACACCAACATCTGGAGCCGTTCGATCGAGGGCTCGGAACTGGAAGATCCCGCGACGATTCCCGAGGACGACATCTACAAGTGGACCGAGAATCCCTCGGGCAAGGCGGCCGAACTCGTCGAGATCGAGTTCGAGGACGGGATCCCCGTGGCGCTGGACGGCGACCAGCTGGGCTCTGTCGAGCTGATCGAGCGACTCAACGAGCAGGCGGGTGCCCACGGCGTCGGTCGCACGGACATGATGGAAGACCGTATGCTCGGGCTCAAGGTCCGCGAGAACTACGAACACCCCGCGGCGACGGTCCTGCTGACCGCACACGAGGCGCTGGAGGGGCTCGTACTCACACAGGAGGAGCGTCAGTTCAAGACCCAGATCGACCAGCAGTGGTCCCAGAAGGCCTACGAGGGGCTCATCGACGCGCCGCTGGTCGACGCGCTGGAAGGGTTCATCGACGAGACTCAGGAGCGGGTCACCGGCACGGTGACGGTCAAACTCGAAGGCGGCCACTGCCGTGCGGTCTCTCGGGAGAGCGAGTACGCCGTCTACTCCGAGTCGGCGGCCAGTTTCGACGAGGAGGACGTCTCGGGCGGGATCACCCAGCAGGACGCCACTGGCGTCGCCAAGTACCACGGTTTCCAGAGCCGCCTTGCGAAGAAAGTCACAGCGAAACTCGAAGGCGACGGGGAGACATAGATGAGCGACGAGGGACCCGACAGCGACGACACGCACGCGGGAGCGGGCGAGACCGTCCGCCGGGACCGCTTCAGCGGCGGCCCCGCCCGCGGGTTCCTCTCCTCGCTCGAGGCGGACGAACGCATCTTCGAGGCGGATCTGGCGGTCGATCGCGCTCACGTCGTGATGCTCGCCGAGCAGGGGATCATCGAAGCCGAGATCGCCGGCGAGATACTCGCGGCACTGGACGAGATCGAGGCCGAGGATCACGACGCGCTCCCGGCGGGCGAAGACGTCCACGAGGCGATCGAATCGGCCGTCATCGAGCGCGTCGGCGAGGACGGCGGCAAGATGCACACCGCCCGCTCGCGCAACGACGAGGTGGCGACCTGCATTCGCTACCGACTGCGCGGGGACCTGCTGGAGACGATCGCGACGGTCGTCGAAGCGCGCCGGGAGTTCGCCGAGATGGCCGCCGACCACCGCGGGGTGGTCATGCCCGGCTACACGCACCTCCAGCCGGCCCAGCCGACGACCGTCGGCCACTGGATCGCCTCCTACGAGCAGGCGCTGGCCCGCGACACGGGCCGCCTGCTCGACGCCTACGACCGACTCAACCGCAACCCCTTGGGCTCGGCCGCGTTCGCGGGGACGCCCTTTGAGGTGGACCGCGAGCGCACGGCGGAACTGCTCGGGTTCGAGGGGGTCGCGGAGAACTCGATGGACGCCTCGGCGACTCGAGATTTCCTCGTCGAGGCCACCGCGGCGCTGTCGAACCTGGCGACGACGCTGTCCGGACTCGCCGAGGACGTGATCGTCATGGCCAGCAAGGGCCACGTCGAGCTGGCCGACGAGTACGCCTCGACCTCCTCGATCATGCCCCAGAAGAAGAACCCCGACACGCTGGAACTCGTCCGGGGCCGCGCCGGCGACGCGACGGCGGGGCTGAACGGCCTGCTCACGAACCTGAAAGGTCAGCCGCGGGCGTACAACCGCGACCTCCAGCGGGCGGGACGCCACGCGTGGGACGCCATCGACAGCGTCACCGAGAGCGTCGAGGTCGCCGCCGGCGCGGTCACGACCGCCGAGTGGCCGGCTGAGACGCTCGCCGAGGCCGCTGGCGAGGGGTTCTCGACCGCGACCGGCATCGCGGACCTGCTGGCAATGCGTGGCGTGCCGTTCCGGACCGCCCACGAGGTGGTCGCGCGCGCCGCAGAAACCCTGCAACACGACGAGAACGCACCCGACTACGCGACGCTCGATGCCGTCGCCGAGGAAGTGCTAGACGACTCGCTCTCGGCGTACGTCGATCGCGAGGTCGTCGAGCGTGCGCTCGACCCGGTCGAGTCTGTCCGGACGCGTGACTCCCGTGGCGGGCCAGCGCCTGAAGCCCTCACCGAACAACTCGCAGCAGCGACGGACCGCCTCGAAAGCGACGAGCGCGTCCTGCAGAACCGCCAGGACGCTCTTGCGGCGGCAGCCGAACGCCTCGACTCAGAGGTCGACACACATGTCTGACACTCTCCCGCGAATCCGACGACCCCCCTGCGGGGGATAAAATATCATATCGCGTATGCGGTTTCAGATTATTTGCATTATAAGGGCTTCTATAGCGGTTAGTCGGCACTTTGATCAGTATTCTATTTTGATAAGTTCGGTGGGTTTAAGTAGATGGATGCGTGAGTGAGTGGTACTATGACGAGCGACACCGCCGCTGGGGTGTACACGCTATGAGCGCGGACGTACCCGGGGTGACGGGAGTATGAAAGTCGGATTGCTGTACTCGCGCATCCGGCGCGACGAGAAGCTGTTGTTGAACGAGTTGCGCGAGCGCGACCACGAGGTCGCGAAGATCGACGTGCGAAAACAGCGCTTTTCGCTGTCCGAGCCACCCGAGGAGTTTTCGGACATCGACCTGCTGCTCGATCGCTGTCTCGCAACCTCGCGCAGCCTTTACGCGAGCAAGTTCGCCCAGGCCTACGACGTGCCGATCGTCAACGAGCCCGAGACCGCCGAAATCTGTGCGGACAAGGTGAAAAACAGCCTCGCCTTAGAGGGGGCAAACATCCCGACGCCGAACACCGAAGTCGCGTTCACCAAGGACGCGGCCCTGAAGATCGTCGAGGACTTCGGCTATCCCTGCGTGCTCAAGCCCGTCGTCGGCTCGTGGGGCCGGCTGATGGCCAAACTCGATACGAGAGACGCCGCCGAGGCAGTCTTAGAACACAAGGAGACGCTGGGGCATTACGAACACAAGATCTTCTACGTCCAGGAGTTCGTCGACAAGCCCGGGCGGGACATCCGCGTGCTCGCGACCGACGGCGAGCCAGTTGCGGCGATGGTCCGGTCCTCGGACCACTGGCTGACAAACGCCGCGAAGGGTGCCGAAACCGAGCCCTTCGAACTCGACGAGGAAGCGCTCGATCTCGTCGAGCGTGCGAGCGAGGCGGTCGGTGGCGGGCTGTTGGGGATCGACTTGATGGAAACCGGTGTCGACGAAGACGGCAACCCCGAGGGATACACCGTCCACGAGGTCAACCACACGGTCGAGTTCAAGGCGCTGAACGACGTCGTCGACGTGGACGTACCGGCCGCCGTGGTCGACTGGCTGGAGACGAGAGCCGAGGTGAATTCGTCGTGACGTACGCGGCAAGTGTCGTCGGCGGGACGGGGTTCACCGGCGGCGAGTTGCTCCGCCTGCTCGCCGGCCATCCGGGGTTCGAGATCAAGCAGGCAACGAGCCGCTCGAAGAAAAACAAGACTGTCGGCCACTCGCATCCCAATCTCCGGGACCTTGATCTGCGGTTTTCCGACCCTGAGGACCTCGAATCGGTGGACGTCCTGTTCGCGGCGACGCCACACGGCGTCTCGATGGAGCGGATCGATCAGTTCCAGGACGCCGCGGATACAGTGGTTGATCTCTCGGCGGACTTCCGCCTCGACAGCGAGGCCCAGTACGAGGAGTGGTACGACGGCCACAGCCGGCCCGAACTGCTGGCCGAAAGCGAGTACGCCCTGCCGGAACTCAACCGCGAGAACCTCGGCGGCGCGGATCTGATCGCCTCGGGCGGCTGTAACGCCACCGCGACGATCCTCGGACTGTTGCCGCTGTTCGAGAACGACGTCCTCTCGGGCGACGAGCAGGTCGTCGTCGACGTGAAGGTCGGGTCCTCGGAGGGCGGCGCGGGTGGCGGGCCGGCCTCGTCTCATCCCGAGCGTAGCGGCGTCGTCCGTCCCTACGCCCCGACGGGCCACCGTCACGAGGCCGAGATCGAGCAGTTCCTCGGGATCGATGTCTCCTTTACGGCCCACTCCGTCGACATGATCCGCGGCGCGAGCGCGACCGCGCACGTCTTCCCGGACGAGCCGGTCTCGAAGGGCGACCTCTGGGGGGCGTACCGAGGCTCCTACGAGGACGAGCCGTTCGTGGAACTGGTCGCGGGCGGCGGTGGCGTCTACCGCTATCCCGAACCCAAGGCCGTCGCGGGGACCAACAGGGCCGAGGTCGGCTTCGAACTCGACCCCGGGAACAAACGTCTCGTGGTCTTCTCGGCCATCGACAACATGATGAAAGGCTCTGCCGGTCAGGCCGTCCACGCCGCCAATATCGCGCTGGGCCTCGAGGAGACTGCAGGCCTGGAGTTCCAGGGGCTGCACCCCGTGGGGGCGCCATGACGGGGTGGTCGCAGTGACCGTCGTCGTTAAGGTCGGCGGTGCCCGCGCGGTCGACCCGAAGGGAGCGCTGGCGGACGTCGCAACGCTGTCTAAAGCGGGTGAAGACGTGGTGGTCGTCCACGGCGGCTCGACGAAAGTCGACGACACGCTCGAACGCATGGGGATCGAGACCGAATACGTCGAAACCCCTAGCGGGGTCGTGGGGCGGTTCACTGACGAGGAGACGATGGAAGTCTTCGAGATGGTCTTCGGCCACCTCAACACGCGACTCGTCGCCGGTCTGCAGAGTCAGGGCGTCGACGCAGTCGGGCTGAACGGCGTCGACGGCAAGCTCCTGTACGGCCCGCGCAAGTCCGCGGTTCGCGTCGTCGAGGACGGCAAGAAGAAGATCAAGCGCGGCGACCACTCGGGGACGATCGAGCAGGTCAACGCCGAGTTGCTCGAGTCGCTGCTGGCGGACGGGTACACGCCGGTCGCCGCGCCACCGATGGCAGGTGAGGATAGCGAGGCGCCACGCGCCTCGAAAAAGTCGAGCGGCGATGAGCCGGGAGACGACGGTGAGGTCATCGCCGTCAACACCGACGCGGATCGCTCGGCCGCGGCCATCGCGGGCGCGCTCGATGCGACACTCGTGTTGCTGACAGACGTCGAGGGCGTCTACGAGGATCCGGACGATCCCGAAACGCTGATCGAGCGCGTCGAGACGCCCGAGGACTGGTCGACGCTCGAAGACGCGGCCGAGGGCTTCATGGGCCGGAAGATCATGGCCGTCGAGGAGGCGCTTGCGGGCGGCACGCCCGAGGCCGTGATCGCCGACGCCAACGCCGAGGCACCGATCACGTCGGCGCTCGACGAGTCGGGGACACACGTGTATGCGAGCGCACTCGAAAGCGACACTGACGATTCAGCGGAGGAGAGACAATGAGCGGATTCGTCTTCAACGAAAAGCCGATCCAGATCGAACGCGGAGAGGGATCGTACGTCTACGACGACTCGGGGACGGAGTACCTCGACATGGGGGCCTCGTACGCCTGCGTCCCACTGGGACACGGCCACGACGCCGTCCAGGAGGCAGTCACCGAGCAGTTCGAGAAGATCACCTACGTGCAGGCCTCGTATCCGAACGCCCAGCGCACGGCGCTGTACGAGCTGCTCGCCGAGACCGCACCGGGCGACATCGACAACACCTGGCTGTGTAATTCCGGGACCGAGGCCAACGAAGCGGCACTCAAGTTCGCCCGGAGCGCGACCGGCGACTCGAAGATCGTCGCCACGATGCAGGGCTTTCACGGCCGGACGATGGGCGCGCTCGCGACGACCTGGAAGGACAAGTACAAGAAGCCCTACGAGCCGCTGATCGGTGACGTGGAGTTCGTCCCGTACAACGACAGCGAGGCGCTCGCCGAGGCTGTCGACGAGGACACCGCGGCGTTCATCGTCGAGCCAGTCCAGGGCGAGGGCGGGATCAACCCTGCCACCCGACAGTTCCTGCAGGACGCCCGCGAGATCACCGAGGAAGCCGGAGCGGCGCTGATATTCGACGAGGTCCAGACGGGCATGGGCCGGACCGGGACGCTGTGGGCCGCCGAGCAGGTCGGCGTCGTCCCGGACATGCTCACCTCGGCGAAGGGGCTGGGCAACGGCTTCCCAGTCGGCGCGACGCTCGTGCGCGACTGGGTCGCGGAGAACTACGGTAGCCACGCCTCGACGTTCTCCGGCGGGCCAGTCATCTCCGCCGCCGCGGGCGCAACGGTCTCGACGATGGTCGAAGAGGGGATTCCCGCGCACGCCGGCAAAGTCGGACAGTATCTTCAGGACGAACTCGAAGCCGCGCTCGGCGACGAGGTGCGTGACGTGCGCGGGGAAGGGCTGATGATCGGTGTCGAGGTCAAGCGGGGCGCGAACCGCTATCTCAAGCAACTGGCGATGGATCACCGGATCCTGGCACTGCCGGCGGGCCGGACCGTAATCCGGCTGCTTCCGCCGCTGACGATTACCGAGTCCGAGGCTGATCAGGTGGTCGAAGCCCTCACGGACTTGCTGACAGACATATGAGTGCCACCATTCCCACCGCGCCGGTCCCGACCGACGACGCTCGTGAGTTGCTCGTGGACCTCGTCGAGACACCGTCGGTCACCCCCGAAGAGACGGAGGCCGCGAAGGTGCTCGTGGACTTCTTCGAGAGCCACGACCGGGAGGTCTGGATCGACGACATCGGCAACGTCCGGGCGCCCGCCGACGACGGCGTCCTCCTGACGAGCCACATCGACACCGTCCCGGGCGACATTCCCGTGCGAGTCGAGGAAACTGCGCGCTCGGAGGCGCGGTACGGCGGTGACCTGATCGGCGAGGATCCCGACGAGGAGATCGAGGTGCTCTGGGGTCGTGGCAGCGTCGACGCGAAGGGGCCGCTGGCCGCGATGGCGGCTGTCGCGGTCGAAACCGGGGCTTCCTTCGCCGGTGTCGTCGGCGAGGAGGTCGACTCCCGAGGTGGACATCACCTCGTCGCGAGCCGCGAATCCGAGCCCGAAGCCGTGATCAACGGCGAACCCTCCGGCTGGGAAGGAATCACGCTCGGGTATCGGGGCCTGCTGGGCGGCAACTACGTCGCCACCAGCGAGTCAGGACACTCCTCGCGGCCGGACGACAACGCGATCCAGGATGCCGTCAACTGGTGGCGTCGCGTCGAAGAGGAGTTCGACCACGACGAGTGGGTCCCGGTCTTCGAACGGGTCACGCCCAAACCCACCAGCATTGATGGCGGCATCTCCGAGGACGGCCTCTCCGTTGAGACGACGATGCGCCTGCAGTTGCGCGTCCCGCCGGAGTACACGACCGAGGAGATACGCGAGATCGCCGACGGCCACCTCGAAAACGGGACTGTCCACTGGGACGATCAGGTCGAGCCGGTAATGATGAGTCCCCGGACCGGGCCGGGGCGGGCGTTTCGGGCCGCGATCCGCAAGCACGACGGTGATCCGCGTCTGCTTCGCAAGACCGGCACCAGCGACATGAACGTCTACGCCGACGCCTGGGACTGTCCGATGGTCACCTACGGGCCCGGTGATTCGGATCTCGACCATTCTCCGAACGAACACCTCCCCTTCGAGGAGTACGACCGCTCGATCGCCGTACTGGAAGACGCCACCGAAAGCCTACTGGAGGATTGACATGCCACGCCACCTGCTCGACATCGACGACCTCACGCCGGACGAACTGCTGACCGTCCTCGACCGCGCGGCCGATCTCAAGGCCGCCCACGAGGCCGGGACCGATGACGAACCGTTCGACAACCAGACGCTCGGGATGATCTTCGAGAAGCCCAGCACCCGAACCCGCGTCTCCTTCGAGACCGGCATGACACAGCTGGGTGGTCACGCGATCTTCCTGGGCCCGGACGACATCCACCTCGGCCACGGCGAGCCGGTCAAAGACACCGCTCGCGCGCTCTCACGGTACGTCGACGTCATCATGGCGCGGCTGTTCGACCACGAGGACGCCGAACAGTTGGCCGAATACGCGACCGTGCCGTTTGTCAACGGGCTGACTGACGAGGCTCACCCCTGCCAGACGCTGGCGGATCTGCTCACGATCCGCGAACAGTTCGGCGGGTTCGAAGAGGTCCGGGTTGCGTGGGTCGGTGACGGCAACAACGTCGCCCAGTCGTTCGTGCTCGGCGCGGCAATGGTCGGACTTGAACTCACTGTCGCGACACCGGAGGGCTATGAGATCGACGATGAAGTGCTCGATCGGGCCGCAGAACTCGGAACGGCCCCGGAGACGAACCACGACCCCGAGGCGGCGGTCGCGGGCGCGGACGTCGTCTACACGGACGTGTTCGTCAGTATGGGCGAAGAGGATGAGCGTGAGGAGAAGCTCCGGGCATTCGACGGCTTTCAGGTGACGACCGACCTCGTCGACGACCGGAAGCTGATGCACTGTTTACCGGCACATCGCGGCGAAGAGGTGACTGACGAAGTCGTCGAGAGCGACAATGCGATCGTCTGGGACCAGGCGGAAAACCGGCTGCACGCCCAGAAAGGGCTGTTAGTGTGGCTGAACGAGCAGCCATAACCGGTCGCGAAGGAATGAGCGACCGGATTTTTGGTCCAGCTTTTTCGAGACGTGGTTCGCGAACGGAGTGAGCGAACCCGACGAGAAAAAGGTGGCTGTAGGATCGGCTGCACGCCCAGAAAGGGCTGTTAGTGTGGCTGAACGAGCAGGAATGGGGTTATGCCGACTGAAGGAAGCATGTCACTGGACGCCCCTCATGGCTGATAATCCTGTGCCCACTGGTTGCGCTTCCGTCCCGCGTATCGATAGAGGAATCCACCGAGAGCGAGCACGACGCTCCCGACGGCGAGAAACGCTATCTGGGCCGCCCAGGCGTCCGAGCCGAAGGCACCGATCGCCTGGGCGTCCACGCCCAGGATTGTTCGCCCGAGGACGATCAACAGCGGTGTCGTCGCGATCGCCGCGCCGAGGACGACCAGTCCGGCGGCGACGATCGCGCTCGGAACCGCGAGCCGCGCGAGCGCCATCGCCGGTAGGAACCAGCCGACCAGAAAGACGAGACTGGATAGCCACAGGGGAAGCGGGACAATCGATCCGACGACGAACAGTACGACCGGCGCCATCGGACCGGAGATAGTCAGCGCGACCAGCAACCGAACCCACTGGGGGACGTACGTCTCCTGGTCGATGTCGAGATCGTCCAAGTTGAGGTCAGTGTCTTCAAACAGCGCGTCGGTGGCTTCCTCGGTCAGCCCACCGTCTCCGTCGAGAAAGACGAGTCCACACTCGGGGCACGTCCCGTCGTGTTCCGTGATCGAGGACCCACACCGCGGGCACGTCGCTCCAGGGCTAGGGCCCTCGCGTTCGTCGCTCATCCGTCACCCCCGCGCTTGGCGGCCATCGACTGTCTTTCGGTTCGGGCGTATTTTAGGGTGGGGATCCGCCTACTGGCTCGTCAGCCCACCGTCGGCAACGAGTGCTTCACCAGTGACGAACGACGCGTCGTCCGAGCAGAGCCAGACGGCGGCGTCGCCAATCTCCTCAGGCTCGCCGAGCCGTCCAATCGGTGTCGCAGCGATCGCACCGTCGACGGCCTCGTTGTCGCCGGACGAGCGGTCGACCATCGGTGTGTCGATGACGCCGGGACAGATAGCGTTCACCCGGACGCCCGCTTCGCTGTATTCCAGCGCCGCGGTTTTGGTCAGCCCGATAACGCCGTGTTTGCTGGCGACGTAGGGGCTGATCTCGGGGAAGCCGACCTTCCCG
>Ga0207851_100912_pt1 | contig 11318 bp, 4 predicted proteins | sample A23E3SouthBayCA_FD_187747 | JGI IMG/M metagenome (GOLD analysis project Ga0207851, IMG submission 187747) | Aerobic enrichment media microbial communities from Eden Landing Ponds, California, USA - A23 E3 (SPAdes) | ecosystem: Environmental > Aquatic > Marine > Unclassified | place: Emeryville, CA... | reverse complement strand
TAAAGAGCAGCGTTGCCTCGACGTTCATCTGCGGATCGGACTGGTGAAGCGCCACAGCGTACGCCTTCATCTGCCACTCGTAGTAGTCTGACTTCGCATCGATCTGCTGTGGACGTGAGATGTCGTTGGTCTTGTAGTCGACAACGTGGTATCCGCCATCCGTTTTCGAGATGTGGTCGACGTACCCGTACAGTTGTCCCGAGTCCAGCATCGCTCGGACCATTTTCTCGTCTACGGTGCCACCCTCATCGAGGGAGTTCAGATACTCCGATGCCGTAGCCACGTGACGCGATATATCTGAAAGATCGCTTTGAGTCACGTTATCGAAGGGAACTTCGTGCTGAGTCGCGACCTGCTCGGACAATCGCAGGAGGGTGGACTCGTCGTCGGGATCGACACGCAACTCGACGGCCTTGTGAACGACATCGCCGAAAACGTTCCGCGGAAGACCCGTAGACTCCCCGCCCGAGGAACTGGCATTTGAACCCGAATCGTCCTCTGGGAGCTCGTAAGAGACGTACCGTCCAGTGTGGTCGACGACGATGTCCCCGGGCGCCCCATCCTCGATAAGCGAACCCAAGTACGACGCCGCAATATCGTACTCCGGTTCAACCTCGTACGCATCGACGTCAGGTTGCAGAGAAATTGGTTCAGCGGTATCGCCCGTGGTGGACTCCGTACTCACCCTGGGAAACCGCACTGTTACGGGGGTCTCTCCCTCCTCCGGAACCGCCGTCGATCCGGCCACAGCGAGTTCTTCGAGAACCTCGTCGGAGAGTATCTCCGGTGCAACGATATCGTACCAATTCGAGGGGTCGACCCGATCACCGGTATCGAGTGATTCTACCGACTCGTCGTCGCTTCCAGCGGTGCCGATCAGGAAGAGGTGGTCCCTGGCTCGCGTCGCAGCGACGTAGAGAATCCGTTTCTCCTCGGCAACGGCTTCGCGTTTCCTGGAGAAGTTGAGTCGTCGTTTGAGGATCGTGTCTTGCTGCTCGAAGACGTCAACGATTCCTGGCGCACGGATGCCAAGCAATGGCCGCCGGTCGTCTGTCAGGGGATCCTCGATGATTTCGAACTCAGCGATGTTCTCGCCATAGCCAGGTCGGAGGTTGAAGTCCGTCGAGAGGCCCGGGACGAATACAGCCGGAAACTCCTGACCCTTCGCGTCGTGGACGGTCATGATCCTGACGCCATCGGCATCCTCGGGTACTGCCGCTTCACCCTCCCGGCTCGAGAGCTCGACCTCGCGGTCGATTCGGTCGACGACTTCTGGGAGGGTCTGCAGTCCGTCTTCACCCCACTCCCGGAGGCGATCGCGGAACTTCTCGACGTTGGCGATAGCCTGCTGGCCGCGCTCGTCGAGTGCGAGACTCGCAAGATACCCAGTGTCTTCGATTATCCGGCCGAGTAACGCGTCCCAGGTTTCAACCAGTGGCGTCGGCCCACTACAGCCAGCGAGTCGGCGCCAGGTTTCGATACACTCTCGAGCGGTAGTCAGTCGGTCGTGGTCAGTTCGCTGGAGCGCGCGCCAAAGTTCACCATCACCGATGTCGTCGCGCTCGATACTATCCCAGAGGCCGACCACGTCCGTGTCTTCGAAGCCGAATAGAGGTGAGCGCAAGACGCCGAACAGTGCGAGATCATCGGTTGGATCCTGAAGCACTACGAGGAGATTCCGGATGGCCGTGATCTCCGTGCTCTCGTAGAACCCGATCCCCGAAGCCACCGTGTAGGGAACGTTTAGCGAGGCGAGAGCTCGTTCGTACGATTCGAGGTGAGTCCGTTTCCGCAGTAAAATAGCCACGTCCATCGGTTCCAGTTCGACAGGTTCCTCGACGGGTTCGCCATCCTCGTAGCCAGTAACTTCGTAGCGCTCAGGTGCGTCGTCGAGGAAGGCTGCGACCTCGGCAGCTAATGCTCGTGCATCGAGGGTGGCACCATCTTCGGGGAGTTCACGAAGCTGGTGGTCTTCAGTGAAGGCTTCCTCCCGCACTGGCCGCTCTTCCGGTACGAGGACGAACGTCGCACCCGAGCCGATCTCGGACTCGTCAGCTCTATCTGGGGCCAGACGTTGTGGATCCGGCTCGAAGGAGGTATCGTCCCCGCTGATCCCTGGCGGCGCATCCTGATGGGTTTGAGGAACCTGGCCGAAGAGGTCGTCGAACAGGTCGTTAATCGGTTCGAGAACGCCCGGAAGTGACCGAAAGTTGCGCGATAGATCTCTCCCCTCTCCGACGTTGTAGGTTTCCTCGAGCGGCGGAACAGACGCCTGCTGGTTTGCCAGGGCGAGTCTCTCGCGTTCTACCGCGTACTGTGTGACGTCAGCGCCGCGGAACCGGAAGATGCTCTGCTTTTCGTCGCCAACCACGAAGACGTTCAGCCCGTCGTACTCGGCGTCCAGGGAGGTCAACAACTCGACCAGTTCCCATTGTCTCGGGTCCGTGTCCTGAACCTCGTCGAGCATGACGTGGTCGAATGAATCTCGAACGTCTGCCCGAACTGTCGGAGACGATCGCAGTAGGTCGATACAACCGTCGATCAGGTCGGCGAAGTCGAGGACTCGCTCACGTCGCTTGCGATCTTCGTATGCGTCGTGAAGATCACGGAAGAGCGATGCAAGACTAATGTAGTACGGGGCGGCGTTGCGCTCGACGGCAAGTCGTCTTGGAATGGCCCACCGTTCGACAGGGAATGCCTCCACTAGCGCGGACGTTGCTTCGTCGTATCGTCCGGCGTTCTCGTCGTCCCAGTCGTCATGTCCGCCGTAACACCAACTGTCCCAGCTACCATAGTACGGCGTTCCGTCCGAGGTGAGAGCTTCACAGAGAGCAGCTGCAGCGTCATGGGTGGCGACGTCATTCAGAGACGTGCCGATGAGATCGTGCGTCTCGACGGCTGCTGCAACATTCTGAGCGATACTGATCCGATTTCCGCCCGCGCTCTCTTCGTCCGCCACCTGCCGGATGTCCCGGAGTGCCTCCTCGACGTCTGGACGGTCAAGTAGCGTCCGTGCTTCGCCAACGTCGATAGGTGAGTAACGCTCGCGGACGAATTCGACGTAGTCCGGCGGCTCTTGATCCGCCCACTCGTCCGCCCAGTCCCGAGCGTGGTGATGTTCCTCCAGTAAATCCCCGAGAAGGTCTTCCAGCCTGTCTCGGTAGTAGATATGAGTCAACTCCTCGATTCGTTCGTCGTCCAGGTGATCCTCAACGAACGACTCCACGGTCTCGAGTTGGTGTCCCCGGGCCGCCGTCTCTTCGATGACGTCGAAGCCGACCGGCACATCGGCTTCGAGGGCATGCTCATGGAGGAGTCGCGAACAGAAGCCGTGAATCGTGTGGATGTAGGCTTCCGGGAGTGCATCGTGGTACTCACGCCACCGTTCGTATCCATCGCCATCTGTTTCGTCCAGTCGATCGCTAACGGACTCTCGTACCCGCTCCTTGAGTTCTGCCGCACCGCTTTCAGTGAAGGTGATTGCGGCGGTCGAATGCGGGTCAGCGTCGGTGGTTTCGAGAAGCTTCAGATATCGCATCGCAAAGGTCGTCGTTTTGCCACTGCCGGCCCCGGCTGTGACAGCATAGTTGCGATCGTGGGCCAGAGCTGCCAGTTTCTGTGGGTCTTCCAAGTGCTCGAACTCCACCATTAGTCATCCCCCATTGGAGCGTATGCGTCGAGGTCCAGTTCTACGTCCCGAGCCCGCTCCGAAACGTAGTGGCGGGTTTCGTCCAACTCTGCGATGGTATCTTGCTGATGGTGGTGACGAACGTCGCAAGCATCCCTGAAGGAGCAATCCTCACAGTTCGCGAGGTCCTCGGAAAGCAGCGTCGGGTGGAAGGCTCCGTTTTCGATCCCGGTCGCGATCTTTCCAAGACGGGCAGGAGTCACATCGCGAACGAGACGGGTGAACTCTCTGCGTGAGTCGAACGGCAGCCGCCAAGGCTGCGACGGCGGCGGAAGCATTGGGGTGCCAGCCTCGTCATCGACGGCCTCGCGGGAGGAAACCTTTGCAGTGGTGGCACCGATGTCGTCGGGCGATTTGAGCTTGTAGTACGATCCACCGAGCATCTCGTGAGAAATCCCAGTTTCCTCTTCCAAGACGGACTCAAGGACGAGCCCATACATGGGCAACTGGAGCTTCGTTCCGAGAGTGACGTCGTTCCGGGACGGCGTGCTACCTGTCTTGTAGTCACGGACGTGGATTCCCCGCGAGTCCCCATCGACAACGTCTACCCGATCCGCGATCCCGTGAACCTCCACCTGCCCGTGTGGAGTGTCTACGCTAACGGGCCCGTCCTGGAGTAATTCGACGTCTTCGTAATCGAGATTTATCGCGGCCTCGAAGTAGGTCGCTCGGGCTTGAGCCGATTCGTGGGCGTCGAGCTCCTCGTCGAGAAAGCGGCCGAAAAGACCTCTCACGTCATCGCTGCCGTGCGTTCCATAGTACGGGTTGTCCACGGGCGATCCGAGTCCGGCGAGTAATCGAGTGACTGTTCGTTGGGCAAACGGCGTTTCGACGTCGCCGACAGTATCAAGTCGGTCGAGGGCCGCGTGGAGTAGCGCATCCTCGAGGCGGTCCTCGTCGAACCGGTTCAGGTCGACGGGGACGTGGGTGTCCTCACGGAGCTCGCGGTAAAATTCCGCCAGCACGTTGTGTACGTAGGTTCCCCGGTCGGCACGACTGATGTCGTTTTCTTCGCCGTAATCCTCTTCGAAGCCGAGAACGCGCTTTGCCAGGAAAACGAACGGGCACCTCGCGTAATCTTCCAGCGCACTGGGGCTATACGGACCCCGGCGCCAAGCTGGGAACACGTCGTCGAGCATCTCCTCGATCTGTGCATCGTGGGCGGTCAGTTCAGGCCGAGACCGTCGCCAGGCCGTATTCAATCCCTGAATAGCGAAGGCTTGAGCATCATCTGAGAGGGCCTCGGTGGTGTTCAGGCCATCAACAGCACGGGTCGGGGAGTCGAACTGTTGCCCTCCAGCCCACATTGCGTATTCTCGCTGAACGTCTTCAGCGGAGACGATGGGTGCTCGGTCAGACGGCTCTTCGGATTCCTCCGGTGCTTGGACGGATTCCTGGAGTTCCGATACCACAGGTGCGGGGACGTGTTCAGTACCGTCGACTGTGTGGCGGGGTGTCGAGAGGACTACGTTTCCGGACCCGGTCAACAGCGTCCCCAAGATGTACCGTGCTCGTCGGCCGGTATGGGCCCGGCTGAACTCCTCGTCGGCATCGTTGATTGCGCCAAAGAACGCCATAGTGTCCTGTTCGCTGGGGAAGTAGCCTGACGTCAATCCCAAGACGAATAAGTGATCGAACGACGTCATTTCAGCTTCGGCTAGCGGAAGGACACGGACGTATCCATCTCGTTGGTCTGGTCCACCCACGAGCTCCGCTCGGAGTGCCCGACGGACGCGGCCTGGTTGGTCGCCATCGGGAAGATGAGGGGCGATCGTTTCGAGGGACGAGAGCACGGTCTCTATGGACGACCACGCTGATTTTTCGTAAGCAGGCCGGTGTGATCCGGTTGGTTCGTCCGGCGAACCATATCCTTCGACGGCATCTTCGATGCCGAGACGCGAAAGCATCTCTCGAAGCGACCTCGCGTACGCCGCGAGGGAATCGTCAGCTGGGGTGACCGCGTCGTTGAGACGGTCGATACCCTCTGCTGTCTCAGTCGCTCCAGCCTCTTCGAGTTCCTCGAGAATTTCCGGAAGCGAGTCCGTAGAGGCATTATCTCGGGCAGAGTTGAGAGCTGGCGCGTCGATGTCGAAGTCGCTCAACGAAACAAAGACGTTCGAGCAAAGGGCTCCGAGTGAGCTGCCCTTCGGATCGTCGTCAGCGAGGTCGAGGAGCGTTTCGAGAGCACCCCCGACGAGCGTCTGTTCGATACCGATGTCGTTCGTGAACGTGAACGGGACATCGTACCCGGTGAGCGTTTCGCTCAAGATACCCCGGTAGGTCGATCGGTCGGTAACAACGATGCCAATATCGGCCGGCCTGACGTCATCACGCGCAAGCAGCTCCCGAACGCGTCGAGCGGTCGTCCGCACCTCCTCTCGTTCCGTTGATGGCTCGAGCCATTCTATCCCCACGTCGGTTGGGTAGTACGTGGATTCAGTGTGAGTGGGGGTTTGGAGACTTCTGACGGCGTCGATTCGTTCGTGGTCAGTAGACGTTGGGGTACTGTAATCGAGCGTAAAGCCGATCGAGAGAAACACCTGGAGTGCGCGTTTTACACCGAGGTCGATCCCAGTACCGCTCATCGAATCGTGTACGAGCGGGACGACCGCGACAGTAGGACGATTCCTCGCGATTCGGGCGATTGCCTCTCGCTCAGCGGGCGCAAGTCGAGTCAACCCGTCCAAAATTACAGCGTCGACGGAAGCCGGGAGTGTGTCTACGAGGAGTTCCTGGTCAAGTAACTCCAGGTATTGCTCCGGGGCTTCTGCCGTCCACGACGGATGGATTTCGTCACGTAGCTCTCGATACGCCGAATAGAGATCGGGGACGGTCGTTGCCTGCTCGGCGAGTGCTCCGTTGAGGGTGTCAGGTTCCTCGTCGCGGAACGATCCATAGAGCTCGGGATCGATCCCCTCATCGCCCATCGTTCCCGCGCAATGTAGTGCGTGTTCGATTGCGTCTGAAGAGGAGTACCCGGCGTACTCGAGTAACGAGAACAACCCCTGCACCTGATCAACGAGGTCGTTCGACGGCTGCTGAACGTTGGAAAACGGGCCACTATCCACCTCGAATCGTTCGATTGCTGCTTCAACGAGACGAAGCCGATCTGGCTTCGCCAGAGAACTCCTGGCGACTGAGGCACTCGCCCGTTCGTACAGCGTACCGATGTGCTGGTCTACCGTTGTTGCGGTGAACCGAACAGGATCTTCCTCTTCTCGCCATTGGCGTGAAAGGTGGTCCGCTCGTTCGTGACTTTGGGTCAAACAAAGAATGGTGTTGGGATCATCCGCAGCCGTATCGGAAGCCCAGCTGAATGCTCGCTTTGTCGCTTCGGCCGGGTCGGGTCCTGAAATCAGCGAGAAAGGCTCGGTCACAAAGGGTCACTACAAACAACTTTCTAGCCAGCCATATCAATGTAAGGCAGTAGTAGATTACGTACCAATTCATGAAGGACCAGTTGAAATGGTGCCAAAGGATCCTCTTCAGGAGATACCTCCTCGCCTGGTTGCACCTATTCAAGATGTTTCGAACTGTGGGGCTTCAACTTTACCTCGAACCGCGGATCCTGTTGTGACGATCCCAAGCTCGGTCGTTCGCACAACACGGCAGCAAATTCAAATACAGAGACTGTTCTCCCGGACAGATGCTGCATTTTCAAGATTCAGTAGGTCGTCGGCCGACACTACGTTGTCAGCTACGTTCTTTAGTTGATAGCCCTTGACCTGAGTCCACGTCGTGCTAAGCGCATCTCGTTCTGTTTCAGTCGATGGAACCCACTGACAATCGCCGATTAAGTCTCGATTCCCCTCCGCAGCGAAAGCGAAGGCCGTGCAGTCTTCTGGGATCGACGAGAGGCTAGAACCTGCCGCGTTCAAATAGTCCTCCCCAAGCACCACAAACGCGACGTCAATCCCGCCATCGAGCGCCGCCTCTATCCCGTCCGGGATCCCTAGCTCCCTGGCTACTCGCTGGACTTGCTCCCGTTGTATAAGGGCATCCGAGTCGTATCCCATTCGCTCTACGCGTCGGCGAACCGAGTCCGTATTCCGAAAGGTACACTCGTAGGCGGGGAGCTCAGTATCGGGTCGAACGAGACCGAACCCAGCGGAGATAATGCGCCAGTCGACATCAGCAATCGCCTCGAAGCGATCAACAGCCTCTGTTACGTGTCCATGCTCGTCCCCAGTATACAGAGACCGCGCCGGCAAGGACTTGTCTGGATGCCCGTTGACCAACTCCTCCTTCGATGAGCCATCGATGTCCGCGCAGGTTACCACCTCGTCGAACGCCTTCTCCCCGGAGCAGGCGGACAGAATCAAGATGTTAGGTGCCATGTGATTACCCTCATCGGTAATCAGGAAAATCTTGGTGCTTCGTGACAAACCCCTCGTTAATGTCCAGATGGGACGATCTCGACCGGTTCTATGGCCTCTTGGAGAATCTCGATGAGCGTGTCGACGGGATGCAGCGATTGCACGAATGCACCGGTTACATGGACTGGCCTGACCGTGGCGTCTACTTCTTTTTCGCCAACGACGAATGGCGGGGTGACACTAGTCAACGTCGGCTCACAAGAGTCGGGACCCACGCCGTATCGGCCGGTTCAGGCACTTCTCTTTGGAACCGCCTCCGGACCCATCGCGGTGCGAATAGTGGGACGTACGAGGATGGCGGAAACCACCGCGGGTCGGTGTTCCGAAAGCGTGTCGGCGAGGCCTTGATCGAGAGAGATGACCTCTCTAACGAGTACCCGCACTGGGGAGAGGGGTCGAGCGCAGGCCGGGAGCGACGCCTCAGCGAGTTGGAGCATGAGCGCAGAGTGAGCGAATACATCAGAGAGCTCCCATTCCTCTGGATCAACGTAGACGATGAGCCGGGACCAGAGAGTGACCGGGCCTATATCGAGCGGAACGCGATTGCGCTCGTTAGTAACTTCGAATGTGAATCGATCGATCCACGGGATGAGGACTGGGTGGGACAATCGAGCCCGTGCGAAGAAATCCGTCGGTCCGGTCTGTGGAACGTGAACCACGTCGACGAAGAGTACGACCCGTCATTTCTCGATCGATTAGAAATGGCCTTCGAAGAAACAAAGCCACTCTAAGTACTCGGGGGGCGACAAACGCCGACTCGAAAGCTCCTAGACATGGATCTGATTGACCGAACCTCTCGTCAACGCAACCATTGTGCGCATTACCCGTTCCGTCCGCCCGTCTTCCGACCATTTCGATGGACGATTCCGGTCGGTCGAAGTACGGGTGAACGTTTGATTCACCCGGTTAGTCGCTAAAATGCTCGTACACGGGAAGAAGTGTCTCGAAGAATTCCAAGGTGTGGTCGACCAGCTCCTTCTTGTCGATGAAATCTGAATCGTAGGGGGTCTGTTTCTCAATTACGAATGACTTCTCTTGGCCAATTTCAGCGTTCGTGGCCTCCCGTACGGATCGCGAAATGAGGGACAATCGTTGGTCAAGTCCCGTCTCGTCGGTCATTCCGGGTGCATACACGACGGAATCCGTGGGAAAGGTGAATGTGTCATAGAAAGAATCGTTCGGTTGTTGGATGTTCCGCTGGTAGCGCATGTAGATGAATGGATTATCATCGGTGGTGAGTTGGATGTCCTCCAGATCCTGCAGGGCCGATTTCATGACCTGAACAAACTCTGGGGCAGGCTCTATGGCCCCCCGCTGAGTGATGTTCCCGACGACTCGTCTTGTGATGTAGAGCTGGACACTGAACCGGCCAGCGTGCCAGAATCCCGCGGAGAAGTGGTTCAGTTTGGGGAAGGGATAGTCCTTCAATGCCTCCTCCTCGGCGAGGTGGACTTCTCTACTCTTCTGATTCGATGTGGCCATGAACGCTTCGAGCCCATAGGCCTCCCGTTTATCGTATAGAGACTGGGAGAAGATTCCCGTATCGTTCTGGTCAACTCCACGGAGGAGTTCTTGCTTATACTCTGTACTTCCTGGACCTCTCAGTCGTTCTCGGTCGAATCCTCTGAATGGTACCATTCTCATCAGCTCCAGGTAATCGGTGAATTCCTTCAGTAGGAACCGGTCGACATCACGTGCTGCTTGATCTCGGTGGGCTTCCAGCAGTTCATAGGCATCCAGCCAGCTTACTCCGTGGCACAATTGGTCCGATTCAATACCGAGTTCGCCACGATATTTCCCCATCTGTTCATGGCCCAAGGTATCCCGCTCGGTCTTGACCTCGATAACGATCGCAATGGGTGAGTCCTCCGAATGAATAGTGATGACACCATCCACCAGACCATCACCGGACTGTGGCTCTGCATCCGCTGCAACATTTTGTCCTTCGTAGGACAGCCCCACAAGGTGGACGGATTGGTCAGTTGGTGCGATATCATCTAACCCAACCTGAGCATCGTATTCGAACTCTGCGTTCTCGAGATTCAGATCAAGAAATTGCTGCAGAAACTCATCGGTAAGTCGGTCCTCCGACTCCTGGAGGATCTTCAGGAATCCCTTCGTGGTATTGTTCTCCAGTTGCTCCTTCCCCTCGTCATTGGCCCGCTGGTACCAGAAGAGATTGTCCCACTTCGCTTTCACACACTTGGTGTTGACGGTTACCTACACATATAGATTCAGGAGCGGCTGTTCCACGATGACCCAAGTTTTGTCCTACTCCCAAACATATCTTGGATTTCCTTCCGCGTTCGAAGGTCCAGCCTCAGCCACCAAGCACCCCAATGATCTCTTCCGCCGTTCGACTGATCCGCTCAAGTCGCTCCTGAATCACTTCGGTATCATCGGAATTCCACGCCGCCAGATAGAACGCCGACCCGCTCGTCTCGAGCCCGCAGTATCGCCCTACGATGTACGCGACCGCTTCGGCCTCGACTTCCCGCTTTGCACGCTCGGTCCCGTCGTCGACGTCGAAGTGTAACAGGGCATGCGCGAACTCGTGAAGGAGCGTCACCGCGAGGTCGGCCTGATTCTCTCGGTCCTGCACTTCGACGAGCGGCTGGAGCGAATGCGTACTCCGCTCGGTGCAGACACCTTTCGCAACCCCATGCTCCCACTCGTCGGCTGGAATGATCCGGACGTCGACGCCCAGCTCGTCAGCCCCGTCACGCAGCGACGGCACGAGGTCTCCGGCTTCACCGGCTGCTTCCGTGTCGAGATCCGGGAGTGGCTCACCCTCGGTCTGGGATACGTCGAACACCGCGGTTGGTTTGAACCCGACGAGGCCCTTCGACCACTCCTCGGTCGGCGTCTCGTCGTATTCGCAGTCACTACCCTCGTGATACGAGGGAGAGTTCCCGCAATCCGGACACTGCCTCGCGATGATCGGCGCCCAGATCCAGATCGCCTGCTCGCCTTCCTGAACGTGCCGATCGAACTCCTCCTGCCACGTCCGATATCCGGCGACCTTCGTCGCCTCGGGACACTGGAGCTTGATGAGAAGCGAATTGCGGTGAGAGTAGTCGTGAAAGCGACTCTGGACATCGAGCCACTCCTGGAACTCCTCGCTCGCGGCGGCCTCGTCGACGAGGTCGATCAGGTCCTCGACCCACGCCTCGAGCTGGCTGTGCATCTCGTCGTACCGGCTGTCGGCATCATCGAAGGATGCCGCCGGCTGACTGGTCGTACCCATGGAGATC
>Ga0207851_100911_pt1 | contig 11328 bp, 9 predicted proteins | sample A23E3SouthBayCA_FD_187747 | JGI IMG/M metagenome (GOLD analysis project Ga0207851, IMG submission 187747) | Aerobic enrichment media microbial communities from Eden Landing Ponds, California, USA - A23 E3 (SPAdes) | ecosystem: Environmental > Aquatic > Marine > Unclassified | place: Emeryville, CA... | reverse complement strand
CGCGAAAGCGGCGGCACTAGCCGCACAGGACATGGGGAACGCGCGGCAGGCGCTCGATCTGCTCCGCGTCGGCGCGGAGTTAGCCGAACAGAACGGTGAGATACCGATGACGGACACACACATCGAGACCGCACGGGAACGAGTACAGCGCGGTCGAGTAACAAACAAGATCCGAGACCAGACCGAACACGCGCAGTATATTTTAGAAGCGATCGCAAACCTCCAGATCAGCGGTGAAGTCCCGGCGCGGTCGAAGGAGATCCAACAAACGTACGAACAGGTCGCTGACTCACATGCGGCCTCGCCGCTATCGACGCTGAAGAGCATTCAAGACCACCTCTCGGACCTCAACATGCTGGGGTTCCTTCGACGATACGAGCAGAACAAGGGGTTGAGCGGCGGGCAGTACTACGAGTACGAACTGGATCTCGATCCGACAATCGTCTTGGAGACGCGGACGGAGATCGCCACACACACCGAGTGAAAGCATACGAAACGTACTCTCTCACTCCACGGCGTCGCTCTCGAACACCGAAAGCACACGAAACGCATTCTTTTTGATTGTGTCTGTCAGTAGAGGTGCGTGAGGGCCGACAGCATAGATAACACCCTCAATATGTGCGCAGACCACACGTTAGCAAACAGATTTCGGTGTTCTGTAGTGGATTTCCCTGAAATAAACGCCGTGATCCCCGTTGTAGACCGCCAGGGTTGTGTCGGTGACTTCATGTATCGATTTCGAGCGTTCCCGCCACTTTCTAGACCAAGCTCGAGAGTTGCCAGACAGATACGACGAAAACAGGCTTTAGATTCATGATTCCAGGCGTTGAGGATGAGGAATTCATACCCGACGACCTTCGTGCAGGAGCGTGTCGGCATCGCCGAGATGATCGATTTCAGCGAACCCGATAAGATGTGTACCGCCTTGCCGGTCAAGTTGCACGTACCGTTCCTCGCTTCGGTCTTCACCCTGTACTCGATGCCTTTCGGATCGTCAGTGTCTCGCGGATTGTCTGGGGCGATTGGCACGACCTTCGGCGAGTGGTCTTTATAATTCCAGGACATACCAATAGAGACGATTCTCTTCTGAGTGTATTTGTTGCGTATCGCGTCAGGGGTCGTTCTCGTTCTCAATTCATGTAATCCAAAAAGAAAACCGACGACAGAAATCTTGTAGACAATTCGTATTTGGATGGTACCGGTTTGGGTGATCTATATTATAATTTTATGTATTTATTCCTTGAACTAGTATCTAGATTCTTCTTCGTAGATGTCTTGTATTTTTTTGAGCATTCTATCTCGAGTGAACAGCCTCTCAACTCGCTCTCGAGCTTGTTCGCCATAGCGACGGCGACGGGCATCATCCTGTAGGAGTGTATTTATTGCATCAGCTAGTGCTTCAGCGTTACGTGGGGGGACTGTGAGCCCTGTTCGGCTGTCTTTGCTCACCCAGGGTACTCCTGTTGGAAGCGAGGTATTCACAACCGGCAGTTCTCGGGCCATTGCTTCAAGTTGAACAATTCCGAATGCCTCACTCGGTTCTACAGAGGGTAAAATAAAGAGATCAGCAGCATAATAAAGACTTGGTAGCTTTTGATTAGAAACATACCCAAGGAACCGGATTCGGTCATCCACACCACGGTCACGTGCGCGCTGTTCGAGGTCTGAGCGGCGCTTGCCCTCTCCAACGATAAGTAACGTTGCCCCTATTCTATCCATTGCGTCGATGAGATACTCGACACCTTTATAATAATTTAGTCTGCCCACAAATAAAATAAATGAATCGGTAGTATCTATATTGAGAGGGGGTGGATCTTCGGCATCAATAACGTCAAGATCAATGGAGAGTGGCACAATTTCGCACTTCTCTTCGTAGGGTTCGAGAATTGAAGAATTATTAAGCAGGCACTCCGATGTAACGAGAATCCGGTCAACTCTATTAAGAAACTGTTGAAGTACGGGTTTATATACCTTGAGAGCAGTCTCTTGTCGAACAATATCACTATGGTAGGTCGCAATAACTGCTGAATCGCTAGTTCCCGCAGTCACTTGTGAAATCGTTGAGAGGGGGTTGGGAAGATGGTGATGCACAACATCGGCATCCCGCGCTGCGGCCCGAAGATATATCGGAAATGTTGGTGCAAGCGGGACCGACATCGCCACTCCAAGGCTTGATGTCTTTGTTATATTAATTCCATTATGTTGTTCGCTTCTACCCCATCCTCTTGACCGTGCGGCTAATACCCGTGACGTATACTGATTAGGTAGTCCTTCAGCAATGTTTTGGACGACCTCTTCCACCCCGCCGACTTTTGGATAATAGAATTTGTTAACTTGGAGAACGTTCATGGTTAGGATAGACTTGGCTGTGTTTATATATCCCGTCGATAGCGTTGGCTAAGAGTCGGGCTAATTACTATTAATAATCTTGGTAATGACTTATATTTATTTTTTATATCCTAACGTGCGTAACCGATCTTCAACGACATCATCAACTTCATTTGATTTTAGATCAGTCGGCTCGTTGATTGATGACAGGTGTGTAGACAGATGCGCTTCCATCTTTTTCAGCAAATCCTCTTGCTCATCAATTAAATCGTTGTGTTCGTTAGGATCAGTTGATAGATTGTACAGTTCTTGTGCTTGGATCGCACCGTCGCCATTGATATTGAGATGGAGTTTATATTGCTTTGTGCGGACTGCATACCAATTCCGTGACGACATCTCTTCCTCGCCGTGAGCATGTGTAAAAGCACAGGGCGATTGACATCTATCATCCGGTGTTCGGTTTTCATCGCCGCCAGATGGTAGTGGCTCTCCGCCAAACGAATCAGGAATATCCCGGTCGAGAGCGTCTAAAATAGTGGGTGCTATGTCGATATTTTCGACAGGCTGGTCAATTCGGGTACAGTCTATATCCTCTGGCGGATGAACCAGAAGAGGTACGTGGATCAGCGTCTCATAGAGTCGTCGAGGATGCCCGTAGAGTCCATGTTCACCGAATGCATCACCGTGGTCAGCACCAACAATTACGAGCGTCTCTTCCTGAAGACCTCGATCAGCTAACTCGTCAAAAAACCGTCCAAGGTTGTCATCAAGGTATCTAATCTCAGCATCATAGAGGTCTCTAAGCTGTTTCTGTTCGCTATCGTCTATGGTCTCCGGTTCGTCAACTGTACGCCGCCATAGACTCTTGGCCTCACGTTTGCCGATAGCATCGTCGCGGAAGAGTTCTTGGTACTTGGTAGGCGGCTGATAGGGCCCATGCGGATCCATATAGTGTAGCCATAGGAACCGTTCTCCTTCGGACCTGTCCAGCCAGTCAAGCCCTTTGTTAGTGAGATCCTCCGCTTTCGTATACGGCTGGAGACGGAGATGATTTATCGCCCTGTGGAGAAAGGTAGAGATGCGATTTCGCGCCAGGGGTAGTGAATCATCGAACACATCGAATCCACGGTCGAATCCATAGGCCCGTGAGAGATACGGATTTGAGTGAAATCCAGCAGTGGTGAATCCTGCATTAGAAAGTTCTGTGACCAAGGTTGGCCTGTCGTCGGGGACTGGACCAATGGCTCCCAGCTCGCGGGGATAGGCGCTGAAGAACATTGACGGCATAGACTCACGAGTATGGGAGCTCTGTGCGATACAGGTCTCATAGACCCAGCTGTTGGCTGCAATCTTATCGAGTGAGGGGGTCACTTCACGGCTATGACCTAACCAGCCAACCCGGTCTGCTCGTAATGCGTCAATTGTTATCAATATGATATTTTTAGCCATTATCCAGTAACACCTTGGTAAAACTGCTCAATTTGTTCTGTTATATTGCGCGCTTCAAATTGCATTCTCACTGTTTGACGACCTACCTTTGCCATTTGTTCAGCCTTGTCGGGATCGTCAAGGTACGTCAAGACTGCGTCGGCGATGGCTTTTGGGGCTTTCGGTGGAATAAGTTTGCCAGATCTCCCGTCAGTGATAATTTCTGGTATCCCACCATCGTTTGCCCCAATAACCGGCGTCTCCAATAGAAGTGATTCTACTATAACTCGACCAAAGGGTTCTCGAACTGAAGGGAGGAGCAGAACATCAAGTGCACTAATATGTTGTTGTATCTCCTCAACGTATCCCGTGATAGTTACTGACTCGTTGAGACCAAGCTTGTCAATTTCCGTTTTTAATTGTTCTTCATAGTCTTTGCCTAGCCCTTCATAACTAGAACCGATTAAAAGAGTTTGCGTCCGCGGATATTTCTCAAGTATTTTCGGTAATGCTCTAATAAGGTCTATTTGTCGCTTTCTTGGTGTAAGACGCCCAACAACCCCAATGAGTGGTTGATTTTGCTCAACACCATATCTAGCTCTGATTTCGTTCATTTCGTCAGTCAGTGGTTTGAATTGATCCAGATCAAATCCGTTATAGACAATAGATGTCTTTCTTTCCCAAGGGTAATAAGTTTTAGCAGTAAACTGGGAATTCGCTATGATCAGTGCAGCATTCGAACAGACATATCGGTCCAGAATACCATGTTCCGAATAGGCACGACTGGAGTGTGCATGGTAGACCAGTGGGACACCAGTGATACGTGCTGGAAGGACAGATAGTACTGAGCTTTTAAAACTATTTGTGTGTATAATGTCAACATTCTTGGAAAGGATAGTACGAATGAGATTGTATGTAGCAGAACCCACAACAGCCGTATTTTTAACTAATTGATGAGGACTGCGGAGGATTCCCTTTTCATTCTGCGACCGGATCCCTCCCTGATTCATACGCATCTCAATTGTCTCGACGTCCTGTTTTTTTAGCTCTCGGTGGAGAGTACCTGTTTCTTTCGGTACTACGACAATTGGTTTGAACTGTGATCTGTCCAGGTATTTTAACCTATTCAACAGACTCACCTGCCCCCCACCAATATCAGGGAAGTGCTCAGTGAACAGTACGACTGTCCGGTCGTTATTCATAGGTTTTGGCCGAATGTTTCCGAAGTACTTCGCTGAACTGATCCGTTACTTGCTCCCAGTTGAATTCTTGAATCGCCCTCTTCTGGCCCTCTTCCCCCATCTTTTCACGTTTTGCATTATTGGTTAACAACCCAATGACTGCACTCGCAATAGCATCTGTATCTTGAGGGTCGACAAGATGTCCCGTTTTCCCGTTAATGATTGCATCAGTAACTCCCCCATGATCGCCTCCCACAACCGGAACACCAGCCGCATTTGCCTCTAGGAAGACAATTCCGAAGCCTTCAACACTTGTTCCTTCACGTCGGTTGGGCATAACAAAGACGTCCGCAGAATTGTAGAGACTGGGGAGTTCATCGTCAGGGACATACCCCAAGAATTCGACGCTGTCATTGACAGCGACTTCGTCCGTTAACTGGCGTAGGTGGTTTTCGTACCCACCTTTTCCAGCTATAAGATAGGTTACGTTTGGAATCTGTTCCTGAATCTTTGGGAGTGCACGGATAACCATATCCTGTCCCTTTCTCGGTTCAAGCCGAGCAACTGTCAGGATTATATAATCAGCCTGGTTTTTCTCTCGAATCTTATGAATGTCATCCGTTTTGAATTGCCCTGGAACGACTCCGTTGTTGACAATTTCTATTTTCGACTCAGGAATACCTATCTCAGCTATACGGTTCTTCGTGTACTCGCTTACCGCGATCACAACTGTTGCCTGCTTGAGAATCCACGCCTGGACCTGTTTTAGCCGGGCAGCAAACCGCTTGGTAAGGTTCTCCTCTGAGTAGACCACCTCATGGGCGTGAACGCCTATAGCGGTATCAACGCTGGTAATCCATGAACACAGTATAGCAATTACTCCCGTTGGATACCACATTGGACAATATACCTCATCTATTTTATGTTTGTATACTATCCATAAAAAATACAGGCAGAGTATAATAGTTTGTAGAACTGGAACAGACGATGCCCGATAAATGGGAAATGGCTGTGCTTCGTCAAATTGGCTGTCGCCGTCCATTCCTGTCGCTAGTACGACCACATCGTTATCTCGATCCAGATGCCGAGCTAGTTGATGCGTATGCTCGGCGATCCCGCCCGCCATAGGCTTGTAATCGACACTAAATAGGAGAATTCTCACTTTTGATGTCTATACACTAACAGCGTACATAATCCTGATGATGACGCAAAGTTCCATACGGGAGAAAGGTAGGACGAACCCGGTGTGTCCGCGGCCAGCCACTCTTTACCAGACAACGCTGCGGCCAAACAATTCACTCTAGCGAGGCAAGGCTCTGAACAAGTCACAGCGTAGGTGTCCATAGATTCTATCGATTATCTGCTGGCCGTCCCGCCAAACCGGAACGATGTCTCGGGTTGATCATAGGCTCGGTCAAACGAGTTCGAATTGTGACATACCGTCGTCTTGATGGTCAGCAGGTTTGCTTCATTGTGTCAGATGTCGAAATGCTGAATACACTTTATCCATATCACACACGTAGTGAATAACGTCGTTGCACTCGGGGTCGACGGTATGGAACCCGAATTAGTAGAGCGATGGACCGATGCTGGAAAGTTACCGAATATCGCGCGTCTTCGGCAAGATGGCGCGTACGGAACTGCTCGGTGTCGTTCGTTAGTTTCCGCTCAGCAATGGACGACACATTTCACTGGTGTTGACGCAGACCGACACGGTATCTCAGGGTTTCGCCGAGCTAACGGGAATGCAACAGACTCAATCGACAGCAAGGGAATCACTCCACAAATAAATCAACTTATAAATCTATCCGATATATCCATCTTGACGTATCCTGAACTGCTTAATCAAGCGGATATCAGCACGGGACTCGTCAACCCGATGCCACTCTGGCCGCCGCTCCAGTTGAGCAAGGGATACTGTGTTTCTGGGATGCTCACACCACCAGAGTCAGATCAGTGGCACTACCCCGAAGAGATCGGGACTGTGCTCGACGAAGTAGGATACCGGATCGATATAAAATATAGTAATCGACCGTACGGGTTCGTCGACGACGACCTTCTCAGCGAAGTCGATCTCGAAACCCTCCGGAAAGATATGTTCGACGTATTACGTCGTCGGATAGAGACAACAAAGCGGCTAATGAACGACCGCCCTACCGATCTCACGTATGTTCTGTTGAAGTCTATTGACGTCATTCAGCACGTCTACTGGGCTCACATGGAACTGGAGTCGTCAGAATTCAACTCAACGATTCTCGACAGCTACCAGATTGTAGATGACTTCGTCGGGTGGATTCAAGATAATGTCGAAAACACGACAATACTTATGTTCAGCGATCACGGGTTTGGTGCGAAAGAATCACCTCCCCCGGCGGTTGAAAAGATCGGTCTGCGAGCAGCAAACCTACTCCCTGTTGTTCCAACTCCAATCAAGCATGTGTACAAGTCCCTCGCATCGAAGAACAGCGCAGAAGATGATAATATTGAACAACTAACCGGTGATCACTCCAATCCGGCCGTCTGGATGCTGGATGGTCCCAAGGTTGAGTCAGCATCAGACATCACAGTCGGCTTCGAGGACTTGACACCGACGATATTGGCGTTGCTAGGTGCAAAGATTCCACAAGAGTATATCGGGACACCAATCTCGTCTGTGCTTTCCGTCGAACCACAGTCACAATCTGTTGATCTTGAAACGACCCGGAACCTTTCGATAGACCCTGACGAGGTTGTGACAGATCGTCTTCATAATCTAGGCTACGCTGATTTTGTTGAATGAATGGGAATAGGCAATCGCTCTGTCCCGATAAACAGGAATCTTATATACTGTGAGTGAATCTGAAAAACTATGGATTGCGTCTGGCTTATTCTGGACTCGCTCTCTTTCGACATCGCACCTACTTCATCTGCTGAAATTCGAGAAACGATGCCCCAGTTGAGTCAGCTTGCAACCGATCATGGCGTGATTTTTTCAGATGCGTACGCATCTGGACCTTACAGCCCCTCATCGCACGCGTCTTTTTTTACTGGCAAGCGTCCATCAACGGCGGGGATGCACGAAGCGCATCCATTTTTTGACGGCGACACACCTACTATTACCGAAGCCCTCACAGAGACGCACGAGACAGCACTCGTCTCAACAAACCCCTTCTTGTTCAATGGGCTCGAACGTGGGTTCCATCAGACGACGGATCTCACAGTTCGTCCCTATCTACTGTTTGAGGAGGCGACTGATCCCCACGAATTCCTCATGTATAATCGGAATTACGAGAAGTGGGAGCAACGATATCGGTTCCTTGTAGACGGCGGGAAGCCGCTGCGTTCGTTACTCAATGCCCTGAGTTACAAGCGCTGGAAACAATCAGGAACAAACGAGTTAATCCCTGAAACGACAGCGACTGACAACGAAAAATACCAGTACGCCGACCAAATCAGCACGTACATTCGAGAACGTATTGATCGGGATACGGACCAATTCGTTGTTGCGAACTACATGGATGTCCACCCACCACTCAACGCGAGTGAAGAGGCACTATCTAAATTTGCACCGAACTATTCCCGCAACGAACTTCCAATTGGCGTCGGCATTAGTCAGAAAACCGAGGATGAGTTTGGTTCCGACGCGACGATGGCCTTGTACCGTGCCGCAGTGTGGGATCTAGACCGAAAGGTTGCGCCACTGATTGAACATCTCGTGGACAACAACGTATTAGTCTGGGTCTTTTCAGATCACGGAGCGTGGTTCAGAAATGCCCCTGACCTGTCAGAGGACCGTCTCAAAGTCCCTCTTATGTGTTTTGCGCCCGATCAGGAGCCACGAACGGTTGATTACACCGTGAACCTCAAGTCGATTCCACACTCAACACTGACCACGTTGGGAATCAGCCCGGAGTCATTTCAGGGTCCGGATCTGCTTTCGGTATCGGAAGATCAACAATCGATTTCGGAACACATTCAACGAGAGGGCGACATCTCAGGTCCGGTTAACCTTGACGCAGAAATCGATGGCAGCCAGGTTCAGTACGATATTGCACTTGTGGAGGGTGAGGCAATGGTGAAGCGAGTTGCCGGAGAGTGGACGTCGATTCGTGGTGACGATGACGAGGCAAGTTCGTTACGTAAAAAAGGGGAGCGACTCATCAATTCCCAATCACTCAGCGTATCTCCGAGAGATACCGATCACGATGAGGAGACGCTGCAGCGATTAGAACAACTCGGTTACCTAGAGGAGTAACAGATGGGATACGAATATACGATCGCTGTCCAAAATTTAAATAAAGGACAGACTATTGAACGGTCTCTTCGAAGCATTCTCGATCAGATCGATGACCGTTTTGAAGTCGTCGTCGTTGATGACGGGTCGACTGACAGTAGCCTCGATGTACTCGCCAAACTGGCTGACGAGTACGAAAGCTTCCGGTATTACGTCGAAGACAACGACAATCTTGCGGAAGCACGGAATAGTACGTTCGAGAAAGCCAGTGGCGAGTTTATCGTCTTCCCCCTAGATACAGATGACCAGTATGACGACGGAATCGTTGATTTCGTTGAAGTCTACCGAGAGATCGAGCAGCAGGTGAGTTTCGAGTTCTTTCTCAAGGGAGATGGTATCAACGTGGTCAAACGTGACATTTTGCTCGATGTCCCACACCGAAGCCTCGGCTACGGAGAGGATAAAGACCTCTGGCGTCGTATTGCGGCGAAATATGAAATCATCTGGATCGATCACGAACCGTTCCGCCATCAGATAGGGTATTTCCGAGATATACAGGAACGGATGAAAGTCACATTCGAAGAAAGCGTCGTGCAGTTGCGGAGTGGGGTATCCCTCCGAAGTTATCTCAACTGGTACTTTTCGACACTCCGCTGCGACGATGAGATATACCAAAATATTAGCCCAAAGCTCGCGGCATTTAAACTGCTTATCGGCGCCCCAGCCTACCTCACGGCGTGGCGCCGTGGCCTCTATACCCCGCCAGGCGCCTACGCAGATATGGGTAAACTCGAAAAAGAGCGCCACGAGCGCACACTAACCCTGTCTGAAATCGAGCAGGAGTACCAAATTGAGGTCGATCGCAACAAGTTGTCACCGGCCGGACGTCGTATTTTCAGCGACATTGAGACGACCGGCTAACGCCGTACACGGTCACTAAGTCGAGAGATCATACGAATAGATCCGGCCTTCCCATTGACCATCGATCTGGTTACCTCGTACATCAGAGAGGCACCGCGAAGTAAACAGAAACAACGTTTCATCGCGGACATACGGGAAAGGACAAGCCTCGTTGTCCGCGAACAGCACTTGATGTTCCTGTGTAGCCTGTTTGAGACCATCCAGCGGGTACGCAACGGTAATCCACTTTCGAGTCGTCTCGTGTAGTTGTTCGACCAATAATACGTATCGATCTTGGACAGGGTCGTAGTAAACACTTGGTGCCGCAACCAAAGACTCACTTGAAAGCACTATCTGATCGCTTGCTGTGGCAAGACCCGGAACAGTATCAGCTGTCCGGATTCGGATCTCGTAGGCTTCAGTACCGCCGGCATAGTAGACAATCCCAGGCTGCCCGTTCGCTCGCTCGAATAGGAATGGGTTCTGATTCTTAGATTGACCTGTCGAGGCTTTATCGATGAGCGTACCCTTGAATTCAAAGGATACACCGTCATCACTGGCAAAGAAGACAATTTTTGTTTTACCAACAGGAGGCAGAAATGGCGCAGGGATACGACTGCCGAGGGACATTAGGGTGTGTGCAGTCTGCCATCGTGAATCGATATCGACCCTAGCCGCGAGATAGAGCGTTTCATCGTCATTGAAAACTGACGGCCACCGGATAGACTCGCGGTCAAAGATCGGGTTCTCAGCCGTCGGTGTCCAGTCGAAAAGTGATGATGACCGCCAAAGATCCACTGCACCGCCGAACACCGGCCCGGCGTATCCGACGTACCCATCGGTGGTTGGGGAATGTGTGATACTGAAGGTGTGGACGCCATTCGGTTGCGTGTGGGAGTTGATATCGAATGTGTGAATGATGGAAAATCCATTCTGTGAAATCATAGTGGGGCTGGTGTACGTTCCAAATTATCCGACCAATATATATCCACCAGATACAATACTATTAAACACAACCCCAGTATAGAGCATAGTAACATGATCTCCAAAGTAAAATCCGCATTTACTAAGATTTTTACCTATACCCAGCACCACATAGGGACGGTTATAAACTCGCTCTTCCGACGGCTGAGTCTGTACGCGCCCAGAGAAGTTCCAATAAACGGCTCTGGTGAATCACTGTACGGCGTCGGCTTCAACCGTTAGAACTAGGAAGATGAAGCGGGAAACCGCCGATGGTTCATGTCTAAGATTTCCCGCTTCACTAGCAAAGCGGTC
>Ga0207851_100902_pt1 | contig 11447 bp, 9 predicted proteins | sample A23E3SouthBayCA_FD_187747 | JGI IMG/M metagenome (GOLD analysis project Ga0207851, IMG submission 187747) | Aerobic enrichment media microbial communities from Eden Landing Ponds, California, USA - A23 E3 (SPAdes) | ecosystem: Environmental > Aquatic > Marine > Unclassified | place: Emeryville, CA... | reverse complement strand
CGCGTCTCGCGGTCTTTTTTGGTCCAGCTTTTTTGGCCGGGGTCGAGCGCTCGCCCACGGCGAGCGCGACGCCCCGGTGAAAAAAGGTGGTTTCAGTAGAGCGAGAGGTCCCCGGTGACCCTGTCCACGAGGTCGTCGCGGGCGGGGCCGACCGCGAGCGCGGAGGCGGTACCGGGTTCGAGTTGCGTGTGGCCGGCGTCGCGGACGACGGCGTGGGGCAGACCCTCCCGTTCGGCCTTGTCGGCGAGTTCGAACAGCGCGGACTCGCCGTTCACCTTGAGGACGACCTTCTTCTGGCCGCTGCCTTTCCACTCGCTCTGAACGTTGCGGTCGGCGTCCTCGAATGCCATCAGCGAGGCGTGGGCGACCTGGGCGGCGAGTTTGCCCTCGCCCATCCCGAGGTCGGCGCGCGCGACGATCGCCTGTTTCATGTCCCGCGGATCGGGCGGCGCGCCCATATGGATTCGCATCCGCCGTCGTGCGACGGCGTGCGACGGGTTCGGCGAAACTGAACGCGGCGTTTCCTTCCGCGTGGCGAACACATAACAGGCGGCTGATCGAGGTGCGACCATGACCGCTACGAACCCCGTGTTGCCCGGCTTTCACCCGGATCCGACGGTGTGTCGCGTCGGCGAGACGTTCTACCTGGCGACGAGTTCCTTCGAGTTCGTCCCGGGGCTCCCGCTGTACCGGAGCGAGAACCTCGTCGACTGGGAGCCGATCGGTCACGCGCTCACCCGCGAGTCGCAACTCGACACTCGCGACGCGCGGCCGTCGGGCGCGATCTTCGCGCCGACGCTGCGCCATCACGACGGTACCTACTACCTGACGACGACGGACACGAGCGGGATCGGGAACTTCGTGATCACTGCCGACGACCCGGCGGGCGAGTGGTCCGACCCCGTCCCCGTCGACGTGCCCGGCATCGATCCGGACCTGTTCTGGGACGGCGACACCTGCTACTACACGTACTTCACGGGCGACGACGAGCGCTGTATCGAACAGACGACGCTCGACCCCGAAACCGGCGAGATCGGCGACCAGCGGACGGTCTGGACGGGGCTTGACGACCCGAACGCCGAGGCGCCCCACCTCTACGAGCGCGGCGGGACCTACTACCTCGTCGTCGCGGAGGGCGGGACCCACAACGGCCACAGCGTCGTCGTCGCGCGGGCCGACGAGCCGACGGGACCGTTCGAACCCGCGCCCGACAACCCGATGCTCACCCACCGGACAATGTTCCAGTACGACGTGCAAGCGACGGGTCACGCCGACTTCGTGACCGACGCCGACGGGAACTGGTGGCTGGTCTGCCTCGGCACCCGCCCGCGTGCGGGGTTCCCCGGCTGGCACCACCTCGGCCGCGAGACGTTCCTCGCGCCGGTCGCCTGGGAGGACGGCTGGCCGGTCGTCGCCGGCGGCGACCTCCCGCGCGAACTGCCCGGAGACCTCCCCGACAGTCACGACCTGCCTGGGAGCAGGGTCGGCGACGAGACCACCGCGGTCCGGCACACGGACACGGACTTCGCCGACGGCCGCGGCGTCGAGTGGCTCTGGCGGCGGACGCCCGACCGCGACCGCTACGAGTTCACCGACGATGGCCTCGTCCTGCGCGGCGGGCCGGAGACGCTGAGCGAGAGAGGGACGACGGGGCTCTATCGCCGCCAGACGGACTTCGACTGCCGCGTGCGGGCGGACCTGCGCTTCGACCCGGCGCCGGGCGACGAGGCCGGGGTCGCGCTCGTGATGGACGACGAGCATCACTACGCGCTCGGGGTCGTCGGCGGCGAGCGCCGCGAGGCGGTCGTCCGCCTCCGGATCGGTGACGCGACCGACGTGGTGGCCCGGCAACCGGTCGGCGAGCGCGCGACACTCGAAATCGACGCCGAGACCGAGCGGTACCGGTTTCTCGTCGGCGGCGAGGAACTGGCCGCCGCCCGACCGAAATACCTCGCGACCGAAGTGGCGGGCGGCTTCACGGGCGTGGTGGTGGGCCCGTACGCGACCGGGAACGGCGAGGCGGCCGACGCGCCGGCCCTGTTCGAACGGTTCGTCTACGAACCGGGCGACGGCGGCGCGTGACCGGCCGGGGCCGAGCGTGGCCGTCTGGGGGCGGTCCGTGACCGGCGATCAGAGTTGCGGGGACCGACAGGTAATTTGGGAATTAGTCACAATAGAAGCTCGATCGAGTGGCATGGGCACCCACGTCGCGACGTTTCACGTCGGCGCGTTGCTCGTCTCGGCAGTGACGACTGCGGCGCTGGCCGCTGCGGGCTGGCGCCACCGGGAGAAACCGGGTGCGACGGCCTTCGTCGGGCTGATGACGGCCGTGACGGTCTGGACGGCCGCGTATCTGGTCGGACTGACGGTCGCACCCGGCGGGCGGTACCTCTGGGAGCCGGTCCAGTGGCTCGGGATCGCATTCGTCCCGGTCTGTTTCATCGCGTTCGCGCTGGACTATCTGGGCTACGAGGAGTGGTTGCGTCGGGTGGTCACGCTGGCATCGATTCCCGCGCTGGCCACCCTCGCGCTCGTCTGGACGAACCACCTCCACGAGCAGTTCTGGCGCGACCAGGAGATCGTCACCGCCGAAGGGCTGGAGATCGTCGGACAGGTGGCCGGTCCCGGCTACTACGCGTTCATCGTGTACGGCTACGGGCTGATCCTCGCGGGGTCGATACTGCTCGGGCGACTGGCGGTGCGCTCCGATTACCTCTATCTCGACCAGTCGGTCCTGTTGCTGGTGGGCATCGTCGTCCCCCTGTTCGGGAACGCCTTCTCGGTGTTCGGTCGGACGCCGATCCCGGGACTGGACCTGACGCCCTACGCCTTCACGATCACAGGGCTGGCGTTCGGGAACGCCCTCTTTCGCTACAGCCTCTTCGAGCGGGTCCCGGCGGCGCGCCAGCTCGGCCGCGAGACGGTCGTCGGGTCGCTCGAGGACGCCGTCGTGATCGTCGACGACGAGCGGACCGTGCTGTACTGCAACGACGAGGCCGCGGACCTGTTCGACGTGACGCCCGCGGACGCGACCGGCGACGACGTCTCGACGCTGGTCGACGTCGAGGGCGTCGACTTCGACGCGCCCGACGCGCTCGGCGAACTCGCGCTCGACGGGCGGACCTTCGAGGTCCGCACCTCCGAGATCACCGACAGGCACGACCACCTCCTGGGGCACACGCTCGTCTTCAACGACATCACCGAGCGCAAGCGGCGCGAGCGAACGCTCCGGCGCCAGCGCGACGAGCTCCGACTGCTCGACCGGCTCAACGCCGTCGTCCGGGAGACAAACCGCGCGCTCGTCGACGCCAGCACGCGGGCAGGCGTCTCGGAGACGGTCCGCGAGCGCCTCGCGGGCTCGGAGCTGTACGACGCGGCGTGGGTGCTGGACGAGCGGTCGCTCGACGCCGCCGAACTCCCCGCTGCGCCCGAAACCGACGGCGGCACCGTCGTCGAGGGGGACCTGGCGACCGGCGAGTCGGGGCTGGCGGTCTACACCGACGAGGCCACGATCCCCGTCGCGGGCGAGGAGACGCCCGACGACGAGGGGGTGTGGACGACGGTGCCGCTCGTCTACGGCCGGACCGTCTACGGCGCGCTCGTGCTGTTCACGGAGCGCGAGGACGCCTTCGGCGAACGCGAACTCGCGGTGCTGGACGAACTCGGCGAGAGCGTCGGGCGCGCGATAAACGCCGTCGAGAAGGAACAGCTCCTCCTGTCCGGCGCCGTGGTCGAACTGGAGTTCGAGAGTCCCGAGGGACCGCTGGCAGCCGCGACCGCCGCGGCGGACTGCGAACTCGCGCTCGACGGGCTCGCACCCCGGGACGACGAACTGCTCGCCTACTGTCGCGTCGACTCGGGCGACCCCGACGGCCTCGCGGACGCGCTGGCGGACCAGGCGGGGGTCGCGGGCGCCCGGACGACGGACGACCCGGCGCTGGTCGAGTGTCGACTCGTCGGCGAGTCCGCCGTCTTCCCGCTCCGGGAGCGCGGCGCGGCCTTCGAGCGCGTCGAGGCGGCCGACGGGCGAGTTACCGTCGCGGTCGAGATGGCGCCCGAGACGGACGTGCGGACGGTGGTCGAGCACGTCCAGCGCGACGTGCCCGACGCCGAACTCCGAGCGAAACGGCGTCGCGAGGGGCCGGCCGACGAGGCGAGCCCGGTCCCGAGCGGCGTCATGGACGGACTCACCGACCGCCAGCGGGAGGCGCTGGAGACGGCCTTCCGCGACGGTTACTTCGAGTGGCCCCGCGAGAGCAACGCCGAGGACGTCGCCGACGAGATGGACATCTCCTCGCCCACGCTGCACAACCACCTCCGCAAGGCCGAGAACAAGGTCCTCGCCGAAATCCTCGACGAGGAGTGACGCGTCCGGACCGCCGGGCCGACCCCGCGATCGGCGGGCCCGACAGTGGCGTGACGCAAGGCTTATGTGCAACTCTGTCCGTTAGTGGACAGTAATGGACACCGGTGACGAGATAGCGCCAGAGGTGCGGTCGATACTCGACGCGGCGCGCGAGCGGGGCGACGGCGCCCAGGAGGACGGACGGGACGGCGCGGGACGGGGCGACGAGCGCGTCTCGGTCGACGCGCGGTCGCTGCCGGCGGCGTTCGAGCGCGCCGACGCGGACGGGCGCGTGCCGCTGATCGCCGAGGTGAAGCCGACGAGTCCGACGACCGACGGCGAGCGCACGGACGACCCCGTGACGCTGGCCGAGGAGATGGTCGCGGGCGGTGCGGCGGCGCTGTCGGTGCTGACCGAGCCCGCGCACTTCGGCGGGTCGACCGACGCGCTCGACCGGATCCGCAGCGCGGTCGACGTGCCGGTCCTGCGCAAGGACTTCGTGGTGCGCGAGGCGCAACTCGACGCCGTCGAAGCGGACGTCGTCCTGCTTATCGTCCGCTTTCTCGACGAACCAGACACGGACGACCTCGAAGACCTGCTCGCGGCGGCCCGCGATCGGGGCTTTCAGGTGCTCGTCGAGGCCCACACCGCCGGGGAAATCGAGCGCGCGCTCGATGCCGGGGCGGAGATCGTGGGCGTCAACAACCGCGACCTCGCCGAACTCGAAGTCGACCTGGACACCTTCGAGGGCGTGGCGCCCGAGGTGCCCGAACTCGCTCGGGAAGCCGGTCGCGACCCCGGGAGCGTTACCCTCATTGCGGAGAGCGGCATAGCCGAGTCGACAGACGTGCGGCGGATGCGCGCGGCGGGCGCCGACGCCCTGCTGGTGGGGTCGGCGATCATGGACGGCGACGTGCGGGCGAACACCGAGCGTCTGACGTCGGCCGAGGTGGACGGCGCGGTCGACGACGGCGGAACGCCGGCGGATGAGAGCGCGGAGCCAGCGAACACGGAGACACAGTCATGAGTACGGACGAGACGTTCGGCGAGTACGGAGGACAGTTCGTGCCGGAGTCGCTGATGCCGGCCATCGAGGAACTCACAGACGCCTACGAGCGCTACGTCCTCGACAACGAGGACGGCTTCGTCGACGAGTTCCGCGAGCGCCTGCGCGATTTCGGCGGGCGCCCGCTGCCCCTGCAACACGCGGAGTCGCTCTCCGCGCGCTACGACACCGAGGTCTACCTCAAGCGCGAGGACCTGCTCCACGGCGGCGCCCACAAGCTCAACAACGCGCTGGGGCAGGTCCTGCTCGCGAAGTACATGGGCAAAGAGCGCATCATCGCCGAGACCGGTGCCGGCCAGCACGGCACCGCCACCGCGATGGCCGCCGCCCACCTCGACATGCCCTGCGAGATCTACATGGGCGAGACCGACATCCGCCGCCAGCGGCCCAACGTCTTCCGGATGAAGATAAACGGGGCGGAGGTCAACCCCGTCACGACCGGGCGCGGCACGCTCAAGGAAGCCATCTCGGAGACGATGCGCGACTGGGCGACCACCGTCGAGAACACCCACTACGTCATCGGGTCGGTCGTCGGGCCCGCCCCCTTCCCGGCGATGGTCCGGGACTTCCAGGCGGTCATCAGCGAGGAGGCCCGCGAACAGATCCGGGAGAAGGCGGGTCGCCTGCCCGACGCCGTCCTCGCGTGCGCCGGCGGCGGGTCGAACACCATGGGCGCGTTCCACCACTTCGTCCCCGACGACGGGGTCGGCCTCTACGCCGTTGAGGCCGGCGGCTCCTCGCTCTCGGTCGACGAGGACGAGGGTGTCGCCCCCAACTCGGCGTCGCTGTCGACCGGCGAGACCGGCGTCCTCCACGGCGCGCGCACCAGGCTCCTGCAGGACTCTCACGGGCAGATCATGGAGTCGCACTCGGTGTCGGCGGGGCTGGACTACGCCGGCGTCGGGCCGGAACTCGCCCACCTCGTCGACGAGGGCCGCGTCGAGGCGGTCAACGTAGACGACGACGGCGCCCTCGAAGCGTTCCACCGGCTCTCGCAGGACGAGGGCGTCATCCCGGCGCTGGAGACCGCCCACGCCTTCGGCTATCTGGAGGAACACCACGACGAACTCGGCGACCTCGTGGTCGTGAACGTCTCGGGCCGGGGCGACAAGGACCTGGAAACGGTCCTCGAAGAGACGGAGAAACGCGATCTGGACATCGCGCCGGACATGTCGGTGCTTCGCCGGACCGACGCCGCCGGGGGTGGGATGTGATGGCGCTCGAACGCGTCTTCGCGGACGGGCCCGCCTTCGTCCCCTACGTCGCAGCGGGCGACCCCAGCTACGAGGAGAGTCTGGAGTACGTCGAAGCGCTCGAGCGGGGCGGTGCCGACGCTATCGAACTCGGTCTCCCCTTCTCCGAACCCATCGCCGAGGGGCCGACCATCCAGGAGGCGGTCGTCCGCTCGCTGGCGGCCGGGATGACCCCCGAGCGCTACTTCGAGTTCGTCGCGGACCTGGACGTGGACGTGCCCATCGTCTGCATGACCTACTACAACCTCGTCGCGCAGTTCACCCATCCCGAGACGGGCGAGCGGGGCCCGCGCGCGTTCGCCGAGCGCGCGGCGGAGGTGGGCATCGAGGGATTCGTCGTCGTGGACCTGCCCGCGGAGGAGGCGGGGCCGCTTCGCGCGGCCTGCGACGAGTTCGACCAGGACCTCGTCTTCATCATCGCGCCGACGACCGAGGGCGAGCGCCTGGATCGGATGCGCGAGCAGGTGTCGGGATACGTGTACGTCCAGGCGCGACTGGGCGTCACGGGCGCCCGAGAGGACGTCTCCGACCAGACCGAGTCGTCGCTGGCCCGTATCGCCGACTGGGACGTGCCCAAGGCCGTCGGCTTCGGTATCAAGACCGGCGAGCACGCCGAGCGGATCGTCGCCGCCGGCGCAGACGGGATCATCGTCGGCTCCGCGATCATCGACATCATCGCCGAGGGCCACGAGAACGACGACCCGCTCCCGGAGACGGTCCAGCGCGTCGAGTCGAAGGCGCGCGAACTCAAACGCGGCGCCCTCGACGGCGTGACGGCGCGCGCGGACGTCGACGGGGCCTGACCGAGCATCGACGGGACCCGACCCGAACCCGCCGGCACACCCCGACCCCGACGACGCCTGCCCGGTCGAACGGCGGTGCAACGCCCGCCGAGACCGGAAGGCAAATAACCGTACTTGCCACACTCTCACACAACATGACAGCAGGGAAATCCGCACGTCTCGACCGCATCGGGACAGACGGGCGCTACCTCGTCGTCCCGATGGACCACGGGATCACGATGGGCGCGGTGACGGGCCTCGTGGACATCGAATCGACCGTCGACGCCATCACCCGCGGCGGCGCCGACGCCGTCCTCACCCAGCGCGGCGTCGCCCCCCGCGTCCACCCGCACAAGAACGGCGCCGGCTACATCGCCCACCTCAACGGCTCCACGACGGTCGGTCCCGACGAGGACGACAAGCGCCCCACTGGCACCGTCGAAGACGCCGTCCGCGCGGGGGCCGACGCCGTCTCCTTCCACATCAACGTCGGCTCCGAACACGAACCCGAACAGATCACGCAACTCGCCGAAGTCACCAGCGAGGCCGACGAGTACGGCTATCCCGTCCTCGCGATGGCCTACCCGCGCGGCCCCGACATCGACCCGAGCGACGACGACTTCCACGAGTCGGCCGGTCACGCCGTCCGCCTCGCCGAGGAACTCGGCGCCGACGTGGTCAAGACCGCCTACACCGGCGACGCGGAGACGTTCGCCCGCGTCGTCGAGTCGACGCGTCTCCCCGTCGTAATCGCCGGCGGCGCGAAAGGAACCGACCGCGAGACGCTCGCGATGGTCCGCGGCGCGATGGACGCCGGCGCCGACGGCGTCTCGATGGGCCGCTCTATCTTCCAGCACGACGACCCCGAGGCCATCACCGCCGCCGTCGCAGCCGTCGTCCACGACGACGCCGACGCCGAGACTGCGCTACGGGACGCCGGTCTCACCGTCGAAGCCTGACGCTCGGTCTTTTCGCCGTTCACTCACCGCCCCACCGCCGCTCAGTCGCCGTTCCGTCTTCGAACGACTGCGACCCCGCCGAGTGCCACCAGCGCGGCGCCGAGAAGCAGGACGGTCGCCGAACCTGCACCGACTCCGCCCGCCAGGTCCAGCGCCGGCGTGGCGACCGCGTCGCCGACGACCGTCGCGGTGTCGAGCGCGTCCGACGCCCCCGCCGGCGCGTCCGTCGCGGTCCCGTTCGGGGTCTCGGTTGGCGTCCCGGTGGCCGCGTCGGTCCCGTGGGTCGTCTCCGTCCCGTTAGGCGCGTCCGTCCCGGTCAACCCGGTCCCGCCGTCGCCCCCGTCCACACCGCCGCTGTCGGTCCCCGAGGCCGGGTCGGTGTCCGTGCGCGAGCCGTCCCCGCCGACGCCACCATCCCCGCCATCGCCACCAGCGCCGCCGTCACCGGCATCCCCGCCATCGCCGCCGTCGCCCACACGACCGCCGCCGTCCCCGCCGTCGCCGGCCAACGGCGCCTCACCGCCACCGCCGGACGGTTCCGACTCCGGGACGCCGGCGTCGTCTAGCCACAGCCACAGCGCCGTCGCGCCCACCGCCAGCGGGGCGAGCACGCCGATCAACCGTTTCAGGATCTTCCGGAGCGAGCGCTCGGGTTCGGTGCCTGCGAACAGCACGAGCGCCTCGTCGGTCGGCGCGTAGACGTCCATCTCCGCGCCGTTCTCCGCGAACCACGTATCGGCCACCGCCACCAGGTCCGCCGCCTCGAGTTTCGTCAGGTGGTACTGGACGTTCTGGATGGAGGTGTCGACCGCCGCGGCGAGGTCCGAGGCCGGCTGTGGCCCCTCGTGGAGTTCCAGCAGGATCTGGCGGGCCGTCTCCGACCCCAGCGCGTCGAACACCTCGTCGGTCCGGTCGTCGTCGAGTTCGAGCAGTTCCGGCTCGCGTTCCTCGTGGTCGCCCGATGACGACCGGATCGGAAACAGCTTGCTCACGTTCCTCCCCCGTTCACGCCTCGAAGTTCGACCCCCCGTCCTTACTAAAGTATCTCCCACTCAAGCGGCTCTTTGAGTGGCCCCGTCGCACCCTCAGATCGCGTCGGACAGGTCCGTCAGCGAGTCCAGTCGGGAGACGGCTTCGGGGTCGACTGCGACTCAGGCGTGGAATTCATCTAGGATCTCGAAGTCTCGCGCGGTCTTCGTGAACTCGGAGAGCCGTGCGGTCCCCGAGCACTCTTTACAGGCGAACTCGGCGGCGGGTTCGGAGAGATCCGCCGGGTTCGCTTCCCACTGTTCGCCACAGTCCGGACACTGGAGCTGGATCCAGGCCTCCTGCATACCCCGAGATGGGTCCGCGTCCCGAATCAACTTTGTGGCGGTTCTCGATCCACGAGGGCGGCGAGGTGCAGCGGCCGGTTTCGGAGCGAGTCGGACGACCACCGCAAACGGCGTGAGCGCTCCGCGACGTGCTGGTGTAACCACCCCCGCAACAAGCGAGAAAGCCCTCGCAGCAAAGACTGGAATCGCCACCGCCAACAGCGTGAAAGCCCCCGGCCGCCCCGGTCGCGCGCCTCGCTGCGCGCTTCGCTTCCTCCGGTCGCTGCAGTGCTTACGTCGTCGGGCTTCCCGGAGCGGACGGCCCCTTTCATTCCCACCCACACAGACCGTCGAATCAACCGACACGGATGGGAATGAAAGGGGCGACGCGTTCGACCCGTCCCGGACGACATACGCACTGGACCGAGCGGTGCGAGGCGCGAAGCGCCTCGAATGCGAGCGGCCGTGCCGCGAGCAGCGAGGGAAGCGCGCAGCGAGGCCCGGACGGTCGAACGCGTCGGGGCTTTCACGCAGTTTGCGGTGGCGGTTCAAGCGGTTCTTGCGGGGGCTTTCACGCAGTTTGCGGTGGCGGTCACGAGCACTCCAGCGGGAGCGGTCACACCGTTTCGCCTCACCTGTCACACGCACTCGCGGCCCGAGACCGGCGATGCTGTTTTGCCGCCGACGCCCGACTGTCGGCGCATGGGAACTGCGAACTTCGATTTCGAGGACGAGGTCGTGATCGTCACCGGCGGGAGCTCCGGTATCGGCCGCACGACGGCGCTGGAGTTCGGCGACGCAGGCGCTACCGTCGTCGTCGCGGACGTGCGCCGCGAGCCCAAGGACCTCGGCGAGGAGATCCCGACCGACGAGGCCATCACAGAGGCGGGCGGCACCGCCGAGTACGTCGAGACGGACGTCTCCGACCCCGACGAGGTCGCGAGCGTGGTCGAAGCGGCCCGCGAGTACGGCGGCGTCGACGTGATGGTCAACAACGCCGGCCTCTACCGCGGGGGGAGCGTCACCGATCTGTCGGTCGACGACCTCGACGCGATGCTCGGCGTGAACGTCCGCGGGGTCTTCCTCGGCACCAAGATCGCCGCGAACGATATGCTCGACCGCGACGACCCCGGCGCGGTCGTCAACACCGCCTCCATCTCCTCGTCGTTCGCCCAGCACGAGCAGATCGGCTACGACGCGACCAAAGGCGCCGTCCGGATGCTCACCCGCACCGCCGCGCTCGAACTCGGCGACACGGGTATCCGCGTCAACGCCGTCGCGCCCGGACAGATCGCCACCGAGTTCCTGGAGGGATGGACCGAGGACGCCCAGGAGGCCGCCGCGGGCGAGGCCGACCCCGGCGAGGAGTTCCTCAAGTCGATCCCGATGGGCCGGGCGGGCTTTCCCAGAGATGTCGCGCCCGCGGTCTGCTATCTCGCCAGCGACGCCGCCGGCTACACGACGGGGGAACTGCTCCACGTCGACGGCGGGTGGCATACCTGCTAGAGACCACTTTTTACTGCGGGGGGTTTCCTCGGTCGCTCCGCGACCTGCGGGAACCCCCGCTTGCAAAAACGTGGGGAAAAAGGCCGGACTGCGCGCTCGCTTCGCTCGCTCGCGTCCGGTGTCTCGCGGCGTGCCGCGAGGGTCGTCAGAGCTTGCTCTGACGGCGAACCGCCTCGCTCCAGACAGTCGCTCGGCGGATGCTCGCGCGATTTCTGTGGACGGA